>Ga0114908_1001344_pt1 | contig 12539 bp, 7 predicted proteins | sample MalvireepMed_s17_FD_87292 | JGI IMG/M metagenome (GOLD analysis project Ga0114908, IMG submission 87292) | Marine viral communities from the Global Malaspina Expedition - Malaspina viral metaG DeepMed_s17 | ecosystem: Environmental > Aquatic > Marine > Oceanic | place: Mediterranean Sea... | reverse complement strand
AGTTCCATAGGTTCCACTTACAACCGTTCCGGTAACCGGGATTGCTTCGTGCAACAAAGTTCTTGTTGTTGTTTGATCTGTGTTTGTATTTAATATTTCAAAATTCTTTACTGGCATTTAAAAAGCTCCAATTATGTTCCTGCGTATCTGAGAATTCTTACCGGCAATTGTAGGGTGGCTCCTGTATTAGAACCATCGACGTAGACTAAAGTATCAATATAGTCGTATAACTCATTTCCGCCGAAAAGCGTCTGGTTAATAGCGCCATATTGCTGATATTTAGTACTTCTTGAGCCATTTGACCTGCCGGCAAGCTCTTCGTCTACAACCAAATTAATCTTGGTGACACTCCCGCGGGGGCCTTGTAAAACCGATGTTGCAGTATCGGCAGTTGTTGACGTTCCATAAAAATATACCAAATCATCAATACCTCTTACAGTAAAATTATTATAGTTGGCTAGTCCCTGTGAGGCCCCTCCAGCAGCAACTATTGCTAATTCTCCAAAGCTAATTGTTCTGGAACCGTCACTGTTGTTTCTAAAGCTTCCGGCGCCGGCCGGGCCCATAACGCCGGCAACAAATCTGCTATCACAGCGAATATCAAAACTGGTGTCGACTAAGTTCAAGCCAACCAAGTAGGTTCCTCGATTGGCCGCAGTACCCTTTAGCTCCGGCGTGTTTAATCCAGATTCCACAACGATGGCGGGATCGGATGTTTGTCCGGACCATATATTGAAATTCGCCCCTGACAAGTGCACTTCTAATTTTTCGTCACTCTCATCATTAACAGCAAGATAGTATATCCTATTGTAGGAATTGATGCCGTCGTCAACAAGATTGTTAACCTTCAAAGAGGGCATGTATAAAATATCATTTCGAGCAAGAGACACCAAGCCATAATTGATATTAGCATTGCTAAGGGTATTAGCTTGTAATACGGGGGTTTGCAAAATCTCTAAGTCAGCATATGCGGATCCTGATGGGTGGTTTGCTTTATATAAAGTATAACTTATTTCGTCATCGCCAAGTGCATATTTTGAAATTTGAAATTGGCCCTGGGACAACCGCAATCTTCCAATATCTGTTAAGACTGCATCGAGAATTATGTCGCCCGAATTATCTAAAAAACTGCTCATTTATTTACCTCTCTTTCATAAATAGTTTAAATTTTATTTGTTGCTATGTTTATTTTCTATGTTCCGGCGCTAGCAGAAGCACACCTAATAATTCTTAATGGTAGTTGGAGGCGGCTATTAGAAGCCAAGCCCTCTATGTAAATAGATGTATCTATATAATCATACTTATTTTTATCATCACCATCAAGATACTGATCTGTGTTGCCAAAAATACTATATTTTTGATCTCTTGTCGCGGCGGAGTCTCCCAATAACTCATTCTTAAGGCTAAAATTCAAAGCCGTTACAGAGCCCCGGGGGCCGGGGCAGGCTGATATTTCTTTATCATCTGTTCCATTTGAACCATGGTTTACGATTAAATTACTGCCGCCTTTTGCAATATACCCTTCAAATTTGTCTACAATTTGCGCTAATGATGTTGGTGGCTGCTTGCTTAAAAGTCCGAAATTTGTAATCATCTTTCCTGTTATTTTATTTTCAAAAGTAATTTTTTGGACCGGAGACAGTACGCCATTAAAAAATCTACCATCACAATATACATTGAAATTATTATCAAAGAGGCCCGTTTGTAAAATATAGGAATCCCGATATTCGCTAGTAGAAGCTATGTCCGATACTATACCAGACTCAATTATTATTTTTGTACCATCAGCCCTGTTGTTCTCTAAAACGGATTCCTCTTCCTTATAAAGGCTTTTTAACTTTTTAGTTGTTTCGTCGTTTACAGAAAAATAATAGTGTCCCGAAGAGCCAGACATGTCTGCGAGGGGGTAACTCATGTTGTTGTTGTCGACCCCATCATATAATTGAGTATCTTTTGCTGGCCTTGCGGCGCCGGATAGCTTGTTGTTTGCTCTTAAAACAGGAACATACATTAAATCTGGTCTGTTGTAGGAAACTAATCCATAATTGATTACAGCGTTATTTTGCGCAAGGGCTTCAAACACAGACTGACTTAAAATTCTATTTTGAGTATTGTATGGGACTATGGTTCCGGTTGACGCATCTGTCGTGATATCAAGCCACAATTTATAATCGATCTCATCGTCGCCAAGCGCAAACTTGGAGACCTTAAATTTGCCTTGAGCCATTCTCTTACGACCAATGTCTGTAAGAATAGCGTCGAGGATTATTGAACCTGCATTATCTAAAAATGACATATTGTTTCTTTTATACCTATGGCTCTTCCGTTAAATTAAACGTTAAATTTAAATCTGCTTTTTTGCTTGTTTTCTTTGAAGTGAGTCTAATTTTAAATGTCTTGCCCCATAAGGAATCATCAACCCCGGTACCAACTCCAAGATTTTCTAGCTGGTTTGCTGCAAAATCATTAAATTCGAGAGTTGAGGTATCCAGAAGTGTTTGATTCAAGTTTGGTACGATATACATAAGCTTTTTAAATGTTTTCGATGGTTGGATAAAAATATCTGAATCTAGATCTTCATCAAAAAGATCCTTGAAAGTAGAATATTTATAGCCTCCATCATCAATTAATTCCGCTTGCAGAATTGTAGATATTCGGCCGCCTATTCCATGGGCATTTGAAAATCTAAATAAATAATAATATTTTTGATTTGTTTGTACTTTATCATAAAAGATATCATCTGTCAAGTAATAATTTTTATTTTCTATTTGTAAATCTATGGCGCCGTGGAGAGCATTTGCAAAATCAAGATATGAAGAGGGCTTCTCTGATAGTCTAAAAATTTGTATCTGTGTTTGAGGCGACACTGTTTCTGTAAAAACAGAATCCGTTATCATATCATGTGTGTTTCTATATTCATTTAAATAACGCGCATCTTCTAGAGTTATTGGTGGGGGGAGATCTTCGCCATTTTCGCTGCTGGCAAATTCTTCGTACTTTATATTAAACCCTAGGGTTTGGGAATTATCCAATTTTTGAAACGGTATTACATCAAGTGAATTTGGAGGACTATCTAGCGGTCTAAAAGTTTTTGTCCCAAGAGGGACTTCAAAAATCTTAAGAGAATTCTCCCAATATAAATTAAAGTCTGCTAAATAAGGATTTTTATCTGTGATTTGCGCGGTGGTGGCAAATTGATTGTCAGCAGTAAGAGTGTTATCTTTCGTAAACATTTGTTCTGTTGCTTCGCCTGTCTTTGGATTATAAAATTCTAAGCAATGTTTATCGAGTACTTCCTGACCATTTGAATCAGTTGTGGTGGTGGTGCCTATTTGTCTAGTAATGATCAGTTCATCTGTCTTGTACTTCGTCCCTGCTACAAGAACATAGGCATATACGTTATATGTGTATTCTTCGCTATATTTGACTTGAGTATCAAAATATTCAAATGTTGCTGTTTGAAGATCGATATTATTAAAAAACCAAAAGTTTTGAATTGTATTTTGTGTTTGTGAATCTCCGGTTGGTGGCCCACCGATTTTTTCAATTCTATAGGCTATAGTCTCGTCATAATTTGTATCGTCGGCCAAGAGCTTATACATTCCATAGCCGCCCCATTCACGAAAATTATTAAAAATTTGATAACTATTTGGCTCTGTCATTGAATCTACAGTTCTATTAAGCAAATCTAATGCATTGTCGGTATTTACATATCTCAAGCTACTCTTAGTATCTTTTATCAAGCCAATATCAGCTTCGTTTTCATACCCTATTTGATAAGAATTATTACTAACTGGTGAATCATTATTATAGCCATACATCAACATATCAACGAAATCGCAAGATTTCATTGTCATATTTGCTGTTGTCTTGCTGTCATTAATCTGCGATGTTTCACTATCAACAGTAAGATATTCACTAAAATTAAGAAATCCTTTTGTCATTAATTTTCCTTCGGCTTCCTCCAAGAAATATTCTTTTAATATTGACATAAGTTTAGCAGAATAATCGTGATCAGTTATTAGATCACGATAAGTTGTATTATCGCTTTCAGGAGGGTTAAAAGTTATCTTATTATAAAAAGGCCAGAGTTCTAGCATCCAAGTATTAGTATATCTATTCCAATTAATCATCCAACCATCTATAGCGTCATTATCAAATATTATATTTTGGCTTATAAGAGATAATTCTTCTGCTGTCTCGGGGCCTAGGGGGTTTTCGGGAACTAACGAATTTAAATATTCTTTTGTTTTGCTAAAAGTATCATAATATAAGCCGCCTCCACTAGAGTAATTTCTGGTGTATGCGGAGGGATATTCTGGCAGTAGATGTGTATATCCTCCCCCATCATCAATATTGTTTACATGCCCATGATAATTATAGTCGAGCACTACTGCTTTTGTTATTGTTCGATCTACAAATTCTTCTTTTGGAGTTTTGGGGCCGGTTCCACCTATTCTTTCATAAGCGCTACTTCCAAGGTAAGCAGCGCCCGGCGGAGCCGCCACATTCACCGCGATGTCTATAAAATATATATTGGGTATTAATCTCTCGTTAGCCAAAGTACTGATGTGTTGGGTATAATTTGGCATATAAGAATTATACTTACAAGTCATTTCTAGTGAGTTATAGTCGCCATTAGTGATTGCATGAAGGGTCTTGTTTTCAGTTTCAGAATAAGGAATGTCATAAGAAAATCCAAAAGTATCAAATACATTTGTGCTAAAAACACCGGGGTGGCTTATCCCACGAACACTTCCACCTAACAAATAATTTCTCCAATCTTTATCACTTCTTAAATTATCTTCTCTGCCCCACATTCTCACTGGCGCTTTATAATTTGGAACAATGGTATCGGCAGATGCAGATGTTTTTAAGTCTCCGTCTATTGACCATTGGCTGTTCATCGACACATAGCCTAAATAATCTGAATATGGATTATTATAATAATCCGCGGAAGTGTTATTATAAATCTCGGCTTGATACATCGCGGCAAGCTCGGATAAATCACTAGCATTAAATTCGGGTACCTCGCCATAATCTGTTTCTACAATTTGCCAGAATTGACCCAACTCTGTTCTCAGCCTTTCAGTTGAGCCAGAAAGCGCGCTAGTATCAATAAATTGAACTTGTTTTGTGCTCATTAATAACCTCCGCTTCCGTTGCCATTAGTGGGTGCCGATGCTGATACAAACGACAGACTTGATTGGATGCCCGTTTGCTCTTCTTCTTCTGTCGAAAGAAATGAACGCTTGTTATAGTTAAAGCCTTTATCTAACACAACTTCGTTAAATATTGGTTGTGAGTTAAGTTTTGTAACTTCAATTTCGGTGGCTATGAAGTTTATGGCATCGCTTATAAGTGATTCTGGAGAGTCCCCCTCAAGGGCCCCAAATCTGTTACGGAATCCTTGTTTTTCTTTTTCGTCGTAGGTCACCCCTATTATCGTCTCTCCTGAATCTAAATCATAATTTCTAAGTTCGGGCTCAGTAATATCTATAGAAAAAGTTTGCCAGACTTTACCCTCGGCGCCGAAACTAGTAAAGTCAGCACCAGACGAGAAGGCGGCCGATGTATTAGCATACCAATATCCTAAATGAACTGAATATGGGTCTGGCGTGGCGCCCGGGCCATACCCATAGTCCATTAAGTACTCTATGGCGTCGGCTCCGCCATCGGCTGCAAGGGCATGTGACACATTATAGTTAGGTGTGTACGAAGGAGTATTTATAGTTGCTGTTGCCGGTCCGGGTATAGTGGTTCCATCATTATTATAAGAGTCGGCCCCAAGGGCGATACGTAAATGGGCGCCCTCATAGTAAGCAGGGTTGCTCAGATAATCTCCTCCCATCAGCCCCGCGTACCAGCCCAGAGAGTACCCGAAAGAGTGGCCTACAAGTTCTGCACGATCATCTATATTGCCGGCCCAATCAAACCACCAAAAGGAACCTTCCGGCCCTGATCTCCTATCGTTATATTTTGCCATTGTGAAATTCCTTATTAAATCAGTTTAGGTGTTGTTGGGCCTTGACCATTTGAAACTTGAAATTTAAATATTTTTACCATTGGATGTAACTTATTATAAAGCGCTATATCATTAATAATTATAGATAGATTTGCCTTTTGATTTTTGGCATGTAACTCATTTACCCTATTTTGAAGACCTATGGGCAAAGCCTCATCAAGCTTATAAAAAGGATCGTCTTCGTTTGCAAAGGAAGCCTCTGTACTAATATTTCTATTTTGTAAGTCTCTAAAACTTTCTTCATCAAATATATTTGGATTCTCAATAATGTGTTTGTCGATCTGATCCATAAATAAAGTAAACTTCCTATCTTTATTTGTATTCTCGATAACTGTACAATCTAATGCGAACAAGGCTATTGTTGCTATTGTATTTGGATCAAGTTTTTTAGCACTTGGTAATTTAATACCGGGCATAGAAACAATTGTATTTTGTGCACTTAAAGTTTTTGGTATTCTACTCATTTTTTCTCCTTATAGGTTCTCCGTACCCGCGCCGCCGGAGAATATTGCTGAACGTCCTAATTCCATTCCTATTCCTGGATCATCGGGGGATGTCTGAGTGGTGGTGTCTTCGAGGGTCTCTTGCCAATCTGATGCATCCCAAATAAATGCTCGAATAGCGGCGATGGCGCCGACGCCATTCGACACGGCCCCAGGAAAAGCTGCCCAAGCTGCGGCCGGGTCGGAGCCCCCCTGTACACTGTTGTAGGCGCCCTCAGTGGTGAATGCATATCCATCCATACTCCCTCCAAATTCTACTTGTCTTTGTTCCATCCTGTCGGCCAAGCCGGCTGCGTTACCATTATATAGTGTATATAGATTTCGAACCACTCCTGTGTCTACTGCATAATATTCGTCATACAAGGTCTGAACCAATAGATTAAAATCTTGGGCTGCAGTTATGTTTCCTGTCTTAGGATTGATTTGATCTGACATTGTTTTTGCTGCTTCTACTACTAAAGTTCTATCGCCTCCAAATTTATTATGAAGAATATCTAAATGCATATAATATAAAATTGGTGTTATGATCCACGGCGGTGGGGATATATTTTCAAAATGAGTCTTTATTGCATCTTTAAAAAAATCATTGAATTGTCCTGTGATAGAATTAAAATTACATGGCTCTGCAGCAAGGCTCAAATATTCTTGCCAATAGCTTGTATTGTCTATACATTGAGTTTCAAATTTTGAAACCATTTCCCTAAAAATATCAAATGTGTTGTCTATAAATCCGACGCCAGGGTAATTAATTCGAGGATCCCACGGTGAATAATCATTTGCAAAGGGGGTGGAGACGGTACCGGCGGTGGTGGCGGTGGTTATAAACTGATATTCAAAACACATTAATCTATAATTTAGATCCGAATTATAGCTTAGATAGTCGCCGCCGGGGGATGGGTACACAGTTGTAACGTTCCTTGGTATTATATATGAATGAAAATAATAAACATTATTGTTATAATCGGTGAAGGTGGCCAGGGCAGCGGTGGTGCCATTCGCGATTCCCCTCGTGCTATATACAGCAGGGTGGCCGTAACCATTAAGTTCATAAAATTCTATTACTTCTTCGTTCGTTTCGGCCGGGTTGTTTCGATCCGCGATTATAGTGTCTAAAGAGTCTTGGGCGCTAGTGCCCCAGTGGCTGTCATGAGCGGAGATCGTAATGTCAGACGAATCTGCGTAGCTTTCACTATCAAGAAATCCTCTAATTGAAATCTCGGGGGCACTGGTTGTATAATCAAAATATGTCTCGACCATATGTTCTGCGGGAGTGGAGATCCCGCTGGTGTGGGTCAGATACCTGCGTACTATGTTGGCCCAATCAAACTTAAACGTCAAATTTGTTATCCCCTTACCAAACCAATGTTCAATTTTAGCAATATCCAATAATTTCGCTATATTGGAATAATATCGAATAGCCTTTTCTTGATCAACAAAAAAATAACCATATTCTAAATTACCCATGAAGTCATCACTACTATCGGGGGCAAGTTCATTTTTGTATATATCAACGGCTGTCGATGTATCACCCATATCTAGTGGAGTATAAATTATCGGGCCTTTCGCGGTGGCATAGGGGTTGCTGTGGTGTCTGTCCGGGCCGCGTGGTGGGTAGGATCCCCCCGTCGCCCAGCTGGTGTCCATAGCTGCACCTTGAAACCAATCAGTATTTTCAGCGGGAGCGGTATACTCTTCTGGAAGCGTCTCAGTAAGCCCTCTAAGATCTCTTATCTTTAAGTTTCTCTGTAATTCTTTTTTTAAACTTGTTCCTCGTTCAGCAGCAGCATTGACAGCAGAAAACCTTTTCTTATATCTTTGATATAATTTTCCAACCGGTGTTGCGGTGGTTTTGCTTGTGAATGCTCTCCCAAGATTCCCTAATTTAACCAATAAGTTGTGCGATTCTCCGTAGGTTTCTAAAATAAATGACATATTATCAACAATATTTTTCAAATTTTCATCTGTAGTGTCTTGATTTTCATCGACTAATTCTTGAAATTTGGCCGTTATTTCTTCTAAAGTAATACCATCTTGTGTATAATATGTTCCAGAGCCAATCTGAATAGGGGTATCGTGATAATTGGCGCCTCCTTGCATAACATACAGTATTTGGGGTTCTCGGTTTAAAACCTTGTCTTTAAAAATATTCTCATAGGCAATATTTGATATTTGTTTTGTAGCTAATCTATTGGACAATTTTGGATAAATTGCATTAAATCTTCTTATATAATCAGATTCTGTTGTATAAGCCCACGCTGTTGGGTTTGTGAGGCTCGTGTTACCGCCTACGCTATATGCGCCGTCTTCTTGAGTCCATTCTGCTTGGTCAGCAGAATTATAGTCTAAAAATGACGAAAATGCAAAAAGCGTTAGGCCGGTCAAACTCCCATCTATTCCGCTTGAGTCCTCAAATATATAACGGCCAGAACCTTCATGAAGAGTCCAGATGGCCGTGGAGTACCCGGATGTGCGCGCACTGGCGGTGGAATAATATTCTGCATATACATCGATTTCAAATGAATAAGAAAATTCTATTATTTGATTGTCTGCTTCGTCTCGCATCGCCGTATCGCCTCTTGTAAAATTACTAAAGGCTGTTTGATGATAATTTGAAGGCTCAAACTTTCTAGTATGTTGAGCTAAATAATATTGGCCGGCGCCGGTACCCCAAATCGTTGTCCAGTCGGCCAACTTATACTCTCCGAAAGTGGCTACCGCCAAATCGCTACCGGTGCGAATATCCATTCCGGATTCGGCGCCTTGATAGTCGGTGCCTTGTCGCTGTTCATAATCTGAACGACCTACCGCAAATTCTTTAAATATATTTGGAACTTTTTTATCAATTATTCTCTGGGAGTATTCTGGGCCGAGAGCATAAAATGTGTAAACCTGTAAATGTTGAAGATCGGCTATGATGTCACTAATCTCCTCTTCACTTTTATCTAAAAAGTTCAGATATAATGAACACTTAATTACAAGCTTCTCACCATGCACCTCCACTTGTTGTATATAAGGAGTTGGCAAATAGGTGCCTAAACTGCTAACAACGTTACCTTTTATCGTTAAGTCTGACATATCTCTGGATCCGTTACTCTACCGTAAATATCTGCATAAGTAAAATCTTGCTCTATTTCGTCGCAATCAAAATCTAAATCAATATAATAAGATTGCTTATTAAATGCTTCTGCGCTCTTGCATGCGATTTCTTGTTGAATCTCAGAATCTACTAAAATATCAAAATAATATTCGACACTTGATGTCGTATAGCTTTGAGGAGAATTTACTATGGGTGTTGCGGTTTGAAGAAAACCATTTATAACTTGTGATTCTTCTTTCTCAAAATACTTTCGAAGGAATGTCACTCGCTTGTCCATGCCTCCGCGAAGAATAGTTAGTTTGTCGCCAGGGCCACCTCCGGTAAACGCAGAGGGTATCGGACAGGGGCCCCCGGGGGATGCCCCGGTGGTACAACCGCTTGTGGTGCGGCCCGGCTCGGCGTCAACATCTAAAGTTTGCGTTATGGTTGTATTTCCATCTGGACCAGGAGTTGTTTGCGCAAAAACCATCTTGATGCGCTTGCCCACGGGCTCGCGGTCCTTCTCGATCTTTACCGTTATAGTTCCATTGTGTCCCTCTGTTGCTTCAACACAGGCTTTTAAAGAGCGTGCTTGTGCTTCCAGCTTACTTGTGCTGCGGCACGATGAATCTGCAAATGACGGTGTTGGGCAGGCCTGCTTAAATTGATTATTCGCCGTATCCTCGGCAGTTTTAGCAGTATATGTTTTAGAAGTTCCGGCTGCATCAACAAGTGTGATAGACTTATTAAGTGCTACCGCTCTGAGAAAAATTGTCACGTCGGCTGGGGCAGTGGGTTCGGTGAGTGCATTAGCTAATGTTATTCCCGCTTGTTCGTTTGTTTTTATGGTGGTTGATTTGCCACCAAACGCTCTCGCGCTTGGGCCTCCAATGCGTCCTACTTGTGTTTTAGAAACTATTAGTGAGCTATAGCAACTACTGCCATCTGAGCATGGCGTGGCGCCCGTGAAATCTTCGCATGGCACAAGAGGCCCCAGAGAAGCACTAACGTCGACAATGCTGTTGTTTATAGCTGATTGCAATTTTTGCATAACGATTAATGGATCTGCGAGCAAAACATAATAAGGATTCGAGCCACCGTTGGCGGTGTCTGAAAAAATAAACGTCGCTGTATTTAATCCATCATTAATAACTAATTGATTGTTTGCTGTTATTGTTAAGTTAGTATCGTCACAATAATTGTACATAATGCTAGAAGAGGCAACGGCTCCTGGAAATTCTTCAACAATTTCAAATACATCGATTTCAAAGTTTTCTATCAATAATTCTGTGTTAACTTCGTCTGCGTAAATTAAAGCGTTGTCTGCTACAAACTCAATCACCTCATTGTCTAAAAAATTGCCTACTTGATCATTGATCTGTCGAAGGCTTGTTGGGTTAATCTCTACGCTATAGGGAGCAACTTTTTTGGCATAATTCAATTCTATATTAAGTTGAGGAATTTCAAGATCGTTGTCCATATCTTTTTGGGTTGACTCTTCAATCTCGCCTTGTAGGGCAACAATCTTCCAGGCTGGGGCTGCTTGAGTTTCGCCGTCTAAATATGCGTCTCCAATCATTGATGTAAACTTTAAGCTGTCTTTTCTCGGAAGATCTAGAACTGTGGCAAAGGAGCCTTTTTGGAACATCGCGCCGAACATCATCGCCTGGTTTTGTCGCAGGATCTTGAATTGATCCGTTGCGCCCGGGTCCGAGATTTGCGTGGCGAGGTTGGTATACGAGGCCTCTGCCGAGGCGAGGCGCGCGGCATCGGTCTCAGACCCACCCTGTCGGTGAGCCCTCGTTGCTGCAACTTGAAAAAATGGTTCGCCTTCTTCTGTATAATTTCCGGGGAGTTCGACATTTTCAAAAAGAACGAGAGATTCTAAATATGGTGTTCCATCTTTAATTCTTTCGTGTGCTGTATTTTGATTTTCGTTTAAGCCCGCGTATTCTCCGTCATACAAAATATTATCATCGAAGAGCGCATAGTAAGTCGGTTTAAAGGTTCCAATAGATAATAGATATTTACCATATGGAGTTAACTTAAAATCAATTACTTGCTCTTTTTTATTTAAAAACTTTGCCATAATTAATAACCTCCACCACCTCCACCGGTTCCGCCGCCACTACCACCCCCTCCAGTCGTATCCTCGTCTCTTCTTCTTTCTTCTTCTCTTCTTTCTTCTTCGCCGGAGAGACCCTCTTCTCTTACTTCTTCCATTCTCTCCTGATCTTCATAAATTCGCGCGACCACCTTTTTATTTATAGCATGCATATGACCATCATTATAAGATGTTTGGCCATTTCCGGCGGCGTCGGTAATATATGAATGCTTGTGGCCATGTTCTATAGAAGTCTGTTGGTCACTTAATAGTTTATGAATGTGACTGTTTTCTATATCTTGTCGGCTCTCTCTTTCGTTTATAAGCTCATCTAGAACGCTGGTTGTGTCGAAGACAGCAGGAGGTGGTGCCGTGGGAGGTGGAGTCGGAATTATTACCGGATCAATAGGAATATCTAGCTCAACATCCTTGTTTCTAAATAGCACATCCACATCTATCTTGGCTAATTCGACGAAAGACACAAAATCATATGGCCAGTTATATTGAATCTCATAGCCTGTTTGCTGATCTTGGCCTCTTAATGCATTGTCTAGGAAAGGTTGGCTTGAAGCTCTACCAGCTTGAGAAACTTGATGATCGGACCACTTCTGCTTTGCTCTCTGTTTAACTTTAAATACCATCCAGCGCAAATTCTCATTATCTAAGAGATTCCTTTCGGACAGTAATTCGTTGTCTGCTAATTCATGTACAATTGTTTCGGATTGGAAAGTCATCTTCTTGTAGTTTCTCGGAGCCAAATTTTGCCACATATAGGATAAGTCATCTCTATCAAATGTATATTCAAATTCAAACACATACATGGTAATTGGT
>Ga0114908_1001328_pt1 | contig 12621 bp, 11 predicted proteins | sample MalvireepMed_s17_FD_87292 | JGI IMG/M metagenome (GOLD analysis project Ga0114908, IMG submission 87292) | Marine viral communities from the Global Malaspina Expedition - Malaspina viral metaG DeepMed_s17 | ecosystem: Environmental > Aquatic > Marine > Oceanic | place: Mediterranean Sea... | reverse complement strand
GGTTTTGCCAAAGGTCCATCCGCACCGTAATCTTGATCTTCGCATTCAACTTCAACTGGTGGGATCAGTCCCAAGGCGGACTCAACAGAGGCAGCAGTGCCCTCGACCGTGGGAGACAAGAGACTTATAAAGTGAGATTCAGGATCCGGCATCTCAGGTATATCATTTGTGAGACCCTCTATTGTTTCTGGAGTTGCCCCAAAGTTCTCTAGCCCTGTTATAAGCTCTTGTTTAGTGGGGTTATCTAAACCAAGTCTATACTCATCTGAGATCTTTTGTGATAGTTTTCTTTGTTCTACAAGAAGCAGGTCAACATAAAGATCATATAAACTAATTGCCCCATACCTTTCCTGTTTTATTTTTTCAAATAAGAAGTACGACATCAAAGAATCTTTAAAAGCATCCTCGACCTTAAATTTAGAAAACACAAACAAACATCTTAGCACACTGTCGATAACATATAGTTTTATGGCTGTGTTCATAGAAGCTTGAAATAGTGCATCGCTCAAAGCCCTTACTTTCTCGCCGCCCTCATAATCGACTTCTGATAAGTCTTCTTGATATTTGCTATTTGCATCTTGCTTTATTTGACTTAAATCAAGCAAGTCTGCGTATTGTAACCTTAGCTTTAATAAATTTTTAACCTTAAAAAGTTCAGACCTAGAAATAATTGTTGCTATAGTCCTCGTTATATTCAGATTAACCTGATCATAGAACTTACTAAAATACCCTGGTTTGTTGTTTGCGTATTCTAAATAATGAGGTGGTCCATTTTGTAAAATATCTTCTAATTTTCTAACTAAGAAATTATTAAACACATGGCTTTGGAGGCTTATACCCGTATCTTGATCATAAGCAACTGGGCTGTTGATATATGTATCCCAACTATCTTTAAACCCTTCAAAGTCAAACTCTTTTTGAATATCTATCGTATCCTGCCACTCTTTTATCGGCTCTCCAACGCTATTAACATTCTCTGTCTTAACATATTCTTTTAAAACAAATTGCCAAACATCCTTAAACTCATCTGGATCTTCCGTCGGTTTAAGTGTTTTATGAATCTGAATGAAGTTTTCAAAAGCGACAGATCCTTGAGTTATCCATATGCCGAAAATAGGATCTTTAATTCCGGGACTTACAGTAATGGCTGGTAATTCAAGAGCATAGCTGTTTATTCCAGCTGTAGTAAATTTTCGACCGGAGTCTTTCAAAAACCTTTGCAAAGGCAAGGTTTTAACATTTAAATTATAATCTCTTCTAAATTTTTTAATTTCTCTGTATACAAGAGGCATAAATGTCGTTATATCTAGATCAAAAGCGTTCTCAATAGATTTAAAGGATTGATTTATCGCGGTTGCTCCAGCATCTATCATAGGACCAGCATTAGCTATTATAGAATTCACATTCGTCATCTCGTTCACAGACACTTGGTTTGAAGTAAGCACGTTTACAACATCTTCAATTTGAGCTAACGCAAGTTCTTTATCTATGGCGATTTGTTCCTCTATTTGCTCATCGGTCAAGCCTTTATTTTTTAGTGATTGTCGGAGCGCTGTTTGTCTTAGTGTTTCACCTTCCTTACAGAGTGTTGCCAAGCCCTTATCTTTAGGAATCTCTTCGTAACAAGGATCTGTATTTAGTACTTTTCCTAGTGACACAAAAAAGTTTGTCATCTTATCAGTAAATGGCGCAGGTGAAAAGTAGTCAATGACACTTGGATAGAACTGATCCGTAAATCTTAAAATATGAATCATTAACAGAGGAGTCGCTTCGCCATTTAAAAGCTGGCATATCTCCCTTTGATTCAGTGTAGCAAACAAATCTCTCAACCATTCTTCTATAGGAATAGGCGCGCCTTCTTTAAATCGTAAATAAGGTCCAGCATACGGTTCATCTGGTGTAAGCCTGTCAAATGGTAACCCACCGAAGTCCAATTCTTCTTCTTGACACTCTTCAAGAATAGACCAAAGCATGCCTTTGATTGGCATTATAAGGAACTGAATCAGCCACTTCATGAAGTAATCTTGAGCTTCTTTGATAAGGAAAGCAAGAAGCTTATCTAGCATCGGAATCGAACGAGGACCTATATTGGGGCTCCAGCACTTCTTAACGCTAGGTATTTCTTCTGGCTTGTCGAAATCCTTTTTCGCCTGTAATGTCTTCATCCATTTAAGAAGATCGTCCAATGCGAATATAACACCTATGATAAATTCGCAAATCATCTTCTTACCTTCTCTACCCCCGATTTGTTGACGTACAACTGCGTGGTAGAAAGGATCTTCAATGCCCGCTGTTATAGCATCATCCATCGCTTCTCTTATAGCAAAAGCTAGCTCGGCTCCTTTGAAGATGCCGCCTGACGGTGTAACGTAACTGTATGAACCCAGCATATCTAAATATTCATATATGGTTTCCGAACCCGATTCGTCAACTCTTCTTATAAATTCATTACACAGTCTGTCGTATAGTTCCATTAAAGAAAAATTGGCTCCAAGACACTCCATTAGCTTTCTAGCTAAAAGAGATAAGTCTAGCTGTCCTAAAATATGACCAAAAAGATCCTTGATTATTAGATCAGCATCGTTGGTTTCCCATCTAATTTTATTAGTATAAAGGTGACCCAGGTGTCTAAAAACCTTATCTCCAACTTGATCAGAAACTTTAACATTCCTGTTTTGAACAAGAGCTTTGGGATGAATATCTCCAATATAGTTGTTCTCTAGCCAGGATTCAGAAAAACTTTTCGGCTTTGCTGGTTTCTTGCCTACTCTTTCTCTTTGTTCTACTATCTCTCTGGGTGTTTCAGGTGGGCGGCGGGGCACGAGTTGATCTGGGGAAGGCTTAATAAACGTCTCAACAAATTTAAGAAGTTTCATGGGCGGTTTTTTGCCTGGTGCCCTGGTTGGTATATCTATACCGCAAACCTTTTGAACTTCTCTAGCTCCCGATAAGGACAAAAACGTCTTCATCTCCCTCAAAAGTTCTATGATTCTATCGTCATAAGAAGCTTCTGTGTTTTGTGCGAACCCAGAAAAACCCCTAAACAAAAATTGATAAGGGGCAGAGTATTTTTTATATGCGGATTTATTCTGCTCTTGGTTTCCCAGTGATGAAAACACGGGGTCATCATTAACTTTTTTAAACGCATATCCGCCACCTTCTTCTTCTATCTTTTTTGATTTAAACAATGGAGAATTTTTATTTCTTTTCGTTTTTATATAAGCTAATTTGCTTGTAGAAAAAAGCTCATTAATAACCCCCAAAAACGGACTAAGAGGGTTGCTTGCAAGAGTCTTACGAGGAATGATCCCTATTATAACAGGCTCTGCTGCAAGACTAGGGGTCACTGTGACATGGTTCGCACTAAGAAGTGTTCTAAGATTTTCACTAAACTGTCTTAAGCCATCTGCTAAAAGTTGAAAGTTAAGTTCTCCTCGACCCAATGGACCAAGTTGTATCATCTTTGAGTCTTTGTAATCTGTGCCGTAAAGTTCTATATTCTGAGCGTAAAGCTCTATATCATTTGCAAAATCTTTATAACTCTTGTACTCTAATTCTTCATATTTTATAAAGTTGCCTTGATCTGAAGGGAAAACAGTACTCATCAAAGCATCTAGTTCGTCATAATACGTTCTATCAGGATACCACTTCTTCCAGTACTGATTTTTTACATCTAGAATTTCTTTCAAATACGTACCGAGCAAGTTTTGTTGAGCCTCAGAATTGTGCTCGGTGGTCTTCATTATTTTCATATACGTATCTTTATCTGCATCGTATTTTTTAAACAAAGCGGGATTGAAAGAACTAAATTTCTTACCCACAGGTCTACCTGTACCTTTTTCCAAGAACCCGTCCTTAATAACAACAAGGTACTTTAACACAAGCGTTCCAGGTCGTTGCGACACAACAGGACCTTCAACATATGCACCGAGCCTATGTATGATAAACTTGTATGGTCCACCAGGAAGCACTTCCTCTTCTTCAGGCTTCAATAAAACATTGTGCCTCTCAGTTGGGGTAAAATAATTTGTAGCTTGGAAGACGCCCGCGCTGCTGTCTCCATTTACTGTCAGCAACGGGCTTAACATCGATGTGGCATCGATATGTCCAAACATGAAAACCTTTCCCATTGCTTCACAAATAAGCCTTACACCTGTATCAAGTGCTCCCAGCATAACGTTCATATCATTACCAATACCCTGAACCGGGAGACCACCTTGCGACATCCATTCTGCCGTTTTATCTACCTCTATAACAACACCCGTACCGTCGGGCGCTCTAAAAATTGTATTCGGATGTTTATCTTTCCAAGTAGTTGTAGTTGACATCTTTACCTCTAAGAATGCTTAACGTTAGTGTTATTAATGTATTTGTCACCAAGCGGCTGAAGGAACTTTAAATCATCTAAAAACTTATTTAATGACATGAAAACTAAAGATGGTATAGTTCTTGCACAAGTGTTAATTACGTGCGTGGTTCCGGCGGTGGCTGCTTCTACACTTGGGAAAGTATATACCGCTCCCCAAGCTGATACGCCAAAATGCGTATGAGCAGCCATTGTTATATTAAACGCCGTCTGCCTTGTTATATGTCCATTAACTATCTCTTTTAAGTCATCAATCTCATTTTGCAAAGCTCTTATACATTCAACCAAATTTTCACCCTTAGGTGTAGGCTGTAAATCAGTATCGTTGTTTCCAGTTATAAACTCAAAACCCCCAACACTCTCCACACCACCACCTTGAGAATTTGTAGTTGTTGGTGCAGTAACAAACTTTTGTGTCGTTCTAGAAACAAGCGCTATTTCATCAGCTATAGCAGTGATTGCAGATAGACCCCCGTCCATGGGGTCTCCGGATAATCCCATATACTCAGACGGTCTGTCCCGCTGTGATATACTAAGTTTAGCAGCAGCTAAATTACTACTAGCGTCCACTACGGACCCTGGTGCTGGGTCAGCGCCACGAACGCCTGCAACTATATCAATAGAGTGGGCATTTGTATAGGACTCTTCTGGGAAACCACTTAGTGAGTTTCCAGGCTTAGTAGAACCAAATCTTATGTGCGATGCTCCAGCGCCTCTTGGACTAGCTACAATCTTATCATTTTTACCTTGATTAACAACCTGGGTTGAATGATCATCCGGAACGGCTCCGGCAGCGGCGCGTTCTGCTTTGTCCGCTATAACCCACCTTCCACCGGCTGGGGTGCTAGGTGCAGAGGATTCTATTCTTTTTTTCTTGTCTGCCATCTTATTTCCCTCTAGTCAAAGTTTCTTGTTTTTGTGCCAAACGGCATGTGAGTTTTTACAGTTAAGTAATAATTGCTCATAGGCTTTTCACCAAATATATTTAATTTAGAATCTCCAATAGCATCTTCCCCACGTTGAATAAAATAAGAAACGCCTAACGGATTTTTGCCGCCTAGTACTAAGTATTTGAATTTCTTATTTGACGCTGGTTTTTTGTCCCACAAAATAGAAGTTAACTCTTTATAATTAGTAGACTTTTGATCTCCAACAAAAAGTAAAGTACCAACCGCAGCTTTATATGCGTCTATGGAGTTAACCCCATTAGACCTAATAAAACAATAATATTCCAAAAAAGCATTTCCACCAAAAGGTGAAACTCGACAACTAGAAACAATACCCCTACTCAATTTTCGTACATTCTCTTTAAAGTGTTCTTTATTTTTCTCATTTATGCCTGTGTAACCCAACGGTACCCTGCCCCATGGAAAAACGCCGGAGCTATCGTGATTTAATGCCGTACCCAAGACCGGTACCGACTCAGTATGTTCAAAAATATAAGGAAAGTCTACAGGAATCATAATTTGTTTTCCGTAATTCATGGGGAACATAGCCATATCATTTATTAAATTCCATGCTGCCCTACATTGTATTTCTTGCGGTAAACAGTAAGCCAATCCATTATTTGGCATCAATCGAAGACAAGTCCGGTCGTTCGACACATTATCAAACACACTTTTAATAAAGTTTCTATTGCCTATCATAATATGCCCTCTATCGCGAGCTTCTAAAACCTGTTGTCTTGTTAAGTAACCCTTGTTGCTAACCATTATACCAGTAGCATATTGATCAAAGACCTGAGCATGTGGCATAAATAAGTCTGCTGGTGCAGTCTGGATTATAGCGCCGTCTCCAGCAACCCAAAAAGGACACAACCTTGCACCACCATGGGCAGCTATACTGTTTCCTTTTGCATCTCGACTCAAATAACCGTTTATTTTTTGTAAAAGATCGTCTTTTTTAGCGGACCAATCTAAACTTTCATGAAGAACAGCCATTGAAGTTCTGTTCTTTCTAAGACCTTTGTTGATATTCCTTCTTCTATACTGTTTTGCGGGCTTAAAGAAATAAATGTTTTTAGAAGTAGAAAACTCAAAATCTTCATTTTTAGGAGAATCACTGTATTCAGAAGAAGCTATTGGAATTCCTTTTGGAGATCTTCTATCGCTCTGCTTTGGAGGTAAATTAGGATTCGAAGGACTCTGAAAAGCAGACACTGCACTATTCTCACCACCAAGAGGCAGGGGACCTGGGTCATTCTCTGGATCTTTTAGTCCAAGATATATTCCCCCGTTGCGGGATCTTCTATCTTCAAAGTCCACTTTGACCCACTCATACGGTCTAGGCATTCTTTGTCCATTTATAATTGAAGAATCAACACACTCGAATTTTGTGAAGTTTTGAATAGCTTGGAGATCAGCATTAGCATCCTGGCAATTTAAACCCAGGCGAAAAGGAAAGGGTTTTCCCTCATCTAAGATTGGAATATAGCATCTAACTATCCATTTTACAGGGGAATGGGGGAGCATAGTAAACGCTCCCGGAGATTGTCCAGGCTCTGTATTGTACTCCATCTCGACACAAAGAACTTGTGCATCCAATGGCCATCTTCTTACTAATGGCGAAGAAACATCCTTTTCTTTTCTATGCTCTTCTCTAAAAAGATACCTCATGAAACCATCGATTGTTTGTATCCCAGTTCTTCCAAAATTAAATTCTGAAAATGGTTCCGATTTGTGGTCGAAGAGATTGGGGCGTCTATATTTAGAGAACTCCGACAATTAACCGGCGTCCTTTATCAGGTCATATAATTGTTCCTTATCCTCGTCTGTGAGCGAGGCAGAATCTTTTGCTCTTTTTTGCATCAAAGCGGCTATTTTAACCAACTGCTCATTTGAGCGTTGTAATGTTTCAACATACTTAGAAGCAACTGCTCCCACTTTCTCGTGTCTAGCATCATCCTCAGAAAGATACTTCATAATATCCTTTAAAAGCTGCTTGGTAACGAAGCGATCCTCGTGAATGTTGTTGATCGCCTCTTTTAAATATTCTTCTAAATCAGCCATAATATAGCTCCTAATCAATTACAATAATTAGAAATTACATTATATTTTTCCTTCGTTCCAGTTCTTTTTAAACTGTCCATATTTAGACCTCATCTTGTTTAAAGAATTGACAACTTGTTTAGTGTTCAACCCCGTTAGCTCTCTCAAATACAAATAAACCGCTTTTTTATTAAAAATTTCTATATCATCACAATTCTCAAACAAAATCTTAACTGCGTTCAGAACCTTTTTTTCGTTCGGCTTAAGAGCTTCTTCATCCCAGGACTCTATCTCATTCCAAAAGTTCTGCCAAAATTCTGCTTGTTCTCTAAAAAATAAATACCCAGCATCATTCGACAGATGTTCAACTTCCAAATTTTTTACAAAAACAGAATCACTAGCATCTATTTGAACTTCTCTCCTCATTCTTTGAGAATTTTTTTTAACTTTGTGTATGAACCAATTTTTCGTTATAACACTAAAATAAGAAAAAGCCTTAGAGCCTTTATTTGGATCATATTTATCTAGCACTGTTGTGAGCCATATCTTGCACTCATCTCTTAATATATCTATATTAGGCAAGTTTGAAAACTTATACGTATAAACAATCTTATCAACAAGTTCACTAAAAGCTGGTTGCAAGTAGATAACGTAGAGCTTTGTCTTCTCGTCTTTGTTATTAGTCGAGACATATTTTACAACCGCGTCTTCATGCTCTTTCGTAAAATAATGTCGTTTATTTTTACTCTTCCCCATCATCCTCCAAATCATCACCCAAGTCATCATCCAAGTCATCATCCACTAATTCGTAGATAAAATCAAATTCCTCAATGTCTTTAATCACTTCTTTAGAGTGTTCTAATAGTCCTTGAATTGTAGAATCACCATGAAAGATCTCCATTTGGTTAACCTTATCCAAATGATCAGAGAAGTTCTTCAAAGAGTCTGATAAATCTTGCATATTGCCTGATACATAAAGAAAATCCTCCAATACCTTTCTGACGTACCAAAAAAGAATTAAATTTACGGCAACCGAAATAGTTAAAATTAAATAAAAAATCACTTGGTTTTAAACTCCTCTCTCATTTTTTGCTTCTCCTTCTTAACCTCTTCTTTTGTATCCTCTATGTATCCTTTAACAACTTGTCCAACCTTTTTCTCTTCTTCTAGAGGCAAGGTCTTTGTTCTTATGGGGAAAGAAGGCACACGTTCAAGAACATTTTTCTTTTTACACTCTGGGCAATCTTTTAGCTTTTTATTTAAACTATGGCTTATTTCAAAAGTGTCAGAACAGGCTTTGCATTTATATGCATATCTAGGTGTCACAGATCCATCTCATTTTTTATAGGCGAATCATCAGAATCGTCGCCAACCTTTTCGCGAAGATTATCCAATATTTCATCATCCCATTTTACCACCGTTGGGTTTTCTACAAACAATTCTCCAGACTTTTCAACGACATCCCATCCCCTTAAAATAGGAACAATGTCCGTTTGTTCTAATAACGATCTCTGGAGCGCCATCATAAGAGCACCCACTGCTTGATTTGAAAGTTTCATCACATTTCTCCTTTGTTTATTATATTAGTAGTCGAATATCCATCAATCCTATCAAAAAAAAGAACATCCTTTGAATATTCGCTACCGACCACCTTTCTTCGACTCCAATCAGAGCCGACTACCATTATATCAGGAATGTTCTCTTTTATTAAATTTTCAAGTTCTTGGGGCGTGTCAAATATCATAACCTTGTCGATGTACCTAATTGATTCTAACAACATCCTTCTGTCTTCTGCACTATTTATCGGTCTGTTTAATCCTTTGTCCTTTTTAATTTTTTCATCAGAGTCTATGCCAACGATCAAATAATCTCCTAAGGATTTAGCATATTTAAACAATTCTATATGACCTCTGTGAAGTATATCGAAACAGCCATTTGTCCAGACAACTTTCATACAGTGGTAACCCCCCTCTTTTGTACTACTTTTGTTGCGCACTGATTAGCAAAGATTAGTGCTTTTTCTACATCTCCATTTTTCATGTACTCGCAAGCCATTGCTGCTATAAATGTGTCTCCGGCTCCTGAGGAGTCTTTTATCTCCACTTCTGGAACACCAAATATCTGCTCTCTGTATTTGCAACCATCCTTTCCTAATGTAACAATAAGCTTGCCAAGAGTAGAAGAGCTAACTAAGTGTTTTGTTTTCTCATATTCGTAATAATTTATCTTGATAAATGTCGCAGATTCGCACCAAGGTCCAAGATTCTTCTTAGTATCTAGAAAAACTAAAGAATTTTGCTCACATATATATTGAATGTCTTGCTCTGTTAGAAAGCCTTTACAATAATCAGAAATTATAATCGCTCCGTATTTCTTTAAATCATCTTTAAAAGCGCCTAAGTTGCATCTACTAACCTCATCATCACTCTCGTCAACTCTTATAAACATCTGATTTGTTTTATCATCAATATATCTTATTTTGCGAAGATTTTTCCAATTATCATTTGTAATAATGTCGCAATCAGTTCCCAAAGAAAGGACGTTGTTCATAACGTTGGTTGCCATTCCTGGGTTACTAGTTGATCTAACAGGATTAAAGACCGGTACCGGAGCTTCTGGGCACATTCTGCCACACTTACCATACCTAAAAGTATCGATACAACTCTCTCCTATGATTAATATTTTTTCTGAATTGTTCACCTAGTTAAAAACTTTTTCCCACTTTTTACTTTGTTTCTCCAGTAGTCCAAAAGGTCCAGCATTGTTTTCTCAAATGGTATTTCTGGTTTCCAGCCAGTGTGCTTCTCAAACTTAGTTGTGTCCGGTACTTGAAGGTCTGCATCTATCGGTCTTAGTCTGTCTGGGTCTATCTCGATCTTAATGTTCTCAACTGTTGACTTGCCTATTAAATATTCCAACATGGCGCCCACTGAGCAACTGAAAGTACCCCCGATATTGTAATAGCTTCCTGCCTCTGGGTTGCAAGTGACCAGCATATAATAAGCCTTTACAGCATCTCTAACATCTGACCATGTTCTTAGCGAGTCTAAGTTTCCAACCTTAATAACCGGTTCTATCAAGCCCTCTTCTATCATAGCTATCTGTTTAGCAAACGTAGACTCTGCAAAAACGTCTCCTCTTCTAGGTCCCGTATGCGTAAACATCCTAGTAGTCATAATTTTCATATCGTAAGCTTGTGCATAAAACCTGCCTATCAAGTCTGTACCCACTTTAGAAATTGCATAGGGTGAAGCAGGATGAAATGGCACTTCTTCATGAATAGGTAAATGCTCTTTTGATACTCTACCAAAAACTTCAGAAGAGGCGCACACATGAATAATGGGTGTAACTCCCGTTTTTTTTATTGATTCCAAAAGGTTAGCAGTCCCCACTATGTTTGTCTGAAGTGTTTCTATAGGAGATTCGAAACTAGTTTTTGGATAACTTTGTGCAGCCAAGTGAAAAACATAATCTGGTTTAGCTTTTTCTACTACATCAAGTAAAGAAACTAAATCATTAAGATCTCCATACAAAAGACGCATACGGTCCTGGTTGTTTATAGTAGGCATCAGGTGTTCTATGTTGTCAAGATCGTCATTCCATCTGCACATACCAGAAACATTCCAGTCTGTATGCTCCAAAAGGTAGTCTGCCAAATGAGACCCAACCATCCCAGTAACGCCTGTTATCAAAGCATTTTTCATAAAATATTCTTCCTGTACCAGGCTATTGTATCGGTAATTCCATCTCTAAGCGATATTTTTGGCTTCCACCCAAGTCTCTTCTCTGCTTTACTACAGTCCAAAAATAAACTTGTTTTTATAGTTGGCTTAGTTGTATCATGTTCTATTTCAAGGTTTCTGCCTGATAACTCTATTATGGTCTTAACCAAGTCCCTAACGGAGACCGCTTTTCCACAGCCGACATTGAATAGTTCGTAGCCACTCTGTTGCTTTTCCACTGCCAGTTGTACAAAATCAACTAGATCCCTTACGTGTAAAAAATCTCTTTTCTCTTCACCCGTGCCCCAGACTGTCAATTTTTTATCTGACCACATCGCTTTTGTCACAGTGGCTCCAAATACATGGCTTTTTTCTAAATCATATTTATCATACGGACCATAAATATTAGAATGTCTTAGCGCCGTAAACTTTGTGTCTGAGATTCTAGAGAAAAAATTGCACATTTTTTCAAGATAAACTTTAGTATTTCCTACTCCAAAATATCTTGAAAAAATTTCCTCATCGCCATCAAAGTCCCCTTCACGCAAAGCCGTTTCACTTGGCTGATACATGACTGTACAGCTAGGGAAAATTACGTGCTCAACACCTTGCTCAAATGCCTCTCTAAAAATATAAGAATTCATAACTGCATTGTCTGTCACATGTATATAAGGCTTGTTTGTTATATCCTTTGCTCCACTTGTAGTTGCAGCAAATTGCAGAATTATATCCACACCACTCAAGGCTCTTGTCACGTCTTCGGGATTTCTAAGATCTGCTTTTATCCATTCTACGTTGTCGAACCCTAAAATAGGCTTTTTCTTATTATAAACTGCCAATACTTGATAATCAGGTGACGAACTGAATCTCTCTAAAAGGTTTCTACCTATAAACCCTGTGGCTCCACATATTAAAACTTTTTTAGTCATTCTTTTTCTCTAAATTTAAAAACTCACTTATTACCTGCGCCGAGGATTTTTTTGACTCTGGGTAAAAGCTCACTATTTCTCTATTATTTATACCAGGGGTCACATATTCATGCTGCCCAAATACAACCGAAGAGTCTCTATTGAACAACTGCCTTATTCCTTCCAGGCTAATGTTGCCTTCGGATACAAAATCAATGATACCAAACGCCTCGTTACCTAACAGAACTCTTTTTACAAATTCAATTATATCATCTTGCAGCACACAATTAAATGCTGAATGTCTTGATAAAGTAATTTCATGATTTGCATCTTTATTCGTATCTAGGACTTTTAAAATTGAATTACTCCTCATTGTCTTGCCTAATATCGCTGGACATCTCAAGATCAAACAATTTTCATCTCCTTTCGACTCTTCAACTAAAATCTCTGAGAGTAGCTTGCAAAGCTTATAGTAACTGAATTCTTGCCTATAAACGTCAATTGATGATATATAGACAAACTTATCACACTCTAAATTCAACAACTCTTTAGTTAAAAACAGGTTGTCGTCGAGATATTTAGAATAGTGTTCTATATTTTCATCTCCTTTCGACTCTTCAACTAAAATCTCTGAGAGT
>Ga0114908_1001327_pt1 | contig 12624 bp, 13 predicted proteins | sample MalvireepMed_s17_FD_87292 | JGI IMG/M metagenome (GOLD analysis project Ga0114908, IMG submission 87292) | Marine viral communities from the Global Malaspina Expedition - Malaspina viral metaG DeepMed_s17 | ecosystem: Environmental > Aquatic > Marine > Oceanic | place: Mediterranean Sea... | reverse complement strand
ATATTTATCGGGCAATATTCGATAAATAAGATTTAGAAATATTTTAATTGATTATCCGTTATTTGTAATAATTCGTTTTTTTCGTCATTCCGGACCTGCCTGCCGGGAAGGCAGGCTTGATCCGGAATCTCATACGGTAGTAAAGAACAAGCTATTGTGATGAGACCCTGAATCAAGTTCAGGGTGACAACACTTCATTATGATCTATTGCGGACATTAAATATTTTAAAAACAAAGCCCGAAATTCGATAATTTCGGGCTTTGTTTATTCCTGTAGTTTAGCATATCGCTGTTGGCTAAAAGCTGTTTGCTAAAAAGCTTTACTATTCAATGGCTCTTTCAGGGTAGTCGGTAATAATACCATCAACCTTCATTTTCTTTACCTCGTCGATATCGGCCTGTTCATTAACGGTCCACGGAATGACTTTCATGCCGTTTTGCTGAATCTTCGCCACTTTTTGCTGGTCTAATAGTTTATAATACGGGCTATAAATTTGTGGTGTAAAACTTATTTTTTTCATATTCTCTTCAAACTCGCCGCTTCCCACAAGATAAGCCAAAATAATATCTGGATAGGATTGGTGCATTTCTTCTAAAATGTTTACATCAAAAGACTGAATATTAATTTTAGAAACAATCCCTTTTTCTTCTAAAACCTGCATGACTGCTTTTATAAATTCAGCGGGTTTAGGCTGAGATTTTTCGTATTCGGCTTCATCAGATTTTATTTCAATATTATAGTGTACAGGATCAAGATTGTTAGATTTCACGTAGTTTTCTATACTATCGATCACTTCGCCAAGCAAAGGTTTATAGGTTTTAAGTTTTCTTTGTTCAGGGAAAGCGGTATTGCCTTTGCTACCAATATCAAATCTTTTGATGCTGTCGTAAGTCATCGTAAAAAGATTATAGTCTTTTTCTTCCTGTTTTGGGATGGTATCGCCGGCCGGAGTTAAAACATAGGCTGAAGACATAAAAGGTTCATGACTTACCACTACTTTTCCGTCTTTAGACATAACGACATCCATTTCAACCACATCAACGCCTTTGTCGATGGCCGCAAGAAATCCCGGGATACTATTTTCAGGGGAATGTCCACGTTCACCGCGATGTCCCTGTACTTCTATTTTCGATGTTTCCGCAATGATTTTTTCTTCGGAAGTATTCTTATCTTCTTTATTATCCTTACAACTTAAGCTTGCCAGCGCAATAAAAAGAAGGCTTATTTTAACGATTTTCATAGTTTATGATTTTGAAAAAATTGAGTAAGATCTGAAAGTTAAGATTTTGATTTCTAGAAGTGAATTTTTGTAGTAGATTAAAAAAGTCCGCCGCCAGAATGAAATGACGACGGACTCCAACAAACTAAAAATCAAATTGCTTCTTCTAACCGGTAAGAGGATTTAGAAGTATAGGTTTTTCCAAACATATCTGTTGCTTTAACCTCTATATTATGTTCTCCGGTGTCTAAATTAGTAGGGATATTTCCACGCCATAAATGGGTGCTGTTTATAGGATTAGAAGAACGTCTTCCCGGCATTAATTCTTCCGTAAGATCCCATTCGTTCACCAAAAACTCATAAGAAGGGTCTGTACGTTCAGTATACTGCATAGGTTGCCATTCGCCATCGTCGATTCGGTATAAAACTTCATCACCTTTGGTACCCATAAAGAAGTTTACAAAAATCCCGGCCTGTGTTCTTCGGCCTTTCGCTACTACTTTTGGCGCGAAAACCTTCATTTGATAATCCTCATTTTCACCGGCAACTTTATAATCGATCGTATAAGAATTTCCGTCAAAATGAATAAACGCATAGCCTTTAGGGGTACCATCTCTCATTACTGAAATTGGGATGCCATCTTCATTAAGTTTACCCGAATACCAGTCACCAGAAGTAGTGCCTACGTTATATTCGTGATGTGGTTTATCTCGATTAAAACCTTCTTCTTTTCCGAAGAAATCCTGGCGCTGTATATGCGTATGCGCAGAAAGTGATAAGGTATGCGGAAATTCACTTAGTATTGAAAATAAACGCTCACGATCTTCATCTCTAAAAGTGTTATTGTCTTCTGGCTCGAACAACGGAATGTGCCAGGCTAAAACCACCAGATGATCTTTAGGAACGTGCTTAAGGTCATTTTCTATAAAATCCAGCTGATCTTTTCTAAAACCACCAAGATAGCCTTTCATATCGCGAGGATCTGGATATAAAATATCGTCCATCACAATAAAGTGAACTTTCCCGTAATTAAACGCATAATTGGCCGGGCCAAAATGAGCCTCGTAAGTTTCATCAGCCAATCGATCTTCAGTCGCATCAAAATTCATATCGTGATTTCCCATAAGATTGTACCACGGGATGCCGGCTTTTTTAACGGCTTTGATGTAGGGATTAAAAAGGTCGAGGTCGTTACCTACCAAATCTCCCAGGCTTAAACCAAAAGGAACGTCTTTAATTCCTTCAACTTCAGCAACAATTCCTTTAGCGAAATATTCAATTTCTTCTATATTGTAAGGTTGCGGATCTCCAAAAATAAGGGCGGTAAACTCGTCTTTTTCTTCGGAAGGAATTAAACCGAAATCTATGGACTCTGGTAATTTTCCGGTTGGTTGCACTCCGGCAAATTCCGATTTTGGTGAGCCTTTGGGCTTATGAATATAATAGAACTGCGGAAGATTATTTTCATCAGTTTTAAGCCCATAACCTGAAGGTTTGATCACAAATATGATGTTATCCTCCCCAACAGGAATTTCGTATTTTCCGTTGGCATCGCTTACTACCACCTGCTGACTGTTGGATACAGATACATTAGCAATTCCCTTTTCATTGCGGTCTTTTTTGCCGTTTTGATTTTGATCTTCAAATACATATCCTGTTGCCATTTGCTGGGCAAAACCAGATACACATAGAAGAAAGGTGCCTGCGGCTAAAATTGTTCTTTTCATAGTATAAATGTTTTGTTTTAAACTGGTTTATTGATCCCACCATACTTTTGTGTTGATATCATCCTTACCGCCAAGCAATTCTACTCCCTGTGCATAGCCATCAGGATTTTCAATAGCAAGATCGGTAGGATAGTAAAATCGGGAAGGCATTACCCCGTCATTAAACATCACTGCTGTAGTTGGTAATTCAGGGAATCCTGTTCTTCGATATTCAAACCACTGCTGATAATCTGTAAAATAAAGGGCATAGTATTTTTGAAGCATAATGCGCTCTAAAGTTCCGTTATAAGCAGCTTCAGGATTTTCAAAATAATCACCCGGAATTTCCTCGACTTCCAATTGTTCCATAGCGGCGATCACTCCGTTTTGGTAGTGTGTTTCAGCATCATCACTTATAAAACCACGTTGCGCCAATTCAGCTTTAATAAATTCTACTTCAGCATACGTAAGCAGGAAGATCTGCATAGGATTGGTTACCTGCTCGATATTAAAAGTAGATGCATTGTAAGTAAACTGAGACTCTGGTCCGTCGTAAGCACTCGGGATGCCTTTGTAACCAATATTTACCGTGTTCTGGTTTTCATCGGTCTCGGTTGCCGTAGTAGCGATAATAGGTCTTCTTGGGTCTTCCCAGTTGTTTAGGTTATCGATAAAGAAGGAAGCAATTTTTACACTCAGTCTAAAATCCTGTGGTCTTCCCCAGGGACTTACATTAGGTTCTACGCCGGTAACTTGTAAAATGGCAGATTCCTCGGTGCTTTCAAAAACCGGGTAAGTATCCGGGTTATTCACCATATTGGCTAATTGCTGAAAAGAATTTGGCCTGCGATTAGAGATTCTTAGTAACAATCGCATGTGTAAAGAATTGGTGAATTTCTGCCAGCGTTTTATATCATTCTGGAACAAAATATCCTCAAGATAGACCATATCTCTGGAAGTATCGTAAAGCGCATTTGCAGTTTCAAGATCTGCTAGAATTTGTGTGTAGATCTCTTCCTGAGTATCAAATTCAGGGTAAAGAATCCCTTCTTCGGCCATTACTGCCTGGGTCATTGGTACCGGGCCAAAAAGGTCGGTAAGGTTGGCATAGACCATGGCATTTAAAGTAAGTGCTATTGCCTGATAGTTTACATCTTCCCTGGCAACGGCTGCGGCCTTCATTTCCTGGATGTTTTTTAACCATCGGTAATAATTATTCCAGGAAGAGTTCCCTATTCCCATGCTCACATCGTAGCGGTGTAAACCGCCTGAAACACTTGGGTAGGGCAGGGAAACCTGCATAAGGTCGAAGGTTATGGCATTGGCACGACCGGCATTATGGCTTGCTAAACTATAAATAATAGGATTTAATAACGTGGCCGGGCTAATTTCTTCAATCCTGTTGGGATCTGAGTTTGTTTCTTCGAAATCGCTGGTGCAGGCTGTGAATATGATTACAGCAAGCATAATTAGCAAATTTGATGTTCTCTTGTTCATCATTTTATTATGATTATAAGCTTAGTTTTAGGTTTACTCCGTAAGTTGCTGGCGAAGGCATTTGTCCTATTTCCACACCGGGCATAACTCGGTCTCCATTTAGAGCAGCCGTTTCGGGATCGTAAATTGGGAAGTCGGTTATCATGGCAACATTTCTTCCGAAAGCAGAAATGGACATGGTTTGGATTCCGGTGTTATTTAACCATTTTGCCGGGAATCGATATTGCAGATTTATTTCCCGTAATTTTAGATAGGAAGCTTCAAAAGAATTCGATTCTACATTAGCTCTACGATAGTATCGGTTATACCATTCCTGCACGGCAACTTCAGTAGTATTTGGGGAATAAGAACCATCTGCATTCAGTACTACTCCATCACCAACCATACTCATATTCTCTCTACCTTTGTAAGTAAACTTAAGCTTTCCCTGTTGAGTAAGTTTGTGATGTGTTTGGGAATAAATGATCCCGCCATACTGGCCATCTAAAGTGAAACTAAAATCAAAATTCCCCAAGGTTATTTTGTTGTATAAACCAGCTCTCCAATCGGGCATGGCATCACCAACATACTGAATATCCCCAGACTCTGGATATGCGGGTAGGCCTTTATTGTCGTATACAATTTGACCATCTGGAGAGCGCACAAACTTATACCCATAAATTGCAGTAGGAGAACCACCAACCTTGGCAATTAAAGAAGCTTGGCCTCCTTCATCGATTATATATTGATTTTCGATATTATCTGGAAGATTAAAAACTTCACCTTTGTTTTTAGACCAGGTAAGGGTAGAAGACCATTTTAGGTTATCGTTGTTTATGATTTTTCCTGTTAAGGTAAGTTCGATACCTCGGTTTCTTACTTTTCCTGCATTTAAAATGGCCGAGCTATATCCTGTATCCCAGTTTAGCGGTACGGCTATAATTTGGTTTTCAGTAGAGATCTGGTAAACCGTGGCGTCAATATTAATACGATTGTTTAATAATCTAGCTTCAAAACCAGTTTCGTAGCTTGTAGAAATTTCAGGTTTAAAATCACGGTTGTAAAGGGTTGTTGGTACTGTGGCCGAACTTGGAAAACTATTTTGGCTATAATATTTTCTGGTTTGGTATGGACTGGTATCATTACCTACCTGCGCATACGAGAATCGATATTTTAAGTATTCGATTCCTTTTCCTGAGAAGTTAAAAATGTCAGATAAAATAAAGCTGGTATTTGCTGAAGGATAAAAGAATGACCAGTTTTCTTTGGGTAAGGTGCTGGACCAATCGTTTCTTCCTGTAATGTCAAGGAAAATCTGATCTTTGTATGACCATGTCATTAATCCATATACACTATTTACTTCTTTATCTTGATCTGAAGTATATAGCGATGGTGCATTTTTACCATTAGAAAGTTTATAAACATCTGGTACCACTAAACCTGTCACCGAGGCGTTATTTAATCTTCTTTTTTCAGTTCTGTTGTTTCCACCAATATTGGCCGACAGGCTAAAGTCTTTAAATTTATTCCCATAGCTTAGCAGAAAATCATTATTGATTTCCTGTTTAAAAACATCCTGAGTTTGATAATATCCCTGGGCATATCTGTTAATGCTATACGGTCTTTTTTGTTCTCTTTCCTGATTATAGGTATTTATCGCTGTTCTAAGCATTAAATTAAAATGTGGGGCAAGCTTTATATTGGCATTTAAATTTCCAACAATTTGATGGCTGCTAAGCGTATTTAGAGATTTGTAAGCAATTAAATAAGGATTGTCGATATAGGAACTAAATGGTTGGATCTGCTGGATATTTTCTTGTCCTTCCTGCCATATTGGGCGATACCAGTTTAGGTCTACATTGGGATTCTGGAAAATCATAAAATAAGCGATAGAACCATTGTTATAGCCTGTGCTTGGTAAATTGTCACTCCATTGGTTGTTGTAGTTCACAACGGCACCCAAACTAATTTTTTCTGAAATATTATATTTAGAATTTAGGGAAGCGGTTATCCTCTCATAGCCGGTATTGGGCATAATCCACTCATTTTTTGTGTGAGCTACAGAAGCTCTCATCGAGCCATTTTCACCACCCCCCTGGATAGAAATATTATTTTGAGTGGTCACCCCGGTTCGCCAAAATGCTTTCCGGTTATCTTTATAGGGACGCCAGGTTTGTCTTTCTAAAGATTGCCCCTGTACCAAAGGGTCATATTGGAAGAATTGCTGCCCGTTAAATTCGGGTCCCCAGGCACTACTGGTGCCCTTTGTGCTACCTCCGTCTTCAGAACTTCCGTAGGAGTAATAAAGTTCTCCATCTTCGTTGGTGTAATTATTTCCCTGGCCATAGCGATATTGATAATCTGGCCATCTTTGAATACGATCAAAGGAAGTAATTGAATTAATGGTAATCCCTAATCCTTTACTTTTCTTACCAGATTTGGTGGTAATCATTAACACCCCATTAGCGGCACGACTCCCGTATAATGCGGCGGCACCCGGACCTTTTAAAACAGAGACATTTTCGATATCGTCAAAATTAAGGTTAGAAATCCCGTTACCGTAATCTATAGGAGAATCTTCACCCATATAAGCGCTGCCCGATCCCGAGGTGGTCATTTCAGTATTTATAGGAACACCATCTACCACGATAAGTGCGTAATTCCCGTTTAGATTGAAAGAACTATTTCCTCTTAAGGTAATTTGCTGCGAGTTAATAGGGCCAGATCCTGCAGAACTAATATTCATCCCCGCCACTTTTCCTTTTAATCCAGAGCTCCAATTTGTGGGAGCTGTTTGGGATAAACTTTCAGCATCTACAGTAGCTTGAGAGAAGCCTAATTGTTTTTCTTCTCGCTTTATTCCTAAAGCGGTGACTACCACCTCATTTAAAGCGTTGGCATTTTCCTGAAGTACAATTTCCAGTTGTTGCCCCATGGTTGCTACGATTTCCTGAGTTTTAAATCCCATAAAGGAAACCTCTAATATCGCGGGATTACTAGAGATGCTGATGCTAAAATTCCCGTCAAAATCGGTGGTCACTCCATTAGAAGTTCCTTTTTCGATCACCGTTGCGCCCGGCAATGGAAGTTTTTTATCATCTAACACTTTTCCCTTTATTTTTTGCTGAGGGACCGCTTTTAGGACACTGATGGTTTTATTGATTTGCTGAAATTTTAATCCAGTGCGGGTACTAATCAATTTCAGGATGGTAGAAAGTCGTTGTTTTTTTCCGTTGAAATTGAATTTTTCCTGTGATTTTGTTACAGATTCATCGAAAACAAAGGTGAATTCGGTTTTAGATTCAATTTCAGAAAAGACATCGGCTAAATTCGCATTCCTGATGGATAGTGTAATTAATATTTCGTTTAAATTTTGATTTTTGGCAGAAGCGACAGCACTTCCCGTAAGTAGCAGAAAACTTAATACCAGATAATAAGCACAAAGTTTTCTGAAAAATTGTAGTTTCGTATTCATTACAATTGGCTATAGATTATTTATTTGTAGTCGGTAAATTTTAGACCCACCGCTGTGGCAGCAGTAGTGGGTTTTATTTTTAGTTTAGTTTGTGGGATTTGCTCTTATAATTATTTGTTTTTTGTTGGTAGAATCGATTTTAAGGTTCTTAATAAGCGCCAGACTTTTAAGAACATTAGAGAGTTTTTCGTCATTAAATTTCCCGGTAATTTTTAGCTGTTTTAAGCTATCGTTGGCAAATTGAATATCTACATCATACCAGTTTTCGATAATTTTAGCGGTATTTTCTAAACTTGTATCTTTTAGGATAATCATCTTTCTTATCCATGCATTAAAATCTTCGCTGTTTCCTTTACTAATTTTGGGCTTGTGGTTTTCTTTAAAAGTAGCCTGCTGATTTTTGGTAAGAATCACTTTGTTCTCCGGGTTTTGTAAAGGAGTAACTTCTACTTTTCCGGTATTTACACTTACCATGGCCAGTTGATCTTTATAGCTTTTTACATTAAAAGACGTACCCAAAACCCGTGTTTTCAAATCCTTGCTTTTTACGGTAAAAGGATGGGATTCGTCTCTGGCAACTTCAAAAAATGCTTCACCCTGTAGCTTGACGGTGCGTTTTTCAGTGAAATTATTTTTATAGGTAATGCTACTGTTTCCGTTTAGAAAAATTACTGAACCATCGTCCATTTTTATCTCCTTCTTTTCTCCTTTTTCAGCAATAACGGTAGTGTAATTGTTGCTGAACATCCCGGTAAAAAAAGCGAGCATCAATAGAGTGCTGAATCCGGCAGCAATCGCAAGATATTTTTTTATGGCAGTTCTTTTTCCTCGATTTACAGAGAGGTTTTTCTGAATATTATTATATAGCTTTTCTCTTTTTTCAGAAGAAATTGGCACCAATATATTTTTATTGGCTTCCTGCATTTTAGAAAAGAAAATATCCATCGCCAGACGTTCCTGACTATTCACTTTTTTTTGAGTGTATTTTTCTGCTAACTTTTTAAATTCTTCTACTTTCAAGACTTAATTTTTACGCAATAATTGAGGTTAATAAATTTTATTCTTGCAATTTTTAGGGCAAAAACGGTCGTTTTAGCAAGCGTTTCTATGAGGAAGTCACAAAAAGCGAGGAGCACACGTAAAGAAAAAGGTAGTCTTAAACTTTTGTTAACAATAAAAGCATTAGGCTAACCTTTAATAAACATTGTGGTAATAATGATGGAAATTTGGTAAGGATCGATATTATTTTTTAGAAACTTTAAGGCGTTGCTTATATGGGTTTCCACCGTTCTTGTAGAAAGATTTAATTTTTCAGCAATTTCAGCATTAGAAAGTTGTTCGTATCTGCTTAATTTAAAGACTTCCCTACATTTTGGAGGTAGTTTTTCAATCAGGGTCTTTATTTGCTGTTCAAATTCCTGAAATTCGATATTTTTAGAGGCCGTTGTAGGATAGGGGATTTCCAGTAATATCTTTTCATGAAGTTCTGTAAATTTTAAATCCCGAATATGATTTGCAATACGGTACTTTACGGCTCTAAATAGATAGCCCTCTAAGTGAATAATTTCGGTATCTGCTAATTTTTCCCACAGACTTATAAAAACTTCCTGTACGATATCTTCACAAATGAGTTCGTCCTGATAAATCTTATAGGCGTAAGTATAAAGACGTTTCCAATACTTGTCGAAAATCGCCTGAAAAGCATCTGGGTCTTTATCCTTAAACAAGCGATAAAGTTCGGCGTCGGTGAGTTTAGAAATCTTGTTTTCCATTGGTTTGCAGGGTATAGCAAATGAAAAACATTCCTAGCTTGTAAACCATTGTATTTGCTTTAAGATTAGGTTAATTATTAAAAGTTGGAGAGTTGAAAGTAAAAAGTTTACAAGCGTGTCGTATTTGGCAAATTACGTTATGCTTTTTTATTTCTTCAGCATGCAAAATAATATCACTTATTCTTAATGCTTGTCTATTCTCTAATTTACAATACTTAAGCGGTCTATTTTCTAGCTTTCTTTCAGGTTTTGTATTTAAAAATAAACTAATTTCGCACGTTATATAGCTATGAAAGAGAACGAAGAACTTTTTGAGCAGCTGGATTTTACCGTAAATCAGCAGTATGAGCAAATTATAGATGATTTGCTGGAAAAGCAATATAGTATTGTCGACGATTTTTTTGATCCTGAAGAAATCGTAAAACTTAGAAACTCGCTACTTTATAAATACGAAGAAGACAAGTTTAAAAAGTCGGCTATAGGTAACCGTACTAACGAACTTATCGAAAAAGCGATTCGGGGTGATTTCATTTTGTGGATGAACGAAGCCGAAGCTGGCGAAACCGAAAAGATTTTCTTCAACAAAGTCAACAATCTTATCGAATATCTTAACAGGACTTGTTTTATGGGGATTTTGCATAAAGAATTCCATTATGCCGTATATCCAAAAGGCACCTTTTACAAACGTCATTTAGATACTTTTCAAAACGATTCTCGCCGTAAACTTTCTATCGTAAGCTATTTAAACGACGAAAACTGGTTAAATACCAACGGCGGAGAACTAGTAATTTATAAGGAAGATGAAAGCGAGGAAGTAATTTATCCTTTACCGGGAAGGGTGGTCATTTTCGAAAGTCAGATTTTAGAGCACGAGGTAAAAGAAGTAAAAAACTCTGAGCGTTTAAGTATTACCGGTTGGTTGAAAACCAGGTGAATAGCTTATGATTTGGGCGTTGCCTTCGGCCGGGCTTTTCATTACCATCTTTTGCTCGTTCCTCACAAAAGGATGTCCATTGCAATCCCTAACGCAGAAAAGTTAGTTGGGAGAACTATTTTCTAAACTTTTTATAAAAAACCAGGATGACAAGGACTATAGCTAAAATCATCCAAAATCCATAGCCACTAAGAAAACTTAAGATTTCAAAAGTTTCTTCATTTTCAGGTAAGGTACTTTGCATTATTTTCTTTGTTTTTTACGGCGGTAATGGTCAAAAATTACAAAGGCAGTGATCGCTACAAAAATGAGTAGGAACCAAAAGTTGTCACTTAAAAAATCAGAGAGCTCAAAACCATATTGCTGTGATTCGGTCGCAGGTTGATCTTTGGGTAATTCAGGTTGTTGAAAAAGCATGCTCTTTAATTTATCCAAAATTAGCAAATACCGCAATGAATACAGCTAAAGAAATCGTAAAGTTAGCTTTTGTTTTTATTCAATCTTATAGGTGTTTTTCAAAACATATACTACTTTCTATACCTTGATATTGGCCATAATTAGGAGTTACTTTATAATTACTTTTCTCGTATAATCTAATCGCTTCGGGCATTTTGTTTCCTGTTTCTAATACGCACTTGCTATAATTCATTTCTTTTGCCCACTTTTCCAGGTTTTTCAAAATCTCAACCGCTATTCCTTTACCGCGCATTTCAATAGGAACAAACATCCTTTTGATTTCCATGGTTTCGCTATCATATTTTTTCATTGCCCCACATCCCACAGGTGTATTGTCAACCCTCGCAATTATTACATTTTCGATGTGGTCTATTTTATTATACTGTGCAAAGAAGTCATTTGTTTCTCCATTTCTTGCAGAAAGATCGCTATCTAATGCTGAAACTAAATGTTGAAAATCCATATCGCTAGAAGTAGCTCGTCTTATCTCAATCATATTACTTATTTCTCCTGAATTCGCGATAGGCAATAAAAACTACGAAGCTTAGAATAAGGATAGGAAGCAGTACAATCAAAAAGTCATTGAACTGAGCTCCTATGTCCATATCGTCGGCGTGTTTCATGATTTATTTAATTTTTTCTTTCTAAAAATGCGGTAAACGAAAAAAGCTATGAGGATAAATAATGCAAATGGCAGCATCATTGCGGCAATTTCTCCTGTGAATGCGCCCAGCATTTCGGCTTTATCGCCCAGAACGTCTAGTGGTAAAACTTTCATATACTATTTTTTAAATTTAGCAAGTGCATTCCGGGTAAAGTCAGATAACACCAATTCTCCGCTAATTGCTGCATTTTCCATTAGGATGGTCGACCAGTTTTCTGTGCCTTTCCAAAAAACGCGTTTCATTTCCAGCAATGCTTCAGGATTGTAAGCGGCTAATTTCTCTGTGAAGATTTCAACTTCGTGGTCTAAATCTTTTATATTTTCAAAAACCCGGGCGTAAAGTCCCTTATCTTTTGCCCAGTAAGCGGTTTTCCATTCGTGTGCGGCTAAAGTAAGCTCTCCAAGACCTGCAACCCCTATTTTACGTGCTATAGCGGGGGCGATGACAAAAGGGCCAATCCCAATACTTAGTTCAGAAAGTTTGATAGACGCTGCCTCAGTTGCCATTGCGTAGTCACAGGCAGCGATTAACCCTACACCGCCACCAACAGTTTTACCCTGAATACGACCAACAATTAACTTTTTACAGGTTCGCATGGCATTTAAAACCTTGGCGAATCCAGAGAAAAATACCTTCCCCTGTTGCATATTTTCAACAGCCATAAGCTCATCAAAAGACGCACCGGCACAAAAAGCTTTTTCCCCTTCAGATTTAAGGAGAATTACTTTTACTTCAGTATTGTCTGAAAACTCGCAAATAGCTTTTTCCAGTCGGTCTAAAAGTACACCGGGAAAACTATTGCTGGCAGGATGCCCAAATTCAATAATCCCAATGCCATTTTCTATGGTGGTGTATAAGCTTCCGTTCTCACGTGTAGTGGTCATAATTCATGTTTTATCAAATGTAACAAACTATATAGT
>Ga0114908_1001322_pt1 | contig 12648 bp, 7 predicted proteins | sample MalvireepMed_s17_FD_87292 | JGI IMG/M metagenome (GOLD analysis project Ga0114908, IMG submission 87292) | Marine viral communities from the Global Malaspina Expedition - Malaspina viral metaG DeepMed_s17 | ecosystem: Environmental > Aquatic > Marine > Oceanic | place: Mediterranean Sea... | reverse complement strand
TTCTACGACGACTGTACAAGATTCTGGTAAAGCTGGCTGGGGTGGCGCGATGGATGTTTCCACCTCCGATGCAAAAGGCGCTTATGGTCTTTTTGTTATGGCTAGTAGCTCCAACGGCACCGAACCTTTTAATCAAACAGCTTCTTTAGCTGCTGTTTGGTATATGACTAGTGACGCCGCAATTACTTTGTCTGGTACTATGATGAAGAGCGTCAGCACCGTACTCCAAAACACAGCCTCCCATGCTTGTGTTGTTGCAACATCAAGTGCCACGGCCAATGGTGAATTTATCGCTCTTATTGGGACACCAGCCGAAATCACGGCCAACACGGCTAAGCGGTATGTGTTCAATTTCAATCGAGATTCAGCAAACTATATTAGAAACGTTTTTAACACCAACCCTCAAAAAACAAATAGTAATATTACTGCAACCGTGGAAAAGCATTGGCTTGGTGAGACATATGAAAGATCACTTTTGGACGGGGCCCGAACAGGGGTTAATACACCTAATGATATTACTCACGGTGTTATGCTTGGGTTGCAGACTGATGATTCAACAGCGAAAGACTGGGCAGATAACCAGAGAGAAGCAGAAGTAGCTAGAACTGGTTGGATTATTGCACAAGATACTGGAAATGCTGCTAATTTTAATCCTTATAAGATGCAAAAGCTTTTCAGGCTCGTGGGCCTTGATGCATCTGGTGATTGGCTTCAAAAAAATCTAAAGGTATCTATCCAAAACATTAGACCACCTTCTAGTTTAGATCCTGGTGTTCCCTCCTATGGAACATTTACAGTTGTTTTGAGAAAAATCGGTGATCAGGATACTGCACCAAGTATTGTTGAAATGTATACAGGTTGTGATTTGGATCCAAATTCTTCAAACTATATTGCAAGGCAGATTGGTGATAGATATGCAGAATGGGATGATAGCAAGAAATATCATCGCGAGTATGGCAAATATGAGAATATGTCAAGATTTATCAGAGTTGAAATGCATCCAGATGTTGAAAATGGAGAAGCAGTTGGCTTAGTGCCATTTGGTTTTCATGGGCCACCAACGCTTCGCACCGATGGGGAGAATGTCAAGACCGCCGATATTACGAGTACCACATTTCTTCAAACCAATGACGAGACCTATCTCCCCAACTTCTCGCACGCCGGCACCGCGCTATCGACCGATAGACCAGTTATAACAGGCCGTGACGGCACCACCGCCTTCACGCTAACGGCTTCATATCTCTTCCCAAGAGCAGTACTTCGCTACGCTTCGAATCAAGTTGGTTCAAACTTTATGAAACCACAACAAGCCTATTTTGGTATTGATGTTGCGCAAAGCGGAACTGTAAAATATGATCCTTCAACGCCTGATTTGCTCCGTCCACTGCCGGCTGGTCTTGTTACGTACTCAGCCGCCTCTGACGATGCCAGTGCTGGTGTGGTAGATCCATCTCATATTTTCACACTAGACAACCTTGTTGTTCCGGGCACAGCATCTAAGGATTTCACAGTAGCCAAATATATTTCAGGCAGCCGCGCCAATCCTGCGCCCGGTACGGTGGGCAGTGGGCCCACTTCTGTTTCAAGCTTGTCTGGTGCATATTTCTTGCTTACTGGTAGTGATTTTGGATATGATAAGTTCACCACTGTTTTCCATGGTGGGTTTGACGGCCTTGATATCACTGAGGCCGATCCGTTTAGAAACACAAGGTTGAGCGCCACCGAGACGGAAATCGGGAATTATGCATTTTACTCAGTCAGAAGAGCTATTGACACAGTAAGAGACCCAGACCGCGTAACAACCAATATGATGGTTATGCCTGGTATCACTAATCCAACTCTTACTGAGCATATGATCAGCACATGCGAAGAAAGAGCTGATGCCTTGGCAATTATTGATCTTGAAAAAGATTATATTCCTGCACATGATTCAAGTGCTGCTGAAAATGCTTCGGGTAGAAGACCAGACGTTGATACTGCGATTAACAAGCTTAGGAATAGAAAAATTAATTCAAGCTATGGCGCATGTTATTATCCATCTGTACAAATTAGAGATACTCTTTCTAATAAAATTTTGACAGTTCCACCTTCAGTTGTAGCTTTAGGCGCCATGTCTTATAGTGAAGCAACCCGCGCGCTCTGGTTTGCTCCTGCGGGCTTTACAAGAGGTGGTTTAAGCACTGGTACTTCTGGGCTTACGGTTTTAGCGGCCAAGCATCATCTTTCTTCAGAAGAAAGAGATCGGCTTTATGAAGTTAACATTAACCCAGTTGCTTCCTTCCCAGCAGAAGGGGTTGTGATTTTCGGTCAGAAAACGCTACAAGCAACGCCATCTGCTTTGGATAGAATTAATGTACGTCGCCTTCTTATTCACATTAAGAGAGAAGTTTCTAAAATTGCAGCGACAACATTGTTTGAACAAAACGTAAGAGCAACTTGGAATGGGTTCTCTTCTGAAGTTACGGTTCTTTTGAACGATATTAAGGCTGGTCTAGGCCTAGTAGACTTCAAGGTTGTGCTTGACGAAACTACAACAACTCCAGATCTTGTTGATCGTAATATCTTATATGCTAAGATTTTCTTGAAGCCTGCACTGGCTATTGAATTTATTGCACTAGACTTTATTATTACGGACTCAGGAGCTTCATTTGCTGATTAATAAATTGAAATTCATTTTATTATACTAATTAATTATTGAGGAGAAAATAAGATAATGGCATTTTGGAACCAAAGCACTCTAGAACCAAAGAGAAAACATCGGTGGTTATTGTATTTAAGAAATTCACAGATTCCATCATACGCAGTTAAAGTAACTGATAAGCCTAGTTTTACGATTAATGAAACCGAACACCAGTTTTTTGGACATAAGTTCTTTTATCCAGGCTCAGTTGAATGGGAGTCAATTAGTGTTACTCTTCTAGATCCAATTCACGATGATACGTCTAAGGCTCTTATGAGTGTTCTTGAGAGGTCTGGGTATCGATCGCCAACCGAACACGATGGTGATATGCTTTACACTGTTTCAAAAGCAGATTCAGTAAAGGCTCTTGGGCCAACTATTAAATTAGAGCAAGTTACTGGTATAGATAAAAAAAACAAAGTGGTTGAAGTGTGGGAACTCCATAATCCATGGGTTAAAGATGTAAAATTTGGCGATTTAGATTACGCATCAGACGATATGGTAGAAGTTACAATGACAATTCGTTTTGATTGGGCTACACATCGCTCCATAAGACCTTAGTGGGTTTAACAAATAAATTTTTTTTTGTTATAATTAAATAATAAGTCATTAATGAGGTAGACTATGGCAAGAGACAATGAGGAGCGCTTCGGTGCACCTAATATCGATGCACCCCCGCCCCCGCCTGTTATACAACCTGAATCTTCTGCAAGTGATCAACCATTTTCCTTTGTTGCTCCAACAGAATTTGTTGAATTGCCCTCCAGAGGTCGGTTTTACCCAGAAGATCATCCTTTATATAACCAAGATTCGATAGAAATTCGCTATATGACAGCAAAAGATGAAGATATTTTGATTTCTACAGCGCTTTTAAAGAAGGGGATCGCTTTAGATAGGTTAATGCAAAGTGTTATTGTGAATAAACAAATTAAACCAGACCATTTGCTTGTTGGCGATAAAAATGCACTATTGGTAGCGATAAGAGCTTCTGGCTATGGAGAGTTATATGAAGCTAAAGTAACATGCCCAGCCTGTTTAACCACTTCAGATTATGAATTTAATTTGGCTGAGTTAAATGTGAATTATGGAGATAATTTGGAAGAATATGGAGCAGAACTTTCTCCAGATAATGTTTTTACAATAACTTTGCCGAAGACAAAAATAAAAGTGGGTATGAAATTAATGACTGGCGCGGACGAAAAGTCTTTGGCTACTTTAGCTCAGAGACGAAAAAAGAATAATTTACCTGAAAGTACATTAACAGATCAGTTTAGAATGATTATTGCATCTGTTAATGGTAGTATGGAACAAGCTCATATTGATGAATTGATTGATTGTATGCCGGCTTCAGATTCAAAATATTTAAGGAATATTTATACAAAAATTATTCCCAATATTGATTTAAAGCAAGAATTTGAATGTCCTGCATGCACAATGGAAGAGGAGGTGATAATTCCGTTTACGACGGAGTTTTTTTGGCCTAAATGACACATACCAAGAATATGTGTATGAGCAATTCTTTTTCCTAAAATATCATGGCGGTTGGAGCTTTACAGAAGCTTATAGTCTGCCTATAAAGATAAGACAGTGGTTTGTTGAGCGGCTCTTAGAACAACTTAGAAAAGAACGAGAAGCAGTAGAGAAAGCAAAAGGTAAAAAATGAAAACCCCATACTAATTATATTGATTGATTGTGGGGTTTTTTTTATTATGCACAATATCAACGAAGATCAGATTTTAATTCCAGAGATTGATCTTGGAGCCGCTCGCAAAAATCAAGTTGATGAAAGTTATTTGGTAGCTCTAGGTGGAGTTATTAAATATATTATGAAAAGAATGTTTGTCCCCGGTGGAGGCCCTCGCTCTTTTAAAGCAAGAGGAACACGTTCAGAAATTGATTCGTTTTTAAAAGCTTTAGGAGCAGAGAAAAAATATCTTGATTCATTTATGAAATTTGGACTGGATAGCCCCAAAACATACAGCAATAGCAGAAAACTTGCTGGCGCAGCTAAAAGCTTTGAGAAGATCACAAAGTTGAAGTGGCCTTTTAAATAAGGATCCTTTAAATGGCTGATATTACCAAAGAAACAGCAGAAAACGCGGAACAGGCAAGTGAAGCATTATATAAGATTATTGATGCTAATAATGAATTAAAAGAGCAGTTGGGCGAAATAGCTGATAAGCAAGAAAGGACGCTTGAAAATCTCAAAGAGAGAGCAAAAATAAATCAGGAATTACTTAAGTTTGCAGGTCTAGATAAGGATATCGCTCAAGAAAAATATGATATCGAGTTGGAAGATCTCGCCACGCGGCACGAGAACAATGAGCTTTCAGATGAACAGCTACAGATGGCATCATCGATTTTGCACCTCAAAAAAGAGATCATCGGCGCCGAGGGCGACGAATTAGAGTTATTGAAGAAGAAGCTCGAACTCGGAATAAAGATCTACAAGAAACAGAGAGAAGCGAATGTTCAGTACGAAGAAAGTTTAGGCTCATTAAAACAAATAGCTGGTACATTTGGTTCAATGTTTGGCATTGGCGCCAAGTTTAATCAAACGGTTGTCGGCGGTCTTGTTACTGGGTTTGGCCACCTTGCTGTTGTTTTAAAGAAAGGCGAAAAAAGCTGGGAAGGGCTTGGCAAAGGTATTGGCGAAATTGGCGATCTAGGATTAGGATTTATTCTTGCGAGAAGTGAAGAGATATTAACAATGCAAGACAGCATGTTAGCTGGTTTTAGAGCGAATACCGGCGCATCAGAAGAATTTGCAAATGCTGTTTATGGCGCGTCAGAAGCCCTTCGAGCGCAAGGTTTAGATTATAGAGCCGCCGGCGAAGCTGGTGCTGCATTATTTGATAATGTAACAGCATATAAAGATGCTAGCGGAGCAGCAAGAATAGAGGCTGCCGCATTTACCGGCGTGCTTGCTGAATTAGGTGTAGGTGCTGGCGAGGCTGCAGAATTAACGCAGACTTTAACACAAGGTTTGGGGATGACGCTTGAACAAGCAACAGCTACAGAAAAAGAAGTGCTTTATCTTGCCAGAAGCTTGGATATGAATATGGCAGAAGCACTCAGTGATTTAAATGCTTTGGCGCCAGAACTCATCGCTCATGGCGACAACATGATAGAAGTTTTTGAAGGCATGGAGAAGCAAGCAAGAAAAACAGGCCTCGCAACGGACAAGTTAATGGGCATTGCCGCTCAATATGATACGTTTGAAGGCGCAGCAACAGCTGTTGGTCGTTTAAATGGAATTCTTGGTGGCCCATATCTTAATAGCATTGAAATGCTTTACGCAACGGAAGATGAACGCTTGGAACTTTTGAGAGAAAGTTTAGCTATGTCCGGAAGACAATTTAACGATTTGTCTCGTTTTGAGAAAAAAGCTCTTGCCACGGCCGGAGGTTTTCAGAGTGCTGGAGAAGCAGCTGCATTTTTTAATAGCAGTCTTGATGATCCACGCCAACAAGAGGCGGCTGCAAGACAAAAAGAATTGACAGAAATTGCTAGAGAGATGAAGCCAATGTTTGAGAAACTTCAATTGACTTTAAATAAACTTGCATTATCATTCAAACCGTTGATTGACGGCATTAGCAGGACGATTGAAGGGCTTGGCAAATTTTTGGCCTGGAACAACGGCGGCGGCGCCGAAATGATAATGGGGTTGGCAATTGGCATGAAGGCTGTTGGACTGGCATTCAGCTTCGCCTCGGCAAAGGCTGCAATAATGGGCTCCACCGCCGCCGCCGCCGGCGCGGCAGCCACTATTGGATGGGCGCCTTTTCTTATAGCCCTCGGCCTCATCATCGCCGCCGGGGCCGCCCTATACATACTGTTTCAATCCTTCATGGACCTCCCCGATATCCCCGTCCCCGAAATCCCCGGAGCGCCTGTTGCCAAAGCCCAAGGCGGCATACGAAACTTTGCCGGCGGAGCGGCCTTAGTTGGGGAAGAAGGCCCAGAGTTGGTTCATTTGGCAAAAGGCACAACAGTTGCTACTCACAAAGAGACAGTTGTAGCAGCCTCAGAGGCATTAGGAGTTGCTGGAACAAAAGCACCAACCGGCGCCACCGCCATAGCAGATTTAAAAACAGCATTTAAAAGTTCTTTACGAGAAGTATTAGATGAGAGAGACAAAAAAGCTGGCTCACAAAAAGCTATTACAGTTGAGGTACCAGTTAACTTAGAGGGAAGAGAACTCGGAAGGTTTGTTAAGAAGATTATGAATAAAGAATTAGATCCGCGTTCTTGGGCGGGCAACTAATTAATATGAACCCTGAGAAGAAAAAACAATGAGTCCCACACCACAGCCCTATTTTAAAAGTCGAATTTCAGAGGGAGGACGGGAGCCTAGACATATAGATGCATCCGATCTGCTGGCGAACAAGTTTGGATTATATATAGACATATACAGCATCATTGCCAAAAAAAGTGTTGCTTTTAAAGCCTTTTTAGAAGCATATGAAGATGCATTTGACGCACAGACAGAATCTCATACATTTGTTGGTCACCCACAACCATATAGAAAGCAAAAATCAATTGAAAGATCGATTACTCTCAGTTTAACACTCCCTGCATCAAATGTTTATCAAGCTAAAGTTAATCTTGCGAGTATTTCCTCATTAGCACAGATGATGCACCCATTGGCCACCAAGGAGGTGGTGGCAGATGTAGATCAATATACTGTTGTGGCAGGCGGAGATCCTGTTTTTAAAGTAAAATTTTTAAATTTAATATCTGATAGTGCCATGCCAAACACAGAATTAGCTACTGCGGCAGGTATAGCTAAAGACACTGGTGTCCGTGGGTTTATAGATGATTTGAGATATGAGTTTGCTTTAGATGCTGATGGCGGAGGATTTTTAACAAACAAGGATGAAAAAGGATTTATTTATCCAAAATTAATTAAATTATCATTTATCTTTTATCCATTTGAATCCGTGTCGCCACTGTGGGTTATAGGTGCCGACGGGGAGGTTGAATTTTCAAGAAAATCTTTTCCATATGCTTATAAAGGAATTACTGCTGCCCCGGGAGAAGCCCTTCTAGAAAGTTCTAATACTGGTGCCCCGATCAATGTTGTTGATCAGGTGAATAGATCCAGGATCAACGTTGCCACGCAGGCGAAGGAGGCTTGATATAGATGGCATCTAGATATAGCAATAGAGAGCTTATTAGGAACGTCCATCCGCGATATACAGAATATTTTGGGAAGCGCACAGATAACACTATTACAAGAGCGACCCGAGGGGTAGTACAATGGACAACTGCAGAGATTTCATATCCCACTGATGAAGAGTTAGCAGAATTTAGCATAATTGATCATGTCTGGAAACAAGGTGATAATCTCTATAAACTAGCACATCAACACTATGGTGATGTGAAACTATGGTGGGTCATAGCCTGGTTTAATAAAAAGCCTTTACTATCAGATTATGCATTGGGAGATCTTGTTTATATTCCTTTTCCGCTTTCTGAAGTTTATTCATATTTTCTTTAAAGGTGGTAAAAAATGGCGGAAAGAATAACAGATTATCACGATCAATGTTTCTTAATGGATTTTATGAAAACATTCATAGGTCTACAAGGCACCGAATATCTGTGGGCCCCTCACCATGTAGCTGAAGTGCAAGATACAACTAGCGTTGATTCAATTACATTTATGAATAGATTGGCTAGTCCTTCTGGCCAATCTTTATTAGAAAATGTGCCTGGGCTGTTGATGGAATCAATACAGCCAACAATTAAATTGTATAAGGTGTACTATAAGGGTAAAGATGACCGTAAAGGTGTCCTTTTGCCATTGCCTTTTAATAATTTAAGTGCTGGAAAAGCATCTACCGGCCATGTTGAAACTGGGACTTATGAGGCCCTTGAAGGCGTACCTGGGTATTTGGGAGTAAATTTAGAAGAATTTAGCTTTGATTATGAAGGAGTTAACCCAGCAGAAGTTGAGTTTTATCTTAAAGCAAAATTAAATTTATATTGTGCAAGTGTAGATGCTTTTTTTCATCAATACACAGTAGAGAAAGATAAAAAATCATTTAAAGTTTCTTTTGCAGATTTAATTAAACGGCCTATAAGCAAGCGTATTCCTGGTGGGTTCGATACACATTTAACTTATGATGAGAGTGATTTTAGAATATTTATTGAAATTTTTTATGAAACGCCTCCTGGGCATGTGATAGACGAATATAAAAAAGCTCACCCAACTATAGACGTGTCAAAATTTTTTACAGCACTAGAAGAGACGAAAATGTCATTCTTCTTGAATATATTAAAGCATGAAATACACATTAACCCAGAAATACCAACTGGTCCGTTTAAAGTGGAAATAGAATATGTAGCATCTGTGGAAACAGCATTATATAAGCCGGCTGCTAACATTCTTGAATTGTTTCCTGAGACGAAAGAGGCAGTCGCAGACTCAAAGAACTGGGCAGCAGTAAAAGTTTTGGAAGATTGGGGAAAAAAGCTTACAAGAGCAGGTTTAGGAAACTTGACAGGGTTGGGGTACGAAGAGGTGTTTCCTAATAAAGATTATACTGCATTAGAGAAGGATATTCAGCGTAGGGCCGTGGCTCACATGGGCGAGACGAATCAGAACGTAAGGACTGAAGCGGATCGGCAGAGAATCAGACTTGCAGTGGGCCTTAGCGAGGACAACCAGGCGGCACTGGAGGCAACACAGGCCGCTTGGGAAGGTTCAGAGGGCGCAACAGGTTTAGGTTTAGAATGGAGTGAGAAAAATTTTGTTCTTGCAACCAATTATTTTGAAGCGAGACAGAGAGCGACTGAAGAGTTGAAAGGAAAATGTTTGTCCGAGGCGGACTTAAAAACAGAACGTTATACGCGACTTCTAAACAGTTTATTTGGTAGAGGCACTCCCAAAACCGGCCGCCCACGTAATCGTGTTCACACCATACAGATTCCTGGCGAGGCAATGATCGATTGGATAAACAATAGAACAAATGTAAGGAAGATATCAGATGAAAGAATGAAAGAACTCAAATCAAAAAGTGATAAAGGCGATAAGAAAGCAAAGAAAGAATTGCAAAAACTCCGCGAAGGTGCTTCTGCTGGCGCAAGACATTTTAATAAACAGTTTCAGAATAAGTATTTGTTGAATGCTTCCGCCCGCGTCATGCGTAAGTGGGACCGGGACTCGAATAAGACCGCCCAGGAGCAGGCTGCTTTAAACGAAGCAAAAGAAGAAGTCCAAGATCACGTTGCAACAGAAAGTTCTAAAGCAGAAGACACTACATCAACAGAAGAGCAAAAAAAGGCAGAAGAAAAACAGAATAACGTCCCCGCCAACGGTGAAGATTATATATTACAATGGTTTTATTTTGGGGATCTTATTGACGCAGCGTTAGATATTGTAAAAGAAAATGAAACAGAAGTCAACTTAGGATTCCCAAGCTATAATGTAGGTACAACGGAGCTTGGGAATACACATCTCATATTTGGGCCATGTGTTTATAATGATTTCACAGAAGGTAGACAAGTTGTTGCTAGTTTGGCTAAAGTACCGATTTCTTTAAAATTGTTTCGTGAATTTTGGATGAATCAAGTTGTAAAACGGAACAGGTCAACATATTCTTTTCATCAATTTTTGAAAGATGCTTTAATTCATCTAATAGGCAACGTATTTACAAATCGATGTGTGGTTCCTGGAGAAAAGCTAAATAGGATTAGAGCAACATATGATCATTTGACACTTGGCTCTAACCCCTCTCAACGCCTTACCATGCAAATTAAGGGGTTCAATGCCCTTAAAAATGATTTTTGTCCAAAAGCAAATTTGCAGAGTGGGAAAAGAAAACCTAGAGGTGAAAATATTACTAACTTAAGCTCAAAAAGCTATAGAAAGGCTGTTAAAAGCAAAAAATATCATGCTACGACTAAAAGGAATGATCAAGTTATTTTTGTGTATGCCACTACTAATAGTTTAGATCACTTAAAGGGCAAAAAAAAGGACGATGTTGACAAAGGAATTTATCATATTGAATTGGGAAGAAGTGGGGTTCCAGTAAAAGAAATTTCTTTTTCTAAGGCTGATATACCTGGATATCTAGAAGCTAAGGGAGAGCGAGCCGGTCTTTCTGGGAATCCATTAGAATTAAGCGAGCCATATAATGTAACATTTAAGACGATAGGTTCTACGGTATTCAAACCTGGAAAACATTTTTATCTTGTTTTGCCACATTTTGGGCTTCCAAAGATGTCTAACAAACGCAACCCCATAACAGCTGCTAGAGTGCTCGGCCTTGGTGGGTATTTTATGGCCCACAAAATAAGTAATGTGCTTCGTGTTGCTGAAGCAAGAATTGATTGGTATAGTGATGTCGAGGCTATATGGGTAAGTTTTGCAAAAGGGGAAGCTGACTTCAGCGAAGCACACCTCAGTGCAGAAGCAGTAGAACAGTTGGATGCCAACGATGCCAGGGTGGAAGCGGAAGGCGGTGATCTTGCCGCCCTGCGATCTTCGACTAACGCAGCCAACATCCTCGCCGCCGAACGGCTGGCGGAGAAGGACCGCGCCGCGGCCGCCCAGGCTGCGGAGCAACAAAAAGTCTGGGAGGGCCTGGCCAGGACCACCGGACATTCTAAACTCTGATGAGGGTTAATTAACACAATGGCAATTTTAAACAGCATATACGCAACATTTTATGATAGCAAGTTTGATAAAGAACATGGATATCCAGAATACGGGGAACAGCCATTAGATTATCATTATGAAAAAGTACATTATGGAAAAGTTGATAGACGGCAAAATGCAGTTTATCTGTCAGATGTTAATTTAACCAGTCAACTAGTGCCAGGTGAACCACACATGGCTCTTGATTTTGTTGCAGAAGCATTCAGAGAATTTAGTGAACATTTCCAAAAAGCATTAACGGCATGCCTCGTAGCTCGTGAAGGTATTTTTAAAGATGGGCTAGTGGCTGTAAATGCATTAACTGATTTAGATCAACTTTATGAGATTTATAAACAAAATTTGTATGAAATTCTTGAAACATTTTTGTTTTCTTCGAAAAAAAACAAAGAACTTAAAAGTTTTAATGATTTTCTTCGTTTTTTTCGTGAATTTGTAGATTCATATGCCCATACAACGCCCATTACGAGAACGGCATTTATAAAATCCAGATTAGCACCCAGAAATATTTCTGGATTATTTATTGAGCTAAAAGGTGGGCAATATGACAATAATGAAGTCAAAGAACAATGGGTCGAAGATGTTAATTTTGACTTTTATAGGAATACAGCTGCAAAATTTGGATTTTTAATAGATAAAAGTGCTCCATGGTGTCTTGTTGCTAATGTTGCATCATATGAAATGCAAAATCGTTGGTTTGAGAGGGTATTTCCCACCCTTGAACAAATGAAGGAAGCAAGAGCTGCAAATTTAACAGAGAAAGAAATATTTCAGGCATACACTGATGTAGTTTCTAAGCGAGGATTAGTTTCCAGCCCCGGGGATGCTTCAAATTTATTCGAAGTTTATTATACAAAATCGTATCTACAAGATTTGGATGAATTGACCACAACCTTGATTGAATTTTATAATAAATTTGTTGCCACTTATCCAGTTGTTAAAATTTATAAACCAGTCCTTTTCAAAAAAATGAATAAATGTGGAGCAGCAATGATAAAGGTGCATGAAAGATTTGGGATTGATTTTGAAACAGCAAGTAATACTTTTAGGCCACTTAGTCGCTCAATGTATCTTCTTTGTCGCATTAGGGAAGAAGAACTTGAAGTCTCAGAATTAAAACAGAACCAAATACTTCAAAAGGCAAAATTTTTGGAAAAAAACCTTGACAAAACTAAAGCTTTGAGGTATATTAATGGTGAGATAAAAAAACAGATTTCGTTGAAAGTGAATCCTTCATATTGCCAAAACTTTGAAGTTTGCGATGAAAGTGTTAAAACTAAAGAAGAACTTAAACATAGAAAATATG
>Ga0114908_1001319_pt1 | contig 12657 bp, 8 predicted proteins | sample MalvireepMed_s17_FD_87292 | JGI IMG/M metagenome (GOLD analysis project Ga0114908, IMG submission 87292) | Marine viral communities from the Global Malaspina Expedition - Malaspina viral metaG DeepMed_s17 | ecosystem: Environmental > Aquatic > Marine > Oceanic | place: Mediterranean Sea... | reverse complement strand
CTCCGTCCCAATATTCCTTTAAAACCTTATCTTTGTTATACATTTTAATCAAACTATCTTCGTTTGGATGTTTTTTAGAATTATAAAGCCAAGCGAAAATAGAATTCTTAACTTCTTGACGCGAAAGAATCTTCTTTCCAGATATGTGTCTTCTATTCCATTCATGAATATCCATCGATGGCTGCTTTCTATCTGATAGAGCCAATAGTGTTCTCAACTCCGCTCCATTGTAATCCAACTCAACAAATAGGTCGTTATTTGGCTTTATGATAGAGCGATATTTTTTTGGAAATGTCAAAATTGGGAAACTATGCTTCTTTGTCGTCAGTCTACCAGTTCTGGTACCGAAAATATCATATTTTATATATGGTGATATATTGTTGATTTTCTCTTTCCATTGTCTTGCCTTATGCTCTGCAAGGAACGGCTTGAATTCATCAATGTCGATATTAAGTTTTTTTTGATTAACGTCCTCGACTACCTTTGTTAACAAAGTCAAAAATCTCAAATTTTTGGGCGGCAAAAAATTTTCAAAAACGTGTTTTGTGATTTTGTTTTTTACTTCACAGAACTCTAGTAAAAATTTCTCTGGCACCATGTCGTAGAAGCAATTATCATCCAATGACACTTTTGATAAATAAAAAGATCTTAAAAAAGCTTTTAATTTATTGTTGACCTTTTCCCAATCATCTTTCACATCGGGGGGACAAACATCATCAAGAGACTTGCCGCCACACTGCAGATGGCCATATCCAACTTCTCTATCTTTGAGAAAAGATGCATAAGACCATGTCTTGCTAATTCCTTCAGGAAGCTCATAATCAAAATAAAGATTTCCGTCATAGTATACTCCTATACATTTATTTTTACTGTCCAATGTTTGAAATAACATTAATTATATCCTGTGTCGCCTCCACCGCCGTTACCACCGCCGCCGTTTCCGCCGTCGCCGTTGCCACCGCCGGAAGCACCTCCAGTCGCCTTTTGTACGGGCGCGAATGAGATCTTGCCGACGAGGGTCCCCAGGTCGCTGAGAGTGACGAAGGATTTAGCACTATGGGGGAGCCCCCCGGGACCGGGGCAGAAAAACGGTAAGAACTCGAATGGAGTAACAGGGAACAATAATTTAGGAAATCCTTTCACTGCTTGATTAAGATACCACAATGCGTAGCCTTCGTCAACCTTTTTTTTATCTTCTAGTTTGTCTAGTGTCGTGAAACTTGAAATAATCCGCTCTCGAGCCTTTTGATTTATTTTCATATTCTCTTCTTCGAGTCTAAGAGAGAAATACAAATTGGCCCAATCCATATAACTGTATGATCCAATCAAAGAATTACGATCACTCGGATCCTGCCTGCGAATGATTTTGGTTGTTATTTTATTTGAACTACCAAGTAACTGATCAGAACATTGTTGAGTTTTGATTTTCTTTAAAGTTGGATACCTTTTATAAAATTCTGTATAAGTATCAACTAAGAGTTCTTGCATTTCCAACATATCAACTTTATAAGATCTTGTATAGTAGTGATCAAACAAAGTTCGAACTGTATTTGTGTACGACAAACCGGATGGTGAAGCGTAATCCTTATTTGGCCAAACGTTAGCGCCGTCGGAACCCATTAACATTGGCCAGTCCACTGGATTCATAAAATTTTGCATTCTTGGAGACGCAATATCAGCAACCAATCTCCATGGGGCATATTTATCAACTATAAAACCAAATTTTTTGGCCTCTTTGGTGTAGAACTCATAATTAGGATCTGAAATCCACTTTTTTCTTATTTTATCGTCTGAATGATCTTTGTCAGCTAAGTCAATCACCAATCCGCTGATTAAAGGTGAGCAGTCCTGTGATTTTATGTATGCAGATCTTGTGATTGGAAGTACTCCAACATTCTTTTCAAAAAATTCAACAAATTTGTTAACAAAATCATCAAAATTTTCAACATCATCGTTGTGTTGGGGTAGAGATAAGAAACCATCAATCATAACCGCTATTATGGTTTGCTTGTGTGCGCCATAAGCACTTTCAATATCCAAAAAAGCCTTCTTTGGTTCTAGGCTTACTAAAACACTTGGTAGTGCCAACTTTCCAGTAGAGTTGGCTTTCCCAATATGTCTTTGAAAAGAAAAAAACGCATCAGCGACAAAATTTAAAGCAAAAATTTGTTTGCTAGGGTGTATTTGCTTAAATCTTTTAATAGAAAATGAAATATAAACAGGGTTTTGTCTCTCGTCCACTCTGCCATATAATGTTTTTTCATACCAAAAATCTATCGGTTTTGGAAAATCTTTTCCTTCAGAGCCTTTTGTCGGATAAGAAAAGTCTTTGTTAAATTTGTTATTTCGAAATAAAGAAAATGTTTTTGGCATGGTTGTCTCCTAGGGCGCCTCAACTTTGGACAAAGAGTCGGAAACAGGCTTGGGTGTCTCTTTTGCAAATGTTTCCCACTTGCACTCCATCTGGCTATCCCAAGTATACCTCTTCCCAGTTCTTTGAATAACATTTGATGTCTTCGTCATTAAATAGTACCCACCTAAACCTAACATCTTAGCTTGATTTTTGCTAAACCAACTCAAAGGAAAATACATGTATACATACTTTCCCGGCCTCCAAACGGTATGACCAAATGCTGCAAAGCTACAATTATATGGTTCACTCATTTGTATGTCATCTGTTAATATCCCAGCTTTTTCTGCTTTAGCTTCTAGAAAAAATGGTTGATCTGTTTTGGTGAAATCGATTGATTTAATTGGTTTGTTTTCTCCGCCAACAGCGCTGATATGATAGATGCCTTTTTTGCTGTCTTCGTTTTTATCTCCACGTAAATATCCCGGCTTGTTACTTGGGGCATATATAAAAACAATCTCTCCCGATGGTGCATCGGTGGTCTGCTTGATACTTTGCACAGCCTCTGTAAGATAACTCACTCCGGACTTGCTACTAATGCGCAACTGTGACTTTTTTATAGGAACATGATCTATGTTAACTCTAATTTGATTAGTCACTTGTCCCCGGATTCGACATCTATTTGTAAAAGCATTTTTCACCAGGGTGCTCAATGAATCTCTAAGAAACGCTTTGAACAAATATTTTTCTCTTTGCGGTCGAATCACACGATCAAGCCACCACTGATCCCAAAGTTCTAATGAAATAGGTACCTTTGCCAAGTTAACAGTTCTTGGTGCATTCGTCTTTGGATGATTGTACTCTAAGTTCCCCAATAAAAATTTGACGGCTCCGTCCGGATTGCCTCCCTTGTTCCATATATCCAAGCCTAATTGTTTTTTATATGTTTGTAGGAAATCAATAACGACCTCCAAAAGATCGCCGTAATAAAAAAACATTATTGATCTAGTACCAGAATCTTCTAGCGGACCTTCCATGTCTATAAGCTCTTTTTTATAACTATCTGCAGCCTCGTCTCTCTCCTCCTGTTTCTCTTTCTCCTGCACTTCTTTTATTTTTTGTTGTCTTTTTTGTGTATCCTCTTTAGCAGCGGAGGTCGTCGCGCTCTGGAGAAACTCGTCCAAAGATCTTAAAGCTAGACCATATTCTGATTTTTTTCCATAATATTCTTCTAACTCCGCTTTGGCGGCGGCGCATGCTTTGCTGCGTGGATCGCCGGGTGGGGACGGGATCGGCGGTTTAGAATCATTACAAGCACTATTCACTTTTTTCTCTAGTATTTTGATGCTAGCGGGGCTTTTTTGCTCAAAACCAGTTCTTGCAGAAAACCATTTAAGCAAATCATCGTTTCGTACATTCAAGTGATATATTTTGCCCCTCTTGTATAGATCTGAAATAATTCTACCATATGCATCAATTTGTTTCTGTTGTGCTCCAACCCTATTTTCCACCTCTTGGGCTATTTTGGCTTTATCCTTAAAATACTTCAATACTTTTCGTAATTTTTCAGTGGACATGTCCTTTCCGTCAGGCTCGGAGTCCCCAAGAAGATCCTCAACCGAGGACAACTGACCGCTCCAACTGGGTGGATCAATATCGGCCAACGTTGAGTTCATCGCTATGTCTGCTTGCTCCTGAGTTAATCCACCTCCTGCAAGAAGGGCGACGTCCAACTTTTCAACAGCTTTCTTGCCTTTATCGATTTCTTGTGATTCTTCCGTACTTAACGGAGGAACCAAAATGTTTGACTTCGGCATCAGGAAGGCACCTTCAACCGCTCCATTGTAATCAATTGATAAGTCAAATGCTGTCTCAGTTACGTGTTTCATTTGGGGAGTAAAAGTATGTTTCAATAGAGATAAAAATAATTCCATCTTACTGGCTTCTAGAAAATCAGCAAACTTCTGGGCCCGGGCGTGGTCGCCACCAAATTTTTCTTCCAATGCAGCAATATCCGCATGGTATCCAATCTTCACTTTAATTCTAAAGGCTTTAGGATCGTATTCTAAATGATCGCCGGTAGAAACTTTTATATTTTCATCTTTTTTAGAAGTACGGCGGCGAACAATTAGGTCCCTAAAAGAATATGCTTGTCCATCCTTCGCCTCGAACTCATGAAAGAATGCTTCTGCACTAGCAAAGTGCATAACCATATTGCAGTTTATAAAATAATCAACTTCTGCGGGTTGTGTCCCTAAATAATCCCAACTAAAAGATCTCAATGAAACAGCGTCCTGCTGAGTCTCAGAAAACGCCAACGTGTCTCTTGCAACAGAAAGCGGTAATCTATATTCTTTATCGCCAACTACTTTGAAAAGCTCAACATTTGGTTTCAAATCTGACGCGACCACCCTAGGCAAGTCATCTAAAAATTCTTGTGCGTTGGCGATTGATAACATTTTATTTAAAAATAATCCTGAACTAGCTGATTTAGGATCTGCCAAAATAATATTATTATAGTTTTGTGGTAAAGAGGTTCCTTTCCATCCAGCAATTATATCAACGAAGTCCACAAGAAAACATTGTTCTGAAAAAGCTGGGATGACTTTCTTTTTTTGATTATCAAGCATCTAGTTTCTCACTCAAAATATGTCAATGCCTGTTCTAAAGGCGTTGGAACAAGCACAATTTCTCCAATTTCAAAATCTGATTCTAAAGGTTTTTGATTGAACCAGGGCAAGACCCACCAGTATTTTGAACTCCCGTAATGTTTGTGTGACAGCTTATAAAACCTATCTCCAAGACTCCATATATGCCTGATGACAATAAATCTTCTTATTTCCTCAACAGTTGGATATTTTATGTTAGGTGTCAAATAGTGAGTAATTTTCTTCACTCCTCTATTCTTGTAGATCTCAGAACCCACATAAAGATCCGAGTCATTGACTACTTTAGTTTTATTTGCTATTCTAATGCCCATAATTATACCTCTTATCAGAAACCTAGACCGCTTAGGACCTTCTTTAGCTCTGCTTCGGCGTATTTCTCAGCCGCTTCTGTTGCCTTTTCTCCAGGTCCTCCCGTCGGGGCTGAAGGTTTTCCGTTTGAAAATTTTGCATCTAATTGGTAGGGATACTTCTTCAAATTAAATTCTTCGCTCTTTACATGTGATGGAGGAATTATATTTTGTGGCCAGAATGTGCAAGCAAATTTAACATTTTGTGGAAAAACTTGATTATGATTGTCGGGATCTTTAAAAAATCCCATTGTCGGATCAACATTATAAGAGAGACCATCCAAATATCCTAACAAGCCACTAGTCTCAGCAGGGCCCCATGGGCGGTCTGGGTGGCCGATTAAATTTAAAAGTCTAACCTTAAAAAGAGGCGTCCCGCCACTCGAAGCAAAAAATTGATCCCTACCTGTTATTGGATCTTTGTCTAAAAATCTTTTAGGGTACAGCATTTGGAACATTCCGGAGGCACGACGCATGTTTTCTTTTGCTTCCTCAACACCGTTGGCAACAACATCCCATCCCAAAGTAATCTTTCTAATAACAGAAGTCATTTTCTTACTAGGCTCAATGTTACCACCAAAGAACTCATCATCATAGTTTGTATCAAACTGATCATTGAACTCAGTCAAGAATGCTTTGAACTTGACACTTCTTTTCGTCACAACACTGTAAATGTCAATGGTTAAGTTTTCTTTATTGGCTAAAAGATCTGAACTGTCTCCATGTTTAAATTCCGTAATTGCCATTTATCTTACTCCTCCCAAATCATATCTAAGTGAAAGATCTTTCTCAGGAAGCGTATTGATAGCACCATTAAGAATTTTTGCCGCAAGACGAAGTTGTTGATGGTTCATGTTTACGACTATCTCTGCTGGCCTATCTCCTCCACCGCCTTTCCCAGACGCAGCCATCAACGCTTTCATTGTTGCCGTGTTTTCATTTAGCGCTGCAACCAGATTTGCTCCGGAGTTTGTACCCTTGCCTCCTCCTGGCAATGGTGTGATTTTTGGACCTGCAGAAGTTTTTGTAAGTAGTTCAGGCCCTCCAGCCGGCTCGCCTACTATGGCGGATCCCTGAGTCAGAGTTCCGCCTTCTTGCATACCAGCCATTTCAGTTACTGTTGGGACGAATCCAATCGTGGGAATATCAACTCCTGGAATCAGATTCATTCCTTTAATCAAAAGATTTATTCCGCCTATAAGACTATTAATCATCAATCGCATGGGGAAGAGCCAAATATCTAATAGGCCCAACATAAGTGCGCCGAAGCTGTTGCCCATATTTTTCAAGAAATCTATCATTCCACTGAATTTATTAGATATCCAGTCAATCCCGGTGCCAAAAGCGGCTGTTACTTCATCCCAATAAACAATTAGTCCAACTACGGCTGCATTTAACAAGCCAACGCCTACAACAATCATCCCGACTGGATTTGCAGTCATCGCTACATTTAAAGCCCACTGTGCAGCAGTCCACACCGCGTATATGGCAACCAGCCCAACAATAATAGGGAGAATAAACACCAAAGCAGCTGCAAAAAGCACGTATTTTGCAATTTGTATTGTTGCGGCCGCTATATTTGCTAATGTTGCAGTGACGGTGGCCCATATCGCTGCAGTTTTTATCCCTATTGCTGAAGTTGTGATGCCGGTCCAAAGAGCAGAAATTTTCTCGACTGCAATGTTCTTCCACTTTATAGCTATCAACCATAAAGAACTAAGAGCAGAAAGTTTATCGGCTGCAATATCCTTCAACTTCGCAGCTATCAATTTTAAAGAACTAAAATATTGAGCGTTGTCTAATACTAATTTTCTTTCAGCTCTCGATATACCTAAACTTTTCATTATAAGAGATAATTTTCCTACCATCAGATGTCTTACAGACAAGGCAAGGTCTTTAATCTTTAAACCAATACTTTTAAATATCTCCAAGTTCATAAGCTTCCACACAAAATGGAGACCTTTGAGAGCACCACCAAGTGTTATGGCCCAACTTACAAATCCTGCACCTAGGGGCAAAAAAGACGAGCCCAAATTCAAAACCCATGTCAAGGCATCGATCATCAACCTAAACCCCTTAATAACTGGTGCCAAGCTCACCGCTATTCCGTTTAAGGAGTTTCTAAGGTTTTCAAGCATTGTTGTAGATTCCTTTGCCAACTTGGCCATCTCTTTTTGCGAAGCGGCATTAAGATCCGCCTTTGCCTGAGCCTCATCATATGCGGCGAGGCCGTCGCCGAAGAGTTCATTGGCCTGTGCCATATCAGTAATGCCAGCAGCTGCAGCAAAAGCTCTCTTCTCAAGCCTGCCCATCGATTGCCACGATGCACCAGACAATTCTGTTGCTTCAAGCATCGCTCTGATTCTTTCCGATTCGCTCATATAAACCATTTCAATACTATTAAGATATGGTCCGCCCATAATACTGTTTAGTCTACCAACAGCAGATGCTGCAGAGTCAAAAGTATCAAATTGTCCCGCAATTGTCAGTAATTGGCCCATCGACAATCCTGTCGCTTGTGCAGCTGCTGATAATTCTGCAAAAACCTGCATCATACCATCGCCGTGGGCGGAGATGACGCTTGCAGATTCTGCGAAATCAGCAGAAACTTGAGCAATTGGGCGGGAAATACTTTGTGCTAGCGTGACTAATTTAGATACTTCTGTCATTGCATCTTCGCCGGCTATGTTTAAAGTTTTTGAAAGTATTTGTACGTTTCTGGCGGTCTGTTGTGAACTTACACCTGCTTGATCCAGAATGGCCGTAAAGAGAATCATGCTTTCTCGACCTTGCGCCGAAGCCTCTCTAAAAGACACTGTACTTTCATAAAGAGCTTGTGTTGCGGCGCCGGCGGTTTCAATAGAGAGGCCCATTTTTCGCGAGGCATTCATACTGTTGACTAACGAATCTCTAAATTCCTCATTTCCTCCGGTTGCTTTAACAAAGCCGGAAATCATATTATCTGTGGCTGTCAATAGCTCTTCCGTTCTGGTTGCCACCAAGCCAAGAAGCTTTGGTCCCTGTGCCATCAAAGAACTAGCGAGACTTTTACCAAGATTTTTTGAATTCGCTGCTAAATCAAGCATTAATTTGCCTGAATGCGCAAGTCCCCCAATCCAAGTGTCGCCAAATTCCATACCTAGGCCTAGAAGGCCTTCCACTCTCGAGCCAAACTTAGTTGCATGGGCAACCGTCTTAGCAAACTCTTTATTTTCCTGAACTCTTAAGCCAATTCTTTTCGCTAGTTCTTCGCGGGCTTTGTCGTCTAGTTTAGATATATCATCGAGGGATTTGATCTTGTCTTCGAGAGCTTTATTCTCTTTTGCAGATAATTTCGCGCCCGCTTCGCCGTTTTCAAGCTTCTTTGTGCCTGCAGCCAATTCATCCTTAAGGCTTTGCAGCCTTTCATCTATTGCTTCTTGGGATGAGGAAAGCGTATCTACATACTTTTCATCAAGTTCTTGAACCTTTGCTCTTCTTTCTATTTCTAGATCAAGCTCTGAAACATATTTATTTTTCAGCTTGTTGATCTTCTCTTGATTCGCCAACTCTTGCTTATACCACTCATTTCTTTCTTTTTGCAGATCTGTGATCTGCTGTTCAATATCGAGATCTTTTTTATCTGCCATCGGTCAAGTTCCTTATTTCATCGGCCACTTTAAACCGGTTTCTCTTTCAAAATTCTTAACGGCAGATTCTAACTTATATCGAGATTCATAAGTTTTCTTATCTCCGAGACCATATTGAATAAACTTTTGAAGGTAATTTTTTTCCGCTGTTAAAGCGGTCAGGAACGCTCCAATTTCTGCATTACTTCCACGAACATTTAACAAGGCGCCGGCGCCGGCAAACATCTTTTCCAACGCATAACCGACAACAGTACCAAGTTGTGTCAAATAACTTTCATCGATTCTCTTGTTTCTAATTTTTGAGAAATCAATTGTTATTTCTGAAATTTTGTCTTCGTTTAGCTTCGCCATAAAATTGGTCCTCTAAACCATAAATAGTTTTGAAATACTATTTTATCTATTTTCTTTGAGCCTTTTCAACCTCTTCTTTTTCCATCTCAAGTTGCTTGATCAATCTTTGTGTAAACCATGCTCTAATTTTAACCGGTAAACTATACGCTTCTGTAAAACTAAAGCCTCCTTGATATTTTAAAAAGAAGAATGTCTCATACACTTGCTCTATATACTCGTCACTTAGGCCAAAAAAAGTCTACCGTAAACGGTAGCTGTACCTCCGTTTCGTTGGAACAGTTAGGACAAGTTACATCCTGTGTTAAGTCTATATTAGGAGTGACTCTAGCATACATACCCCTAAGATATTTGGAATCAAGTGCCGGCATATTTTCAACAAAAGATCCCACAGCGTCACTACTGGTGTGGCCATTTACAGAGACAATTATAGACCTAAATTGGTCTGTCAAAGGAGCTTCAGGCAATTTTAGTTTTTTGCGCTTTTCAGCCAAGTCGGACAACTTTTTCTCTTCGAGTCCAGTTATCATTCTCACTTCAACAGAGACTTTACTTTTCGGTAATTCAAAAATAAAAGTGTTATTTTCTGTTCTTGTAGTTCCTGGCACCTCGCCATCACCATAATTTGTTTTAATATCAGATAAATCAAAATCGTATCTTTCATTTGTTCCACAAGCTTGACATGTTAAATTTGCAGAATAATCTTCGCCGTAGCCCGTAATTCTTGCTGCGACAAGAATAGCATTTTTATCACCTGTATAAAGTTCACCAACTTTTATACTCTTGTCGACAATAACATTTTGCAAGAGTCTGTCGATTGCCAGCCCCTTTTTTAGAAGAGACTGAGAAGTTAAAATGTCTTCATCTTTTGCTGTCATGTACCGGATTTCCACTGTCTCTTGGTTGTGCAGCGGGTGGCCTTCCGGATAGCACTTACCCTTTGTTGGTAAATCAACAAATTCGGTAGGTGTGGCGAATGAAAAAGCTTCATTGTTTTGCGCCATTTGCTCTACAGGAGCGTTGTCTTGGATCGGAGCACCCGTTCGATCCTCATTATTTCTAACTGTCATAGTTACCTCTTAATTATTATCCACCTTGTTTATAAGTAGCGTAGTCGTAGCGGAAAGTTATTGTAAGTTCTACCATCTCATCGGAAGAATAATCAAGTGTACCCCAAGACACGTCCAGAATCCAAGGATTGAATAGCTTCCAAGTTTCAAGTGGTTTGTTGTCAGGACCCATTTGTTGTAATTTTATCATACCTAAATGGTTTGTCGCCTTTGCTTTTGACATAGTATGAGGGGCGTCGCCATCTCTATCTGTGGGAGGATCGTATCCAGCACCTCGAATGGCTTTCCACAGAATACTTGAGGCATCCGGCTCGATGGGGTCAACTAGCGTTACCGATGTCGAATCCCAAGTAACGTGACCGGGGTAGAAGAAGGAATGGCCAAAAAATTTGTGTTCCGTCGGGTTAACGGTAACTTTTGGCTTATCTACCTTTTTGATAACATAGGCGGGAATCTTTGCTTGTCCACCTATGAAAAGAAGCCACCTATGTTGCCTTTTTGGCTCTAGCCTGCTATCGGCCCAAAATTTATTTGCCATTTTTTTACTGTCTCCTCTTCAAAACTAAATAGTAAAGTATAATAAAAAATCCTTAATTAATCTGCGAATGATGCACCCGTGTCAGTTATAATAAAGTCTAAAGCAATGAACTCAATCGCTCTTGCCGGCTTCAAAAATACCTTTGCATAAAGAATATTTCTGTCAATTAATTCCGGAGTTGTTGTCGACTCGTCTAGAACAACTTTGAAGTCTGTTAGACCCAGACCTGCTTTAACATCGTTAAGAAATACTTCAACTTGGCCAGAAAATCTGTTCCAGGTTGCTAGCACATTTTGCTCAAACAACGTAGTTGCCGCAATTCTTGAAACTTCCTTCTTAAGATGAATTAATAAACGACGAACATTAATTCTATCAAGGGCAGATGGAGTTACTTGGAGAGTCTTTTGACCAAACACCACAAGCCCCTCGGCCGGGAATGACGCAATCGGGTTAATGTTTGCAGAATAAAGTCGATCTCTTTCTCTAGATGTCAACTGCAATCTTACATTAGTAACCGGGATGCCGGCGGCGCCGTCGCTTAGGCCGCCTCTGGTGAACCCTGCAGGTGCGAACCAAAGTTCTTCCTGTCTTTCACTAAACGCCATGGTTCCTAGGGCTACAATTGAAGGCGGGGCCCACAATAGTTGATTGGCGAGGGTATCTCTAATTTGTACCCATGGGAAATAAGCACAACCGTAGCTGCTGTTGATTCCTCTACTTCTAAAAGATGTTACAGCCTTTTCCGCATCCGGCATACGACTAGTTTCCGCACTGGTCCCTTCCGTATCCGCAACATAGTCTTCTTCCAAATCAATAATTGCCAAAGCATCAGCGCGATCCTCGCACATTTTAATTAATTGTTCAGTTAATGAAGTGTTTGTGACTCCCGGGATAGTTGCCAAATTAAACTCTACAACTTCTGGATCTGCGACCGCATCAATTGCTCTCTTAACTGAGTAAAAGGCATAATTATTAAGTTCTGTGCCGTTTGTAAACTTAGTATTTCTAAACGGTTCTCTTTCTTTTATATCTAATCCATCAAATCCGCCAGCAAACACCGTCGTGAAACGATTCACTTTGGCATTATCCAACAAATAACTTGAGCCACTTTGCGCAGATAATGAATAATTCCCTTTACGACTTCCAGATACGTATTGATAACTACCAGAAGCGGACCCGGAGGCCGGTCGAATGACGTCATCCAATGTAAAGATGAATGAATCTTCCAAATAAGTAGAATCAACAGCGGCTGGAGTAGCGCTGGTTCCGGGAAAACCAATTCTTACCATATCTGCGATACTCTCATCAAACCTAGTTGAGCCACTACGATTTGTTCTAACTCCCCAAAAAGCTAATTGAGGATTTGAAAGATCATCATCCGTTGAAAGAACACGGAGCGAAAGCGCGGGGTGCTGGAACTTGATATTTGAACTAGCACCAGAAACGTGATGGAACTGGTGCTGGCTTCCTGTTAATAGAGCAGTTGCCGAAGCTCCGGAAATAATATCGGCATCGCTAGAGACAAAGAATTTATTGTCTCTGTTGACCGCGCTTCCGGAAAACGAATATGTCCTAAATCTTTTTGGACCAATTACGCCAACTGGGAGATATCTAGGATCCGCTACACCTTCTGCAACTTGATCATTGACTGCCACTCTTACAAATTTAGAGGCATTTGGATAAGCTCCATAATGCTTATATCTTTT
>Ga0114908_1001315_pt1 | contig 12696 bp, 14 predicted proteins | sample MalvireepMed_s17_FD_87292 | JGI IMG/M metagenome (GOLD analysis project Ga0114908, IMG submission 87292) | Marine viral communities from the Global Malaspina Expedition - Malaspina viral metaG DeepMed_s17 | ecosystem: Environmental > Aquatic > Marine > Oceanic | place: Mediterranean Sea... | reverse complement strand
GGGTAGGGGGGGCCGAAACCGACCCCCCCAAGTTTTTAAACTAACTAGACAGAGAACTCCTCTGTAGTGGCGGCAAGGGCACCCGAGCCGGTTTCGTTAGTGATGGGATCGCTGTTCGCTGCAGACATCAGAACCGTAACAGAGGAGGCACAAGCCGCCACTGCGTCAGTCGCCGAAATCTGGATGAACCGCTCAGTTCCACTTAAGTCAATCCTACCAATGTATTCTTGATTGTCATTGGCAGTCGTGATTTGGGTGAAAGCTGCACCAGTAATTGCTGAGTAAGCGCCACCAGAGGTCGCGCACTCCTGCACAATTACATCGTTCGTTCCGCCTGCAGCGTTTCCGCCAGCGTTAAGAAGAACTAGGCAATCGGTGAATCCAGCAGTGTCAATGGCTGGGCTGAGAACAGCACCGGCGCCAGAACGAGCCTCGGCACCGAGCGCGTAAACAACCTTCACACTTTCATTTAAGTTTCGTCTCATCTTATTTACCTCAAGTTACGGCAACGAGTGCCTTGGAGATGGAGGAGTTATGACGATGACCGAAATCCATTTCCGTGATGGCACGGATCCAGGTTTGGTCAGTTGTGAAGGCGGAATCAGTTCCGTCCCCAGCTACATTAGAAGCCAACAGTTCCATACCGCGCCACTGCGCCCAAATGGAATCTTCCCAGTTGGCGAAGTAAACATGGTACTGGTTAGCAACGCCGCCAGCAGCAGTAGTCAGCGCCGTGGTGGTGTGCCAATCGAAACCAATGTCCTCGGCAATCGCACGATCGCTCTTAGCCTGGAAGACATAGTTACCAGCTTGTCCTGCACCAGCGCCAGTTTGAGCGGTCCGCTCTTGGCGGATAGCTCTCATGACGATTGGATGCATAACATAACTCATGTTTCCACGAGCCGTGTTGGACTGTTGCAAAGCACTAAACAACTCGTCGAGAGTGTTTAGGTTTGGCTGTTGAGCATCGGCGGAAGCATCGTAGTAATTCACGCTGCCTTCAACATTGTAGACGCCAGTAGCGCCCGTAGTCAGACCATCAATGCCTAGTGGTTGGAAACTGGAGCCAGTTCCCTCGAAGAATGCCAAGTCAGCCGCAAGAGCGACTACACGAGCAAGGTCATCCCGAATCAGCCCTTCCGCCTCACCTGTGGCGTTGTAGAGGAAACGGTTTGAGATGCGGGTGAAAGCGGCAGCCTTCTTAGGACGCAAACTGAGCATACCGGCAGTCATTGTGCTGTCGGTAAGAGCGGTTGATTCGCCAACCCAGGATGCGGTTGCACCTGCGGTCATTTTGGGAATTTCCAGAGGCATTCCACCTTGTGCGTTAATGCGACGAAGACCAAGGGCATCGACCACGCTATTAGCGCGAACGAGTTCGATGATTTCGTCCATGTAGGTTGCTGGCACAAAGTAGCCGCCGGCGGAATCTGTTCCTGTATTGACGGCACGAGCTTCTTTGAAGATTTCCTTCTCAAAGCCATCGCCCCAATCGTCGAAACAAATCCCCTTGAGAGCCTGAGCAAAAGAGAAACTGCGTTTCTCGTCTGCCAGACCGGGAATTTCTACTTCCAAGCGGGATCGGGTGGCGTCCTCGACTGAGGTCAACCGCTCGTCCACACCAGTAAGTTTCTCTTCCATAGCCTGGTGATTGTTGTTGACGGAACTCTCGACCACTTTGATGCGGTCGCCAATTCCTTCAACATTATCACCAATACTACGAAGAGTATCTTGAACTTCGCGTTCCATGATGTTTGTTACTCCGTAACTGAGATTAATTTGGATTGGAGGTCGAGTAAGCGGTTGTAAAGGTCGGATTCGCGCTCGGGAGCCTCAGGCTCGTCATTTGGTTCCTCCCCCGAAGTGACTCGGGACTCCGCGACCTCCGCACGGAGCGCTGCCACTTCTTCCTTGAGCAACTGGAGAGCGCCGAAAAGACCCTCTCCTCTAAGTTCCTCGTTGGCCGTCAGTCGTGCCGCTAAGTCACGCACATCGGCCAAGACCTGAAGTTTGCTTTCCATTTCCGGATCAGCCTTCAGGTAGCGCGTCCCATGGAGAACGATCTCCTCTGGAACACTATCCTCATCGGCGCCTTCGAGCATCCGCTGAAGCGCCTCAAGGTCTTTCTTGATGACGTTCGCATCGACAACGCGGAACTCGGGTGGCTCCTTGTCGAACTCGCGGTAGTGCTTGGCAAGGTGGTTGTAAACACCACGCCGCTCGTCGTCGGGCATATCGACGCCCCCCCTGCCACCGAGCAGGGCGCTCATAGCGGCCTGGACGCCTCGGAGATTGGTGACCATCTTACCTTCACGGATATTGTGATGCGGCAGTTTGTAGGCTCCAAGAGTCTCTTCTTCGTCTCCCTCGTAATAAGTAAAGGCTGCTCGGTATTTTGCCATATTGATTTCGTCGCCAGACGAAGCCCACGCTTTTGTTTCTGCCCTGGCGGCTGCCCCATCCCACTTCTCGTCAATCATGCTGTATGCCTTGTATGGGACAACATTTCTGGCCTCGGTGACTTCCTCTGCACCGTATTCGTCGTCACAAGGCTTGGAACACATACTGTTGGCGACCGCGACGGCTTGATCCTGATCCATGTCAGGGTCTTCCGCCATGATTTCGGGCACCTTCCGTGAGACACACTCAGATTTAGTCTCGTCGGCCATTCGGCAAGCGGGACTCCGCGTTTCTTCTTGTGCCACCTCGGGCACCTGGCGGGCTGTGTCGTCGATCACGATTTCTTCTTGCGGGTCGGCGAGCTTGGCAAAGGAAAGGAGTTCTTCGGAAGACATTGTTTCGCGTTTTTCGGGTAGGGTGAGACCCTCGGCCTCTATGGCGTCGGCAAGGGCGCGAACTCCATAGAGGAGTTCTAGGTCGGATCGGCTGAAGACGCCGCTTTTGTGCGACAACTTTGCCATGTCCTTGATTTCTTGAGCAAGGGCACTCCTTTGAACGGCGCTCGGATTACTCGGAACCGTTACGGCGCTGATTTCCAGCAACTCGGCGCGGGAGATAATCCATGCGTCCGCATCGTCTCCGCGCAGATCCATGGACTTCACCTCGTCCTCGTCCGGGGGCCGGATTTCAATGGGTCTGAAGCCAACTGACGACCCCCGAAGCCTGCCAGCCATCCAGTTTCTGTACACTACCTCGGCGTTGGGGTTGAGGTCATCGCGGCTAAACAACACATGGGCAACAAAGCCAGATCTGGAAGTGCCGCCTTTGCCCTTAATTGATGCCGGCGAGATTGCCAGCGTCATTCCGAGAGGGGGTTTCTCCTGATTGTGTCCGTCAAGAAAAACTGGGTTCCTTAGATACTCATCGAACTCCCACCCCTTGGAAAGGAACGCGGTCCCATGCCGATCTACGCTTTCGTCCGTGAACGGAATGGCAACAACGCGATCCTCGTCACCGAACTGCCAAGCGCCAGGGAGACCACTTCCTTCAGCCGGGACGCCCAGCGAATACGCGAGGTTTTTCTTGTCCTCTACGGAGAGCGTAGAGATAACTGGGCGCCCCGCGCCGCGAGTCGACCGGAACGCATTGGCGCCAAGATCTATGGCTTCAGCGAAATCCTTGAGGCACTTATGTTTTGGCATGAGGTAAGAGTGTCCATTTTGTGGGTAGATTTCCAGCCTATCCTCCCCTTTTTATTATCAAACGAGGAGACTATGATGTTCGGCGTGAGCAATGACTTTCCCAAAGACTATGCGGTTCGGATCCGCTGGCGGTGCGGGCGAAACCCGAATCACCTTGACCATACACTCCTTGGTACCCCAATACCTAGTGTGCTAGTTGGAATTGCACCACCAAATTGCCCCGTATGTGGTGGGCTTGTCTATGTGGAAGCCCCCCCTCCATCACTAGTCATCGCCGACGAGGACGCTGGCAATCGCTCCTTTCTAAGTGGGCTCTTTGGGAGGGCGGAAAAAGTGGGCCATAAAAAGGGTTGACTGGCCCTACTCAGGGTGTATTCTATAGGCGGTCGGTTCGCATGGGAGACCCCCCCGCGAAAGCAGGGCAAAGGCAAGGCAAGGAAACGAAGACCCTCCACTCTTCCGCTCCTCTCCTGGGCTTGCTCAGGATGTGTTGTGGCCTTCATTGACCTAACCGAGCCGACCATTTCCGACGGCTAACCGGATCCGCCTACAAAATAAGAGGTCTGGACGAGTTTCTGGGGCTTTCTCGGACGGTACTCAAAGCCTCCTCTTTTTATTTATTTTCTTGACTCCTTAGTGTCCACTTTGTATGCTGGGGGCATGACAGAACTTCAACCACAAAAAGAGTCCGCCAGGAGGGGCTGGCTTGCCGCCAGGAAGGGACACATCGGCGGATCTGAGATTGGGACGATCACGGGCTCCAACCCCTATGGGTGCGCTAGGGCACTTTGGTATGAAAAGGTGGGTGTTCCAGCTTCTCGTGAGTTTGAGGAGACGCCGGTCATGCGCCGAGGCACCATTCTGGAGCCTGTCGCCGCCAAAGAGTTTGCCAGCAAGCACTTGAGGCCGCTCTGGGAGATGAAAAAGGTTGCAGAAACGCAGAAAATGATTGAACACCTTTCCCAGAAGGCTCCTTTGCCGTGGATGGGGGGAACCCCCGACTACTTCCTTTATGAAATGAAGAAGGCCCGCCAAGGAAAACACACCTACATCGACATGGGGCGCCCCGACGAGATCCTGGAAATCAAAACAGCCAATAAGTGGGCGTTCTCCCAAGCCAAGAAGATTGGAGGGCAGCCCTACCACCACGATCAGGTCTTGTGGTATTTAATGCTCATGGGGCTAAAGAATGGGAAGCTGTTCTACCTGTGGCCAGATGGGTGGGAGTCCTTCAAGGTGGACATAACCCTTACCGAGGTAGAGTGCCAGCGCCTCCGTAGCGAATCTCGATTGTTCTGGGTGGCCGTGAACGACGGGCGCCAAAAGTGGATAACCAAGGGCTTCGCCCCGGAAGCAATGGAGCCCTCTCTTGAGAGCCTGTCTCGTCTGCCGACCAACGACAAGAGGTGCCATTCTTGCTCGTGGGCGCCAATTTGCCAAGTTCGAGGACTAGAAGAGGTAGAAAGTGGGCCTGAGCCCATAGACCTGAGCGGCGATTCCGATTGGAACAGCGCCGCAGCCGCATATTTAGCAGCCCAGGCAGACGCAGACATTGCGAAGTCTCGGCTACAAGATGCGCGATCCTTGTTGGAGGAAAAGATGGGGAACGAGAGCCTTGCCCAAGGTGGTGGCATCCGCGTCTCTTGGAAGACTTCTGTTAGGTCTTCCTTGGACGGGAGTGCGCTCCGCCGCGACCACCCAGAAATTGCCTCTAAATACACCAAAGAAACCCCAATTCGCTCGTTCAGAGCCACAAAACAATAATGCCCGGAAGAAGAACAAAAGAAGACCACCCCGCGACCTTTGCCCCCGAGTCAATGCGGGCGGCCCTAGAGGGGAAGGGATGGAATGCAGCATACCTGCGTCGGATGCTCCAATTATGGGGCGTCAACCCGAAGGTGGATCAAATCCTCAACGGGCATCGGGCCCCGAGTGGGTCAACGGCAGCCCTCATTGCCTATCTCTTAGACATCCCCTTGGGGGGGCTCTATGAAATCAGCGACGGCGTCTCAGTTAAAGACGCTATGCGCCAGCTTGGCAAACCACGGCTACGCCGAGGTCGCCCCAGACTTCACGAGCAGGGCGTCGATCCCAACGCCCCGACCTCAACTTCGCCGGCTCCAGAGCCTAAAAATGTCGTCAACTGAAAAAAATCTTAAAAACTTTTGCGACCAATACTCACTCTAGCCGCTTTTCTCTCAACACTACTGGTTGGGGTCCTCATCGTTCCGTTCTCCCTCATCTTGTGTTGGCTCAAGCTTCTGCTTGTCGAGCCCTTCAAAAACGCAAAGAAGGTTTGGGACAGCCTCGGAAAATTACACTTTGACCCGACCAAGTGACTCGGTACCCTCGGTTCCCTCGGGAACGGGAAACAGAAAACAGTTTCCATATACCTTTTTTTTAAAAAGGTTTTACGGCTCCTGTAAACAGTATACGGTTAACTGTATACGCAAAACACAAACACAAAACACATGACCTTTAAAGAAAAGATAAGCCAACTCTGTGAGGGGTATGACCCTGAACAGATAACGACCAAGAATGTCCACGGAAGGAACGAGTCCTGGGTGGAGCAACACCACATCTTCGACCGGATAAATGCGCTTGGCATCCCTTACACCTGGGAGATTTCTCGATGCGAAGCAACCGAGGTCGTCTTTGGAGGAAGCGGGAAGCCAGCACAACACGCCTTCGTTCAGGGAAGGCTAACGCTAAAGTTTGAAGACGGCGATCTCTTTTATGACGGCGTGGGCGAGGCGACGATGGTCGGCTTTACCGACGCTAGAAAAGGGGCCGCCTCAAAGGCGTTCCGACACGCTGTTAAGCCTTTTACTACCTTCCTTTGGGGAGGTGGACTGCCGCATTCTGAGCCAGAGGAAGTCCAGCGGTCTTCCGCTCAGGCCCCGACCTCTACTCCGTCACCACCCCCAAAGGGCGCCCAATACCAGGCTCCTTCTAAGCAGGTTCCTTCGCCCCACGCCGATGCTCCCCACTGGGCCGCAAAGCTTCCCGGCGAATGGAATATGCTCATGGGAAGGGTGGCAGAGGCTTGCCACCTTGAGCGATCCGAGTTTGAGGGGGTTCTCCTTAATGCCGCATCCCTGTGGAAAGGTAATAACGGCACCATCCGTGACGCACAGACGCAACACGGATCGTTTGAGGGGCTCTTCAACGCGACGGCGGCGGACGGAAGGCCACTTCATGGAGCGGCCCTTAACGCAAAGAAGAAGGTTCAAGAGTGGGCTTATCATTTGGAAGCTGGCCACGAACTCGCGCTTACATACCACGCAGGCAATAATCAAGAAGCCACCTACACGATCGCGTCAAGGCATGGTGACCCCGCAGACCCGAGGGTGGCCACCCCAACCAGCACTAAGGATGTCCTCGACGATGTCCCCTTCTAAGCATGGCTACTCCCGTAGAACTGTTTGAGAACTACCTTGCCCGCTTTCTCGTGGGTGAAGATTCCTCCATAGGAATCACCGAAGCCTCGCGGCATACCGCAGAGCGCGTTCTAAAAGAAGCGCACATGACGCCTCAAATCTTAGCTGGCCTTGTCGCTGACATCGCCTCCGACGAAGCCCTGGACCTAGACGCTGCGCTAGAGACTTGTGCTAATCAGGTTTACGCAGCCGTAGAAAAATTAGGTAACACAACATGAAGGATTACGACATGGAGCCGATCATGAAAAACTTAGAGCCGATAAGAATCGCCGTGGAGAACATACTTGAGGAAGTTTACGCACAACTTCCTCCCTTGTCGGCGGAGGGGGCGCGAAACTATGTGAAACTTCGGCTTCACCCCGGAGGGTTTTTGCGGGCTGTTCTAGAGAACGACCTCGCGCTCGCGTTTGGAAGAGCAGACCAGAAGAATACGGAGGTTATGGGAGTTTGGGCCAGGTGGCTCGGCCTCATCCCCCGCGACTGTTGGGGCTCCCCACAGAAGGTAAACGACTGGCTTGCCCATGAACCTGTTTGACTACGCCGAGGCCGAGCGTAGAAAAGAAGAAGGTATTGATCGTGTCTCCACAGGCACATCAGCAGACTGGGTAAAGGTCGCAATAGAGACGATCCGCACCAAGTTTCACATCGGCCAAACCGTCACATCAGAAAGGTTGCGCGCAGCAATGGGGCATTTAGAACCCCCACACCACAACGCCATGGGCGCTTCCCTCAACCATGCGGCGAGAGCTGGCCTCATTCGAAAGACCGGGCTCTGGATCAAGTCCACACGCCCAGAAGCCCATGGTCGAGAATTAAGGCAATGGGTTCGCATCCCCACCCATAAAACATAGAATGACGGCGCCGAGGCTAGGAAACTGCCTGTGGCCCCATAAGTTTTGTGTTAGCCCTCGGCCCCTCGGGGTCGGGGGTTTTTTTGCCATCATGTTTGACTCGCCCAGATAATTGTGGCAAATTGAGGGCATGGAAGACATCGAAGTTCCCGGTGAGGAAGTTTTCACGCCCCCCAAGGCTCCGCGCCAGATGACCAAGGAGATTGGGGATAACTACTTGGAGTGGTTGGCCCAGGGCCACACTCAGGGCTATATTTGCAAAGCCTTGGGTATCAGCCGCTGGACAATCCAGCGCTGGCGCAAAAAGGACGAGGACTTCGCTGTGAAAGAGGAGGCGATTAAGAACATCCGCCTAGAGGCCGTAGAAGACTCCCTCTTTGCCCAGGCCCTTGAGGGGAACACCACCGCTTGCATCTTCTGGTTGAAGAACCGGGCCCCAGAGAAGTGGCGCGATGTCCAGCGCCTAGAGCATAATGTCGAGCCCGTCACCCTGGCCGAACTAGTCCAAAAGATGGAACAGAAGAGATCCAGAACCATAGATGACCAGTTCTGCAATCGCAACTGATCCTGTCGCCGATCGGGTAGAGTGCTGGCGGAATGAGCCGGCGGAATTCATCTGGGATGTGTTGGGCTGCCGACTAACAGATCAACAAAAGCTCGTTCTTGACGCCATAGTGGCCAATAAGAGGGTGGCTGTCCGGTCGGGTAACGGCCTGGGCAAAACCCACCTCGCCGCCTGCGCCATACTTTGGTATCTCTACACGAGGGAGTCCTTCATTCTCTCGACGGGCCCAACAGCCAGCCATGTGCGAACCCACCTCTGGGGAAATGTTAGGAAACTGTGGAATGGCGCCCGAATCCCATTGGGTGGAGAACTGCTGACAACGGCCATCCGCTTAGCACCCTATTGGGAGGCCATTGGTGTCGCCACGAGCGACCCGAGCAACTTCCAGGGCGGTCACGCCGAGAACCTGATGCTGGTCTTCGACGAAGCCCAAGCAGTTGACCCAGAGTTTTGGGAAGCCGCCGAGTCCATGATGTCAGGAAAGAACGCTCGGTGGCTCGTAATCGGCAACCCGCTTGAGGCAAAGGGGGAGTTCTACCGCGCTTTTAGAAAGCCCGAGGAATGGACCCCCGTCACGCTGTCGGCTCTAGAACACCCAAACTACAAGATGAAGGAGGAGGTTATCCCTGGCGCGACCACCTACGAGTGGGTTGAGGAGCGCCGAATTGGGTGGGGAGAAAGAGACCCAAGGTTCATTGCCCGAGTGCTGGGAGAGTTCCCTGAGGCCGGCGATGATCGGATTGTCCCCGTTGGCTATTTGGATCGTTGCGCGAACGAGGACGGCGGGGATGAGGGGGAGGGGGTTCACTTAGGCGTCGATGTGGCTCGTTTCGGGGCAGACGAAACCGTGATTGCTGTTGTTGAGGACAATGTTCTCCAGCGGGAGATACGGTTGGCCAACTTGGACGGCAACCAAGTCGCAGGCCATGTAATCAAGGTTGCCCAGAAGAACGGCATTCGGAAATCGGACGCCATGCGGATCCATGTGGATGTTATAGGAATTGGAGCCAGCGCCGTGGACGCCCTAAAAGACAGCGGATGGAAGGTTGACCCAGTGGACTTCTCCTCCTCGCAGCGCGGCATTTACGGGGACGAGTGCGGGCCCATGGAGTTCGCGAACCTCCGAGCAGAGATGTATTGGGCGGCCAGGGAACTGTTGCGCCTTAAGCTTGCCTGTGTGCCCAGGAAATACGGAAGTACATGGGAAGAGCTGAGTGAGGGCGGTTACTCTTACGACCGCAAGGGGCGACTTCTAGTCGAGCCCAAGAAAGACATCAAGAAGCGTTTAGGCCGTTCGCCGGATGGTGCTGACGCCTTCGTACTGTCTCTCGCCCGGAACAAAAGACGAGTTCCACAAATCTACATCTAGACAATGGCACGATTCACAAGACCAGATTTTGGTAAGCGGAACTTTCCAGGTACTGCTTATGACACCTTCACAAGGTTCCCTATTGTCCCAGACCCACAGGAGTTGATCAGCCCTTGGTCGCAACATCCATATGCTCATGGAGCTATCCGCCTTGCGGGCCAGATGCTGGGAATGCTTCCCTTCAGGATCGTCAAGGAGGATGTCTCCGGCTTTCACGGAGTGAAGGAAGCGGCGACCCAAGAGGAACTGGAGTTGGCTCTGCGGAAGCACACTTTCCTCAAGTTCAACGGCGTACAGACAGCGCGATCGAGAACGGCAGCCCTGATACCAATCATTGATAGCCCGTGGGCGCCACTCTTTGACATTGTCAATCCGCACATGGCCAAGGCCGATTTGTGGAATGCCGTAATTACTCAGATGCTCTCCACTGGATGCGCCATTCTCGTTTTTAAGGGGAGGAGCGGGCGCCTAAGGGAGAAGGAAATTCCCCGCGAGGCTTATGTGTTCGGCAGAAGGGGGTGGTATGTGGAGCTTGACGACGACACCGGTTTGGTGAGGCGCTGGAAGTACCAGCCACAGGGAACTGCTCAGGACGGAACGCTCAACACATATCAGTACAACAGAACCGAAGGGGTGGTGTACGAACCCCATGAGATTGTTCTCCTCCGGATCTACTCTCCGGACCAGCCTTTCTGGGGGGAGACCCCGCTTGCTGCCGCCTTCAATAAGATGCAGCAGGATCTACTGGCGGATTCCTTCAACAAGGCATTCTTCGAGAATGGCGCCGAGCCAGGTGCAGTCTTGACGACAGAGTCAGATGACCTGAACCCCGATGACGCCAGAAGCATCCTTGCCATGTGGGAGTCTCGCCACCAAGGCGCCCTCAACCGCTCCAAGCCAGCGATTCTCACTCACGGACTCAAGGTCGAGCGTTCTCCAGTCACTCACCAAGACATGGAGTTCTCCACCATGCTTGACTCCAACAGAGACGCAATCTTAGCCGCTCTGCTGGTACACAAAGCCGCACTTGGTGTGACGGAGAGTCTCAACCGTGCGACCATTGAGGAGGCTAACAGGATGGTCTGGAGAAATCTCCTCCTCCCGATGGCTGCGTACATTGAGGATCGTTTGTATACCACTTTGTTCAGCCGTTTCCCCGGAAAGGACTTTGGCGTTTTTGACACGCAGGGAATTCCAGAACTCCAGACCGACATGGAGAGACAGGCAGAAGTTGTGCGGAAACTGTCCGTCAGTTTGGTGCCACTCAACGACATCAATCAGATGCTCCACCTGGGACTACCAACCTACTCGTGGGGCGATGAGCCAGTCGTGCCGATGAACATGGCGCCAATCAGTCAGATCGTGAACGGTCCGTTGTCGGAAAAGCCAACGGATCCCGAGCCACCCGGTCCATTGCCTGGTGATGAAGAAGCGGCCTATGGTGATGAAGACGAAGTCCCGCCAAGCGAACCAGACCCAAGTGCTGGAATAGACACGACTTACAAGAGTGCGGAAGAGTCGAAGGAACTGCGCAGTAAATTGCGCTCGTGGATTTTCGCTGGCCGCTCCGCAACTCTGCAAGCAATAGAAGAAAACCTCGACAAGGACTGGGAAAGCCTCTCTTCCGTCGAGGACGGATCGGGCGGCGAACTGTGTGCCGCTATTGCGTCGAAGGTGATTTTCGATGGGGAGCATTGGCGAAGAACCCTTGAAGAATCCTTTGGGGAAACAAAGGGAGCGGAGGAACTCATTGAAACACTTCAAGACCGCATTGCCGAGCGCTTGCTTCCCGTGATCACTTCTGCTGTTCTGGGGAACTATAAATCCAAAGATGAGTATGGCGCCGAACTCATGACAAAGGTTCGCAGCGCCTTCAATATGGTTAGCCAGCCTGCGCGGCTCGCCCAACTCACCCGGGCCTTGATGCGCTAGAACTTGTACCCGAAATACTCTAGGTCATCTCCCCACATTCTCTCGACGACGGCTTTCGTTGGGGCGCAATAGTAATCCTTGTAAGGCTTGTGCGGGGAAGTGTTTAGGCGAGGGAGGGTTAGATTGAATTTCCCCTTCTTGTTGGCGCCGCAGCCGCTCATGAACCTGGCGAATTCTTCATTCAGGTTCTCGAACCGGAGGATCCAGTCCACCCCGACGACAGGTCCCGATGGTTTCGGCAGGTCCACAAAGGATCGTTGTGTATATGCATGGAAGAAGTGTTTGTCCTCTTCTGCCAATCTCTCGAAGCTCTCGCAGAATTCTTGGAATGGCTGCCGGCGCTGTCCATACATATAGAAGAGGTCGTGTTTTAGAGTGTACCCGTATATGGAGACTAAGCGCGAGAAAGGATTCCTGACCACGGCGAAGGACGGAACCTTTAGGATCTTGTCTCCCAGTTCCTCGATGGCTTCTGAAAGAAGACAGTGGGACGGCGCGAACAGACCTTTGTATCGGGGCGTATGGCGCCACATGAATTGGTTCAAGCGCTCGTCTCGAATGGTGTTGGCTTCGCCAAGCGCCTGATAGATGGAAGTGCTGGCGTTCTTCGGGATCCTGACGAAGGTTAGGCCGTGGATCATTCTGGCCGCTTAGAACCCTGCCTGGAGAGCCGACGAACTTGGTATCTGGTCTTGGACTTTGCCTTCACAGGGAACACAGAGGCGTCAGTAACTTTGGCGGCCATGGCTTCTGCCTTCTTCCTGTTTGCGTAGGTGCTGACGATGATCCATTTGGTGTAGGTCATACGCCTATTGTAGAGCCCCACCCACCCTACTTAGTCAACCGCTTTTCTCCAAATTGGTCTCCAAGTACACCGGAGTTTGCGGACCACCCCAGGCGCCAGCGATCTCCTCCTCAAAGTAAAGCTCCGCCGCCC
>Ga0114908_1001312_pt1 | contig 12703 bp, 4 predicted proteins | sample MalvireepMed_s17_FD_87292 | JGI IMG/M metagenome (GOLD analysis project Ga0114908, IMG submission 87292) | Marine viral communities from the Global Malaspina Expedition - Malaspina viral metaG DeepMed_s17 | ecosystem: Environmental > Aquatic > Marine > Oceanic | place: Mediterranean Sea... | reverse complement strand
GTCATATTTAACGGCTTAACAAAGTACTTTATTTGAATTTCTATAGAATTAAGTTCAGAATCAGGCACCTCTTCTCGCGGAGACAAAAAGACTGCCTCAACTTCCAAAAAGGGCATATATTTAGAAACTTGATTCGCAATTCTTGTTGCAATTTCTTGATGCGTCTCTGATGTGTTCTGTTCAAACAAATAATTTCTTATCCCAACCCCAAAAGTGGGATCCATTATTCGTTCTCCCGGGGCAGTAAGAACTAAATTTTTTAAATTTTGTGTTACAAGTTCATTATATGATTTTATTAATGTATAACCATCAATATTATCAGTTGATAGTGGTAATTTTGGTGATAATCCTGGCATTTTTGTGTCTCCTTTTATTCTTCAAAATATTTTTCAATGACAGGTAACATCACGTCTGCCAAAGTTTTATCGTCCTTCTGCCAAGCAGCAATCGGTAATACATATATTTTTTCGGCGCCGACGCCCCATTGATTGCCATTTGCTGGTTTTAACATGCCTTCCCCAAAAACATAATCAAAATTATCTTGTAAAATTATATTAATTTTCTCAGCAGCTTGTTCAAAATATTGTAATGTTGTTTGTAGTTGCAATAAAGAAACGCACCAATCGTAGTTTTTTATCATTTCTCCAACGGTGCCCTCGCATTGTATTTCTGATAAATTCTTTTTAAGATTGTTCCATACGGTCATAGCTTGAATCATAAATCCAGGGGCAGCTTGCCATGCTTCATTTTTTACCGCTCCTGATGCATCGTCCCAATAAAGATAATCTTTATGGGGTACATCTTTTGTTGAAGTAGTTGGCGCGGCGGGTACTTCTTCTTCTACTAATTTTGTTCCAATTTCTATATATTTGCAGCCAGCCGGATTCATACATATTAAGCCGCCCGGAGGAATTACTTGTTCAGCAATTCCTCCGTCTATGCCCTCTAGTTGAAGCAAATACATTGGCTTTCCATCGGAAAATTGCATTTTATATTCAGGTACTTGCATCTCTAATGGCGGCATTAAGTCGCCCTCCTTAGCAGAATATTCCGTAACGAATTCTTTTTCAACCCACGTAAAACCCCCCACGAAAACCTCTTCAGTGACCGTGAATTTTTCTTGTCCAGCTTTTATTAATTCTGTGTGGATGTGGTCTTGTAAATTTTCTAATGGTAGAGGACCCCATGAAGTTTCTTTCGGCACTATTTTATGAATATCAGAAGGAGAATATGCAACATCATCAAATATATCATTCACGTCACCAAAATATTTCTCTCTATCATATTCCCAGGCTTTGATTACTTCTCGCAAAATTATCGATTGGGCTTGTTTAGATATCATTGGTGTTATATCCTTTGTAACGGCCCAGAAGGGAAGACCTTCGGGCGTCAAGACCAAGCCTTTCGCTCCCATATCTAGACCCAGCATGGTTGCCTCGGATACTAGTACTCCAAATTTCAATTGTATTGCGTCTTTGTCGCCCCACATAACGTGTTTGGGAACCAATGGCCAAGATTCATCACTATTTTCGGGGAGATGATAGCGAAGTATAAGTGAATCTTCCATTATTGTTTTAGTTTCTGCTGTAAAATCACCTTCTGCGCCTTTCAGGCGTTCATATGCTTGTACATACTCATCCAAAAGATCAAAAATATCTGCTAGTGCGGCGCTCTCATTCTCACCTTGATTTTTCAATATTGCAAGCAAGGCTTTTGTTATTGGATGTTCTTTTTCGTCTTTAAAAAGATCAAAAAATAAATCTTGAGTAGACTGTAACACGCCATTTTCTGTCATCGCCTTCTTCAACATTAAAGTTTCTTCATCCTCCGGAGGAACGGCCTGTAATTCAGGCGGACAATCCAATTTTTTATCTTGATCTCCGCTAAACCATGGATTTTTATTGGACATATTAAATGCATAAGCAATCCATCCCGCTGGTGTCCATGGAAGATTTTTCCAATTTGGATCTATCAGATCAGCAACACCTTTAATGATTTTGATTGGAGTCATTGCTAACATCTCTGCTGGTGACATCGGTAACGATCCAAAAATATTAGGAATTGAAATCGCGGCGGCTTCAGATGAAGATATGTTTGGATCTTCATCATATTTTTGAGCATTTAAAACTGTATAAAAGTTCTTACGCAACAAAAGTTTTGCATCTAAAAACATCTTTTCAAGCTGCGGCATATCAAGAGTAGTTATAAGGACATAAAATGTCATTAAAGACGATATATTTAATAAATTAAACATTGCCGGGTCGTCGACTGTGTAAAAAAGTTTATTAAATGCTGTGTCTTCAATCATTTTTTTATATAATTCTTCGTGGGGAAAATTGTTCAGAGCGTCAAAAACAGTAAAATAATCCAACTCTACTTCAAGTCCGCCCGCAACCGGCGTCTCTACTTCTACAAAAGGTATTTCATAAGATATGTGAGTGTGTAGGGCATTAATAGGTCCTGGTGCGCCGGGAATCATCCCGGCAACCGCTGCGATTTGTAACTGTTTTTCTATTGTATCTTCTCCTAAATTAAAGTCTACTGCATGCCAACTATTAGGTGCTATTACTTTTTCAACCACTTTATATGCTTTCTTGTTCTTAATGAAGTCAGTAGGGTTCGAATCAGGCAACATACTTGGAATATTCTTAAAAATATTCTTTCCTTTTATACCATCTCCATCTGAAAATTCAGATCCAGGCTCTTCCGGCAATACATAAACCAAACGCAAACCATAAGACCATTCATCAAAATATGTCTTGTAAGATTGTTTATGCATATCGTTGGCCTTGAGCCACAAGGCAAAAACATCAGTACCAAATAAATCATGCCATTCTTGCAAATTGAAATATATACTATCTCCCGAGCTAAAATCTCCGTATATTTTATCAATCTTAAAATCAAACGTTTCAAAAGTTTTTAAAGCCCGATCTGTATCGGCAAATACAGCGTTTTTAAGTTTTTGAAGAGCGCCCAACATATCTTTTTGATAGCCTTTTGCTAATTCGCTGGCTTTGGTACTGAGTTTATTCGTATAAGTTACCTTACCGGACCAATCCAGCGCCCCGACTGGATCCTTTTTCGGGTAGGCGCCGCGGCGACACCAGCCAGGTTCTCCGGAGGCTGGACATTTGTCGGAATACTTGGGCCATTTCTTCCATGGGGCGACACCACCATTAGGGCTCCAATCTAACATTATTCTTTCATTATTCGACATAAAGCCCATTAAGATTCTTTCTGCCTTGTTTCCAACCCCATCACTATACCCAGAATCCTTGCCAATGCCTAAATCCTCAACAATTTTCAGAACTTCTTTATGAACATCATTCAAGGCTTCGATTGCTTGCGCAGAATCGCCAGGCCCAAACGCACCATAATCAAACCAGCTTGTAATTCCACTTTTACCGTATGAGCCTAGGCCGGTGGTGTCGAAGTCATCAACCCAGTAAAGATCGCCATCCCAAGTGGTCACGGGATTTTTGTACAGGTTTTTCTCCGGTGTCGGAGCATAAAAATTGACACCATGGTGTTTGGAAATATCAAAATTTTGTGGCAATTCATAGTTAGGATCTAATAATTTTGGGTTCCTGAGATAATGTTTTACTTTATGTTCTAGTACTTTTTGTTTAAGTAGTTCTTTTTGTTCCGGGGTTAATACTATTTCTTTAAAATCCGGATTTGATCCAGGATTTAATTTAGCTCGTATATACGGCTCTAGTACAAATCCACCGCCCTTTACCTGATCGTAAAAATCGGTGGGAACAAAAGTGCCGACATCGCCAACTCCCTCGCCAATATTAACTGCATATTCTTTATACTCAAAAAACCTTCCGAATTCTTTATATGGTAATGCGCGTGGCATCATTTCAATCGGCAAATTGGACGTGCCAGCATATTTAAAGGGAATATTTGCACCTTTATATTCAAGCATTCTTAGCCACTTTTTTCGAATATCTTCAATTTCTGCACTTGTAAATTGTTTTACTTTTTCTTCGAAGAATTTAGCAACATCTGTCATTTGCTCTTTGATCAAAAATTTAATTCCATTCAAACCAAAAAGATCTTCAAAATTACTTGATGGATATTTTTTGTTACCAACAATTAATACTGATCCTTCTTTTTCTGCTTTTTCTGTTCTATTTTTCATTATTTGATTTGCATAACGAATCATGTGTTTGGGAAATTTTGGAAGGAACTCAGATACTGACATTTTGCCAAGGCTTTGAAACCATGTTCGTGGGGCTACCGCTGCCATTGGTGGATCTTCAATTTGTATATCCCCCAATCTAGCACTTTTATAATCCGTCAAATCGACAGCTGGTAGTGGCTTGTCGTATACAAAAGAATTTATTTTAGGTGTCGCCTTTTCGTCTATTTTTTTCAAATCATCTATTATCATTTCTGTAATAAAATCTAAAACTGCTTCTCCGGTTACACCTTCAAATCCGGTAACAAATAGCATTGGGAGTACTCTCATTATCATTTCAACGCTGTATAATCTTAATGTGGTTAAAATTATTCCTTCAGCAGTAGCAATGGCAATTGAAGATGGATCGTGGCCCATATTATTATAATTTTTTGTCGCGCTTGGCCAGAGTTTTCCATCCATACATGAAATATCTTTATTTCGTGATTTTGCATATTGCTTAAAAGCTTTGATGCGAATTAGGCTTGAATCGTTTTTAGGAAAACATTCTTTTTCCGGTGGGAAAACTTGTTGAGGTATCATGCTTGAAAAAATTTTATCAAATGTTTCTTTTTCTAAATCAAAAAATAGTGATTGAGCAATTGCAAAAGCAAATCTCTCTATAACTGAAATTGTTGCAGAATTGAATAATTTTTTAGCATCAAATAGCAACTTTGTTAAGGCGCCGCCTTTTTGAATAGGATCCCACATGGAATCAGTAAATATATCACCATCATCAAGATGAGAGAGAAACATTTTTGCAAATTTATCAGCGGATTTTGAGTACAAAACAACATCATCACTACTGGTTGTTTCTTCATCAAAGTTCGTTACTGTTCCGTCGCTTTTTACAACAAATGAATGAGATACATCATCTCCTTTTGAATCTTTCCAAGCAACTACAATTGCATATTTGCCTTCGTCCGTTGGCGACAATTGATATACAATGTTGCCAGTCTGGCCAAATGGATTATCTATTTTTATTTCATATGTATTTTCAGAAAAACTAGCGCCTCCGAAAGTGCCTTGTTTTGGCACCCATTGTATTTTATCTTTTTTCTCAACACTGACCCCGGCCTCAATCTCGCCTTTTGCGATCTGTTCTTCGTTGCCCTTATTAAAAACTATTACACTATCTTGTTTCGTTTTAAGATCTAAAATATCTGGAATAAATTCTTCGAGATCTTCCTTCAATTCAGGAAATATAACTTCTGGTACATTTTCTTCGAGTAGGACTATCGCTTCTTCCTGCGATAACTTTACGAGATCTTCTAGTATAATTTCCGGTTGAGCTAATTTCAAATATTTTTCTGTTAAAGCTTGAAAATCTGATCTAAATGATGCTTCAATGGGGTGGAAAATTTGATTTAATAATTGTTCATTAATAAAACCAAGAGGTTCTACATCATGAGACATAATACCTTCGCCATCTTCATTACAAAAAATAGGAGGAAGCTCAAGTGGAGGTTTGCCCGCTGCAAGATCAAGTGCAAGAGCTAATTTATTATATCTTTCTTCTTCTGCGGCGTCTAGACAATTAACCAACTCTTCTTCAGTTAACCAATCTTTTTGTAAATCGCAGCGCGCTTTATCTTGGGCAGGCAACGGAAGACAGCATGCAAAATTTTGATCGGCCTCCATTAAAGAACTAGTTAAGTCTTCACAATAGCCCAACTCTAATAGAGATTCGAATCTTTTGAAAAATCCATTAATTGCAACATTCGTTGCATATTCTTGATTAGGAGATAATTTTTCATACATTCCCGAATATTTTGTTTTTAGCAAATTTCTCACGATTGTAACCACCATTGGCTGTGCGTTACCTTTAAAAAGAGAACAGATTTCTATTTCAGATAAAAGCAATTCTAAATCTTTTATAAAATCTAATAGGTCATCGCAGCTAGATGAATTGACATCAAATTTATAGTTATCTAATATTTCGCACATTGTTGCCGCGGCATCGGGCGGATCATCGGCTAATAAATCTTTAAAACTTCCTGCGCCAGGCCTTTTCCCTTTTCTATTAGGATCATCTGGTCGTAAACCAAACATATCATCTTGCAATTTCATACAAGCCTTCCAGATCTCTCTCAAAATTAATTTAAGAACTTCTAGAATAGTTTGAGAAACCATTTGAGTCATTATTTGATTCATCAATTCTCTTGCATACGTTAAAATAGGATCTGATGGTAACTCAGGCCCAGCTGGTATTTCGAGTCTGTATGGTTTTTTTGCACCTTTTTCTAATGTTTTTACAGTATCTTTATGTTTGCTTATCGTTTCTATCATCTCTATTGCATATTTAAGAATATTTTTGCATATTTTGTCTTTAAGGTTTGGATCTTGTAAATCTCTTATTGTTCTGGCCATTTCTTGAGCTATTTCTTTTGCTTCTTTTGCTTTCATGTGGCTAATTGGCAATCTCGCGCCCAAAGAGGCATTATATTTTGCAGAATATTCATCCATTTCAACCAATTGTCTTCTGCCATATAAATCATTCATTTGCAATTTAAGATTTTCTTGTTGCTGTAAAAGCTTTTGAATTTCTTGGGTGTCTGGATCGAGCGTAACACCAATTGTTCCTGGGGATTGGTTGGATAGGCTGGATTGTAAATAGAGCAATTCTCCCCCTACTTCTTCTAATTCTTCATTTAAGCGCAAAATTTCTTTATCGTACTGATCTTTTTCGTTTTTTAATTTTAGAAATTCACCTTTCTGCGCCCTTTGTAGCTCCATTATCTTGTTCGTTGTTTTTTGAAATTCTTTCTCGGCGGATGCTAGTAGTTCTAACAAGCCACTTTGTTGGAGTTGATCAATCATTGTTCCCAAAGGTGTATTTTCAAAAATCCAACGACATATTAGCTCTATCCAGCGATCCGGAGCCATGCACTTTACCATTTGTATTACCAGTGCTTTCACATCAGCACGATTTAAAACAGATTTATATACATCACTTAAAGGATGAGGAAAACTTCCTAAACGCACACGAAGAGGCGTCGGGCCTCCTGTAATTTCTCTCATTATAGCATCGCTAGATTCTACAAAAGCATTTGCAGAATAATATTTTTCATATCTATTCTGCCAAGAAGGGTCAGATATTTTATCTGAATGTCGGTTTCTTTGTAAATCAGTTTGAACTAATCCTCTCTCTCTTTCTAGCTTTGCAAGGTTTTTTAATGTATCTTCTGGTTTTTGTCCAGAAGTATGGTATAACAAAACACCGTATATATATTTTTCGAAAAATGTGTCCAAATTTATTTTTTTTAACAATGATTCTCGATCATCGTTCTTAAGGAAATTTACAAATTCTATCGGATAAACTCCATTTGTATAATCATGCACTTCTTTAATGAAATGAATGGCCATGGTGTAAGAATTAATTTCTGCTATTCGAGGATTTACACTATCTTTAAAAGATTTTAAATGTTGCAACAAGATTCGACTATCGCGAACTTCGCCCAATCTCCCTATTGTTAAAACTCCGGGTGGTTTTAGAACGTTATAGCCGACATCATCTTTAAATGATTTTTGCGGAACACGCTCAATTACAAGAAAAACATCTGGACGGTCTTTATTAAAAAGTATCTCTAGAATATTTTCAGAGCTACCAAACCTTTTGTCAACTACTCTGGCGCGTTGTTCCGCAGATAAATCTGCAAATTCTCTTGTCTTAGGGCTGGCAGGTTTATTGACGCTATCTTTGTTTGGTTCATAAAAATCAGGATCTTCCTTGTATTTGGGATCTTTCAAAAGCTTATTAATATCTATTTTATTTGCATCAGCGGTTTTAATAAGGCTAGGTGAAAAATACGTAATAGGTGTTCTTGCTGATTTATCTGCCAATTCTGCTAAGGCATCTCCAAAAGCTTCGACTTGTGTGGCTATCTCATTCAAATTCGTTTTTATAGCCATTTTTTTTGCGTATTCGTTCGTCACTGGAAATGATGTGGCTTGATCTAAAAGAAGAATCGGAACAAGATAAGACGTTGGCTCTGCTTTTCTTACGTCAGCGTAGAATCGAAGGATCTTTGCCATTTTTGAAAAATGTTTTTTAATTTTACCAATTTTAATCTTAAGGGAATGGCCTGCGTCAAAATCTTCATACTTGACTTCTCCAGGAGATCCTCCAAAATAATGTGTATCAATTGGCAGCTGTTCTAAAGCAAGTGTTTTGATACCTACAAGAAATCGCAGGCCCGGGCTGACAGTGTTGGATATTTCACTATTTCCGCGCGCTTCTATGGTATAATCGCCAAATTGTATATCATGATCATCATTTGCACCAATTAAACCAGGCGATTGGCTATCAATAAATTTCTTTACAGTTTCGTCATCTGATCTTTTACCTGCTAAATTAAAAACATATTTTAAGGATTCAACAACAAATGTATTAAAAAGTTCTCTTATGGGAGTACTTTTCCAATCGTCAGTGTGCCAAGATTCTGGTTTAAAATTAACCGAATTCGCATAATTAAACCAATCTATAACAAAATATGACCATTCAGTGTTTGCCAGTTCTTTAATTTGACCAGCAGGATTATCGGTACCGTTTTCTACATTGCCCCATGGCGGCATATAAATCGATTGTTCATCGGTGCGCCAAAAAAGATTCTTTTCTAGAGCTACTCTTGCAAAATCATTAATTAAATTAATTCCAGAATCTGGATCGTATACAGATTTATTATTGATCCATTTTGATATCCATTTATCAACCATAGTAAAATTTCTTATTCCTTTTTAAGTCGTATGCACGTGTCTACTATTAATATAACGATCTCCAGTATCATCCAAATAAAGTTTTTTAGCGCCAGAAATATTTGCAACTTGATTTATGCATGATTTTGCAGATGTGCCGCCCAATCTAAAACTTGTAGTTATGCCCACTGAAGCTACTTGCGGCGAAGGTCCTGTCGGTGAACCGAAAAAAGGAGATGGATGCGTATGCATCTGGAGAGCCGTATTCATTTTAATCACAGAAGTAATTACACCCGTAAGATCTCCTGTTAATATTTCAAGTTGTTTAAATATTCTACCTAAACACTCTATCAATCTATCACCTTTTACCAACGGTTCTAAACTGTCTGATATTTCATTCCCTGCGATAAAGTCAATTGCCGGGACAGTGAGCATTTCACCTCCGACTGAATTGTGTTTATCGGACCTAGTTACTAACTTTATACCTTCTTCTCCCATTATTGCAATGCGATCTGCTTTTATTCCAATACCAGACTGAAATAATTCTTCCGGAGGAAACCGAGGTTTGCTTCCATTAATTAATCCAAAATTCTCATCTAGGTCTGTTCTTTCAGAAATATAAATTCTCGCAGAATCAGATGAAAATGGAATTTCCGCATCTGCCGCATCATCAACCATTGGCATAAAATGTGGATCAACGGTGACGGGACGATTATCCTTTGTAATAGCCGTTGGTCTTCCAACCACGATATCAATTGAAGCACAATGAGTGAATCCTTTTCCTCCGTAGCCAGACGCAAGACCGGCGGGACGATCTCTGCCTAAAACAATCGAAGCTCCATACTTATTTTCTATTATTTTTTCGCAGGGGGCTTTGTTAAATTTTGACTTTGGGTGATCCGACATGTGACCACAGTTAATACCACTGGTAAAGACTTTACTGTGTTTCAGGTTCTGGGTTTGAAGTTTTTGGTCAACAGGAGTATCTGCCGTGCTAACAACTGGTAATTTTTTACTCATTTTTGCCTCCGTTTATTCCTTTGCTTCCTTTTTTTGGTACGATTTTTTCTGAATAGAAACTGTAGATTTATCTTTTCCTGCCGTATTTATATAAAGTAAATTTTTATTAGTAACTCCTTTTCGAATGTAGGACGTTGCTTGTGCCCACATTTGTTGTCCTTTTTGTACTAATCTATTTTTATCAGCAGCCATTGGTAAAGGTGATGGTCCGAATCCAACTCCTCCATACTGTTTAGGATATGTTTCTGATGCAGCACCTAAAGCAATATACCAAGCTTCTCTATGGCCAGCATTTAAAGAACGCGATAATAAATAATACTCTAAAAAAGCCCCGCCAGTGAATCTGTCCCATCTGGAATTGGATATTATGCCAGAAATATTTTTATTTGGGGCTAATTGATTTTTCCAATATTGTCGAAATTTAGTTCGTTTTCTATATTTACCTTCTCCAACTCTTGCCCACGGAAAACCAAGTTCAGTTTCTAAAAAATGTAATGGTTTTTTAGATATAAAGTTGCTATAAGGAAAAATTGGGCCACCGCCACCAACCGCAGGAAATGACCAGGATAATTGATGATTATTTTTTCTAGGCTTTGCAAATCCCCATGAATAATTTGATAATGGCGGATCATTAACTAAACTATTAATTAATTCGTATAATGCATATGCTTGAAACATATTTGGAAGTACATAATGTCCAGTCCTTGTCCATACTAATTTTCCTTGATGAAAACTATTTGAATTTTTATCAGGACCGGTTCTAAGGCCAGGGGTGCCAAATGGTCCCATTATAAATGCTTCAAATCCGCCAGGAATCGTTTTATCATTTACCCATTGGCTAATTCCTTCTTGTATCGTTGATATTATTTTTGAAGTTATGGGACCTTGAAAATAATTCGTTAAATTCAAAAAATTTCTTCCACTTCCATCAAAAGGAGAAGATATCATACATCCTATGCAGTTTTCTGAGAAGACGTCAGGAGTGCCAATGGCCAAACCATATGGTATATTTACACGAATTGTACATTCTTTTGGGGGATTCTCTGTCGCATCATTTGAATTCATTGCTATGCCATAATGCATTAATGGTTTTTTTGTAGTTTTTTTGTATATGGCAGAGTGATAATCTCCAGTTTCATTTATAATAATCATTTTTGTATTAGCACGTTGATGAATATTTTCTTCCTCTGGTAGAAGATCTGAATATGGTATCATAGTTATATTTTCAAGATCGCGATAATCTAATTTTTTCTCGACATGTATTTATTTTTTATCATAATTTTTTTCTGGTGTGGGTGCGCTCTTTTTTGGAGAATACACATGTTCATTCCCCCAATAATTCTCCTTGTTTGCGGTAACGGGCGGAGGCTCTTCATTAAAATTCTTTTTTTCTTGGCCCGGGCTGCCGAGCATAGAATTATAACCAGGCGCAAGAGTTTGAGATGGTAGTCCATCAGTTGATTTAGTTTTGTGATGAGCGGCTTGTGCAATATTTCTTTCTTTTGCGGGTGACTGTATATCAGGATCTGCATCATTTACTGGGCCTAAATAAATAGGATAATCCCAATCAAATAGTGGCATGCCAGTTTTTTTACGCCAAGTTACACGAATCTTCTCTCCCATCTGCGGAGGACGTGGTGCGTCTGGAGAAGGTAGAAAATTCATTTTTAAGCTTTCTTTCATGTTGGTAATATGATTATCCCTGCTGCGACCGTCGCCGTATTGTGTGGTAGGGGGTAATAAATCAAACTTGGGCGCTATTACACTTGCAAAAACGGTATAGGTTTCTTTTGTGGCGGTACCTGAGTTGTCTGCTATGTAAGCTGCACCTGAAGTTTCATGGGGGGGCCCTTTTCTTATATCTTCAACAACTGCAATAAATTCGGAATATGAAGAGAAATCAGTACTTGGCTTATAATAGTGAGTAAATGCTAGTTCTAAAGCATCCGTTGTGCCATCGTTTGTTATCGGATCAAGTGTTCTTACGCTTTGCGGATATGTAGCGCCGTAAGGGTCTGTGGCCATCTATTTGGCCTCCTGAATTAGATCAAAAAGCTCATCTTTATCTTCTCCGGAAAGCTCAGCAATACTAATTTTAGATTCTTTCTTTTGTAAGAGGGCTGCAATTTTGACTAATTGCTCATTAGATCTTTGAAGGGTTTCAACATATTTTGCTGCAATTTGTCCTAATTCTCTATGAGAATCATAAGAAGAAGAACGTGCTTTTTTTATTTCTGTAATTAAATCTGTTAATAAATTGCTAGTAATTGCCCTATCGTCTTGGATATTCTGAACTACATTCTCAATATATTCATCAACATCTTTTAATTTTCGTCCCATTTTTTCTTAAACTCCCGATATCGAATTCTTATTTTATTTAAGTTATTTACAACTTGTTTTGTATTTAAGCCTGTTATTTCTCTGAGATATAAGTAAATAGCTTTTTTATTGAAAATTTCAATATCTTCGGAGTTTTCAAAAAGTATTTTGATTGCTTCTAAAACTTTTCTTTCATTTGCTTTGAGATTCTCTCCTTCCCAAGAATCTATTTTAAAATGAAGTGATTGCCAAAACTCTTGTTCATTTCTTTTTTGATAATAATCGTTATATGTAACTAGATCTGAATTGCTGCAATCATTAACGTGTGCATTTTCTAATTGTACTTCTCGTTTGGTTTGGCTTGTATTTTTTTTAACTTTATGAATAAACCAATTTTTTGTAATTACACTAAAATAAGAAAAAGCTTTTGATCCCTTGCTTGGATCATATTTATCTAATATTGTAGTTAACCAAATCTTACAT
>Ga0114908_1001311_pt1 | contig 12704 bp, 9 predicted proteins | sample MalvireepMed_s17_FD_87292 | JGI IMG/M metagenome (GOLD analysis project Ga0114908, IMG submission 87292) | Marine viral communities from the Global Malaspina Expedition - Malaspina viral metaG DeepMed_s17 | ecosystem: Environmental > Aquatic > Marine > Oceanic | place: Mediterranean Sea... | reverse complement strand
GGATTGCTCACTATCAAAATGAGCTGTAAAAGTGAAGATATTCATTATATTGAATTTGAGGTGAATATAATCAAAATTAAAAAATTATGAGTATTTACGGATAATCAAATGCATTTTAATCAAATAAGACAGGTCACTAATTTTCTGTATAAAACAGTTAAAGTTTAAGCCGTTGTTAATTCATTGTTTAAAAAACCTTTATTTAATCTTCAAATTATTAAATATGCGTTAATGAACACCGTTAATCTATATTTTTTGGCGTATATTGACGTTCCTTAGCGCTTTTGTAGCTAACAAAAGTATCTAGGAAAAAGGAGTGATAATCTTCAATTTTAGGCGTTCCTTAAAAAAATCAATCAAACCTTATGTTAAATTAGAAGGTGGTCAATAATAATGGCTGCAAAATATAATATCAACAATTAATCAACTAACAATAAAACTAACAAAACTGTGAAATTTAATGAATCAGACATCCTGCAAATTCAGGATAATGGATTGAGTACCGAAGAAGTACAACGACAGATTGAAATTTTTAAGCGAGGGAACATTAAAGTGGATATTCAGGAAGCCGCAACAATCGGAAACGGAATTTCAGCGATTTCAGATGAAGAGCGTACCGAATACATAAGAGCCTATGAACATCAAAAAGAAGAGCTGGATCTTTTAAAATTCGTTCCTGCCTCGGGAGCTGCGACAAGAATGTTTAAAGCACTTCATAATTTTGTAGATGAATTTAATCCCGATAAACAAGAATTACGTGAGTATCTAGATGAGAATGGAGATTCTAGTCTTCGTACTTTTTTTAACCATATCGAAAAATTGCCCTTTTATACTCAAGCTATAGAAGCTGCGAAAAAGGATAATAGTGATTTTGATAAGCTTAGCGGTGATGAACAGAAAAAGCTGATTGCTGAAAATGTGTTGTATGCCAAAGGTCTTGGATTAAGTGACCTGCCCAAAGGTTTAGTGCCTTTTCATAAATATGACGATGTAGTGGTTACGGCTTTTGAAGAGCATCTTTATGAAGCGGCCAAATATGCTGAAAGTAAAGGTGTGGTGAAATCACACTTTACGGTAGGGCAGGGTGATAAAGAGAAATTTGAAGCTCAATTCGACAAAGTAAAAGCGAGGGTAGAAGAAAAAACAGGAGCTAAATTTGACGTTTCTTACTCTTATCAGGATCCAAAGACCGATACGATTGCGGTAGATGATGAAGATGCTCCTTTTAGAACAGAAGAAGGAAACTTATTCTTTCGTCCTGGAGGGCACGGAGCACTGATTGATAATTTAAACCAACAAGATGCCGATTTGATTTTCGTTAAAAACATCGATAATGTAGTTATCTGGTCTAACCTTGGCAATGTGGCTGATTATAAAAAGATGTTAGCCGGTAAACTCTTAGGATTAAAGGGCAAAGTTTTTAGTTTGCTTGAAAAGCTTCAATCTAATCCATCAGAAGAAGACAGTAAAGAAGCATCAAAATTCCTTGTGGAACAACTTTTCGTAAAATCCCTTACCGGAACTGAGACTACTTCAGAATTAATAGAAAAATTAGACCGTCCATTAAGAATATGTGGCATGGTTAAAAATGAAGGAGAACCGGGCGGAGGTCCATTTTTAGTAAAAGATGAAGAAGGAGAGATTTCCTTGCAAATTATAGAAGGAGCTCAAATAGATGACAATAATCCTACACAGGTGAAAATCGTTAAAGAATCAACACATTTTAATCCTGTGGACATTGTTTGTAGCGTTAGAAAACCTAATGGAGAAACTTACGATTTAGAGAAGTATGTAGATCCAAATATGAGTTTTATAGCAAATAAAACAAAAGACGGGAAACCTTTAAAAGCATTAGAACGCCCAGGTTTGTGGAATGGTGCCATGGCTAAATGGAATACTGTTTTTGTTGAAGTTCCCGTAACAACTTTTAATCCGGTAAAAACCGTGGCCGATCTTTTAAAAGAAAGTCACCAGCCTCTTAATGATTAATCAGGACGAATTAATAAAAGAACTCGACTTTAGAGCGGTAAAAAGTAGTGGGCCGGGAGGACAACACGTAAATAAAACCGCTTCTAAAGTCGAGTTGTATTTTGATATAGCATCATCTGCGGTACTTACCGACATTCAAAAAGAGCGATTGCTAACTACTTTTTCTACCAGAATTACCAAGGATCATGTTCTTATACTTCAAAATGGTAATTCCAGAAGTCAGCATAAAAATAAAAATGCCGTAATTAATCAGTTTTTAGAAATGATTAAAGCTGGCACTAAGGCTCCAAAAGTTCGTAAAAAAACGAAGCCAAGTAAAATGGCGAAATTAAAAAGATTGAGGGCGAAGAAGATTCAGGCAGAGAAAAAGCAGAATAGAAAAAATCCATTAAAGTAAACTATCTCAGGACAAGTTCAATAGACATTTAATCTTGATTTTCAAGTAAATGTGTGTAGAAATTCTACAGGTGTGGAATTTTTAAGTGTGGAATTCTACACTTTTGAGTTTGTGGCTATTTATTTTGAATGTTTTAAGTCATTTACTGTTAGGAGTTTAAATGGTGTTTTATTCCCTGGGAGTTATGGCATGATTTTAACTTATAATTAAAAAGTTAGGGTTATTGAAGGATTTTGAATAACTAACACAGCAGTAACAGCTGTTGTATAATTTAGATTTTCGGATTAAAAGAGGCTGTGGTGGCCTCTTTTTTTAAATCACTACTTTCATTGCTTCTTTTTGAATCCAACAGAAATTCAAAAAACTTTCAACAAAACTTTTCTGAATTATTTATGCTGAATAAATATGCCACGTTTTTAATTGATTTTGATTGTTCCTTTTTTTTGACTGTATTGCGAATCATTTCCACATAATAAAATCTTAAAACCTCATAATTTCTACAAAAGAGTAAGTGCTATGAAATTGTTGGTTTACTTTAATCGGTTGTTAATTAGTATTTTGTGATGTGTTTTGTGAGTTGGGTACGGTTTTTCCTTTATACATAACAACCAATAAAGATTTTGTACAAAATATATAACTAAAACCACAATTATGAAAAAGTCAGTTTTCTCGGCAATAGCAATTACAGGACTGTTTTTTGCTACGCAAACAATGAGCGCTCAGGAAGAACCAATCGAAGAAACCACAGAGGAAATAGAGGCAGAAGTAGCTACAAATACTTCAGGTTTCGAAATGATTGATGTCCTAGCTTTACCGCAGCCTGTTAAGGATGCAACAATGACTGAATTTAACGCGGTTGCTTCTCAAGCATGGGTTAAACTTCAGGATGAAAAAAAGATCTATAAGCTAAGTATTGCTAAAGATGGGGAAACTAAAACGGTATATGCCACAGCTGATGGGAAATGGTTGAAGGAAGATGAAGTTAATGATGCTAACTAACATTCAATTAACTCATTGAGAAAGTAACTTTTTTACAATGTTAAAGTGATGCCGGCAAACAAAGATTCCAACTTTGCGGCGACGGAAAAAGAACCGGTTAGTAAGTATTTTTAGGGCAATCTTAATACTACTAACTAACACAAATAAGAAAGTCCAGAAAGTACTGATTAAATTTGGCGATTTTTTTCTAATCGGTTCCACCGTTTAAAATGGGAGTAAACTTTTAGGTTATATTCTAATTTAGATTTAAAAGAGGTCTTTTACGGCCTCTTTTTTATATTTTATTTGTAAGAATTTGGGTATTTGTTTCCTAAATTTGTGACCTCTCTATTAAAATTAGATTATGCCAAACATTCTCATAGTAGAAGACGACGTTCCTTTCGGTACCATGCTTAAAACATTTCTTTCTAAAAGAGGTTACGACGCAGAGCTTTGTTTTTCAGGTGGTGATGCATTAAAATTAATAACTACATCAGAATTTAATCTTGTTCTTACCGATGTAAGACTTCCGGATAATGACGGTTTGGATATATTAAAAGAAGTGAAATCTAATAATCCTACGACTCAGGTTATTGTGATGACTAGCTATGCGGAAATTAGTATGGCAGTACAAGCGATGAAAGATGGTGCTTTTGATTATGTGAGTAAACCGTTTAGACCCGAATCTATTTTACAAACTATAGAGAATGCTTTAAATACTGAGGTTGTTGAACAAAAAGCACCTCAAAATAAAGTTGCCAGAAGTAAGGAAAAAGCCGATCCCAGTGCACAATATATTAAAGGAGTTAGTGATGCTTCCCGTAAACTGAATGATTATATAGAGCTTGTAGCCCCAACCAATATGTCGGTTCTAATTACCGGTGAGAGCGGTACCGGAAAGGAGAATGTGGCTAAAAGCATTCATCACCAAAGCAAGCGTAAAGATGCTCCTTTTATAGCGGTAGATTGTGGGGCAATTCCTAAAGAGATTGCTTCCAGTGAATTTTTTGGTCATATAAAAGGCTCATTTACGGGAGCTATTAATGATAAAATAGGTCATTTTAAAGCGGCAAATGGAGGGACATTATTTCTTGATGAAATAGGAAACCTTAGTTATGAGCTACAGGTACAATTATTAAGAGCCTTGCAGGAACGCCGAATTAAACCTGTAGGGAGCAATAAAGAAATAGAAGTTGATATACGAGTGGTTACAGCAACCAACGAAGATCTTTCACAGGCCGTAAAAGACGGTGAGTTTAGGGAAGACCTTTATCATCGCCTAAATGAATTTTCGATAAAAGTTCCGTCTTTAAAAGATCGCAAAGAAGATCTTATGCTTTTTGCAGATCATTTCTTAGAAGAAGCTAATACCGAGTTAGAGAAAGAAGTGGTTGGGTTTACAGACGATGCTGTAGAAGCTTTTAAAAATTACTCCTGGCCGGGAAATTTACGTGAGCTTAAAAATATGGTCAAGCGAGCCGTATTACTTACTCAGGATAAGTTAATCCCAATGAAAGTTTTACCGCACGAGATTGCTACTGCCGAGAAGCGGGAAGAGGATTACGGACTTTTTAAAAACAAGAACGAAGAGAAGTTAATCCTGGAAGCCTTAGAGAAAACAGGAGGGAATAAAAGTAAAGCGGCCAGAATGTTATCTATAGATCGTAAAACGCTTTACAATAAGCTTAAACAATACGATATTAAACTGTAACCTCGTTTTCCAGTTCTTGTAATACCGTTTCTAATTGCTGTATTAATTGATCAATTTCGGCATTAGATACTGCTGCTTTCTTTTCCAGTCGTTCTAAAACGGGAATTACCGGCATAATCTTCATTTGTTTAAGCATGGGTAACATTTTATGTGCTATTTGCCCAATAGCGTCATAATTGTTTTCTTTTTTATGGGATTTTATCTTCGCAATATTTTCTTCGGAGCTTTCTAAAAATGCTTTAATAATAATGTACATGGCTTCTTTGTCTTCGCCAGAAAACATATAAATATCCTCAAGATTATAAAATTTGTTTTGCTGAGGTACAAAATCATCTTTTGGAGCAACCGGTTTTTCTACAATTGGAGCTTCAATATTAAACACTTCGCTTATTTTAAGTAATAGATCTTTGGGTTTAAAAGGTTTGGTAAGTTTTGCCGCAAAGCCGGTAAGAGTATATACTTCATCTTTCATGTCTGTACGGCCAGATAAAGCAATAACCGGAGTGTTATTCAGGTTTTCGTCTTTTTTTATGGTATTTATTAATTGGAAACCGTCCATAATGGGCATTTGGATATCGGTAAGAATTAAATCGTATCGATTTTCGTCTAAAAGCGCCATGGCTTTTTTCCCATTTTCAGCTGTGTCGAATTTAAGATGATGACTTTTTAGGAATTCTAAAGTTAGTGCCAATTGGGCAGGTTCATCATCAACAACCAGCACCTTTTTGTTTCCAAAATCGATATTAGCCGTTTTTTTATTACGATTTAGTTCCTCTTCCGTTACCGGTTTCTTTGTATTTTTAGATTCCTGTACCGGGATGGTTATGGTAAATTCACTTCCTTTGCCCTGTTCACTGTGCAAACTAATTTCTCCTTTTAGTAAAGAAGTAAGGCTTTTTGTGATGGTAAGACCTAGTCCCGTGCCACCGTATTTTTTTTCGATGCCGCTGTTTTCCTGACTAAATTCTTCGAAAATAATATCTTGCTTTTCCTTAGAAATTCCGATCCCGGTATCTTTTACTTTAATGATGAGATCTTGTAATTCTTTTGTTTTCGACTGAATTTCAGCCGAGACTATGATTTCACCTTTTTCGGTAAATTTAAAAGCATTGGTAACCAGGTTGGCGATAATCTGTTTTATTCTGAAAGGGTCACTGAGGTATTGTGCATCTGCTTCTTCAGAGATGTTAATGATCACCTCAAGATCTTTATTTAAACTGGCAGGAATGTTATTCTGTACGGTATCGGTAATAAGTTTTTTAGGGTTGAAGGGTAAATTTTCAACCAGCATTTTACCAGCTTCAAGTTTCGATAAATCCAACAAGTCGTTTACCAAATGAAGGATAAAATCTGAAGATTTATTAATCTGGCTAAGGTAGTGCCGCTGTTTACTGCCCAGCTGCGTTTTGTTCATCAATTCAGAATAGCCAATTACGGTATTTAAGGGTGATCTTAAATCGTGCGTGATGGCAGCCATAAGTTGTTCCCTGCGCTTTAAAAGGGTCTCGGCAAAATTTTTAGCTTCCTCTAATTCCATACGATATTGCTGGCTTCGGCCCACATCACGAATAATAAGCATCAAAAACAATAAAATCACAATAACGCAAACAATCCCCGATATCATAATGATTAAAACGGTATCTTCTAAAGTTTTCTGGGCTTTTTCAGTCCGTTCTAAAGAAGCTTCGCGCTCATCTTTTTCAATATTGGCCAGGATTTTTCGAAGCTGTTGGTTAAGGACCATATCATTGTCCAGCAAATCGTTTTCTTTTTCAAGAATTGTATTTCTAAACTTAATATTGGCTTTTTGGAAATCGTTTAAAACCTTTTTTACAGAGTTTACCAGAGAATCTGCCGTTTGGTTGGTTAAGGATTTTGCATTGTCTGCCCGGGCATACTCCAACCATTTTACCAGCACTCTCTTTTGATAGGGCTCTAAATCATTAAATCTGTCGTCGTAACCCTGGTTAGATTCAAAACTTTCGTTAACCCGGTTAAGTTCTTCCATTACCTGTTTATAGTAATTGGTGTTTCGTTCTTTTTCCCGTAGATCGATTAAAGCTTCAAGGTTTTTGGTTTTAAGGTCTAAAAGTTTATAAATACTGTCAAGTTCGGTGTGTAGTTGATTTTCGACATATTGTTTGTCTAATTCCACTAAATTCATTTTAATAGAATCCAGTTGTGCCTGGTACAAAACAATGTCTTCTTTAGTGCCGGTTTGGATTAATCTTCGGCTAACATTTTCAGTTTCGTATAAATCGCTGGTAATTTCACTCACTAAAAAAAGCTGTTCATTATTGCTGCTGTTGCTTTGCGCCATATTGCTAAAGATCACCACCCGATTATAAATAAACCAAACGGCAACAACTACCAGAGCTGCGATAAGCAGGTAACCGGCAACAACCTTTAGGGTGATCGATCTTTTAGTGTTTTGCATAGTTTTTAGTGATTTTCAAAAATAAACCATTTAAATCAATTGCAATAATTGTTCATAATCAAAAAAAGCTTTCTACATTTGCAGCAAATCTCATAAGGGGTGCCCTTCGGGCTGAGATTATACCCAATGAACCTGGGCGGGTAATGCTGCCAAGGGATAACGTGCAAAGCGCACTACAGCACTCCTGAATATGCTTCAAAATTAAAAATTGAAGAAATTCAGGATTTATTTTTTAACCAAATTTTTAATGGAATAATGGCCCCTTTTATTCGTAATTTTTTTACGAATGAAAAACATATTATTCAGTTTTTTAATGGTGCTCTCGGGATATGCAGTGATGGCACAGCAGTATCAACTTACAGGAACAGTAACCCGAGAAGGGAAGCCTTTAAGCGGAGTTTCGGTTTATACCACTACTAAAAATTCGGGAACACTTACAGATGATTCCGGTAACTACAAACTTACTTTAGAGGAAGGGAAACATATTATTCAGTTTGTGTATGGGAACCGAAAATCTTTTGAAATCAATCTAACTTCAGATCAGGTATTAGACGTAGACCTCAGTGGTTTGGAAGAAGCTCTTGATGAAGTGTTCTTGCAATCGGTTAGGGTAGATGCAGATTCCCCAATTACCTATAGTAATTTAACCAATGAAGAGATTGGGGAGCGAAATCTTGGTCAGGATATTCCAACATTGATGAATTACCTGCCCTCTGTAGTCACCACCACAGATGCCGGAAACGGAATTGGCTATAGCGGAATCAGGGTACGAGGTAGTGACGCGACCCGAACAAATGTGACGATAAATGGTGTGCCTTATAATGATGCTGAAAGTCAGGGAACGTTCTGGGTAAACTTAGGCGATTTTGCCTCCTCTACAGAGAATATTCAGTTGCAGCGCGGGGTAGGGACATCTACCAATGGTGCCGGTGCTTTTGGAGCCAGTATCAATATTTTAACCGATAGATTTAATGAAGAAGCCTCAGCTGAAGTTGCCAATACTTACGGTTCTAATAATACGCACAAACATACGGCTAAATTCAGTACCGGTTTATTTAATAATCACTGGGAGTTTGCCGGGCGTGCTTCATTAATCAAAAGTGATGGGTATATCGATAGAGCGGCATCTGAGCTTAAATCCTATTTTTTACAGGGAAGCTATGTTGATGGAGGAACTTTGGTAAAGGCCCTTATGTTTGGCGGAAAAGAAAAAACCTATCAGGCCTGGTATGGTATTGACGCCGCAACTTTAGAAAGTGACAGGACCTACAACCCTGCAGGTGAGTATACCGATGAAGATGGCAATGTAAAATATTACGATAATCAAACCGATAATTACCAACAGGATCACTACCAGTTGTTATGGAATCAAACTTACGATAAAAACTGGTCGTCTAATTTTGCATTGCATTATACCTACGGAAGAGGCTATTATGAAGAATATGAGGTGAATAAAGTTTTAACCAACTTTGGCTTAGAGCCTTTTATCTCTAATGGGGAAGAAATTACCACATCTGATCTTGTAAATACCAGCTGGCTGGATAATCATTTTTATGGAACCACTTTTAGTTTAAACTATCAAAATAGCTCTGTAGATGCCATTGTTGGTGGTGGTTGGAACCGCTACGATGGTGATCATTTTGGAGAAGTAATTTATACCAGGTTTGCGCGTAATAACGATCCTTACGAGCCATTTTATAAAAACAATGCGGTAAAAACAGATTTTAATATTTATACAAAAGCTACGGTTTCTATCACCAATAAGTTTGCGGTGTACGGGGATTTACAATTAAGAACTATTAATTACGAAGGTGATGGACCAACCCAGCAGGTGGATAATTTTCCTATCGATGCTAATTTCGATTTCTTTAATCCTAAAGGAGGATTTACCTATCAGTTTAATGAGCAAAATCAGCTTTATGGATCTGTAGCTGTGGCGCACCGTGAACCGTCACGATCTGATTATGAAGATGCTTTTGAAAACGATGAGGTCGCTCCCACCGAAGAGCAATTGGTCGATTACGAATTAGGATGGCGATTTAATGCCGGGAAAACCCAAATAAATACCAACCTTTATTTTATGGATTATAAAGATCAACTGGTACTTTCGGGAGAAATTGACGAAGAAGGAGCTGCGATTAGAAAAAACAGCGGAGAAAGTTACCGATTAGGAGTAGAGGTAGACGCTACGATCTGGGTAAATAACTGGTTAAGTTTAAGACCCAATATTGCGATAAGCCGAAATAGAAATAAAGATTTTGTAGCAGTTTTTGATGGCGAACAGCAAAATTTTGGAGATACCAAGATCTCATTTTCTCCAAATATTGTGGCCGGTAATATGATAAGGGTTTCACCGGTTAAAAATCTGCAGTTAAACTTTTTAAGTAAATATGTAGGGGAGCAATATATGAGTAACCTACAGTTAGAAGAATCTAAACTGGATTCATATTTTGTAAACGATTTTAATGTGCAATATCTCTGGAAAACCGCTCCACTATTCAAAGAAGTGGTTTTTACAGGCTTGGTAAATAATGTTTTTGATGAGAAATACGTGTCTAACGGATATTTTGATCCCGCTTGGGGTGCAGGATACTATCCGCAGGCCACTACAAATTTTCTAGCCGGGATTACCTTAAGATTTTAAATTTGTCTGATTTATTTTAGTTCTAAAATGCCTGAAATTGAAAAAATCTTCAGGCATTTTTTTGTTGTTTGAATACTACCATTTTTGGTTTGATCCCTTCTAAATTTCAGCGACTTCCTTATCTAATTTTGTCATGGAATTTAAAAACCAAAAACGATGAATACAGGGAGAAAAATTGCTTTGATTACAGGAGGAAGCCGCGGTCTTGGGAAAGATATGGCTTTAAAAACAGCCACAAAAGGACTGGGTGTGATGATTACGTACCACAGCAAAAAAGAAGAAGCTGAAAAAGTTGTTGCCGAAATTAAGAAAACTGGCCAGAAGGCTGCGGCACTTCAGTTGGATACCGCAACTATTTCAGGTTTCGATGAATTTAAAAGGAATCTTCAGCAAACTTTAAAATCTGAATTTGATGCTGAAAATTTCGATTTTCTGATTAATAATGCCGGGATAGGAATTAACGAGCCAATCGCCAAAACTTCCGAAGAAACTTTCGATCTTTTAACCAATATTCATTTTAAGGGGGTCTTCTTTTTAACCCAAAAATTGCTCGATGTTTTAAATGATGGCGGCGGGATTGTAAATATTAGTTCTGGGTTGGCCAGGTTTACGATGCCGGGTTACGGCGTTTATGGAGCCCTAAAAGCTGGAATAGAATCTTTAACCAGATACGAGGCTAAAGAATTTGGTAATCGCGGGATTAGAGTAAACGCCGTGGCACCGGGGGCGATTGAAACCGATTTTGGTGGTGGTTTGGTGCGTGATAATAAACAGGTAAACGATCATGTTAAACAATCTATCGCGCTAGATCGTGTTGGGCAGGCCAGTGATATAGGTGGTGTGGTTGCCTTTTTATGTACAGAAGATGCTAAGTGGATAAACGCCCAACGTATCGAGGTTTCTGGCGGGCAAAATATTTAATCCATCGATGAGGAATTAATTACCCCAGGTTTGCCTCGAAATCGGTGAATCTGTTTCCGTTGAAGAACTCATGGGTTCACTAAAGGGTTGTTGATGGTGGAAAAATTTATATGGGATTCCGTAGTCTTAGCTGCGGAATTCTTTTTGCAAATCTTTATCTTTAGGATGATGGAAAAGACAATGAGTTTAGAGGATTTTTACCGAAAAAAGCTAGGGGAACTTCCTGGCGATATTCTACAAAAAACAGGGCAATTTAATGTGTTTCGGTTAAGGGATTATTTTGGGACCACCAAAGCGATGCCATATAGCCGAAAGGATTACTATAAAATTAGCTTGATCTCTGGTGAAAATGTGGTGCATTATGCCGATAAAACACTTAAGGTTGAAGAGAATATGCTTTTGGTGGCCAATCCACAGGTGCCGTACAATTGGGAACCGCTTTATGAAGATAAAACAGGCGCTTTTTGTGTTTTTACTGAAGATTTTATGAATGGCTTTGGAAACTTTAAGGACTATCCCATCTTCCAAAGTAGCGGTACACCAATCTTGTCTTTAAATGAGACCGATTTTAAACGAATATTGGCTATTTATGAAAAGATGTTTTCAGAAATTGCCTCGGTTTATGATTATAAGTATGATCTATTGCGGAATTTGGTTTTTGAAATTATTCACGAAGCCTTAAAATTACAACCGGCAAGCCTTCAGAAGAATAAAACCGAATCGAAAGCTTCAGATAGAATTACCTCTTTATTTATGGAATTGCTGGAGCGGCAATTTCCTATTGAAAATCCATTTCAGCAAATAAAATTAAAAAGTGCTGGGGAATTTGCGTATCACTTAAATATCCACGCAAATCATCTAAATCGGGTATTAAAAGAAACTACAGGTAAAACGACTTCGCAAGTTATTAACCAACGTATTGCTATAGAAGCAAGGGCGCTTTTAAAACATACCAGCTGGAATATTGCTGAAATTTCCTGGAGTCTGGGCTTCGAAGATCCTTCTTATTTTATCAAATTTTTTAAAAAAGCATCAGATGCTACTCCGGGCAATTTTAGAAAGTAATTAATTAGAAATGGTAAGAAACCTACCATTTTTTTCAACCCGATAGGCTTTCATAGCGTAATCACCATTACCTTTTACCTGTTCTCCCGTTACGATATTATAAACATTATCTTCACAGCTACAAGTGGCTTCGATTCCGTTCATCGTCATGCCCGGGCAATCTGGATTTGGTACATGATTAGGGTCACTTAGTTCGAAAGCCAGATAAAGATCATTATTTACGTTATAAACTACTACGCCACCAATTCCAACACCTTCATAGTAAATAGCAACCTGATTCCCCGGAAATTGAAGTTGATTAAACTCGGCAGATTCAATATTCAATCGGTATTGAAAATTTATATCTACCAGATTAGGATTGTTGTTACGCCCGTCGTCACTAGATGAACAGCCTGAAATTAAAATGCTTAACAGACTAAAAAATAAAAAACGCTTCATTTAATTTCTTTTTTATCGCAAGGGTAAATTTCTTATATTTGTTAGAAACAATCCCATTATAGGTGGGATTTTTTTTATTAATAAACAATAATCTAATGATCATGCAGCTTTTAAATAATAAGTT
>Ga0114908_1001308_pt1 | contig 12713 bp, 2 predicted proteins | sample MalvireepMed_s17_FD_87292 | JGI IMG/M metagenome (GOLD analysis project Ga0114908, IMG submission 87292) | Marine viral communities from the Global Malaspina Expedition - Malaspina viral metaG DeepMed_s17 | ecosystem: Environmental > Aquatic > Marine > Oceanic | place: Mediterranean Sea... | reverse complement strand
CAATATATCAGAAATTATTTCAGTTATTGATTCGGAAGGCAATGAATATTTTGAAGTAGATTATTTGTCACAGGATATTGTATTTAAAGAAATAGCGAACAATAATTATAAAAACGATAATGTTCCTTCAATTATTAAGCCTTATTTGGTATCAAGAAAGTTTGTTGTCACCATAACAAACGGCAACGCAGTGCTTCAGTTTGGCAGCGGTGACGCGGCCAGCCCTGAATTAATTGCACGACCACAAAAGGTTGCGTTAGATACTTTTGGAAAAGATTACATTACTGATACAACATTTGATCCAACTAAATTGTCTAAGAATATAAATTATGGGATTGTTCCCACTAACACAACTCTTTCGATTGTTTATAGAGAAACTAATCCAGTATCATCAAATTTAAGCGCTCTTCAATTAAATAAAGTTTCCACCGCTGTTTTTGATTTTTCAGCATTTCCTAACTTGGCAAGCGCAAAAGTTACAAGCGTAAGAGATTCATTAGAAGTTGTAAATGAGACCCCTATTATTGGAGATGCTACATATATTAGCCCATCTGAAACAAAACAAAACATACTCAACACCTTTCCTACTCAAAATCGTGCAGTAACACAAGCAGACTATGAAAATATTATTTATAGAATGGCCGCGAAGTTTGGGTCTATTCAAAGGTGCTCCGTACAAAAGGATCCAGATTCATTAAAAAGAAATCTAAATGCTTATGTTGTATCAGAGGATCTTTACGGAAATTTAATAAAAACCAATGCTACAATTAAGAATAATTTAAAGACATGGTTAAATCAATATAGAATGGTAAATGATACAATCGACATATTGGATCCATATATTATTAATTTAAAGATTGAATTCTCCATTTCTACATTGCCCGGCACCGACAAGGACATTGCTATGGATAAATCGCTCACTGCAATTAAAAGATATTTTTCAAATGGATTTTTTATTGGAGAACACGTACAGGTAAGTGATATATATTCAACTTTAAAAGAGGTCTCAGAGGTTTTAGATGTCACAAGAGTTGTTATATATAATGCACCCGGTTCTCAATACTCAGGTATAACCTTTTCAGTTAATAAAAATATGTCTCCTGATGGTGCGCGCCTGCTTTGTCCAAAAAATGCTATTTTTGAAATTAAATATCCCGAAGTTGATGTAAAAGGTAAAGTCGTTTAATGCTGCGTAAATATACAGCTAGCGCTGATAATACAATTGTAAGCGCTTATGAGTTGAATTTAACAACACGAGGTACCGGCTCCAATACCGGCCGCGCTGATATTCTTGAAACCTTTTCAATTTATGGCCGTGCAACTACAAGCTCACAAGAACTATCAAGAATTTTAATTAATTTTCCAATTGATCAAATAAGCGCAGATAGAACATCTAATATAATACCAGCTAGCTCATCTGTTAATTTCTATTTAAAAATGTATAATGCCCCTCATTCTAAGACTGTGCCAAGAGACTACAAACTTGTAGTGCAACCAATTTCTCAATCTTGGGAAGAAGGAGATGGCTTAGACCTTGAAGGATACAAAGATGTGACATATGGCGGTTTAGGCTCAAATTGGATTAGCGCATCAAGTACCGCATTGTGGACAAGTGTGGGAGGCGATTATTTAGAAGATCGCGTTTTTACTCAAACATTTTCTGATGGTACAGAGAATTTGGAAATTGATATTACTGATATGGTGGAGGACTGGATTGAGGGCTCATCAGGTGATAAATATGACAATTATGGTGTGAGCGTGCGCATGTCTGCCTCGTATGAAGGAAGTTCATCCGCAGCGTATGTAGATGAAGATTCTAATGTAATTTTAAATACTGGCGGCGCCGTAAAATCCTATTATACAAAAAGATTTTTTGGAAGAGGTACACAATATTTTTTCTATAAGCCAACAATTGAAGCAAGATGGGATTCTTCTACCCGCGACGATCGTGGAAATTTTTATTTTAGTAGTTCAAGAGCGCCCGCAGCCGATAATTTGAATACCATTTATTTTTATAATAGAATTAGGGGTAGATTAGTAAACATACCTGAAATTGGAGACGGCGTGCTTTGCGTCAGTCTATTTTCTGGTTCAGCCAATAATTCTATGCCATCTGGTTCGGCACAAAAGATGATCAACTCTTCAAACAGTTCTGTAACAGTGCTTACTGGCGGCTATGTGGATACTGGAATTTATTCATGTTCAATTTGTATTACCGCCTCTTCTGCTACCGGTTCATTGGTTGACACCTTCTATGATGTGTGGTTTTCCGGAAGTGATTCAATTGCCGACGCTACAGTCGCTGCTGAGCAATATTTTACAGGTTCTATTCAGCCATTAAGGCATGATACTGGATATAGCATAGGAATACCGACTTATTATCTATCAGTCACTAATTTACAATCAAAATATAAGCCAGATGATACTGCTAGATTAAATGTATTTGTCAGGAAGAAAGATTGGAGTCCAACAATTTACACAGTAGCGAATTCAGAAATAGAATCCGAAACTATCGTAAGCGCTTCGTACAGAGTTTATAGATTATTGGATGGTTTTGGGGCTGTTCCATATGGTACTGGCAGTGACTTACATACAGCCTTATCATATGATGTATCTGGAAACTATTTTGATTTAAATATGAAATTATTAGAACCGGGCTATGGTTATGGATTAAAATTTGCTTTTTATGATGAGAGAAATTTGTCGTGGCAAGAGCAAGACTATGTATTTAAATTTAGAGTAGAAGACTATGAGTATTAAAAAATTATTTGATTCTGCAAACAAGAATACAAATTTTAGTGATTACGCAAACGAAAAAGAAAAATATGAGTTTGTCGAATCTATAAAAAATGCCCAACAAATAGCGATAAAAAATGAAACATTTACGCCCATAATTGATTACTCAGATCCGGCCAATTTCATTAAGTATGGTTCCGCATATTATTTTTACCAGGGCGCCCTGACAAAAATTTCTGATTATTATCCTTATGATGGTTCAGCGGCCGAAAAAAACAAATTTTATAATACCCTTTTAGGTGGTGAGAAATATATTTTCGATTCACTGTACCCTACATCTACAGGGTATGCACTTCTGTCGGCGGATGGTTGGGGCGCCCTAGATTCAAGCGCTGGAACAGTCACCAATGGGTTTGGATACCCAGCAAGCGAGGAATATATCACTCTAAAGGGTGGCCCCCTTACTTCTTCTGGCGATTCGATAGTCACAAGGGGCCCCGATCCTTATAATAGTAAAATTCATTACTCAAATGTGTATGATGAAAATATCTATCAAACCGCAAATCTTCCAGATGATTATGGAAAAGGCACAAGGCTTTCAAATTTAAGATCAGATTTTGATGATGGCGTTACTGTTGAGTTTTGGCTTAAGAAGTTAGCATTTGACACCGATTTAACTCAAAGAGAGGTTCTCTTTGATCTGTGGAACAATAACGCTGTTGGCTCGGCAGACAATTCTTATGGTAGAATAACTCTGACTTTGGATGGGGGCGTAGGCTCTTCGGCGACACCTTTTAAGGTAACAGTTCAGAGCGGCTCAACGAATATATATCAAAAAACGGTTGGCGCCACCCCAACTCTTACAACTATCCAAGATTGGAACCATTATGCATTTGTTCTTCAGAACAGCGGAAGCGATTTTCATATTAAATTATATCTTAATGGCGATTTAGATGATGATCAAAAAATAGCTTCTAAAACTTTTACAGAGATTAGCCAAAAGGGTATAATGGGCCGCATCGGCGCCCTGCTGACAGCATCTCAGCCAAATCCAAGTTCAATTATATATCCGCAAGCAGGAAATATCGCCGGCGGCGGAAAATTAAGTGGCTCTCTTGACGAATTTAGATTTTGGAAAGCGGCCAGAAATTCACAGCAAATTAATAGAAATTGGTTTGACAACGTTGATGGTGGCGCTAATACCGACATTTCAAATACAACATTAGGAATATATTACAAGTTTAATGAAGGAATTGTTGGAAGTAGTTCTATAGATAGTCTTGTGTTAGATTATGCCGGCCGAATTAGCAATGGCGTATGGACTGGCTATGACACGTATAGTAGAAATACCGGCTCGGCCATAGCATCCGCTAGCGCAGCAATTTTTGAAAGAGAAGATCCCATTGTTAGAACTCGGCATGCAAGCTATACCTCCCTTAGTTCTTCTTTAATTGCTAGTGGTTCATTTTATGATCTTAATAATAATTCTTCATTTTTAAGTTACGCACCAAGTTGGGTGATTGAAGATCATGAAGCAAATGGTAATGATAATTTAAAAATTGTTTCACATATTATAGGAACATATTTTGACAAACTTTATTATTTAATTAAAGAAGTTCCAAAGCTAAGACATTCGAATCATGTTTCTGCGTCGACGAAACCTTTGCCATTTGCGAGACATTTACCGCAATCATTAGGCATGTACATGTCAGATACCTTCATTAATTCAACTGTGGTTGAAAAATTATTAAACAGAAATGAAACTGATTTATTTGAAGGTTCAATTGAGGATACAAAAAACGAAATTTATGTAAATTTATATAATAACCTTACAAGTATTTATAAGTCCAAAGGAACATCAAGGGCGATAAAAAATGTTTTTAGATGTTTTAATATAGACGATTCGTTGATCAAGTTTAAGCAATACTCAACAAATCAGACATATGAACTAAACAACAATGCCCTGCAAAATAAAATATTCAAAGATTTTATAAACTTTAATACAGCAAGCAATGTGAATGCTGTAGTTTATCAAGCTATTGATAGCTCAAATTCTGATAGTCGCGGATATATTTCCGGTAGCTTCGGTGGCGAAGTTGAAGGGGTTGAGCAAATTTATGGCGCAACAGTAGAAGCAGAAATAATGTTTCCGTTTTATTTCCCTAATAATACTTCTGCAGACGCCATAGATCGAAATCCATTAAATATTTCATTGTTTGGTATCTCTACGGTTGATACTGGAAGTGCAGGATCTTTAAGCGGCACTGATACAACAGATTTATCTGTAGATAACTATGCTAATTTTCAAGTGTCCGTGATTAGAGAGGAGCCAAGATCTAAAAATGTTTATTTTAAACTAACTTCTTCTTTTTCGCCCCATCCAATACCGCTATTAACAAGTAGTGTTTTTTATAATGTATATGATAATAATCTTTGGAATTTTTCTGTGCGCGTCAAACCAAGCGGATATCCAATGTCTGGATTTGTTAGTGGCGCCACATCGTATACTTATGATGTAATATTTAAAGGTATAAACAATGTTTTAGGAACGGTTGTTAATAGTTTTGAAGTTTCAAGCTCTATTGGTTTTGTATCTGGTTCAAATTTTGTACGATCACCAAAAAGAATGTACATTGGCGCCAAGAGAGAGAATGTAACAGGCAGCGTCCAACAGACATCAGATATTTTAGCATCTAACACAAAATATTGGACTAAATTTTTAGACGACTATTCGCTAACACAACACTCAAAAGACACGTTTAATCTTGGAATATCCAGTTCGTATCAAAATATTTCAGGCTTAGCTCACAGTGGCTCAAACTTAGATCTATTAAACAGAAACACGCTAGCGTTAAATTGGAATTTTGATAACGTTACAGCATCCGACGCGTCTGGTAATTTTATTGTTACTGATTATAGTTCCGGCTCGGCGCTAGCAAGAAGAAGTTATGGCTGGCTAGGAAGAATAAGCGGCTATCAACATTCAGGATATGGTTACGGATTCATCGCTTCTTCAGACAAAGTTATTAATAAAAAAGAAATAAATGTATTACAAATTGTTGACCCTGAACAGTCAATAGCATCTGAGATGATTAATATATTGGACGAAGACGATAAAGTCTTCACACCCACTCAAACAGTTCCAAATTATCTTTTTACGCTTGAAAAAAGTATGTACGGTGCAATTTCAGAAGAAATGTTGACATTTCTTGCCGGCGTTGTTGATTTTAATAACGTTGTCGGCGCCCCTGTCAATAGATATCGAGAACGATACAAAGACCTTGAGAAACTTAAAGAAGCATTTTTCAGACGCGTAACTAAAACCTCTAATGTTGAAAAATTCGTAGACTACTATAAATGGTTTGATGACGCAATTTCAGTTATTGTAGAACAGTTAGTTCCGGCTTCGGCAGATTATATTCCCGATTTAATGAACATTATTGAGCCCCACACACTAGAAAGAGACAAATATCAATCAAAATTTCCAACATTGGAGTTTAAAGAACCAGAAATTGAAAATGCTCCGATAAAAGGAATTACCGAAAAAGTTTATAGCTGGAGAGCAGGTCACAGCACGATTCCACATAGCCATAGAGATACCAATAAACATATGCTATATTGGAAAGACCGTGCCGAAAGAAACGCAACCGAAATAACATCCAGCAATACAACTGTAGACACACAAAGGGAAGCAATTAGAAAGGTCGCGGTTAAAAATCCTGGTCTCACAAGTTCAATACCATCTCTACAAACTCTTGGTGGAACAAAATATTTAGCAAACAGATATAAGAGAAGGACTTTTCAAAAAATATTTATAGAGGAAGTTTCTAATCCTCTTTCAAGTGCCTCGTTTTTACATGGCGGCGTTAATTTTGAACCTTCTAAGAACATACATTTCACATATAATGCACTTTATCCCGCTGGTCCCGTTGATAGAACCGATGGCGTCCTTATTCCGCAAAATGTTTTGTTGTCTTGGATGGACGATTTGGTAAAAATTCCAGCCAATAACGATCCTAAGCCTGGAGACGATAAGGCCAAGAGGCATGTAAAAGTTCTCCATGGTCGCAACTATACTGAAGGTCTTGGGTATCAGTCTGTTAAGTCTTCTATGGCATTTCCTTTCAATATTATTAGCTCATCGGTAAGAACCGGTTATTCAAAAATAACATATGAAAGACTTAGCGGCAATGTAACTATTACAAACTTACATAATGACGTGTACGGCGTAGACATGGATAAGCCCATGCAAGGGCCCTTTACTGAATATGCGGTCGGTGGCCACCAATCTAGACATATTAGATTAAATACGGGAAGCGACAGCTGGCAAAATCGTCCCGAAGCCTGGAAATTGTTCATAGGCGCCCGAGCAGATCCTTTAATTGATTTAGATAATTCCGGAGCTATTGGTATGGCCGGCGCCGATTATCCTTGGCCAGTACACTACCTTGCACCCGGCCGTCTTGCTTATCCAATGACTGCTTCGCAAAAAGCTGTATATTATAGAGATTTTGTTGCAAAAAGACCAGTTAATATCAGAAACATTAAACATGCCACTGGCTCTACGGTCCTTGGAAACTATAATAATAATTATGATGTTGTTCATACTTTTGGCGCCTATTCAAATCCAAGAGGATTTATTGAGAATCAACCTTCATTGCCGACGCAAGCTTTTCAAAATACTGCAACAAGCTCTACTTCAATAAGAACATTACTGAACATTAGAAGAGCAGACATGGGTCACACTGATTTGGTCGGTGAATATTCCAATTCATATTTGACTAGTGCGACAAATAAATCAGTAATAAGAACTAAGTTTTCTGCTCCTGGCGGTATTGAGACAAATACTCCCGGCTATACTGATATTAGATCGGACGAATTTTCTGTTTATAACAATATCAATTATAGAAATTTAAGTGTAAGAAGGCCTTTCCAGGCGCCATCTGGCAGCGGTTCATCCTCGTGGGGCCTAGGTAAAGGCACGACTGGTATCAGAGTCTTCGATATTCATGGGAAAGATTTTGGCTTAACTGCCCACCTATCTAGGCATGCCGGCAAATTTGGAAGAGATTCGGTATTTCAAACAGGAACACTTAGTACACCGGGAATAGCAAGAAGCCTTCAGGCTCCAGGCGCCTCATACGATCAATTGCCTAGTTTTAATAAGACTAATAGAAATAGAATTGATGAAATTAAACTTAGATTAAATAGTAATGATGGTGTGACATATGATGCTTTTAGCTCCTCAGTGCATGACAATTATTATGTAGCCCAACAAATAACAAAATCAACTCTTCAATATTCATGGATTAGTGCGTCGTATTTAAGATTAAATGAAAGATTTGGCATTGTTAGGCCCGGATTTCGATTGAGCGCCTCAAGTGGCATGAAGAATTCAATTGATTTTGTATCTGCTAGTGAATTTGTTTTGTATTATGTAGCTGCCACGAAACAAAGAACATTTGGTACGGATAGACGATATGCGCTTCCTCAACAATTGGCGGCCGACTTTGTTGGGCTAAATACAATTGTTGTTGATACCTTAGTGCCCGACTCGGCCACCCTAGGAAGTTCAACAACAGCCACAGATTATATTAATTCTGATTATGTTGAGCTTGTAAATTCAGAAGGAAGCGCTAGCATATTAAACGCCCTTCTATTAAATCGTGGCGGACTTTATGGATATCCATCTTGGCAACAAATGAGATATGCTGATCACAAATTAGTAAGAAACTACAGAGAAACAAATAAATTACACTTTATAACTTCTACTGGCTCTTTTAACAAGCAAGTAGAGTATAGTATGCCCCCAGTATCATTAAGGGGCCGAGCGCTGGATGTGTGTATGGATGATTTAACAACGTATATGCCCACTGTGGCTTCGACGGGCTGGCCCCCCACAATGGAAATGGCTTTGACCACATCCATACAGACATACAGAGCGGATTTTAGTAACAATTATGTTTATTTTAATTTAGATTTACTAGAAAACGAATTTAATGTAGATTATCTGAACGACATAACCGCCGGCGAACAATTATTAAAACTTAGCAATAGAAGACCAGAATTTAATTTAAACTGGACCATATATAGAGAAAATATTTTTCCGTCTCAAAGAAACGAATTTGTATCCCAATCAAGAACAAGAGTTGGATATGAAAACAAATATTGGAGAGATTTAGATACCAAGCGCAATGAGCTTGGAGCTACATTTGAGAATAGTCAAGATATCCATGTTTCGCAAAGTTCTTGGATTTTAGATGCTCCGCATGATTTCTTATCAAGAACGGGCCCTACCTTTGTTTCATACTCGGCCGTCCCGCTAACAACTATTGCAGAGTTAATCGATGCGCGCAACACCTTAAGACGCGGCGGGTTTAGTTCCGCTTCTGCTGGCGAATTGCAAAATACTTACTTTACTTTCTTTACTTCTAGCGACGAGGGCAAATATACGCCTTCACTAGGCACATTTGAAAGAGGAGGCGTTTTAACTCCCGGCGCCTTGTACGCTAGAAAGCAATCAATTTCATCTCCACGATCTGTAACTAGTCCTTCCGGTATGGCTTGGCCGCATACTGGCGCCGGTACTCCTGGCCCATTTGACGCCCTTAAGCAAATTGATGTTTGCGCAGGCGAAGCAAAATGGGAAGCAGGAGAAAAAGCAGGAATTATTGACATTAGGTCTGCCGCCTCTCCGGATTCATTTATAATAACAGAACTAACTGACTTTACTTCAAAACCAAGCAAGCCGTGGTTTAATGATTATGACGAGTTTAATTATTTAGTAAGAAAAGTAAGCACCGCAAAAGAATTCGCGGTTGTTCCAGAGTTCAGAATTAGCGAACACGTAGAAGATTATATTAGATTTGGAGCCCTTGCAGAAGACAAATTCGATACATTTGAAATTCCTGGCACAGAACTGAGTAGCTCACAAGATGATTTTTATATAGATTATTCAAATTCTGAATTTTTAAAAGAATTTTTAAATATCCAATCTTTAACAAACCGCAACGCTAAAGAAATAAGATTAGTGTGCAGCGGAACCATTCGCTATAATCCATACAAGAGTTTTTATCCTGCTCAAAGAACTGTTGACTTGGTTAAACAATTTCATAGATCATATGGCGGAGAATTAGGCAATTGGGGCATTGTTCCGGGATATGGCGCCGATGGAGGTGTCTCAGGATCGGCAATCAAGTCGCTTTACCAGCCTTTATTTGCTCCTGGAATTTTATATAATTCTATTAAATCGGGACTTGCGGTAGATTGGCCTATTGTTACTGAATTTTCAAAGCACCAAAAAACAGCATTTGGTGACGGAGATGGTGTTAAAAAAGATAACTATGCTGCAACAATTGACGTTAACTTTGGCGCCAGATCTGACTCGGCACATTGGGACAAACGTTTAGACTTTGAGACGCTCACAAACCCACTTCAGCATATACACGGCATTGAGTTTATGGATATGGACTCGCACCCTTCTTCTTCTGTAACTCAGGCAAGATATCGCGCTGTCATTGGCTTGGCCAGTACGTTATATCCACAAATGGCAAGAAACTTTTTTGGTGAAGTTCCTAACTTTTTCTTGAAAAATCCTAGAATGACCACAATTAAATCTGCCGGATGGTTGCCGCAAACTATCCCAGAGGGCACGTATGCTTCCAGAGTTATTCTTAGACGAAGCATGAGCGGCTCTAGGGATTACAGCTTTGAAAGCGGATCCGCCAACGCAACATTCCCCAACCAAAGTCCAACACCAAACCCATATATTCCACTAGGGGCAAGAACTGTTCATTCAAAGTCATATGACTCTGACGGGATTGAATATGTTACATCATCTGACCAAGGGTATCTGATACCTCAAGACCCAATTAACAATCCTAACTATCGCGAGTCGTTCACGATGTACAGTAGACCTACGGCATTTGGACCGCCAATTGCCGGTCTATCAAGGGCAAATCAGACTGCTACCAGTCTTTATGGGGCAAATACTATATTTGATAGCTTTAACGGATGTAATCCCGCTTATACACCGCCATACTACAATGGAGAGGCTTGGTGTGATTTAATTTTCAGACCAACGCCCGGCAAAGAATATACGATGAAAGATATAGTTTCTGAAACGTCTGCATCCTATTGGAGAATAGATCCGGGATACCCAAGCGCCAGCTCCGTGTCGACACCCACTGCGATCAATCCTCAAGTCCGCGCGCGAACTGTTTTGGTTTATGACGATACTAGTACTGTGACAAGTATACCTGGGGCGATTTATGCCGGCGCATTTATTAATAAAAATTGTATGCAATTGAGCGCTAGTGTACAACTTTTTGGAATTGAGGTAGTGCCAGAAACAGAAGTTGCTGTTAGTATGGGAACAAAACTTGGCACTACAAAGGTTCCACAATCACAAAGATGGGTTATAAAGCCAAAATTTGAAACTCCGATGTTAAACTTCAACGATACATCAAAGGCCCGAGCACTGACCAGCTCAGAAATAGCGATTCCTGCATTTGGTGCAGAATCTGTACCCCGTGGAATGTGGCATCAATTTGGTATAATAGAGCCAGATGTTAATAAGGGAATTTTTCTTGAAATTACTGATATACCGACGATCTGGATAAAGCAACACTATACGTCTTCGTTATTTCCCAGCATATATAACAATTTTGATGCCAATCAAATAGATATGCCAAATTCTCTTGGAGATTTGGTGGGTTGGACCGATTATTCAAAAAGACTTGGAGAAATTAAAGACTCGCTTACTGTTTATGAAGCAGTTGTTGCAGTGCCTTACGTAGTTAGTGTCCCTACGATTCCAACACCCACCCCCGGCCCAGTGCCAGGACCCTCAGAATCATCAAAGATGTTTATTTCCATTCCATCAGAAAGATATGAGGCAGCAATAAATTCCGAAACAACAGGCGAGGATGATTTAGAAGCCGCCGGCGCCTCCATAAGAAGACAAATTGATTTAATGCAAAAATATATCTTCCCTCCAGAGCTTGATTTTATCTCTACTCCAGATTTAGAAAAAATGGCAATGTATATATTTGAATTTGAATATACCTTTGATCAAGATGACCTGTCTTATATATGGCAGAATTTAGCACCCCGCGAATATCAAAAAATAACACAACAAGCAACCGCGGTTTCGCATGAATTAATAGACGCAGAATTGTTGACCGAAGAGAATCTAGAAGGAGTGGGAAATCTTAGATGGATGGTCTTTAAAGTAAAACAAAGATCACAAAAAGATTATGATGATATCAAAGCAAAAACATCTATGGGCGTATTGGGTAATTTTGCGGGAGCCACCACCACAGCTGCCGCGGCCGCAATGGAAGGCTTAGATGTCGAAGAAGAAGAGCCAGAATACAACACTATGTACAATTGGCCATATGATTATCTTTCTTTTGTAGAAAAAATTAGACTCGATGTAGAAATTTTATTTGAAGGAGAAGATCCAGAACCCGGCCCGTATAATTCAGGAACAACAACTTATTCGGGAGAACCCATGGTTGCCGCCGGCCTCGCGAACCCTTATCAAGCTGTCGAACGTACTCCCATGCCTCCGAGCGCAACCCGCACCGCTCAGTTCGCTCTCAGCCCTTATGGCGCTCCTCGCGCCGCTCAATACACTCCCACAGCCCGACCAGTCACCAGCCCCAGCGCCGATCAGACAAAGGCGCCAACGCGGTCAGTACGCTATAATCCCAATAGATCTTCTGCCGATGAAAGTGGTGGTGGCGGCGATCCAAATTATTAACAGAGAACAAAAATGAAATTTTTAAATAAAAAAGAACAAGTAATGGATTTTAAATTGACTTCTTATGGTCATTATTTAATGTCTATTGGCAAATTTAAGCCGGAATTTTATGCATTTTTTGACGATAATGTAATTTATGATGGACAGTATGGGCAAATTAGCGAATCAGCAAATAAAATTCACGATAGAATTAAAAATAATACTCAATATT
>Ga0114908_1001306_pt1 | contig 12725 bp, 12 predicted proteins | sample MalvireepMed_s17_FD_87292 | JGI IMG/M metagenome (GOLD analysis project Ga0114908, IMG submission 87292) | Marine viral communities from the Global Malaspina Expedition - Malaspina viral metaG DeepMed_s17 | ecosystem: Environmental > Aquatic > Marine > Oceanic | place: Mediterranean Sea... | reverse complement strand
GGTTTTTGCAGGGATAGATAAATTGACACAAGCTGTTAGCTCCACATTAGGGGCTAGCGGTAAGTGCGTTATCTTAGAAGACTTTATGGGGAGACCCATGATTACAAAAGATGGTGTAACTGTAGCTAATTCTATAAATTTAAAAGATCCTGTAGAAAATATAGGGGCTACACTTATAAGAGAAGCCGCACGTAAAACAGTTTCAGAAGCAGGGGATGGTACAACTACCGCTGCTGTTTTAGCACATAGTTTGATAAAAGAAGCTAATAATAAAGAAACTAAAGAAAGTTTACGTAAAATAAAGGAAAATATTCAAAAAGCATGTGATAGTACTATTAACTATCTTGAAAGTATCGTAGTACCAGTTGAAGGTGATATGATTGATCAAGTAGCAACTATATCATCAAATAACGATAAAGAACTTGGATCTATAATAGGTGAAGCCTTTAAGCAAGTTGGTAAAAATGGTACTGTAATGATGGATGCTGATGGGAAAACAGGTGAAACTACGGTTGAAGTAGTATCTGGATCACAAATAAATCAAGGTTATCGAAATGCTAATTTTGTAACAGATACAGGTAAACAAACTGTAACATTAGAAAAACCGTTAGTTTTATTAGTTAGTTCACCAATAAGTGTTGTAAGAAAAATACAAGTTGTATTAGAATATGCAGTAACAAATAATAGACCAATACTTATTATAGCTGAATTAGAAAAACAACCAATGGCAGCATTGGTAATGAATAAGATAAAAGGTAATATAAAAGCTAACGTTATTGCGCCTCCTGGTTTTAATTTCTGGAAAAAAGATTTTTTAGATGATATTGCAGCTGTGACAGGAGCTACGCATATAAGCGAAGAATATGGTGATGATATAGATTTAATCACACCTGATATGCTTGGAGAATGTGAAAGGGCAATTTCAGATAGTAAATCTACTGTTTTAAAAATAACTGAGATACCAGAAGAAGCTAAAACAAGAATTAAAGATATAGAGGAGCAATTAAAAAGTAGCGATCCTAGTTTAAAGACACAAAAATTAGAAGAAAGATTAGCTATATTGTCTGGGAATGTTGCAGTAGTTTCTGTAGGTGCAAATTCTGATGTAGAATTAAAAGAAAAGAAAGATAGGGTAGATGATGCAATACATGCTACTAAAGCTGCTGTTAAAGAAGGAATTGTTCCAGGCGGTGGTGTGGCTCTTTTAAATGCTGCAAATAACTTAAAAGAAAAAACTGATGGTACGGATATATTTATAGAAGCTATAAAATATCCATATAAAAAGATACTTGAAAATGCTGGTTTAGAGTATGTACCGCAAAAAAGTAAAGGTAAAGGAATAAATGTAGTAACTGGTAAAACAGTTAATATGATTAAAGAAGGTATTATAGATCCTTTACTTGTAACTAAAAGTGCATTGAAAAATGCTGTATCTGTTGCTTCAACAATATTATCAACTGATTGTGTAATTAGTAATATGAGAGAAGAATGAGAGCAATAGGTGGATATTTAGTTATACGAGATATAAAAGAGAAACCAACCAAAACAAAAGGGGGTTTACTTCTTACAGATAAAATAAAAGAAGACATAAGATATAGGCAGGGTCTTGTAAAAAGCGTAGGTGAGTTAGTTCAAGGTGTAAAAGACAATGATAAAATTTACTATGATAAAAACGCTGGGTTCAAGATAGAAATTGATGAAGAGATATTTCTAGTAATAAAACAACAGGATGTTGTTATTGTCTTATGAGAAAATTAGAGGCCAAGGATCTAAGAAGCATAGGGTTGTTAAAGCACTATCGTATCATAAGAAGATGGGCTTGTAAAACATATAAACTAAAAAATGCTGATCTCGAGCTTCTAATTTACTTTGATTGTTTAGATTTATTTACTAGACAAGACTATTTAAATGGTGTTTATACTTATTCTTGGGATAAAAATCGTTGGGAAAGGTTAAGACGTGAAGGTTGGATAGAAACATGGAGGCATCGAAATAGAACAACAATTAAATATAGTATATATAAAACATCATTTAAATGTACTCAACTTATAAGTAGAATATATAGAATGTTGTTAGGTACAGAAGATTTACCAACTAGTATTAGAAGAAATAAAATAATGGAAGGTAATTCTTATTCAGATAAAGTAATGATTAAGGCTATAAATTTAATCAACAAAGACAAAAATAGATAATAATAATAAAAAAAATTAAAAATGGCATACGGAGATATTAAATATGAATCAAGCGGGCATGTACGCCCAGATAGTCAACCTATATCAACTGTAACACATGCGGTATTGATTAGAAATAGTGGCAGTAGTATTGATTATAGAAGTGATAGTCTTGATTTAAAAAAATTAGTTGGTACAAAAGCCCATAATAAAGCTGGCGTATATGTTGGCGTACAGGGCGATTTATTAGTAGAGCTTTCTGGTAGCCCAATGATTACAAGTGGCACAACTACTGCGGATACTACTAATAAATTAGTTTCAAGTGGTTTTACTTCTACTAATCATGATATTTTAGTCGGTGATAGAGTATTAAATACAACAGATAATACACAGGCTTGGGTTCAAGCTATAGATAGTGATACTACTTTAGCTTTAGTTACAGCACCTGGTGGTAGTAGTGCAGCTGATATATTTGATGGAAGTTCAACTGCTGAGAAATATGAAATTTATAGACCCGTTCTTTTTCAACAAATTGCTGCAGGATCTTTCTTACCAATAAAAGTAGATAGAATCTACTCTTCAAATACTACAGCTGACGATATAATAGCGCTTTACTAAAATGGCTAAGTTAGGAAACCAAATGGGTATGGGATATGTCCCACAGGTTATAAATCCATCACCATTCGGTCCAAAATATGCGATTACTGCTGATTGGACAGGGATAACTGTGGATAGAACAACTTACGCTGCTGATCAAACACATCACGACTAAAAAAAAATAAATGGCACTACAAACAATAAGCATAGGTAGTTCCGCGAATGATGGCACAGGTACTACTCTAAGAGAAGCATTTGACATTGTTAATGACAACTTCGCAGAAATATATGACGGTACTTCCGCACTGCCTTATCAAATAGAAGGCACAGACTTCACAGGTTCTTTAATCGTAGGACACAGTACTACTGGTACACTTTCCTCAGCTACATACAATACCGCATTAGGTATAGGCGCAATGGACGCTATAACTCAAGGTGATTATAATGTCGCTATTGGTTATAATGCTGCTACGGCTTTAACTACAGCTACACATAATACAATAGTTGGTGCAACCGCTGGTGATGCTTTAACAACAGGTATTCAAAATGTCGCTGTTGGGTATCAAGCTTTAGGCGCTGAAGATACTGGTCAAGGGGCTGTTGCAGTTGGGTATCAAGCTTTGGCAAGTCAAAATGCTGATGGAAGTTATCATAATGTTGCAGTAGGATTTCAATGTGGTACTAATATAAGCACTGGTGGTCAAAATACTTTAATAGGCGATTCGGCTGGATATAATTTAACAACTGGTGGTAATAATATAGCTATTGGTTTTAAAGCTTTATATACAGAAGATGGTAATGGAAATAATGTTGCTATAGGTAGGGAAGCGTTAGAAGTGCAAGATGCTGGGGTAGATGCGTACAATATAGCTATAGGTTATAGAGCAGGTCATGCTGTTTCAACAAGTATTAAAAACGTTATTATAGGTGGGCTTGCAGGTGATGCTTTAACTTCAGGAAGCAAAAACACTGTTGTAGGTTATGAAGCATTAAGCACAGAAGATACAAGAGGTACAAGTACAGCTATAGGACATAGAGCTTTAAGAGATCAAAATGCTGGAAGTGATCCTTATAATGTTGCTGTAGGTCACGATGCTGGATTATTAGTTTCAACAGGTGTTCAAAATACACTTATAGGTGGTTTAGCTGGTGATGCTTTAACACTAGGCGGTGGTAACGTTGCTATTGGATATCAAGCATTATCTACAGAAGATGCTCACGGTAAAAACGTAGCTATTGGTGAAGAAGCATTAGCGTCATTAAACGCGGGGCAACAGGCTTATAACGTAGCTGTTGGATATGAAGCAGGTAAAGTAATGTCAACAGGCATCCAAACTACATTAGTAGGTGCTTTTGCTGGAGATGCTCTTACTACAGGAAGTAATAATACTGCAGTTGGATATGAAGCATTAAGTACAGAAGACGGTAATGGTAATAATACCGCAATAGGATATCAAACACTAAAAGCTCAAAATGCCGGAGCAGATGCATATAACGTGGCAGTAGGCCACCAAGCTGGATTATTAGTTTCAGATGGTGTTCAAAATACACTTGTAGGAGGCCTTGCAGGTGATGCTCTAACTACCGGAGGAGAAAATACTGCAATAGGATATGAAGCTTTATCTGGTGAAGACACAGGTTCTAGAAATGTTGCAATAGGCTGGAGAGCATTAAAATCACTAAACTATGATGGTACCGGATATAATATAGGTATAGGTTACGAAGCTGGCGCAGTAATTTCAACAGGGCTTGCAAATGTATTAATAGGAGGATTAGCTGGGGATGCTTTAACATCTGGAGGTTATAATGTAGCTATTGGTAGCCAAGCCTTAAGCACAGAAGATGCTAATGGAAGAAATATAGCAATAGGATACTCTGCTTTAAGAGATCAAAATGCAGGTGCAGAAGCTTATAATATAGCTATAGGTTTTGATGTTGGTAAACTTATTACAACAGGTGTTAGAAATATATTAATAGGTGGAATTGCTGGTGATGCTCTTACCACAGGTACTGGCAATATAGCTATGGGGTATGCAGCTTTAGGCAGTACAACAGACCAAAGCTATAATATAGCTATTGGTGATTCATCAATGCAAGCAAATGTTAATGGTAGTAGAAACGTAGCGATTGGGCATGATACTTTAGCAACACTAAATCCAGCATCTGATACAGATACATATAATGTAGCCGTGGGTTATGCAGCTGGAACAGCTATATCAACAGGTATTAAAAATACATTAGTTGGTGGTCTTGCTGGAGATTCATTAACAACTGGAGAGAGAAATGTAGCTATAGGTTATTTAGCACTTGGAACTGAAGATGCTCATGGTAAAAATGTTGCTATTGGTAACGAAGCATTAACAACTTTAAATGCAGGTGCGGATGCATATAATATAGCGGTTGGTTATGATGCTGGTAAAGCAATGACAACAGGTGTAGAAAATGTATTAATAGGCGGTAATGCTGGTGATGCACTTACTACAGGAGCTGGTAATACTGTTTTAGGTTATCAAGCTTTAAGTGCCGAGGATGCTCACGGTAAAAATACAGCTATTGGATTTAATGCTTTATTAGTTCAAGATGCGGGTGCTGATGGATATAATACAGCTGTTGGTTATCAGGCTGGTTTAGCTATTAATACAGGTGTTAGAAATAGCATATTAGGATATGCAGGTAAAGCATTAACAACAGGTAGCGAAAATGTGGCTGTAGGATACCTTACAATGAACGCTGGGACTACAGGTGGTAAAAATGTGGCTATTGGGACAGAAGCTTTAACAGCAAATTTATTAGGTAGTAGAAATGTTGCAGTGGGACAAGAAGCATTAAAAGCATTTATTTCAGGTGGCAGTGATAATAATTATAATACCGCGGTAGGATTTGCTGCTGGTTTAGCAGTAACTGACGGCACAAATAACACATTAATAGGAGGTTTAGCGGGTGATGCTCTTACAGAGGGTAATAATAATATTGTTATAGGTCAAGCAGGTGCAGCTTCTGCTGTAGATGTTGATAATGAAGTAAATCTTTATAATGGTTCTGTAGTAGCTAGATTCCAAGGATCAGCAAGTTCTTGGACATTTGTATCAGATAAAAGAGACAAATCAGATATTGAAGATCTAGAATTAGGTGTTGATTTTATAAATAAATTACAACCTAGAAAATTCAAATGGAATCATAGACATACTGATAACGATAAAGGCAAAGAGGCTTCTGGTTTTATTGCCCAAGAAGTTCAAGAAATATTAGATAAAGAAAATGCTAATTATACTGGAATAGTAGATACTAACGATCCAGAAAAATATCAATTAGCACAAGGAAATATCATACCAATATTGGTAAATGCAATTAAAGAACTAAGTGAAGAAATTAAAGAATTAAAAAAGAAATAATAAATGGCTCTACAATCAATAAGCATAGGAACTACAGCAAATGACGGAACAGGAACTAATTTAAGGGAAGCATTTGATATATGTAATGATAATTTTACAGAGGTATACTCTAGTGGTACAGCTGCATTGGCTTATAAATTAGAAGGTACTAATTTTACTGGATCGCTATTAGTCGGGCATAGTACAACTGGTACAATATCTAGTGCAGAATATAATACTGGTATTGGTATAAGCACATTAGATGCTTTAACTTCAGGTGATAGAAACGTTGCTGTAGGTGCTTTAGCTGGTACTAATATAAGCTCAGGAGGATCTAATACTTTAGTTGGTTCAAACGCTGGGGATGCTTTAACTACTGGTAGTCATAATATTGCTATAGGTCATAATGCTCTTGGTGCAGAAGATGGTAATGGTAGAAATGTTGCAATAGGTTATCAAGCATTATTAGTTCAAAATGCCGGGGCAGACGCTTATAATATAGCTATTGGATATAATACTGGTGTAGCAGTTTCAACAGGTATTAGAAATATAATAATAGGTGCTGAAGCTGGAGATGCATTAACAACTGGAGACTATAATGTAGCTATAGGACACGAAGCCTTATCCACAGAAGATGCTCATGGTCGTAATGTAGCAATAGGTTATAGAGCATTAAGAGATATGGACGCAGGCACAGACGCATATAGTGTAGCTATAGGTTATTTAGCTGGTGAAAATATTACAACAGGTATTAGAAATGTATTAATAGGCGGTTTGGCTGGTGATGCCTTAACAACAGGTTCATCAAATATAGCTATTGGACTACAAGCATTATCTACTGAAGACGGGCATGGACTTAATATAGCGATAGGGCACAATGCTTTAGCCTCTTTAAATGCTGGAGCTGATGGATACAATGTAGCTATTGGTCATCTTGCTGGTGAAGATATGACAACAGGTATACAAAATACTATTGTAGGAGGCCTTGCAGGCGATGCATTAACTACCGGGTCTAATAATGTAGCTTTAGGTTATAATGCATTATCAACTGAAGATACTGGTGCTCGTAATACCGCTATAGGTAGTGGTACTTTAGCAAGTATGAATTATAATGGTAATGGATATAATGTAGCTGTAGGTTATAATGCTGGTACAACTATTACAACAGGTAGATATAATGCTTTAGTTGGTGCTAGTGCTGGTTTAGCAATAACAACTGGTGAAAGAAATACAGCTTTAGGTTATAGAGCTTTATATACTAATGATGATGGCGATAACAACGTTGCTATTGGTTATCAAGCATTATATACTTTAGATCCAGCTAGTAATGTTGACATGTACAATGTTGCAGTTGGATATACTGCTGGTTATGCTCTGACAACAGGTACTAATAACGTGATAATTGGAGGTGAGGCCGGTGATACTCTTACTACAGGTACTGATAATATAGCAATAGGTAGGCAGGCTTTAAGTGCAAAAACTACTGGTGCTGCGGACGTAGCTATTGGTCATGAAGCTTTACAAGATGCAGATGGTGGTGATGCTTACAATGTGGCGGTGGGATGGCGAGCTGGTAGAAATGTTACAACAGGTATTAGAAATATTGTAATAGGAGCTTCGGCAGGAGATACTTTAAGTTCAGGAGTTGATAATATAGCAATAGGTTATCAAGCTTTATCAGCAGAAGACACGCATAGTTATAATACTGCCGTAGGACATCAAACTTTAAGAGTACAAGATGCAGGCGCAGATGCTTACAATGTGGCTATGGGATATCGAGCTGGATATACTGTTACAACAGGTGTTCAAAACACACTTATTGGTGGTTTAGCAGGTGATGCACTTACTACAGGAGCTGGTAATACTGTTTTAGGTTATCAAGCGCTTACTACGGAAGACGCACATGGAAATAATGTAGCTGTTGGTTACAAAGCTTTAAGAGATTTAAATGCTGGAGCAAATGGTCATAATACAGCTGTAGGAAATGAAGCTGGTATGCGTCTATCAACTGGTATTACAAATGTAATTGTAGGTAGTTTAGCTGGAGATCACTTAACTACTGGTAATAGTAATGTCGCTGTAGGTTATCAAGCTCTTACTGCAGAAGATGGTCATGGCAAAAACGTTGCTATAGGACATAATACTTTAAGAGATCAAGATGCAGGAGCTGACGCTTACAATGTAGCGATTGGTTTTGAAGCTGGTAAAGTAGTTTCAACAGGAAACGAAACTATATTAATAGGTGGGAATGCTGGTTTAGCATTAACTACGGGTATTAGAAACGTTGCGATAGGACACGCTGCTTTACAAACAGAAGATACAACCGGTTATAACGTAGCTATAGGAAATAGAGCTTTACAAAGTCAAAATGCCGGTAGTGATGCTTATAATGTAGCAGTTGGATCAAATGCTGGTCAAAGTGTTACAACAGGTACAAGTAATACATTAATAGGTGGCTTAGCTGGTGATGCGTTAACAGATGGTAATGCAAATACTGCTGTAGGAAGGGGTGCTTTATCAGGAGAAACTAGAGGTGATAGAAACGTTGCTATTGGTTATGAAACTTTACTTGCTCAAAATAATACTTCTGATGTAGACGCATATAATGTAGCTGTAGGATACGTCGCTGGGACAGCAATGACAACAGGTATACAAAATATATTAATAGGTGGTATAGCAGGTGATGCCCTTACAACAGGTGATTATAATGTGGCTATAGGGCATAACGCTTTAGGCACAGAAGATAGTGGTGTAGGGAATGTAGCTATTGGTAGAAACGCTTTAAGTTCTTTAAATACCGGTAATAATGCTTATCATGTAGCTATTGGATATGAAGCCGGAAAATTAATAAATACAGGTCTTAGGGGTGTTTTTATTGGTGCTCATTCTGGTGATGCACTTACAACTGGTAATGACAATGTTGCTATTGGATATTCAGCTTTTAGCACAGAAGATACGGGTAATAAAAATACGGCTATAGGGGCTTATGCTTTACAAGATTTGAATTATGATGGCGATGGTCATAATACAGCTATAGGATATAATGCAGGTGCAGAAATTACAACAGCTAGATATAATACAATATTAGGTAGCTTAGCTGGAGACGCACTTACCACCGGCGCAGAAAATACTGCATTAGGGTATGGTGCTTTAGGGCAAGAAGATACAGGTAGTAGAAATGTAGCTATAGGACAAGAGGCTTTAACTGCATTAAATTATAATGGCGAAGCGTATAATACAGCTGTAGGTTATAACGCTGGTAAAGCTGTTTCAACAGGTTTATATAATACTATTGTAGGTGGACTTGCAGGCGATGCTTTAACTGCTGGTAGCAATAATGTAGCAATAGGTATGTATGCTTTATCAACAGAAGATGCACATGGTAGGTGTATTGCTATAGGTCCTAATGCTTTAAAAACACAAGACGCCGGGGCTGATGCATACAATATAGCTATAGGATATAATGCTGGTATATATGTTTCAACAGGTGTAAATAATACTTTAATTGGAGGTCTCGCAGGTGATGCTTTAACTACAGGCGGATATAATGTAGCAGTTGGCTATAATGCTTTAGGTACAGAAGACGAGCATGGCCAGAATGTTGCTATAGGATATGGTGCTTTAAGTTCACAAAATGCAGGGGCTCATGCAAAAAATACAGCTGTTGGATATACTGCTGGTTTAGAAATTACAACAGGTGTTCAAAATACAATTATTGGTGGATTAGCTGGTGATGCACTAACTACAGGTGCTTATAATACTGCTGTAGGACATGGTGCATTAACTGCGGAAGACACGGGTACTCGTAATACCGCTTTTGGTTACGGTGCTTTAGAGACATTAAATTATGATGGTTCTGGACAAAACACAGCTATAGGATTTAGTGCTGGTGCTGCAATAAACACAGGTATTAAAAATACTATATTAGGTTCAGAATGTGGAGATGCAATAACTACTGGTGAAAATAATATAGTAATAGGTTACGGTGCTGCGGCTTCTGCTGTAGATGTTGATAACGAAATTACATTAGGAGATGCAAATATTGCCTCTATAAGATGTCAAGTACAAACAATCTCCTCTTTATCAGATAAAAGAGATAAAACAAATATTAACACTTTAGATAAAGGACTAGAATTTGTAGATGCTTTAAAACCAGTCAAGTTTGATTGGGAAACAAGAGACGGTTCACAAAAAGGTGTTAAAGATATTGGATTTATTGCTCAAGATTTACAAGAACTAGATGATGAATATACTAATTTAGTTTATGACAAAAATCCAGAAAGACTAGAAGCCTCTTATGGCAGACTAGTACCAATTTTAGTAAAAGCTGTTCAAGAGCTCTCTGCTAAAGTAAAAATGCTAGAAAATAAGTAAATATATATATAGTAATATATATAACTAATTAACAATCAATAACTAAAATCAAAATTATGAGTGAATTAGAATATACTGATGAGATGGCTGCAGCTGATATTCCTGCTACAATGGAGTCTGTTGAAATCGTCGAAAGGGTTAGAGCTGTTTCCGAAGGAGATAGAACTGCAGATGAAGTAGGTGATTTATTTAGAAACGAAGGTCATATTGTAATCAAAATGGCTAAAAGTAAATTTGTTTCTGCACTATCATCTGCTCAAAAAGCTAAAATAGACGCTTTAAGTCTATAATTAATAACTAAATTAAATTAAATATAATGAAAAAAATTATTACATATTTTAAAGATATGTGGAATTATCTATGGGGCAAAACTTCTGTCGATGAAAAAGCTCTTGCTACAGTTAAAGAAATCAAAAGAAGATATAAATTAACTGCACAAGAACTTAGAGACGTAGCTAAAGCTATGAAAGAAGTTGGTAACCAAATGGGTGATATCGATAATGCTTTAAGAGGTGAAAAACGTAAAGGTAGAAAAAATGCCAAAAAGTAAAAAGAAGTTTAAAGACACAACCGTTGGACAACTATTATTTGGTGCGGCTTCTGTTATTAATCCTACATTAGGGAATGTACTACGAGGTGTTACGTCTCCAAAAGAAGCAATAGCAGAAATAACTAAATCAGATGCACCTGCAGAAGATAAAGTTAAACTGCAACAATTAATATACGAACAACAGAATAAAGAACTAGAAGCTGTAACTTCCAGGTGGGAGGCAGATTCTATGTCTGATTCATGGATGTCGAAAAATGTACGCCCACTAGTATTAGTATGGTGTATATGTATATTTTCATTAGCTGGAATTTTAGACAGCGTTGAAACTATACCATTTCATATAAATGAAACATGGAATGATACTTTTGAGAAGGTCATGATGGCAGTCGTTCTGGCCTATTTCGGTGGACGTACGACTGAAAAGGCAAGTAGTATTTTTAAAAAATAAACAAACAATTAAATTAAATTAAAAACCAAAAAATCCAAAATTATGGCAAAGAAAGAAAAAGAAATGAAAATTACAGATGAGCAATTAGAAAAAGTAAGAGCTCAGCAAAGTGTTAAAGCAAGAATAATTAATGATGTAGGTGTATTAGAAGCACAAAAACATGATTTATTAAATGCTTTAACTAATGTTATGCAGAAATCAGGTGAAACTGCTGAAGAACTTGAAAAAGAATACGGTAAGATTAATATTAATCTTGAAGACGGTTCTTATGAAGTTGTTGAAGTAGAAGAAGATGAAACAGAAACTGAAGAAGAAGTAGCAGAAGAAAAATAAATTAAATTAATTCCTATGGCGAAGTTAATTCGAAAATTAAGCATAGGAGCTGACTATAAAAATGAAGCAATGCACTATTCCGTAGGCCAGCAGGTCTACGGAGGACATTGTATCTCTAATATATTATTTGATAGTAAAGATAAGTCATATAATATATATATTGAAAAAGAAAGTGAAACTATACCTTGGAAAAAATTTAATTCCAATATGGCAATTTCAGTTGAATATAATTTAGAATACTAATGCAAGGTTTATTTAATTTTATAGTACAACCCAAGAACGGAAGGTACGACAATGAGGTTTCTATAGGTAATAAAAAACTTATAGTGAACACCACAATGGACGATCATAAATATGTTAATCGTATAGGCATTGTAAAATCAATACCAAAAGTAGGTGAAACAAATATAAAAGTTGGGGATGAAGTTATAGTACATCATAATGTCTTTAGAAGATTTTATGATGTAAGAGGTAAAGAAAAAAATAGTGCTTCTTATTTTAAAGAAGATCTATATTTTTGTTATTATGATCAAATTTTCTTATATAAACAAGACAATAAATGGAAAGCTCCATTTAATTTCTGTTTTGTTAAGCCTATATTAGAAAATAAAAAACAACTTTTAAAAGAAAACAAAGAACGTCCTGGTATTGGGGTATTAAAGTATGGAAATAGTTCCTTAGAAGACTTTAAAATACAAAAGGGAGACTTAATCGGGTTTACCCCTAGCAGTGAGTATGAATTCATTATTGATAATGAGAGATTATACCGTATGCGAACTAATGATATTACAATTAAATATGAATACAAAGGAGACGAAGTTGAATATAATCCAAGCTGGGCAAGTGGCTGTGGACGAACTTATTAAAGTAGCTAAAGAACC
>Ga0114908_1001303_pt1 | contig 12747 bp, 19 predicted proteins | sample MalvireepMed_s17_FD_87292 | JGI IMG/M metagenome (GOLD analysis project Ga0114908, IMG submission 87292) | Marine viral communities from the Global Malaspina Expedition - Malaspina viral metaG DeepMed_s17 | ecosystem: Environmental > Aquatic > Marine > Oceanic | place: Mediterranean Sea... | reverse complement strand
GGGTTACACAGTGCTCCCCCGTGGCACGGTTGAAGCCCACCAGCACCGATTCGAGATTCACACGCTGGAACTGTCCACCTCCATCGCCAATATCGATACCTATTTTGTCGCCCCCAAATCAGAAACCTGGACACCCGCCCTGGCAAGCTTTGCTGAAACGTTGCGTGACGCGGTGGTGGTGAATGAGCCTCAGTTGAATGCATCGTGAGGTGGACTGAAGAATTCAGGGGGTTACGATGGGCAGTTGGGCAAGCGCCATGGTGCTAAAGGCGGCCTGGCGGCTAGCACAGTCGCGGGCTAAAGTCACCTCCCACTGCTGGCTCACTCTCGGGGCCGATTCAGTTGCGGGCTAATAGTGATAGCGGCAAGAAATGACAGTGATCGCGTGGTGATCGACTGCATAAACAAGCCGATTAGTATCGTCTATACGTCGAGACCAAAAGCCCGCTAGGTTTTCTTTTAAGGGCTCTGGCTTGCCGATTCCTTCAAAGGGAGAGCGCTTTACATCGTTTATCAGCTTATTAATGCGCTTAAGGGTTTTCTTATCCTGCGCTTGCCAATAGACGTAGTCGTTCCAAGATTCATCTGTCCAACACAACAGTCGCTGACTACTCATCCATTAACTCTCGTGCGCTTGTTTGGCCAGCACGATATTGCGCTATTGAGCGGTTAAGGTGTTCAGCATTTTTAGGCGAACGAAGCAGGTGCACTGTTTCCATTAGGCTATTGTAATAATCCAGCGACATCACAACGGCATCTTCAGCATCCCTGCGCGTGATCACGGTGGTATCCGCATCATTAACGACGCCATCCAGCACGGCTTTTAAGCCATTCCTCGCTTCTGTAAAAGACACAATTTTCATACACGCCTCACATGTACTATTTAGGGTACAAGTCTAGCCGTTGCTCGCAAACCTGTACAGCTAATAAGACAGGACGACTGCTTCAGGCCTTTTTCACAAACTGTGCAGTCACCATCATGTCGCCTGCGCCGTCTACTTTGCAGTCTAGCTGGTGGTCTTTGCCCTCTTTTAGCCGTTTGATGACGGCTTTGGTGCCGATCTTGAGCACTTGGGAGCTGCCTTTGACCTTGAGGTCTTTGATCAGCGTGACCTTGTCGCCTTCGGCGAGCGGCGTGCCGTTGGCATCTTCCACGTTCACGGCCTCTTCGGCGGCGGCTTCTTCAGGGTTCCATTCGTGGGCGCATTCGGGGCAGATGAACAGGCTCTGGTCTTGGTAAACAAATTCCGACTGGCAGCGGGGGCATGGCGGACAAGGCATAAGCAGTGGCTTCTTTCTATAGTCAATGAGCGGGTGATGATACTCAGCCAGGGCGGCCTTGGCGACTGCTCTACGCGTTTCATTAACGGCCGTGCACTGCAATCGCCGTTGGACGTAACCGGGCCTCGGCTCCTAGACTGAAGCTTCGTTTCTCTTGAGATACCCGACCTATGCGCGTTTTTCTAATCCGGTCGGTGCCGGTTCACTCTGGTTCGATAATTTGGTCACGGCGGATGGTGTGCCGGTGGCTTACGACCCCCAGGCACGGGCGTTTATTCCCATGCCGCCCTTCTGTGCCAATCATGAAGTGATTGGCTGTAACTGGATTGCCCCCAAGCATGGCGAGTTCTGCCGCGCCTGCGCGATGACCGCCCTAGCCCCGGACCCTGCCATTTCCGATGCGATACCCAACTGGGCGCAAACCGAGGCAGCCAAGCGCTGGGTAATTGATAACCTAGGCCGCTGGCACTGGTTTCGCCCGGAAAACCCCGGCGCGCCGCCGGTATTTCATATGCTGGCGGAAGGCGATACCCCAGTGCCAATGGGGCACGTGGGTGGCGTGGTGACCATTAGCGTGGCGGAGGCCGATGCCGTGCTGCGCACCACCCGCAAAGAGGCGTTGGATGAGCCTTACCGCACCATGATTGGCCATATGCGCCATGAAATTGCTCATATGCTGTGGTGGCGCCTTAGCTTGCGGAAGGATTTTCTGGATGCCTTCCGCGAGATGTTTGGCGATGAGCGGGAAGATTACCCGGCGGCCTTGCAGCGCCACTACCAAAACGGCCCGCCTGCGGATTGGCACACGCGGTTTCTCTCCACCTATGCGTCTTCCCACCCCCACGAGGATTGGGCGGAAACCACCTCGCACCTGCTGCACTTAACCGATATCACCGATAGCTTTGTGTCGTCGGGCATGACCTCGCCCGTGCTACCGAATGACCATAATTGGGATGCCTACGCTGAACCGGATTCAGAGCGGCTGATTCATATTGCGGCATCCTTAGTGGCAGGCGTGAACCATGTAAACCGTTCGATGGGGCTGTCGGATCTCTACCCGTTTGTGCTTTCCGAAGTGGCGCTGCGCAAGCTGGAGTTTGTTCACAACTGGCTGCGGCGCGGTGCGCAAGGGCTTTAGCCACGTGCGCTTTGCTTGATGCGATTTAGTGAAGGTCCAGTGCCTCGATCACCGCTGCCACCCGTTGACGAGCTTCCCCTTGCAGGGTGTTCAGGGGTTGAGGCAAGCAAGGTGCGCTAGCGCGACCGGTGAGTTCGGCAATGGTCGCTGCCACCCGCAGGCTGCCGCCATAGTCGTGATACAGCGCCCATAGCGGTGCTAAGGCGTCTGAGCGGGTTTGGGCCTGTTCAGCGTCGCCCGCTTGGGCGGCGCGTGTTAGCGCCAGCGCTAATTCTGGGTAGAGCCCGCCCATCACCGAATACCACGCCTCGCAGCCTGCCAACAGGCCCGTCGCGGCGGCGGGGTCGCCGCTGATGCCGATGGTCACATCATTAGGAATCAGCGCCCGCAGCCGCGCCACGCGAGCTTTGGCGTCTTCTAGGTTGTAGGGCACTGGCGGAATTTTAATTGAGCGCACCTGGGGCAACTCGGCAATGCGCCCGTGCAGCTCGTCGCTGAACGTAAAGTGCGTGGTGCCGGGGTTGTCGTACACGCACAGCGGCACGCTGATGGCGCGGCTGACGGTGCTGAACAGGTTGAACACGTCGTCATCGGTCAGCTTTTGGTACGACACAGGCGCTAACAGCAGGCCGCCAGCCCCAGCCTGCTGTGCGTGCTCAGCATTGGCCAGCACATCGCGGGTGCGCAGCGCACCAATGCCCACCACCACCGGCACCCCCGCCGCACTTTCCACGCTCAGCTTGGCCACCCGCGCCCGCTCTTCTACGCTTAAATAAGCGTAGCTACCGGTAGAACCCAGCACGCCAATGGAATCCACCTGCGCTTGGGCCAAACGGGCCACGAGCTGGGTAAATTCCTGCTCTTTGATGCCTTGCTCATTCATGGGGGTTAGCGGAAACGCACTCAGGCCGGTAAACATGGGGGTGTCCTTTTTTGGATGACTGCGTAGAAGCAGCACAGTGCTGATTAGGGCGTTATAGACCGCCCGCGAGGTCCACCATAGTGCCGGTGGCAAACGATGACTTGTCGCTGGCTAGCCAAAAAATGGCGTCGGCCACTTCAGATGGCTGGCCGCCCCGCTGCATAGGGATACGTGACTTTAAGCGGTCCACTCGCTCAGGCTCGCCGCCCAAGGCGTGCATCTCGGTGTAAATCAGGCCGGGGCGTACCGCATTCACGCGGATGCCCTCGGCAGCCACTTCCAGGGCCAACCCCCGAGTTAATGTATCCACGGCCCCCTTCGAGGCGGCGTAATCCACGTACTCGTTGGGAGAGCCGCTTTTGGCTGCCATCGAGGAAACATTGACGATACTACCGCCGATGCCACCCTGGTGCGTCGACATGCGTCGTACCGCCTCCTTGCAGCATAGAAAACAACTGATGACGTTTTTCTGTAGTACGTCGTTAAAGCGCTCAACCGAGATATCCATCATGCGCGCTTGGGTGTTGAGAATAGCGGCATTGTTGACCAGCACCGTTAGCGTGCCCAGCTCCTGATCTACCCTGCTGAATAGCTTGGCGACATCATTGGCCTCCGACACATCGGCTTTTACCGCGATACAGCGAACGCCCAAGTTGAGAATGTCGCTGCGAACGCGCTCTGCCGCCGTGTCGTTTGCAACATAGTTAAGGCACACATTGTACCCGTGCTGCGCGAACAGCTTGGCTGTCTCGGCACCAATGCCTCGGCTTCCGCCCGTTATAACGACGACTTTGGGGTTTGCCACGCGCCCTCCTTGTTTGCGAACGTTGGTTGGCCTACCGGTTGATGCACCGCCTAGTGTGAATATACACCTGACACGCAGTTGAGCAATTATGTACAAGCATCTGCGGCGTAAGCGGCATACGCTTACCCCGTGTGATGAGAGATGCCCACACGGGGTTGTGTTCGATTACGGAGGTTGGCATGGGAAGCACCAGCCAGTTTGAGTTCTTTAAAAGCGATCATGTACCGTCACTGACGGTATTGAAGGCTGCGATTGGGGACTTCAGCTACGACCGTCATGCCCATGAAGAGTATGCCTTGGGAGTGACACTAGCGGGGCGTCAGGACTTTTTTAGCGGCGGTCAGTTTCATCGCAGCCCGCCCGGCAACGTGATTCTTTTTAATCCTGAAGATGTTCACGACGGCCATTCTGGCGGCGAGCAGGCGCTCGATTATTTAATGGTGTACGTGCATCCCGATCAGGTAGCGCCGCTGTTTGAAGACGCACTTGGCCGCCCATTGGCCTCCCCTTTTCGCTCACAGAGCACGCTGATTCAAGACTCGCGATTGCGCCAAGCCATTCTGAATGTCGCCCGCATGGTGACGCACCAAGTGGGTAGCTGCATCGACCAAGAGAATGCGTTGTCTCATGTTGTTGAGCGTATGGTGCAACTGGGTGGCAACATGGCCTCCAGCCCGGTAGCCCGCCGCCCAGACGCGCTGCTTAATCACGCCAAAGCGTATATTCATGAGCATCTAGAGACGGATATCTCGCTGGATGACATCAGCAACGCGGCTCACTTATCGAAGTACCACTTTTTGCGACTGTTTCGCCAACAGTTCGGCATGACGCCTCACCAGTATGTGATTAATTGCCGGGTAAACGCTGCCCGCGCCGCGCTGGACCAAGGCGCACCACTCACCGAGATAGCACTGCGCTTTGGCTTTACGGATTTGAGCCACTTCAACCGCCGTTTTAAGCGTATCTATGGCATGACCCCCTACCAGTATCAACGCGATATCACGCGCTAAGCACGTTTCCATCTAGAGGTTTTTTCATGTTAGCCATCATCGCCTATGCCCTGGGCGTTATGTACACGCCTGGGCCTGTGAATTTGTTGGGTTTAAATGTCGGTATCAATGGCCAGGGGAAACAAGCGCTGGGATTTTGCCTGGGCGTGGGGCTCGCCATGCTGATTTACTTGCTGGTATTAGGCTGGGCGGGAGCCGCTTGGATCTCGCAAGGCTCACGCGTAGTGCTTAGCGCACTCGGCTGCGCTTATATTCTCTATTTAGCCTTTAAGGTAGCCCGCGCCAATATCACGCTTGAGACTCACGCCCCAGCACCGCGCATGCTCAGCTTTCGCGATGGCTTGATGATGCAGTTGCTCAACCCCAAAGCCATGGTGGCAACGCTGCCTATCACTACCTTGCAGTTCCCCGCCGCAGGCATTCAGGGGGTGAGTCTCTTTCTCTGGTCGTTAGGGCTAGCCGCACTGGCCGCAGGCGCGCCCGGTAGCTATGTAGTGATGGGTAGCCTGCTCGGCCAGCGCGTTAAACACGCAGGCCTTATTAAAGGGTTTAACTGGATCATGGCGGGGCTGCTGGTGGCTGTGTCGCTATCGATTGGCTACGAGCATGTATGGCTGGCGGCTACTGCCCAAAGCTAATCCCCAAGCGCAGCGCTTGCAGGCTATCGAGCTGTACCGTCACCTCATCAGAAAACAGCGGGTGGCCTTGCACGCGCACGTTAACCGCCGCCTGGGAGCCACGGTAACCAACGGAGACAACGATATTGGCGCTATCACTCACTGGGGCCAACCAATCGTACTCAACGTTATCCACGCTCACCGATGAAAGCCCACGGGCTTCCAACTGCTCCTCGACTTCCTTCTCGATCACCACACCGTAGTAGACATAGAGTCCTGCGTAGCCCAGCCCCAGCAGTACCAGCAATGAAAAGAGTTTGCCCATTATTTGCCTCTGTTTGTGGTCATTTGTACGATAAGTGATGGATTACATCCGGCGCTTTAGCGACGCGTAGACTTTGCCTTTGTCACGCTTACCCACAGCAATAACGTAGATAAACAGTTCATCATCCACTACTTCATAGACCAGACGATAGCCTACGCTTCGAAGCTTTATTTTATAGCAGGCATCGAAACCACTGAGTTTATCGGCAGGCACACGAGGGGTTTCTAGCCTTTCAGCCAGCTTCTTTTTGAACTGTTGTTTGACGGGTGGGCTAAGCTTTTCCCACTCTTTCAAGGCCGCGGGCAAAAAGCGTAGCTTATAGGTCATCCAGTGATACCGTGACGGCCTTGTCTTTATCGGCGCGACGCTCTTCCACTAGCTTGGCCAGCTCGTAGTCTTCCAGCATCTCCATCATCGCCTCATAAGTTTCTACAGGGACAAGGTAAGCGGCGGGCTTGTTGTGATTCAACACAGCAATGGGGGCACCGCTTGCCTGGCTCAGCAGTGCCGAAGGGTTTTTCTTTAGCTCAGAAATACTGACCGAAAAGTTAGCTAATACTTGGTGCATGGAAACCTCCTGAAGCCATAAAAAAGCTCCTTTTCTAGCCCTAATATTAGCTCTTTTTTTGCAACTACTCCAAGCGTTCGCTGTTTACATTCACTGCTCAACGATGCGATGCCTAATGTCTACACCCTCTCACACTCTCCGCCAGTTCTTTCACCAGCCCATGCACCCGCGTCACGGCGTCATCACCGCTGCGGGCATGTTCGATGCAGTCTACCAGCGCAGAGCCCACGACCACGGCGTCGCTGAAGCGGCCAATGGTGGCGGCCTGTTCGGCGGTGCGGATACCAAAGCCTACGGCGATGGGCAGCGACGTGTGTTCGCGCAGCTGATTAACGGCGCTTTCCAGCCGCTCCGGTGTGGGGGCGCTGCCGCCCGTCACCCCCGCCACGGAAACGTAGTAGATAAACCCGGAAGCGTTGGCCAGCACTTTGGGCAGGCGCTTGGCATCGGTGGTGGGCGTGGCGAGGCGGATAAAATCGATGCCGTGCTGGGCGGCAGGCTGGCACAGCTCTTCGTCGTGTTCGGGCGGTAGATCTACCACGATCAGCCCGTCTACCCCGGCCTTGGCGGCATCGGTGAGAAAACGCTCGACGCCGTAGCAGTATATCGGGTTGTAGTAGCCCATCAGCACGATGGGGGTGGTGCTGTTCTGTTCACGGAACTGGCGCACCATCTCCAGCGTTTTGGCTTGGGTCTGGCCGTTTTCCAGCGCGCGCAGGGCGGCTTTTTGAATGGCGGGGCCATCGGCCATGGGGTCGCTGAACGGCATGCCGAGTTCAATGATATCCACGCCTGCTTCCGGCAACCCGTGCAGCAGGCGGCGAGAGGTCTCGGCATCCGGGTCGCCAGCGGTGAGGTAGCTGACCAGCGCCGGGCGGTTTTGCTGTTTGAGCGCGGTAAAGCAGTGTTCAAGACGAGAGGTGCTAGTCATGTCGTTCTCCTGTATCGCGCTCATACGTTTTTCACTCCGAACTTATCCCCCAGATGATGGGCCACGCTCATCATGTCTTTATCGCCACGGCCACTGAGGTTGACCACCATCAGGTGCTCGCGGGGAAGTGTCGGCGCGCGCTTAGCCACTTCAGCCAGGGCGTGGGCAGTTTCTAGCGCGGGGATGATGCCCTCTTGGCGGCAGCAGATTTGGAATGCTTCCAGCGCTTCGTCATCGGTGGCGGAAACGTACTCGACCCGCCCTTGCTCGTGCAGCCAAGCGTGCTCGGGGCCGATGCCGGGGTAGTCCAGCCCTGCGGAAATAGAGTGAGCGTCGATAATCTGACCATCTTCGTTTTGCAGCAGGTAGGTGCGGTTGCCGTGCAGCACGCCGGGGGTGCCGCCGTTCAGGCTGGCAGCATGTAGGCCGCTGTTGACGCCTTTGCCGCCTGCTTCCACGCCAATCATCTTCACATCGGCGTCATTCAAGAAGGGGTGAAACAGCCCCATCGCATTGGAGCCGCCACCAATGCAAGCCACCAGGGAGTCCGGCAAACGGCCCTGTTTTTCGGACATCTGAGCGCGGGTTTCATGACCAATCACCGCTTGAAAATCGCGCACCATCGCCGGGTACGGGTGCGGGCCTGCCACGGTGCCAATGATATAGAAGGTGTCGTCGACATTCGTTACCCAATCGCGCAGCGCTTCGTTCATGGCATCTTTCAGCGTGCCGGTGCCTGAAGTGACGGGGATTACTTCCGCCCCTAACAGTTTCATGCGGAATACGTTGGGCTGCTGGCGTTCGATGTCGGTGGCGCCCATGTAAATCACGCAGGGCAAACCAAAACGCGCAGCCACGGTAGCGGTGGCAACGCCGTGCATGCCTGCGCCGGTTTCCGCGATGATGCGCTTTTTGCCCATTTGCTTGGCCAACAATACTTGACCAATGCAGTTGTTAATCTTGTGTGCGCCGGTGTGGTTTAGCTCTTCACGCTTGAGGTAAATGCTCGCGCCGCCGAAGTGCTCGGTGAGCCGCTCGGCAAAGTAGAGCGGGCTGGGGCGGCCGACGTAGTCGCCCTGAAAATAGGCGAGCTGGCGCTGAAATTCAGGGTCGTTTTTGGCGGTGGCGTACTCATCCTGCAGTTCAAGAATCAGCGGCATTAGGGTTTCAGCGACAAAGCGGCCACCGAAACTGCCAAACAGCCCGTTGGCATCGGGTAGGCTTAAAGGTTTATTCATCACGACCTCTGCGTTTTGGGGCGATTTAGGGTTGTGATGACGTTAGCGCAGGCAGGCGGGAAGAAAAATCGATAAGATGGCACCAACCTGTGAGTTTTACGCAACTATTGAAAGAGACATCCATGCAACACAGCCTGCCGCCCTTAAGCGCCCTACGCGCCTTTGAAGCCACCGCCCGGCTAGGCAGCGTAACCGCCGCCGCCGATGAGCTAAGCGTGACCCACGGTGCGGTAAGCCGACAGCTAAAGAGCCTGGATGAGCATTTTGGCGTAGCACTGTTCACCAAAGCCGGGCGGGGGCTAGTACTCACTCACCACGGAGAGCAATTGCAAAACGGCGTGGGGGAAGCCTTCGCCAAGCTCAGGGATAGTTGCACCCGGCTCAAGCATGAGGTGGAAGAAGCACCGTTTACCCTGGCCTGCCCCGGCAGCCTGCTGGCCCGCTGGCTGATTCCCCGTTTAGACCGCTTAAACCAGGCGCTGCCGGAGCTAAAACTTCAGGTGGTGGTGAGCGATTCCGAGCAGCCCGGCCAGCCGGAGACCAGCGCAACGCTGGCCTTTTTCGAGCCACCTTGGCCTGACGAGGGCGAGCTGATTGAGCTGATGTCTGAGGAAATTTGCGCCGTGGCCAGCCCACGTTTGGCAGATGCGTGCCATACCTCTCATCCCGCATCGCTGTTTACCAACAAACTGCTTTATACCGCCTCACGCCCCCAAGCGTGGCCCCAGTGGGCAGACGCCCAAGGGCTGGAAACCTCTGTATTGAAAACAGCCCTCCAACAGGGCCAAGGCTTTGCGCACCTGTACTACCTCATAGAAGCTGCCGTGGCAGGCCTAGGGGTCGCCATCGCCCCGAAGCTACTCGTAGAAGATGATCTGAAAAGCGGACGGCTTGTCGCCCCTTGGGGCAGCATCGAAACCCCGGCCAGGCTCTGCCTGTGGCTGCCCAAACACGCCAACGCCCGCCGCAGTGAATCACTGACTGATTGGTTACGCAAGGAATTGGAAGGTTAAAGCGCTACTCGGTGTGGGTACACCACAAACGCCAACTTGTTGCCATCCGGGTCGCGGACGTAGGCGGCATAAAAGCCCTCCCCGTACTGCGGCCGAAAGTCCGGTGCGGCTTCGTCTACCATTGCCGAGTATGCAGCAGGGATTGGCACCAACGCGATCTATCAGGGCAACGAAGTGATTGATGCGGCCTTTATTCGCCAGGCCCAAGCTAATGGCCTGCCGGTACACGTCTACACCATCAATGAACCAGATGAGATGCAGCGTTTAATGGCGCTGGGGGCGAACGGCCTGTTTACCGACTACCCCGACCGCCTGCTTGAGTTAGTAGAGTAATCACCCGCATTGATACCTTTAGGAGGTCGCACCGGAGGAGGTGAACTCCTGCGGTGTCACGCTGGCGAATTTCTCTACAAAAAACACCAGGGTTTCAGGATGCCGAAAGCGCCTTTCAAAGGTTTCCTGCCCACTCTCTGAGCGGCGCGTTATCCGAGCGTGGTAGGCACTGCCTACCTTAGCCACATTAACGCTATTTTCATGGCCAAGCTCTCGGTGTACGGCGGTCACCGTCGCTTTAGTCTCGAGCATTGTTGCAAGCCTTTGCGCGGTAGAACGCTCTTCATCAGTCGCCCACAGCGGCTGGTCGCGGTTGCCATAATGGTAAAGCAGCACCGCCAGTAGCATGGCGAAGATACTGCTGGTGAGCATCCAAGTCAGTAAAACACCAGAAACAGGCATGGTCAGCATAATGACTAGCTGTACCACGCTGCCCACCACAAACACCCCTGCCAGCGGCCGCCACATACGCTGACTCATGACACGGCGCTTTAAAACATACCCCCACAGCCCGACCACACCCAACGCACCAAAAAAGAGGTATGCCATGGCAAGAGGCGTCCCGCCGCCGGAAAACACGGCCACGATACCTATCACAGGTAGCAGGCTATAAAGCCCGGCCAGTAGAACGTAGGCACGCTGAAGGGACATAGGATGACTCCTTATTTCATGGTAAAGCCGCGTTTCACCAAGAAATCACGCATATGGGGGCGCAGCTTGCTATCAAACAGAGGGGCTAGGTTGTGCGACCAATCACTATTTTTATTGCCGCTACTACGAGATTGATAGTACGCCTGCATGGTGTCGTCAAAGGCGGCTACATGGTCACTATCATCAGTGTAGTAGTCCTCTTTAAGAATCGCTTCAACGGGCAGTCGCGGCTTCACCTCTGGCTGGTGGGCGGGGTACCCAAGGCACATACCAAACACTGGGTAAACATGAGCAGGCAGGCGCAGCAGTTCGCTCACCGCCTCGGGGTTGTTACGAATGCCGCCGATATAGCAAATACCCAGCCCTTCCGATTCGGCAACTACGGCCACATTTTGTGCCATGAGCGCGGTATCCACCGTGGCGACAAGCAGCTGTTCCGTCATACCGCGCTCAACGTTGGCGCCCGTGCGGGCGGAAGCTTCTGTTGGGCGCTTCATATCGGCACAGAAGACTAGAAACACCGCACTGCTAGCGACATAGCCCTGCCCGCCTGCCAGCTCGGCAATGGCTTCACGGTTATCCGAATCTTTCACATGAATCACCGTGTACGCCTGTACATGGCTAGACGTGGCAGCGGCCTGCCCTGCTTTAATCAGCTCTAACAGCAGGCCGTGGGGGATCTCTTGATCAGTGAATTTACGAATCGAACGGTGGGAATTCAGTAGCTTAATCACGTCATTCATAACATTTTCCTCTTCAGTGCTTTGTCGTACCAAGAAATATGACCATCGAACACCAGATACAGCGCTTCACTGGTGCCGACGATGATGTGGGTAAACTCACCAATCGCCATGACATAGGTGACGATAATAATGATCCATACCTTCGCCGTGCTCTTCCCCACCTTCAAAATTATCATCCGCTTGATGATGCTGGCTCGTGGTTGCTCTCTCCCTGATAAGTCATCAGCGTAACCGTATTGTCTACACTTGGGTAGACGGTCAATGTGGTTAACACTGAGTTGTTAACGTACGGTGGTTAAAGAATTTTTACGTGATGTTGCACGCGTGAAAGTGAACGCTCGCTATACTGCTAATAACCCACTGAGTCCAATAACGATGCTAGGAAGCCGATATGTCAAACGCCTCTCACTCCCCGTCAGGTCAGGCATGGAATGCCGACCGGTACGCGGAACATGCCAGCTTTGTTCCTGATCTTGGCCATGACGTGGTCAAGCTGCTCTCGCCCCAGCCAGGGCAGCGCATTCTGGATCTTGGCTGCGGCGAAGGTGCATTAACTGAGCGCATTATGCAGCTAGGTGCCGATGTACTGGGTATCGATGCCTCTGCTGATATGGTGGCCGCCGCCCAAAAACGTGGCGTAACGGCACGAATCATTGACGGTCACCAGTTGCCCTTTGACCATGAGTTCGATGCGGTATTTAGCAATGCAGCACTGCACTGGATGCTGGACCCTCAAGCAGTGCTGGCCGGAGTAAAACGGGCACTGAAACCCGGCGGGCGTTTCGTAGCGGAATTTGGCGGCCATGGCAACGTGGCCGCCATTTGCACCGCGCTCATTGCCTCGCTGCAGTTTCGCGGCATTAGCTCTAAAGGCCGCCACCCTTGGTATTTTCCAACCACCAAGGAGTATGGCAACCTGCTTCAAACGGTTGGCTTCCGTGTGGATAGCATTGAACTCATCCCCCGCCCAACGCCGCTGCCTAATGGCATGGCGAGCTGGCTAGAGACGTTTGCCAGCCCCTTCTTCCACGGGCTGGAAGATGATCTGAAAGACGCTATTTTCGATAACACGCTGAATCTGTTGGCCCACAGCCTAAGCGACGGCCAAGGTAACTGGACAGCGGATTATGTGCGCATCCGGGTGGTTGCCCACACTTAATCTGGCCCTTCTT
>Ga0114908_1001298_pt1 | contig 12766 bp, 9 predicted proteins | sample MalvireepMed_s17_FD_87292 | JGI IMG/M metagenome (GOLD analysis project Ga0114908, IMG submission 87292) | Marine viral communities from the Global Malaspina Expedition - Malaspina viral metaG DeepMed_s17 | ecosystem: Environmental > Aquatic > Marine > Oceanic | place: Mediterranean Sea... | reverse complement strand
TGTGTAGTGAATTAACAATTGTCTGATTTATTTTTGGAAAATATTCAACAATAGATAAATCTCCCACAATGTCTGCGACTTTCGCATTATCAAGTATATAAATTCTTTCAAAGAGGCCAGAACGAGCAAATTCCTGCAGAACTCTATAAACAACCTTTTCTTGTCTTTTTTCGCCTTCGTTTAAAAAACTCAAATCGGGCTTTAAATAAACGACACTAAGCTCTGCATTTTTAATTTGCTCTAAAACCCCCAATATTGCACCGGCGGTTACGCCGCCGCCGGCGCAAATAAAAAACACCCTATTATCACCAACAGATCTTGTTAATTTTGGAAATTCGGGTACACTCTTTTCTGCCTCTTCCATTGTCTTTGATTTTGGCAAACTATAACAATTTTTTCCAGAAATATCAACATCAACACAATGAACATTATATTGAGGATATTTTTCGAAATTTTTAGCTATTTTACAACCAGCAGTGCCAAATCCAACTACTTCCATTTCACTTCCTTCATCTCGCCAAAGTTTTTGCCAGCTTGCACCGAAACAACAAAGTTGCCTAAATCAGTTTCTGCAAATGTATCAAAAATCTCTTTTAGCAGCCCTTTATCTTCTTTTGCCAAGTCAATTACCAACGAATCGTGTATTGCAAATGCTATATACGACTTAGAGTCTTTAAGCAAGTCATAAACTTTAATCATTTGTCTCAAAACCATATCTGCCGTTGTGCTCTGAATCAAATAATTCAAAGCATGAAATTCATCCGCTTCGATCTTCCTGCCAAATGGCGTTGTAACTATTTTACCATCCCAGTATTTTTCTTTAACACTAGATCTGTCATAAGCCATGTTTGCCAAATAATCTTTAGAATCTGGATTGTACAACCAAGCAAAAATACGTTCTTTGGCATCTTTCCGCGGCATATGAAATACATTTTTAGCATTCCATTCGTGTATGTCCTCTTTTGGCTGTTTTTTGTCGCACAAAGCCAACAATGTTCTTAATTCGGCAGCATTAAAATCCAACTCCACATAAAGATCGTTATTTGGCTCCAAAATAGAGCGATATTCTTTTTTAAGTGTCAAAATGGGAAAAGACTTTGGCTCTGTCGTAAGTCTGCCAGTTTTTGTTCCAAAAATATTATACTTAATATGCTTTTCTGCCTTTTTTAGACGTTTCAAAAAATTTCTAGCTGCAATTTGGTGGCCCAACGTACTTAGTTTATGCATTTTTAAATTTAATTGTCGATTTTTAATATCTTCGACAACTTTTGCAAGCTGCAGCAAAAATTCATAGTTTTCTGGTTTTTTGTAATTATCAAGAACATGCTTTGTTATTTGATTTTTGATTTCATAAAAATCCAAAAGAAAATGTTGTGGCACCAAATCATAAAAACAGTGCTGTTCTAATGAAATTTTTGCTTGTATAAAAGAATTTAAATGTGCCTTAAGTTTATTGCTGGCTTTAAACCAATTTGTTTTCAAATATTCTGGGCAAACGTCATTAATAGTGGCACCACCACAATATAATCTTGCAAATTCAACCTCAGAAGACAGATCGCCTTTATATTCCCAAGTGCCTTTTAAACCCGGCGGCTCGTCTTCGTAAAGAGTGCCATCCGCGTAGATATTTTTACATTCAGCTTTGTTATCCAGTGTTTGAAAAATCATTTATATGCTAAATAGAAACTATAAGCCACTCATATGGACTTTGCCTTATTTCTTCTATCGGCTGTGGCTCTTCTTTATTATCCGCCACATGCATTATCATTATAGGATCTCCTTCAGTTACTGTCAAGAACTTTGATGGAGAATGAGCCCCTATGGTACCAAAAATACCTTCAATATAGGTTATTGCTAAATTTGCAAATTTATAAAATTTTGGATCGCTGGCATATGCCCCAGGGCCTGCGCGGTCGAAAGGTGACGCGTCGGGGGCCCCCAGCGATTCAATTGCCTTGGCATAAAAACGGCGGGCATGCGTTATAATTCTTTTCATTTGCATTTTATTATAAGGACTGCCCCTTTCAATATTTCTGATTTCTGCATACCAGCCAATTATTTCAGGCGGCAAGACACGAACATTTAAATCCACAGTTTCGCCGGCAGTAGAAGCGGCTGATTGTTTTATTGTTTTATATTGAAAATAGTTCACAGGCCTTGTAACACTAAACTTATTTAAAAGAGTCTTAACAAGCTCTTGGTGAGAGCCGCAAGGCATAAAACTACCATCGGGCATTGAATGAAAGCCGCCGCAGCCAACTTCTTTGGCGCGCTTGATGGCCCCAGCTTTAGTGTTAAAAAAATCAGTAGCTAAACCACTAGATGATCCAACTGAAGTCGCAGAAGAAGCCTTTGTCGGGGGCGCTATGAAAAATCTAGGATGTTGCTCTCTAAATTTTTCATAAAAACTTATTAAAGTCAATAAAAAACCATTATATCTAGCTGCAACATTCAGGTAAGTTGCATTACGCTTGGTAAGCGTTTCATAGTAGTCAACTCCCTCTCCTCTTGTCTCAGCAATATATTTTGCCATCTTTTTTGAATTAACATCTGCAATCATTCTCCATGGTACATTAATATCTACTTTAAAACCATAACGCTGAGCCATGATTGAGTATGTTTTATAATTTGGATCTTCCAAAAATTTAATTTTCGATACATCCAAATCTTCTTGAAGAGCCAATATATCAACAATTAAGCCTGTGTGATAATCTGTCTTATTCACACTTTCAGAAAAACCAGAAGTTGTAAATGGTTTTTTAACGCTCATTAAATATGTCTTTAAATATTTATAAAAATCATCAAAATTTGTGAGCTTGGGGCTGTTTTTAAGATTTGAAAGCACATCTGCATAAAAATCATCATAAAGATCTTCCAAATATGTATCACGCTCTTCTTCTTCGTTGCGATAACTTATTTTTACCGACACTTGTTTTAAAAAGCCGCTATTTTTATTTATTCCTTTGCAACAAGGCAAATTCGTTAATTTGTTAAAAGCTTCTGCAAAGTCCAAAAATGCTTTTGCAACAAAATCCATCATTTGAACGCCGCCGACATTCAGAATATGTTCGTCAGTATGGTATATGCCAGCAGCAAAACCTTTTTTGTTGGTTTTGCCATAAAATGGCACATGGTACCACATATCTTTTGTATTTTTTCTATGCGCATTATAAATTTGCTTATAATTTAAATGGCCTTCATATTTTTCAGTTGTACCAGACTTATTACTGGCGGCCGAAATGAAGCCGTCCTCTTCTAAGATCTTTTGCTTCACCAAGTTTTCTTGATATTTCCAGTGTTCAGGTGGCGGATCCGGCGCCTTATATTTTGATTTAAAAGTAGATGGATCCGCAAGATTAACTAATTTAACAGTCATTGTTTTTCCTCTATTTTTAATTTATATTTTTTAGCTATAGAAGTTTTAGATAAAAGATTTTCATACACATATTTGTCAATCTCGGGTATAAAAGAGGTTCGAAAGGGTTTCTTCTTTTCTTTGGCATTTTTTGTTATACCGCACTCTTTCGCTCTTTTTTTAGTTTCGTTGGCTTCTAATGCCGGCGAATGAACATTAATTCCCTGTATTGCGGTTTTATAAACGCCTGGAGATAATGTGTCTGTTAAACTTTGAATGCTATAATAGCCAGTAATCCCGGGATCATCTGTTAAGCTGATTCCCAAAGGGCTCACTGGCAAAACAAAATAGCCGGCTTTATAAAATAAATTATTACCTGATGTTGCCGGCTGTGCAGAATAAGCAAATTTTAAATACGGATGCGCCACGTCTTTATATTTATCAAATACCAACGCAGTTCGCAAATCTTCGTTATCTGAATAAGAAAAAGTAATAGTCTCTAGAGGCCCCGAGCTTGCGCCTATAAAAAGGTGAATCATACCATCTTTTTCGTCTTTTTCTCGATTAAACTTCCTATTTTCTGTTTTCTTCAACTGCGGCGTATTAAATCCAGTATCTACTGTCTTAACTGTTGTCCTCTGATGGAAATGCAACACGGGAACATGATTATCTTTTGGACGATTAGATTTCAACTCTAATGCATAACTGTCTAGTTCGATATCGTGCAGCGCCAGGGCAGCACTGGGCTTTGCCGCGGGCGGATGAGTATAAAGCCAAGACGACTTGCCAGTATATTTTTTCGCAGCTTTTTCCGATACCATAAAAGGTGTTGCGACAAGGCCACTTAACATTGAGCCATTTTGGCCGTCGAGCGAATAACCACTAAGTATTGTCGGCACTAAAATTTGTGTCACCGATTCCATGAATTGTCCAAATGTCCAGTCGCCAGTTTTCTTTGCCGTAACCTCATTATAAAACCATCTTTTAAAGACGCCGGTTTCCACTAATATGTCGCCGATATTAACCCAAACAGGGGTGCCCATAGGCTGATATGAAACATTCCCCAAGCTTGTAATCGGCAATCGACTATATCGATCATCGTCGGCGACGGCTATGGCTCCGCCGGCGGGCTTTGACCAATCATATATAGCCTTTATTAAGCTTCGAAGAGGAAAAAACATGAAATTTCCAAATGTGTGTGCGTTGTTAATTCTGCCTTCTCCGCCTGTTGGTTTTTTTCTGAGGTGGCAGACAGTGTGCTTTTTTTTATTTATTGTTTGTACACCCTTGACGTCGTACCCAGATGGACATTTTTCAGCTTTGGATCCCGACTTCTTAGTTATTGTTTTTTGACACTCATATGTTGTGTCCGGGCTTTCACTATAGTCTTTTGGGCATTTTTTTGTGACAGGATCTTTAATTGCCTTTACTAGAATTTTTAATTCGGGGCCGGCAAGCACAAATATTCTTGCTGGCGTATCGTCTTCAGATGAGCCGTAAGTGCTATAAGTTAAAGCTGCCAAAATACGATCTAATGATTCATCAACACTTTCTTCGGCCGAGGATGCAGTCCCGTCGTACTTTACCCTCTTTTTTGTTTCTTTAAGATCGTCGACACGATATCCGCTATTTAGCCGCTCCACAATCTGTTGCTGTTTCCAAACGAAGGGCACCGACATCTTGCCGGCTTTAGCCATCTTCGTGGAATACGCCGAAAGGTTAGTGTGCCAATCTTCTTCTGGAACTCTATAGATGGCAGAAGAGATCTTGTGCGTGCGCGCAGGTGCCACGCCATGCCACTCGGAGCGGAAATCGATACCAAAAAGACTTCCATTTCTTGCAATTTGAGTTAATAATAATGCACTAGTTTTCTTTGCATGCTCTCGTTTAATTTTTTCAAGCTCAAAACTAAGTCTTTTGATTTTTGCTCTACTTCCTTTAATTTCTTTCTTAAATTCAGCTTCTTCTTCGCCGGTGGCTTTTTTAGTCATACACGCTTTTATTTTTTTGTCTAATTCTTTTTTTAATTCATCAATCTGCTTAAACTCGTTTATTACTTTTTTATCTTTTGTGCTTTTTTTAATAATATTCAAATTATAAGGTTTAAAAATGTTGCTTTCTTTTTTTGGCTCCGAGCGCGCATAGATCCTCGCCGCCGGCATTCCTATATATTTTACACCTAGTTTTACTTCTCCAGTTTCTGTAAAACTGATATCGTGCTTTGTCCATTTAACATGAAATACCTTTTTTTCTTGTTCTATAAAACTTTCTATCATGGCCTTGGTGATGCCCGGGCCCCAAAAATCAGCACTAAGGTGTGGGTTGGTAGAATAGCCATATTCTAAAACTAAACTTTCAATCTCTGAATCCAGATTGGGCTTAATTAAGGTAACATAATCATCTGCTTTGGTGAGGGGATCTCCAGCAAGAGTAGTTCTGACGGGGTGTCCTTTAGTAAAAACTCCAAAACTTGCAAAAAAGAAATTTATATCAGCATAAAATGAATTTCCCAGACCCCAAACTGGAAAGTCTCTTTTTACGCTAAGATCCATAATACCAGCGCCGGCGGCGCGTTCAAATTTGTTTTTTAAAATATTTTCTTCAGTATCAAATGATCCATAGCCATAAAAAGTACTTTTGGTTGTTTTTTTGTCCGTTGCCGTCAATCTTGATATATCTGTAAAAGGCTCAAAAATAATTTCGCTTTTAGTCGCGTCTTTCCACGACGCTTTCTTATTTCGATTAGGTTTAGTTATTTTATATATCCTTATATAAGGTTGCAGCGCGGCAAGCTGATGTGGTTTCATATTTCTCCACACATGCAAATACTGCTTCTTGATGGTTAAAGATAGCTTTTGCGCGGCAATTTTTTTCTGATTTGTGCTATTAACCTTTTGCATTTTGTCTTTTATAAGCTGATTTGACAAAGACGGGTGCAGGTTTACAATTTTTGTTGATTCGAAGTCCTCACCATCCAGATATAACTTTTGCCGCAAAGCAGTCGCTTGTGCGCCGGCAGCATATAATTGCGGCAAAAGCACATCACTAAGCCACCCTTGAGGACTAAGTTGAGAAGGTAAAAATATTTGCATTATTAAAGCCCAATTATATTTACTATTTCCATCAGAGGCGTTGGAACCAGAACCACATCGCCAACTTTTATATGATTTTCTGTTGGTTTCTTGTTAAACCAAGCGATAATCCACCAGTATTCTGCAGAACCATAATATTTATCTGCTAATTTATAATATCTATCGCCTATATTCCAAATGTGATTTACGGGAGGCGACATTAATGTTAACTGTTTAAGCGTGGGGTATTTAAGCTCTACTGTTTCAAAATGAGGCAATTCATTTATTTTTTGTACTTCATTTAAAGTTTCGCGGCCGTACCTATGTTTAAACTCTTGTTGATAACCAGTGTCATCATTATAAATTACGTCTGTGCCCGTATATCTTGAAAGTGCCATTTAACCCGTGCTCCCCAAAATTTCAGAAAATTGTACCTGTTCACCGGTACCGCCGCCGATCGCGCTCATGCCAGCTTGCATAACATCACCAAGGGACGCCCTTGTCCTATATGGAAAATCTCTGTTTCCAAAAAATTGTCCGCCGTCGACATTTACGTCCCAGCCAACAACACTTTCATGTAATGGTTTAAAGCTAATATTGAAAGTTAATACCCGAGGAAGCAATGCCTGTTTCCCGGGAATTGCGCTGCCATCTGTAAAAACGCCGCGCTGATTAATTCCAAAATCTGACGAAAAACTAGTAATATAGCCTAGCAAACCTTTGTTTGGATTTGCATGGTTCACCAAAAAATTAGCAAATTTAATTCTTACTAAAGGGGGCGACGCCAGAACAGTTTGTTGTGCGCCGGCGTCGCCCACATTAGTATAGCCTGGATATAATGACTTAACCACCATATTAAGCTTTTTTAAATTTTCATTTGCATCATCTCTATCATAATTTGGAATTGCAAACGCCAAACTAATTGCTCTATCGGTATTTTTATAAATTGGAATGGCATCTGCGCGACCAAACACCGGAGTGGCGCTCCATTGTGGAGTAAAGCTATCAGAAAATGCCGTTAAATAAGCAGGAAAAGACAATGTTGTATTTGTTGCTGTTGTTGGAAACTTAAATCTAAGCGTAGCAAAACTCAACGTATTTCTAATATGCGCTTCAGCGGGTGAACACGTCCCAAGAGTTGGATCTGTATCCATCAAATCACTTGCAAGGTTTTTTAATGAACTCATTCCTTGGTTAGCCAAATCCTCGACAAAATTTCCCATTTTTTTATTCTCCTAAATATTATTATTTACAATTCACGCCGCCGTATGGACCTTGCACACATTTTCTACCTTTATCGACAGCTTGGGCCATGGCGAAGAAACCGTCCTTCACCTTTTTCATATCGCCTTCTTTAAATACATCTGCAATGCCGCTGCCAACGGCGCCGGCCAACTTGCCGCCGATGTTTTCAACTAAATTATAGCCGAATTGATCAATTTGCGAGGCGCCTTTTACCAGCGCGTCAGCAACACTGGTAGTGACGATGCCGGCAGCCTTTGGCAGCGCTATATACATCATTGACTCTCTTGAGTCTTTAAGTGCGGCGACGAGCGTCGTCTTTGTTGCCGCGGCCTGAACTGCAGCGTCGGTCTCTCTAGGCCGCATACCCCTCATGTCGCCTTCTGCCATCATCATTTCTCCAGCAGAAACCGCACCCGGCTTATAAGATGCCATTGCCCTGAACTGTGTTGCAGTCAAGCCATATGCTTTTCGCAACGCTATTGTATACGCACGACTGGCACGAGGGCCGGCTGATTGCACCCTGCCCATAACACTCTGAATTGATTTAGAAATATATTCCATTCTTTCTGGAAAATCCATTCCGGCGGCTTTAATTGCATCAAAGCTACCGCCCAGCGAAGACATCACTGCATTAATTTTACCAGCAGATGCCTGCGCACTATCCAAAGTCTCAAATTGTTGCAGCGGCGTCATTATTTCACTAACGCTTAGACCCATTCTACGTGCTCTTGTTTGGAACAAAAGTGTTTGTCTTGTCATTTGTTCTGTATCAAGAATGTCCATAAAGCTTTCAACGTGGCTGCTAAAATCTTGCCACACCCTCGCATAACTCTGACCGGTTGTTTGAGCAAACTTATTTAAAACCGTGCTTGTTTTTAAACTTGCTTCACGCGTTTTGCCCAACACTCCTTCAAATTTATTAAAAACGCCCAGAGTTGTGCCTGCCGACACGCCAAGCTTTTGATACATTACAACTTGTTTAGTAATGGCCATTGAATCTTTTGCAAAGGTGGGCCCTGATACCTTTGCATACCCTTCCAGTGCGGCTTCCATGCTCCTCGCCACGTCCTCGGTCGAAAATCCTAAATCAGCATTTCTCCTTTGAAGATTAGTTAAATCGGCAATCATGCCGCTGGTTTGACTGCGTGTGGTGGATGCCAGCTTTGTTAAGCTTGCGCCCATTTCATCAAATTTACTTACTGTTACCGCCATGGCGGGGAGTTTTTTTTCTAACACCGACCAGCCTTTCTCTAATAAAGAAAGTTTGGCGGCGCCGAGGCCCTTGCCGGCAAATTTGGATTCTGACTTTAGCTTTTTCCGCTTAAAGTCTCCTAAAATTCCTAATGCTAATTTTTTTTCATTCGCTGGAAATGTATCAGCGAGTTCCTTAGCCTTGTCTACGTTGCCAGCGTGAAGGAATTCTAGAAAAGCTTTAGCGTTTGCCGAAATAAATGCCATAAAATAATCCTCTCCCTACTGTATAAATAGTTTTATCGAGAATTATTTTTATTACGCTCTTCTAAATGTTTGGCTAATCTTTTAGCAAACCAATCTCTTAATTTTATAGGCAGGGAATATAATTCGTGGAAACCCCAATTGCCATGTTGTTTTAAAAGAAAGAAAGTCTCATATACGCCGTTCATATACTCAGTCGTCAGGCCAAAAAAAGTTGCCCGTAATAGGCAAACCCCCTTCATTAGTATGTTCACACCGTGAACATTCATATTTATACATGAAATCAACGCCCGGAATATATTTAGCATAAATTTTTCTCAATGCTCTAGAATCTGCAATTGGCATATTTGATATAAAGTTTCTAATAAAAATTAGATCATCATTGCCAGCAACAGATTTTATCATTTGACTATATCGCTCTGTTATTGTTTGTTCTGGTAAATTATGTTTTTCTTTTGATACGGCTCTATCAAACAATTCTTTTTCATCGACGCCCGTTAACATTTTTAATTCAATTTTCATTTTGCTCACTGGCAGATCTACAAAAATAGTGCCAGCCGGTGTGATATCAACATCAGAATAATCTACTTTTTTATTTTTGGCTTTAGTTAAATCCAACTCCAACTCATTCAAAGCAAAACAAAGCTCACAAGACATAGTAACAGTGTAGTCTGTCCCATAACCATTTATTCTTGCATTATATAATATTGCATCTCTGTCGCCCGACAACAACGAAGAAGATTTAATTGTTTTATCTACCAATATACTTTCAATTAATTTATCAAAAACAATGCCAGCTTTAGAATATGCTGTATTGACTAAAATATCTTCCTCTTTAGTCGTCATATAATAAACTTCAGCCGTTTTCTTATTGTAAAGTGGATGATCGCTTGGATAAAATTTTCCTTCTGAGGGGAGTTTTACCAAGTCAATTGGTGGTGTGTACTGTTGTTGTGTTTTAGTTGGGAAAACAAAGTTTTCTGCGTTTCCATTACTCATTTATACCTCTTATTATTCACTGACCCCGGAATTATTAACATTAGTGCCAAGTTCAAGTTCTGCCCAATCATATGATACCGTAACTTTGATATTTGTTAAATCATCGCTGTTATAATTTAAATCACTAAACTTAACTCCCTTAATAAAAGCCCCATGTAAAAACCACTGTTCGTGGACTTCACCGTCTGGCTTAAGCATTTGAATGGCAACTTTTCCCAAGCTATTTACCAAACCATATTTTGATAAATCTTTTATATTTACTGAACTTACCTGATCTGGATAATCATATGCGCAGCCTCTAAGCTTTTGCATAAAAGTATTGGCAGTTGAAGCTGAATATAATTCTCTTACTGTAAAACTAATCTCTTGCCACTTAATGCTTTCCGGAAAATGAAAATGCCAGTTTAACAATCTGTGCTCTGAGGTGACAATTGTGTATCCCGGCCTCGCAACTTCACTTATAAGCGCGACGTCGATATCTTCAAGGCGCAACAAAAATCTATAACTTTGTTGTGCGTCAACGACGACGCGATCCCAAGAGGGGGATGCATCAAGTGGCTCCACCTTACATGTGGGCGCCCCAATTTGATTGAGCATTTTTGCAGCAATTGACTGAACCATTTATTTAATTTAGGCGAACGACTCAAGGTGAGCAAAATCATATGCCAAACTAATAGATACCGTCATTAAATCTTCGCTATCATATGAAACGTCATCATATTTAATTGATTTAATCCACGCATTGACTAATCGCCACTCTTCAACCTTTTTACCATCCGAATCAATTGTTTGAATTGTTACATCGGTAAGGCTATCGGAAGCAAACTTTCTTTTTGAAATGCTTTTTCTCCAATTTTCATTTTGCCCAGTCCAGTTGCTTGGAACTTCATAACCGGCGCGCTCAATTACATTAAAAACTGTCGCGGCGATATCTGGATTAATAGGATCAACTAATTGAAGTTCAATGTCTCCCCAAGTAACTCTACCGGGGAACTTAAATTCATGTGATAGAAATTGATGTTTGGCGCCATCTGAAACTGTAATGCTTGGTCTTCCTGCGCTTTTGACAACCCATGCTGGAATGTCCCCTAAGCGCAAAATAAACTTAAATTTACGTTTGGGTTCAATATTCATTGATTGCCATTGTGGCAATGCGTCTGCTTCTTTTCCCGCCATTATATTAACTCCTTCCTACTATAATTAGTATTAATCCTCAAAAGCGGCGCCAGTATTGGTGATAATAAAATCAACTGCAATGAATTCAATTGCCCGGGCGGGCTTCAAGAATACTTTTGCATACATAATGTTTCTATCAACTAAGTCTGGCGTAGTTGTTGTTTGATCTAAAACCAACTTATAATCATCGAGGCCAAACCTTGCTTTAACATCAGCTAAGAAAGGATTAGCGCGATTAATAAATCTATCCCAAGTAGCAGTTACGTTTGGCTCAAACAAAATGTCATTTGAAATTCTAGATATCCCCTTCTTCACAAAGAGAAGTAGCCTTCGAACATTAATTCTATCCAAAGCGGATCTTGTAACTTGAAGCGTCTTTTGTCCAAAAATTACAATACCTTCGTTCGGGAAAGTTGCAATTGGATTAATGTTCGCATCATACAAGTCATCTCTATTTTGTGCAGTCAGGCGCTGAGTTACGTTAACAACTGGCAGTCCAGCGACACCAGTTGAAAGTCCGCCGCGATTAAAGCCTGCCGGGGCAAACCACGGTGCCTTTATTTTGTCTGTGTACGACATTGCACCCAGAGCAGCAACTGAAGGTGGCACGTACACAAGGTTACCCAGAAGAGTATCTTTAATCTGTACCCACGGGTAATATGCACAAGCATAGCTTGAATTTATATAACGATTTCTAAGGTTGTCTACGGCTGTTTTTACAGTAGTGCGATATGTTTTGCCACTGCTGCTTTCGTGTGCCGGCTCAAAGTCGCCTTTAAGATCAACAATCGCCATGGCATCACCGCGTGCTTCACAAATATCCATAAGGTGTGTTGTTAAAGGCTCATGAGCCAAGCCCGGGGCTATAGCTAGATTGTATTCCACAACTTCTGGATCTTTGATAATATCAAGAGCCTCTTTGTATGTGTTGAACACATAACTGTTAACTTCTGTAGGCGTGGTTGAAGCATTGTGCAACAAGCCGCTGCGTGTTGGGTCTTTTTCTTTAATATTAAAGCCATCAACGCCGCCATAGAATACAGTAGTGAATTTAGCAATCCCTAGATCAATAACATCTTTATAGGAGCCGCTAGCAACAGTAACATACTCCGGGGACTTGTGTGAACCAGAAATGTAGTAATAGTTACCAGCCGATGAGCCGCTGACATCATCTAGTGAGAAGCGCCACATAAATCTAGTATAAGTGGTGTCTACGTCTGTTTGGCTACTCAAGCCGTCGCTTTTTGCTCTAACAAGGTCTCTTGTTGATTCATCAAACTTACCATTTGTCTTGGTTAGTCCAGTCCAAGCGCCCCAATAAGCATCTTTAACGCTTGACAGACTTTCTTGTCTGGCGTTTTCTCTCAGGCCCACTTTTGGGTAGCGGAAGATCACCCGGCTGCCAGTTGGGAATGCCTTGTAGTTGCCACTAATTGCATGCTTGACAGTCAAGGCGTTGGCAGCG
>Ga0114908_1001297_pt1 | contig 12767 bp, 19 predicted proteins | sample MalvireepMed_s17_FD_87292 | JGI IMG/M metagenome (GOLD analysis project Ga0114908, IMG submission 87292) | Marine viral communities from the Global Malaspina Expedition - Malaspina viral metaG DeepMed_s17 | ecosystem: Environmental > Aquatic > Marine > Oceanic | place: Mediterranean Sea... | reverse complement strand
GGTATAGGGGGAGGAAACCGCGCGGACTCAATGGTCACAAGTGGCGGTACGTATGACCAGATTCGCATCGGTGCACCAACCTCTGCTGTTGATGGGAAGGTAGACGTACTGCGGCTGTCGAACCTGCTGACAAAGGGCGGTAAGTGCTTGTTGTCCCGCATCAAAGCTGGCGTCATCGACGTGGAGTTCCTGGAGGTGGGTTTGGGGAACGGGTTCGCCTCAAAGGAGTTCGTGGTAAAGAGCACGGTCGTGTACAAGAATGCCACCATCACTGCCAACGTGGAGGAGAGCATCAGTCCACCATGAAGGACTTCATCGGCAAGCTGCGGCCACAGATTTTCCTCGCCCTATGCATCCTGGGTATCATTGCCTACATGGGCATACAGAACGGACTGAACGAGGTCGCCGTTGGATGCATAGCGGGGATAATTGCCCTCGCGAAAGATGTGCTTCAGAGTGACGCTTAGATGGATAGCTTAATTGCCAGCATCCCCAGCGATATGAGTGCCCATATCCCCGCGCTGTTATCAGCCCCGTTGTCCACAAAGTCCTCCCACTGTGCCCCTGCCTTGTGCGGCTTCGGGTGAAACTTCAGCCCGCTTTTGATGTGACCCCATGCCCAGTACTTCAGCGGCCCTCTAAGCCACGCCGTCTGCGGAGACTGCTCTGACCGCTTCTGGGTCCACGCCCCAGGTATCCCCAGGTGGTCGCACAACTCCCTGATGGCGTACTTCCCGTAGCCATTGCGCACCTTTTGTTCATCGGAAGCTGCTAAACCCATCTCCATCACTCGGTGGTCTAGGAAGGGGTTACGTACCTCGATGCTGTGAGCCATGCTGGCGTGGTCGTTGTACTTCAGGGCGCGTGGGAGCTTACGGTGTTGAATGTCGGCTAATTGCTCCTTAACTAGTCCATTTTTTAGTGGCGCATCTTGATACCACGGGTAACCCGCCCATCCCTCGTCTAGCCCCTGGCCGTCCACCAGCACCGGCACCCCTAGTTCCCTAGCCTTTTGGTACACCAGACCCATACCGAGGGTAGGAACGCCACCGTAGGGGCCATCCTGGTGGTGGTGCATCTCCTCGGCTAGACGAGGCACGTCCTGCCACTCCAGCTTCATGGTGTGCCAGTCCTGCGGTGCAATTTTTTCTGCAAAAGGGCGTTCATCCAGCCCGTCCGCATAGAAGGTAAAGGCGTGCAGGTTGGGGTGGCCGGCATCTCGTAGCAGCCACATGAGCAGTGACGAGTCCAACCCGCCTGACAACGCTACTCCCACGGGTACATCCGCGCGCAGGTGTATCCGGACGGCGTCTTGGAGAAGGGGTAGGAGGGCGGAGCGTTGGTAGCTAGACGGGTGTGGGGTGTACCAAGTCTTTAGCAACTAATATTTTATTTTCTGAATGAAGTGTATGCCGATATTAGGCAGTGGGTAAATGTATAGATGCCGGTTACCATGGCGGTTTCTCCAAGCGATTCCCCATCCGCCATGGACGATGTATCCAGCACCACCTCTATACCGTGGCTTGACTCGTTTCCAACCCTTTAGTTGTATTAGGTGTCTCTTTTTCATGTCTTCCCCTTAGCAAAAAGTCTGCGAATGCTAAATCCATCTCCGTATCTATACTCACGCTGCGCTCTTCGGGGATGATATACGGCCTCACCAGCGTACCCGTCATGGACCCGCCCTCGATGATGTCCCTGCGCGTGAGGTAGATGCCCCCGTCACGGATGTACGCCTTGGGTCTGAGGTCTTGGCGCCGGCCTTCCCATTGGTCAGTAGGCACGGTGTAGAAGGGATACAGCCATCGCTCCTCAGAGATTCGCTTGATTAACTTGGGATGGTGCGCGGGTATCTCGTGGACGCTCACCACTGAGTCTACAGATGTACTGGCAAGGGAGATGGCAGCCTTGATGTCCTCCGCGGTACGCAGGGGGTTGGTGGGCTGGAGGAGGAGTATCCACTTCTGATTACCTCTTAACTCACCCAAAAAGTGCTGGACAACCGGCAATGTAGGAGTGTCGTCCTGTGCCAACTCAGGCGGACGGTGTATCACCGGTACTGCCCCTTCATCGACCAACTCGGCTATTTCGAGGTCTTCTGTAGAGACGTAAGGGCTTAATCCCGCTTCATAGGCGGCTTCGGTAGTCCAGTCAATGAGTGGCTTGCCTCCACACATGCGGATATTTTTATTCCTGACGCCCTTGGAACCACCCCTTGCCGGCACCAGTGTCAGAATCTCGTTTAGTTCAACCACGCTGCGACCCTCTCTGCGATGCGTGTTCCCGCATCGCCCCGCCCGTACAGGTCGCTGCTCTCGTAAGGCCCGTGTGCTACCTGCTTATCGATGGCGTGCCGTATCTCGTCAATGTCGTATCCCACCTCCATCACGTTCTCTGCCCTCTCCCTGCCCTGCTGCCTCTGCCCGATGTTCACCACGGGGGTTCCGAAGTATGACGCTTCCCGGATGCCAGCACTCGAGTTTCCCACCAAGCACTGTGTCCCCGCCAGCCGGGCCAAGAACTGGTCTGGCTCGTCGTTCCAGTGTCCGACAGCCTGGGTGATCTCATCGTTCCCAGGGTCGATGTTAGGCCCGTACCATCGCGTCACGTCCCCCCTGAGCTTCCTCACTACCGCTAAGGCCTCTCGGTTCACAGTCCCATTCACGTTCGTGTCGGGGTGGTATAGGGCCATAATGGGGAGTTCGGCGGAAGGGGTGGTGCGTTGACACAGGTCTATGGAAGGGCAGCCCGTAACGTACACAGGAGCGTGGTGGCTACGGAGCATCGTCTTGACACGCTGTGCCGATCTCTCGGTAGCCACTAGGTGCAGGTCTGCTAGCTGAGTAATCGCGTTCCGTACATAGTGGTCGGTGTTCCCGCTCACCTCACCACCCTGGATATGGCATAGTGGCACATTGTTGTACCGGGTCGCAATGGCGGTGGCGAGTGTCTCCATACGATCTGCCACAGTCACCACTGCATCGTATTCTTTCACCTTTGCGTCCAGGTAGACCAACTGCTCTGATACGCGCCAGCTTGGGCTCATGCTCCGATCAGGGTAAATCGGCACCTTTATGGTCTGGACAGGCAGCGGTTCCCGTATCTCCCCGTACTTCGGCATGGTGGCGGACTGCATCACGAGCGCTGTCACGTCCAGGTCGGGGTGCTTCTCCATAGCCTCCAATGCAGTCTTGATACGCGCGTAACTGCTTCTCGCCGTCACTACCACCGCGACAGACTTCATTCCTGCCCCTCAATCCAGCGCTTTAGTTTGGACGCAACGAATATCTCACACTTCTCCATACTCTCGTGAGTGGCCCCTGCGATATGTGGGGTGATTATCAAATTCGTTTCTTGGCGGGCGTACTCTAGCAAGCTTTGGTTCCGCTTCCCTCTCTCGTCCGTCATCACGTCCAATGCGGCTCCTCCCAACTGGCCCGACTTGAGGGCTTCGAGCAGCGCGTCCTCGTCCACGATCTCGCCCCGGCTGGTGTTGATGAGGTAGTTTGTGCGGGCTATTTGCTCTACGCCTACCATTCCTCTTGTCTCTTTGCTGAGAGGAACATGGAGGGTCAGAATGTCACAGGGATGGACATCTGTATAGCCTATCTTCGTGTCGCGTGCGAATACTGTCATACCAAATACCTTGGCGTATCGACCGACTTGTGCTCCTACTCGCCCTGCTGCGCCCACAATGCAAATAGTCTTCCCCTTCAACTCCGTCCCCCGCCACGAGTCTCTGTTCCACCTACCTGCCTTCACATCGTCAAACGCCCACGGCACCCGTCTAACCAGCGCCATCAATAAGGTCCACGTGTGCTCTGCCGTCGCAGGGATAGTGCTGAGAAAATCTGCCTCTCCTTGTAAGCTGAGTACATCAACCCCCCGAGCCTTAGCAGCATCAAGGTCAATGTGATCGAGGCCAGTAGTCGCGGTGACAATAGCTTTGAGGTTAGGCGCACTATCTATGAACTCCCTATTGACCTGATATCCAAGCCGGGTGATGATGACCTCGGCACTATCTAGTCCATCCCGCTCCCAGAGGATGTGTTCGGCTACGTCACGCAGGATGGCCTTGGCCTTGGGCGAGTACCCGCCTGGCTCAAGGTTGAGTATCTTCACCTCAACATCGTTTCCTGTAAGAACGCTCGCCCCGGAACATCCTGCGCCAACACCCTGCCGAGATACTTTCCATAGTCAGCAGCCGGGATACCCGTCCCCGGCTTGCGGTAAGCAAAGTGCCGCTCTTCCAAGATAGTGCCGGCCTTGAGCTGCTCCGCGAACGTTATCGACTTGGTGAACAGGTCGCGCATGGGCTGCATCTCCTGAGCCATCTCGTCTTTGTCCACGGGATTAGTGATGATGCGCTCTATCCACCGTACGCCCTCGACCAGTTGCCTGAGCTCGTCGATGGTGATGGATGACGATACGTCCGGTCCGAACTCCTGCTTGCTGAAACAGACGTGGACTTCGAGCATCTCTGCGCCTAGAGCGGCGGCTGCGAGGCCGGTGTAGATAGAGCCAGAGTGGTCGGAGAGGCCATGCAGTGAGTTAAGTAGGTTAAGGCCTATTTCTTCAGGAGGGCAAGGGTACTTTGATGTGCATTGCAACGTATGAATCCAAGGTACACTGCCGAGACTGCTAACAGCCTGCGCTAGTTCTACTCGATCACTCATCCCGCTACTAAGCACCACAGGCTTGCCCGTCTTCGCTATCGCCTTGAGCAGCGGCGTGTTGCCCACCTCTCCGCTCGCCACCTTCCACCTGTCTACCAGACCATCCAGCATCTCCACGGCCTCGATGGAGAACGGCGAGACGATGAACTCTAGGTCTTGCATGTGAGCGTGTGCTGCCAACTCAATCCATTGCCTTGGGGTAAACTCCATGCGTTCCCAGTATTCATACCGGCTGATATTTTCTCGCGTAAACTTCACCCGCCAAGGTTCCGAAAGCGTGCTCTCGGCAGCAGCTATATGACACTGGAATTTGACGGCATCGGCACCAGCTTTAGCAACGGCGTCGATGTAGGTGTGTGCCACGTCGATGGAGCCGTTATGCTGGTTACCTATCTCAGCCACGATTTTCATTCTTTTCCTCTCCCTCAAGGTACTTTTCAAGAACGTGCTTCAACACCACGTTCTTCCGTGGGCCAAAGTTCCGTAGTCCTGGAATCGCGCCCGATCTGAACAACTCGTATGCCTTCGTCTTCCCTACGCCGAGCCTCTTGGCCGCCTCCATGACGGTCATCGTCTCTCGGTCTGTGCCTGTGGTGGACATTTGGCAGCCTCCAACGGCATTATAGCAGCCCTATCGGCATTTGACAACCCCTAAGCGGCCCTGTATACTATCCCCACGCCTACGGACATGCGGCCTTAAGCAAGTCGCGTGACCCAAACGACTGGAGTGTTACCCCCTACAAATGTTTCCGTGGGCGAGGCGAGGGTTTTTTGGCCACCTACCTTTTGGCTCTCGCCGTCCTCATAGCCGGGGCCGGGATTCAGGCCCCCCGCCCCGGCACACCATCATGACTGACCACAACGCAGAACATGACCGCTTAGAGGCTCTTACCCAGGGCAAGGAGTGTGTGCGCTGCGAGCAGAAGCCCAATGTTTCATGGCAGGGAAAGTATGGCGTAGACGCCTATATTCTTAGATGTGGTTGCTGGCCCACACCGCCCAAGCTGGTCAAGCAGCCACACCGCGTTACGAGGCGGCTGGGCCGCATGGTGCGGGACCGGGCGTTATCGACAGGCGAAGGCGGAGTGGAGGACTTGTTTCCTGGCTAGATACAAGGCTGAAATACACGTCAAGATCATCTTTGACGAGCACCAAGGTATAACCAGTGGCGTTAGGTCTAGCAATGCACGCCGGTTAGCACAGGATTATGTCAAGGATATCGCTGCCTTAGAACCTGTCTTAGGCGACGCTCCTCGGTGCCAGAGTCTTCGGGTTTCTCTAGTGCATGTAAGCGAGATAGCAGAACTCAAAGGAGGAAATTCATGACGCTCGACACGATACCGGCAGAAGAAACCGCATTGGACGTAGCGCCCGTCTCTGGCGCCCCCATCTCGATAGCGCAGTTCAAGCAGCGCCAGGAGTTGGTGAAGTACGTCGTCAGTGAGATGGAGGACAAGGTCCACTACGGGCTCATCCCTGGAACCAAAGGGGGGAAGTCGCTGTGGGAACCGGGTGCTGAGTACTTGCGGTACGCCTTCTCCATCCGGTGGGACTATGAAGTTGTCCAGGAGCATGAGGACTTCGAGAAGCACGAGTACCGCTATCGCATCCGCGCTTTCGCCTTCACACCTGACAATACGGTGGGCGCGAGTTGGGTCGCGTCGGCTTCGTCCAAAGAGGCCAAGTTCAACAACATGCAGAAAGATGACCTACAAAACAACGTGTTCGACCGAGCGTTGAAGCGCGCGTTCGTCAACCTGATTCGCAACGTGACGGGCACATCGGGCTACTTCAAAGGTGCGCTCGATACGGGTCCGGGCGAAGACGGGGTCGAGAGCGTAGAGCATGACTGGTTCACCCACTGCCCTGACCCCGACCACGACGAGGCCGAGTGGTTCCAGACCGAGAAGATGCGGAGCCCAGCGCACAGGTACGGCAACAACAAGTGGTGCAACCAAGACCGTGCGATTGCCAAGGCGGCCGGCCTTCAGGTCACCGAAGGGGCTGAAACGCTTGAGTGGGACAAAGACCGGCTGACCCAGTGGCTCAAAGACGAGTACAAGGGCACGTGGGCGAACCTCAAGACCAACGACCACCTGAGCGCCATGGCTGCCATCAGTGCGCTGGTCACGGCCGAGCTGAACAAAGACGAGGTTGTCGAGGAAGAGCCGGAACCCGCACAGCCCGAGCAGCCCGAGCTCCCCGTCGAGGAGGAGCTTTAGGCCTAGCGAGACACCCCCTAGAATAGCCCTAGACGCCACGCAGACGGCTTTCAGTGCCGCCGGGGTAGCAAACCACCAGTCCGTGGCGTCGACGCGGCTTGCGGGAGGACGTAATGGATGAGATCAAGTTTAATCCTGTTAACTCTGAGGATTTCACCACTAGCGAAGTTGGGTTATCCATCGCTCCTGATCCTATGCGTTCTTGGCGTTGCAAGTCGGGGCATAAATGGGAAGCACGAGGCACATTGGAAATGACGTTTATGCTGCATGATGGTCCGTCACTGACAACTGAGCGTCTGTGTCCTTATTGCTTTGTGGAGAAGGTAAACGAGTTGTTTGGTGGCGTATCTGAGGATGGGAGAGATACCGTATCTCTCCCATGATTTCGGCATCGATGCGTCTCCTTACTGTCGTCATAATGCCCTCGTATGTCGTCCCAAATAACTTGACTTGGTCGTATCGTAGCTTACTATAGAAGAGAAATCAAGCGGCCCAAGTCGTAGAAAAGAGGAGGGAGCACTATGACGGAGTGCGAGATAGAGCGTGGCACGCTCACTCTAATGCAGGGGGCAAGGCATCTCGGGATTTCAAGAAGCCTGGCTTACCAGCTCGCTGCGACCGGCAAGTTTCCTGGTGTCAGGCGGCTCGGCAGGCGCTACGTTGTCAGCAGAAAAGCCCTGCAGGCCTACCTGGAGGGTCCCCAGAGTGAGGACCGTCTCGATGCAGACCGCAACGGCTCAGCCGACTAGCGCTACCGATTTGCTGGCCAGTCGGTAACGCCTGAAGGACACTTTCCGTTGGGTCTTTCCGGCCATGGTGGGCAGGTGCGGCTACTACAGCGTGAATCTAATGGCTGGCGATGCGTTGGCGATGTTGCAGGAGGGGTAAAGCATGTGCCAAATCTGTGAGAATATTGATTATCCTACGTCCGGATGGCCCTGGGTGCCGTGCGCTCCCCGACCACCCGGGCCTCGAGATGACCGGCTCGACCGGCTGCTGGAGAAGGCCGAGAGTCTGCTAGACCGCATCGAGGGGCAAGGGGGTTGGTACTTGAAACCACCGCAAGAACTAAAAGCCAGGAGCCACCGCCCGCCACAGGACGAAGCCTTGGGTGAGCACCTCGAACGATGAAGGTAACACTCCGTGGAGATAATGTAGTTGCCCATAGCGACCAAGCAGAACAGATACGCTTTGAGGCATCTAACGTCCGGCCTGACCGCACAGGCATCCACGCCAGGGTTACCATTTTCGACCGCCAAATTCTTCTCGCCTTTGATGTTTTCAATGTTGAACGCCATGGAGACCGAGTCAAACTCGCCAACGCAGCGTTCAAAATGTTGGGCACACAAGAGGTCATTGCCCAAAATGTACTCAAGCATGAATTCGACCTATTCTGCGAACAGATATGGTCGAAGTACATGGCGTTGCATGAGCCAACCCAGCTTGAAGGGAACCCAGTAGAGTCGTTGCCAGAGTTCCTAGCCAAACCACACGTTATCAAAGGCGGCGGGGCCTTACTCTTCGGTCCTCCAGGACGCGGTAAGTCCTACACCGCTCTGTTCATGGGCGTTTGTATTGATGCTGGCTTGAATGGTTTTTGGGACACTGAACAAGCCAAGGTGATGTACGTGAACCTTGAGCGTCCCGCTAACTCCATAGTGCGCAGGCTCGGTGTTGTGAACAGCGCGTTGGGTCTTGATCCGGGTAGGCCATTGTGGGTCTACAACGCACGTGGGCACAGCTTTAACGACGTGAAGGACATCATCCGAGACTACGTCCAGAAAGAGGGCGTGGAGTTGGTGATCCTAGACTCTATCTCACGAGCTGGAATGGGAGACCTGAAAGAAAACCGACCTATCAACGCGATAGCCGATGCATTGAATAAAGTGGCTCCAACCTGGATGGCTCTCGCCCATACTCCACGTGGTGATAACTCACATATTTACGGCTCCATCTTCCAAGAAGCTGCCGCAGATATTATGATCCGGCTCACTGCGGCACAGACGCCCAGTGAACTTGCTATCGCCTTAGATGTAACCAAGTGCAACGATATCCAGGTACCGCCTAGCCTATGCCTTGCGTACAAGTTTGACGAATACGGCGTAACGGATGTCAGGCGAGCTAACGTCAGTGATTTTCCTGACCTACAAGCACAGAAGGAACGATCCTTCCGAGACCAAATCTATGAATACCTTCTTGAAGTGGGCAAGGCCAACGTCGTGTCCATCAGCAACGCCATTGGTAAGAGCCGCCAGTTCGTCTCCCCCCTCGTCAATAGCGATGAACGCCTTGGAACACAGAAGGACGGCAGGGGTATTTATTACTACGTCAAGACTACCGAGGAACCAGAGTAAAAATGCGTCCACAGGGTACTTGACGGGTTATCCGTCCACGATATGCCGACGGATGGTGGGCGGATGCGCGGGAGCGCCTATATATAGGGCTTAACCCGTCGGACGCATTCCAGTAAAAAAGCGTCAAGTAATTAAGCTTTACTGGTAATGGACGGATTGACGGATTAGGGGATAAGAAAAGAATCGGCCAAGGCTTCAAACACGACGTTGCACACCTTAAAGCCCTAGAGGAGCTTCAACAACCGCGCCTAGTGTGACCGGGGAGAAACATGAACGACCAGCTAGATCAGGTCTATCTCGGCGACTCTCTCTCTCAGCTAAGGAACCTACCCGACGACCATGTCGATCTGGTGGTCACGTCGCCTCCTTATGCGGACAATAGAAGACGAACCTACCAGGGAGTGCCAATAGAGGACTACGTCGAATGGTTCAGGCCGTACTCGGCTGAGTTACTCCGAGTCCTCAAGCCGGAAGGATCGTTCATCCTGAATATAAAGGAAAGAGCCGTCGGCGGCGAACGGCACACCTACGTCATGGAGCTCATCCTCGATCTGAAGCGTCAAGGCTGGTTCTGGATCGAGGAATACATCTGGCACAAGAAGAACTGCTATCCAGGCAAATGGCCTAACCGCTTCCGTGATGCCTGGGAGCGTTGCCTACACTTCACCAAGCAAAAGCATTTCCGGATGTTCCAGGATGAAGTTATGGTGCCTGTCGGAGACTGGGCTGACTCAAGGCTGCGCCAGTTGAGCGAGGCTGACCGAAGGAGAGATGAATCGAAGGTCGGTAGCGGCTTTGGCAAGAATGTCTCCAATTGGCTAAAGCGGGACCTGGTTTATCCGACTAACGTACTACACATGGCCACGGAGAGTGGGAACCGAGGCCATAGCGCTTCGTTCCCAGTGGGATTGCCAGCGTGGTTTATCAGGCTGTTCACCACACCCGGGGACCTTGTGCTCGATCCGTTTATTGGCTCAGGAACCACTGCTGTCGCCGCCATCCAACTAGGTCGTCACTATCTGGGCGCCGAACTGGAGCCGGATTACCACCGGCTAGCTCTTGAGGCCGTTGCCGCTGCTGCATCGAAGGTCCAGTCAACGTCGAGCCGTGGTTCGGTTCAAGGTGGTTTGGGGTTTGACTCAGAAGCAGTCTCGGATCGAGGAACCGGCCAACCTGATGGCGACTACGAGCCCGGCGACACCACAGCTGATCAGTCAGAACTGTTGCGGGTATAAACACCGTGGTTTGTCGCCTTGCGTACATCCACCGTGACGTAAGCTACAGGCATTGTGAAAGAAGATGGGGTTAATAAGCCTGACTCAGAGAATGAGAATCTTCGTGCGGGACCGCTTCACATGCCAATATTGTGGAGCTCGATCTCCGACAGGGCGAAGGGAGGGTAGCGTGACCACCACCATCACCGAGACGGACCTGCGAGAGGAGATACGGGTGCTGGCGTCGCTGTATGGATGGACTTTCAACTTTACCCATAACTCCAAGCACTCGCCGGCAGGAGACCTCGACCTCCGCTTAGTAAAACCTCCGCGTTACATCGTGGCCGAATTAAAAAGCGAAAAAGGGAAGATGACGCCAACCCAGCGTGAGATGTTCGCGCTACTCGAACAATGCCCTGGCGTCGAAGTGTACATTTGGAGACCGAGCCAACTCCAGCAGATCGCTGACCTACTGGCGCAATAACGGGAGGAACCATGCCCGCCAAGACCCCACAGAGCGCTCTTGAGAGCCTCCAGAGCCCCTCCGAGGGCGTGGGAGGTAGCAAACCACTGCCCTGGGTGCTCGGAGGGGCTTAAATGCCAATGAACGACTCTGCCGTGAGGATCGCCTGCTACCGCCGTGGCCTTGCTTACGGCCCGATAGACCCCGCACGTCCATGCGGCTCGTGCTACCAGACGCGGTGGTTCATGTTGTGGCCCAGGGCGAGGAGCGCGAAGGCGAGACCGAAGGCGGGCTACACGGGGCTGCTCTGCGCGGTGTGCGTGACGATGTGACCCAGCTTGTGCTCTCGACATTCCCTGGAATAGATGTGCTCGGTATGGGCTTCGAGGACGCGGGCTTCTGTGTTGTAAAGACCGGAGACCCGATGTTTGGGCAACGTGGCGTGGAAGAATTCCACCCGCCGCCGGGGAAGTTCGATGGTGTCATCGGCGGTCCACCGTGCAAGGGTGATTCGCTACTGGCACATCTGAATGGTGACCGCTCGATAACCTACTTCGAGGAGTTTTGTCGAATCTTGGATGAGGTTCGGCCTATATGGTGGTTGATGGAGGCTGTGCGCCCACACCCTGAATTGGATTTGGGCCACATTCTAAAATTGAGTCCGCGCTGGCTTGGTGAGAAGCAAAGCCGAGTCCGGTATTTCCACTCGAACATCGACCTAGAACAATATGTCAGGGTATCTCTGTTCGAGAATCACGTGTACAACCGCGCCGTACTTGCCGGACATGGTGGGGCCTATGGTTCAACCTACCGGGGAATGACCAAGTACACATTAGAGCAGGCTGCTATCCTTCAGGGGTTACCAGCGGACTTCGATATCCCCGCCTTCAAGGTGCGGTATAAGCAAGAGGTGGTGGGGAATGCTGTGCCACTTAGGGTAGCGGCAGAAATGGCGAATGCGGTCAAACTAGCCACGAATACGCCGCCCACGCCAGCCTCGTGAGACTGTCGAAGGAGCCCTGAAGACTGGATATCGTGGGGTAGCGGCCTGTCGCGTGGGGATGGGCCGCTAACACAACAGATTCCACAAAGGGAGGAGAACATGACCCTAACCCCCTCGTCAGAATCGACAGAAACCGCCCTAAACTCCGTCCAGAGCACCGTCGAGCCCTCGGTGTGTACCAAAGGGCACCCCAGGGCCGCCGAGCCCGTCTATACGGTACGGTGGATTCAATATCTTCCGCCAGTGAGGAAGCGGAAAGATGGCACGCGGTGGCATTTCGTTACCGAGCCGATAACGGGCGACAACACTGAGGTCGAGACGGAAGATGCCGTGATGGAGTTGTGTCGCAAGGTGAATGCGAAGTACCGAGAGATACATCAGTGGCCGGTTCGCAAGGTGGTGTGTCAGGATGTGAAGAAGGGGCCGCACATCATCGGTGAGCCAGTCGATATGCGGGAGGAGTTCGAGGCACTGCACGGAGAATGGGAGGGAGACCCCCGCCGCGATACCCCCTAGAATCGCACAGGTTGTCCCGCAAGGGCCGTCAAAGACAAGGGGCGGGGGAATACACCTCCCGCCCCTTTGTACGCCCGTCTCCCGTGGATTCTGTGGCTACATGTCGAGCTTACCGTTGGCAACCTTTTGCTCTTGGCCGAGTTGTCGCAGCACCCATGCCTTGAGGTGTACGAACGAATCGTCCGCTGCCGTTAGGTGGGCCCCGCCGATGACATACTCAACCTCGATGGTAGCCTCAATCCGGGCACTCTCGTAGTTGCCCAGGTTCCGGGTCCGGCTGTACGTAATCGATGTGATGCTCATGGTGTCACCTCGTCGC
>Ga0114908_1001286_pt1 | contig 12821 bp, 10 predicted proteins | sample MalvireepMed_s17_FD_87292 | JGI IMG/M metagenome (GOLD analysis project Ga0114908, IMG submission 87292) | Marine viral communities from the Global Malaspina Expedition - Malaspina viral metaG DeepMed_s17 | ecosystem: Environmental > Aquatic > Marine > Oceanic | place: Mediterranean Sea... | reverse complement strand
CTTTTAAACACCCATAATACCTAGAAGGTACTCTGGTTTTTAAATCTAATTCTTATATTGTGAAATATTTTATTCGAAATAAATTTAATACTACTTCACGCTAAATGGCAGAAAAAGTTACCATTTATGATATTTCTAAAAAGCTTAAAATAAGTGCAGCAACAGTCTCACGAGCATTAAATGATAATCCTAAGATTAGTGCAAAAACACGTGAGCTAGTTTTAAAGACCGCTGCAGAAATGAATTACAAGCAAAATAGATTGGCGCAGGCTTTAAAAAGTGGTCGTACCAATAATGTTGGGGTTATTGTGCCGTATATTAACAGGAGCTTTTTTTCTAGTGTAATTCGTGGTATCGAAGAAGAACTTTCTCCGCATGGTTATCATGTAATTATTTGCCAGACTCATGAAGATGTGAATAATGAAATTAAGCAAATCGATACGCTTTTAAATACTCAGGTAGACGGTATATTTATGTCGGTTGCTAAAACCACACAAGATACTTCTCACATAAAAAAAGCACTTGCTGAAAATACACCTTTAGTATTTTTTGATCGTAAAAAAGAAGTAAAAGGTCTAAGCTCTGTAGTGATTGATGATTTTAGAGGAGGTTATCTTGCTACTGAACATTTAATTAAACAAGGTTGTAAAAAGATTGCTCATTTTTCAGGCGATCTTAATGTTGAAATCTATAAAAACAGGCATCAGGGTTATTTAAAAGCTTTGAAAGATAATGGAATCACACCTTTAAAGCGTTTTAGTCTTCAGGTAAATAGTAAACTGGAATCGGGAATTTCAGCAATAAAAGACTTATGGGAATTCGATGAAAAACCAGATGCTATTTTTTCTTCCAGTGATTATGCTGCTTTAGGCGCTATTCAGGAATTAAAACAAATGGGCATTAAGATTCCAGAAGACGTTTGTGTGGTTGGCTTTAGTAATGAACCTTTTACAAAATATATGGAGCTTCCTATAACTTCTGTAGATCAGACTCCGCTTGAAATGGGAAAGATAGCTGCTCAGGTATTTTTGGAACAAATAGAAGGAAGCCAGACACTTACTGTAGAAAAGCAAGTTATACTGGCTCCCAAACTTTTTGTTAGAAATTCTTCTAATAGGAATTTATAAAGAAACGCCTCGTTTCCAAGGAATAAAATCGTTTTGATTATTTTGATCGGCATTAGCTATTGTTTCTCCACTAGCTACTGCGATAATATATTCTAATATCTCTTCACCCATTTCTTCGATGGTCTTTTCTCCTTTAATCACGGCTCCACTATCGATATCTATAATATCTGGCATTCTACCCGCTAAAATCGAATTAGAAGCTACTTTAATTACGGGAGCAATGGGATTACCTGTTGGCGTTCCTAAACCTGTTGTAAATACTACAACATTAGCACCAGAGCCCACCATAGCCGTTGTACTCTCTACATCATTACCCGGCGTACAAAGCAAGTTCAAACCTGGTTTTGTAACATATTCTCCATAATCTAAAATATCCTGAATTGGTGAAGTCCCCCCTTTTTTAGCTGCTCCGGCAGATTTCATTGCATCGGTAATTAAACCATCTTTGATGTTTCCGGGAGACGGATTCATATCGAAGCCCGAACCAGAAGCTTCAGCAGCATCTTCATAGGCTCGCATTAATTCTAGAAATCTTTTCGCTTTTTCGTCATCTACGCAACGATTTACCAACTCCTGCTCTACTCCGCATAACTCTGGAAATTCAGATAAAATTGGTGAACCTCCCAAAGCCGAAAGTAAATCTGAAGCATATCCTAAAGATGGATTTGCTGAAATTCCTGAAAAGCCATCTGAGCCACCACATTCTAAACCTAATTTTAGTTTAGATAATGGAGCCGGTTTTCGTTGAATTTCGTTCGCTTTTTTAATTCCGTCGAAAGATTCCCGAATAATCTTATTCAGCATATCATCAATGGTTCCCTCCTGCTGCTGCTCATAAATTAAAATTGGTTTCTTCAAATCTGGATTAATGGTATCCATCGCTTTTTGAAAAATATCGATTTGAAGATTCTGGCATCCCAGACTAAGCACGGTTGCACCAGCTACATTAGGATTGTTTACGTATCCCGCCAACAGTTTGGCTAAGGAAACCGAATCCTGACGAATACCGCCACAGCCTCCCTGGTGAGTGATAAAACGAACCTCGATATTATCGAATATTGCATCCTCTTCTTCAGGCTCTTCTTCGCTGAGTTCGATATTATTTCCGCTAATTAAATTCCGTAGTAATTTTCGCTGTTTACTTGATTTATGAAAGGAAAGTTCTTTTTCAAAAACATCTTTTAGCAATTCTACATTTCGGTTCTCACAAAAGACTAACGGAAAAAACAACCAAGTATTTGCAGTTCCCACCTGTCCATCTTCACGATGATATCCCATAAAGGTTCTGTCTTTCCATTTAGAAATATCTGGCGCAGTGTACGAAACAGTTTCTGTTCTACCAGTAGTGGTACTGGCTTGATGTTTTACGTTATCTACAGTAAGCACATCTCCTTTTTTAATAGTTTCAGTAGCTTTTCCTACTAAAACACCGTACATATAAATCTTACTTTCTGGCTCTAGATCGACCATTGTGATCTTATGTTTTGCCTTTACATCTGAAAGTATGATAACATCTTCCCCTTCAAAATTTATGCTATCACCCTGCCAAAGATCGGTTAAGGCAATCGCCACATTATCCTGTGGATGTACTTTTATTAGTTTGCTCTTCATCCTTCTAATTTTTTATACTGAAAATGTTGAGGCTAAACCTTAGCTTTTTCAGTAAAATTTTTATATCCTTCTTCTATACCTTTAGATTCTATAAGTTCTAAGGCCAGTGCTACTTTATCCTGAAGCTCTGGAACTGTAGTTAAATCTACGTCCCAAAACTTTTCGTTACTTAATACGGCATAGCTAATCTCTTGATAACTATGATTCTCCCAAATTCGTTTAATTTCATTAATCACAGATTCATCATCGTTTACCGGTAAAATCTGGTTATTCCAATCGCCTCTGTAAAATCTTATTAAACAAGCAAATGCGTATACTAAATGCAAAGGTAATCGATTACAGTTTGTTTGAAAAAAAAGTAAACTTGGCAATACTCTCACTTTAAATTTAGAAATTGAATTTAGCGCGATACTGGCCAGCTGATGTTTTATAAATGGATTTCTGAAACGATCTAAAACCTCTTCGGCAAATGTTTTTAATTCTTCTTCTGAAAGTGATAAAGTTGGTATAATTTCTTTGAAAATAGCTTCTTTTACGAAAGCTCCGGTGAATGAATCGTCTACGGTTTCTTTTACAGTTTCATTTCCGTAAAGTATAGAAAATGGAACCATCGTAGTATGCGCTCCATTCAAGATTCTAACTTTTCTTGTTCGATATGGCTGCATATCTTTAACCACCACAATATTCTCGTCGATCTTATCAAAAGGAATCTTAGCTTTTAGCTTCTCGTCTCCCTCGATCACCCAAAGTAAAAATACTTCAGCAGAAACAATTAATTTATCTTCAAATTCAAGCTGACTCTGGTAGGCTTCGATATCATCTTTTGGATATCCTGGAACAATACGATCTACCAAAGTGTTATGAAAACTATTACTGTTATCGATCCAGGAAATAAATTCATCTTCTAATTGCCATAATTGGGCATATTGGAGGATAATTTTTTTCAAGGTATCGGCATTGTAATTAATCAATTCACACGGAATTATAGTTAATCCTTTTGAAGCATCTGCATTAAAATGTTTGAATCTTCTATACAGTAAAGCCGTTAATTTTGCCGGAAAACTTTTATGCGGAGTACCTTCTAGTGTATCTGAATCGTCATAAGCTATCCCAGCTTCAGTAGTATTCGAAATAATAAATTCCAGGCTTTCTTCTTCAGCTAATTTTAGATATTCTTCGTAATCTTTATAAGGATTTATTCCTTTCTGAATACAGGATATGTTACGTTGCTGCTGAATTTCCTCTCCTTGCTTCACCCCTTTCATAAAAAGGTTATATAAACCGTCCTGATCATTCAGCATTTCAACTAATCCACCAGCTAAAGGCTGAATTACTGCAACACCAGCATTGAAATTAGCTTCCTTGTTCAATTTATCTATAACATAATCTACAAAAGCGCGAAGAAAATTTCCTTCCCCAAACTGAACTACCTTAATTGGTAAAGCCTCTGTAAGTTTTGCGTTTTCTCGAGTTAATTTTTCCATCTTTAAATTCTTATCTTATTCAAATAATTTTGGCAGCCAAAGGCTAATTTCAGGGATATAGGTTACTAAAAGCAATACGATAAACATGACGACATAAAGTGGCAATAAAGGTTTCATTACTTTTTGAATCGTCGTTTTTGCGACTCCTACCCCAATAAATAATACTGCTCCTACCGGCGGAGTACATAATCCCACACATAAATTCATTACCATGATCATCCCAAAATGAATAGGATCTACACCTAAATTTTGCATTACAGGTAATAAAATAGGCGTGAAAATAAGTATCGCCGGAGTCATATCCATAAAGGTTCCCACAAATAAAAGAAGTAGGTTTATTATAATTAGGATTACATATTTATTTTCACTTAAGCCTAATAAAAGATCACTTACCGTTTGCGGGATATTTTCAAACGACATTACCCAACTCATACTCATCGATGTTGCGATAAGTAGTAACACGATTGCTGTAGTTCCTACTGAACTTAAAAAAATATTATAAAGTTTCTTCAGGTTGATCTCGCGATAAATCGTAGCTAGAATTAAGGTATAAAGCACTGCTATTCCTGAAGCTTCTGTAGCCGTAAAAATACCAGACACAATTCCTCCAATAACAACCACAAGTAATAATAAACTTGGTAAAGCATCTAAAAAGCTAACCGCAATCATTTTAATACTAGATTTTGAGCCTGCAGGATATTTTTTCTTTTTAATCCATACCGATGCCACCAACATTAAAGCCAATCCCATTAAAATTCCTGGAATGTATCCGGCAAGAAATAAACTTGCAATAGAAACCCCTCCACTGGCTAAGGAATAAACAATAAGTACATTAGAAGGCGGAATAATTAATCCAGTGGTAGAACTGGTTACATTAATCGCAGCACCAAATTCCTTGGAATAATTTTCTTTTTCCATGTGCGGACCTAAAATCCCACCAATAGCTGAAGCCGCTGCAACGGCAGAGCCAGAGATCGCTCCAAACAGCATTGCTGCAATCACGTTTACGTATATGAGTCCGCCAGGAAGTGAACCAATTAATGCCTTTGCAAATTTGATGAGTCGGTTGGCAATGCCACCCTGATTCATAATTTGTCCTGCCAGTATAAAAAATGGAATAGCCAGTAATGAGAAACTATCCAAACCGGTAGCCATACGTTGAGCAACCGTGGTAAATGCCGCAATAGATTCTATAGAAAATAAAATAGTAACCAAACAGGAAATCCCAATCGACCAGGCAACCGGTACGCCTATACTCAATAAAATCACGAAGGAAATAACCAATATTAGTATTTCTGTAATCATAGCAAGTATTTTTTAGGATTAAAGATTTCGTTGAGCTTGTAAATAATAATTAGCACTCCACTTATTGGAATCACCATATACACCACTGATAGTGGAAGATGAAGCGCTGCTGAATTCTGTCCAAGCTCGATATTCATAAGTACTAAATTTCCACCACCGATTATTAATACCGTCACACAGAAAGCGATAATTAGGATATTGATAAAAATCATCAATTTTATACGATTTTCAGGATTTAATTTAGGTGGTAAAATATTGATTGATAAATGTTCTTGTTGCCCTGAAGCATAAGCCGCTCCTAATAGACCTATCCAGATTAAAAGATATCTGGCAATCTCTTCGGTAACTGAACTTGGGTTTTGTAACACATATCTTGAAAATACCTGCCATAAAACAGCCAGTACGATAAAGCTCATTAGAAGCACTAAAGCCCCTCCCAGCAATTTGTCTAAAACTTTTTTCATAATATTATTCTACAGCCTGTATAGCTTCTATGGTTTTCTTCATTACAGGATCTTTCTTAAATTCTTCGTACATGGGCGCAACCTTTTCTCGAAAAGCTTCCTTATCTGGATAACTTACTTCTACTCCCGCTTTTTGAATTTCTTCTAAAGCATGTAGCTCTGCCTCACGCCATATCTTTTTCTCATATTCAGCAGATTCTACAGCAGCTTCCTTAAGCCAGTCTTGTTGTTGATTACTAAGCTTATTCCAAATTACTGTACTAACAATTAGTTCGTCTGGTAATGCTGTATGTTCATCTACCATAAAATATTTACAAACTTCGTAGTGATAAGAAAGATAAAAACTAGGCAGGTTATTTTCAGCACCATCAACGATTCCTTGTTGTAAAGCGGTATATAATTCTCCCCAACTAATTGGCGTTGGTGAACCTCCTAAATTCTTAACCATGTTCATGGCAGTTTGACTTTCCATTACCCTAATTTTCTGTCCAGCCAGATCATCAGGATTTTTAATTGGCTCAGTACTATAAAAGCTTCGGCTTCCAGCATCGTAAAAAGTTAAACCTCTCAAACGATTTCGTTCACTAGCAAGTAAGAGCTTTTGACCTATCTCTCCTTCCAGAACACTAAATCTATGTTCCCTATCACGAAAAAGAAATGGTAAGCCAAAAACTTTTAGTTCTGGAGCAAAATTTTCCAGAACTCCGGTAGAAACCTTTGTCATTCCAAGACTTCCAATCTGCAACAATTCTAAGCACTCACGTTCAGACCCTAATTGCTGATTAGGATAAATATCGATGGTCATACTACCACCCGATTTCTCTTCAAGGCGTTGTGCCATAAAAACCATTGCTTTATGTACAGGATGTGAAGTATCAAGGCCATGCCCCAAACGAATTACTTTAGTTTGATCTTCAGCTTCACAGCCCGCAATGAAAAGCAGGCCGATCGACATAAAAAATACCAGGTATTTCTTCTTCAATAATTTCATGGTCGTAATGTTTTAACGATGCTAATCGCTTCTGCTACTTTCAATTTCACTTTCTCATAATCGAAAGTTCCAGTATCATTTTTGATGAACAGTTTGGAACCGATTCCTACACAATGCACCCCAGCTGTAATCCATTCCTTTAGATTCTCTTCTGTAGGGGAAACACCGCCAGTTGGCATAATACTCGACCAGGGTAATGGACCTTTTACCGCTTTTACGAACGAGGGACCACCAACCTGTGCTCCAGGAAAGATCTTCACTACTTCAGCGCCCAGTTCTTCCGCGTAACTAATTTCTGTAACCGATCCACAACCTGGCATCCAGGCTACTTTTCTACGATTACAGCTTTTAGCCATCTCAGCATTGATCACTGGGGAAACAATAAAATTAGCGCCCAACTGAAGATACAAAGCGGTTGTACCTACATCGATTACCGATCCTACGCCCATCATCATCCCGGGAAGTGCCTTGCTGGCATATTTTACCAGCTCCGCGAAAACCTCGTGAGCAAAGTCTCCGCGGTTGGTAAATTCAAATACCCGAGCGCCACCTTCGTAGCAGGCCTTTAAAATTTCTTTGCAGGTTGCAACATCTTGGTGATAGAATACTGGAACGATTCCTGTTTCTTTCATCTGTGTTGCCACCGCTATTCTTGAATATTGTGCCATTTGTATAAATGGTTATTTATTATGTTATTTTAAATCGTAAAAGCCTTCTAGGTATTATCCTACGATACTTTTATTCTAAATTGATCATTGTAGGCCTATTCACTATCGACTCAATTCCCAATACTAACTACTATCTCTTAATTCGTCCTCCGGTGCTACCGGCCATCACTTCTTTTACTTCTTCCGGACTCACCTGATTGACATCTCCCAGTATTGTATGTTTTAAGGCACAGGCTGCATTGGCAAATTCCAGTGCTTTTTGATCTTCAAAATGAATCAGTCCATAAATCAGTCCGGCAGCATAAGCATCGCCCGTTCCTATTCGGTCCACCACATCGGTGATCTCTAGTTCCTGGGTTTCTAGATACTCCGTCCCCGTCCATGCTCTTCCATACACCTTCTGCCAGCTTGCACTGAGTCCGGTTCTCACCTTATCGAATACTTTTTCGATCGATGGACATTCTTTGATCAAAGCTTTACTGGCTTCAACAAATCCTTCTTTTGAAAAATCATAGTCCGTCTTTAAAATCTCATTGATTTCATTAACACCACCCACGAAAATCGTAGATAGGCTTACCAGTTCTTTTAAAACCTCATGACCGTCTTTCCCATATTGCCAAAGATTGCTGCGATAAGCAGGATCGGCTGTGATCGTAAGCCCTTTGGCTTTTGCCTTTTCGAGTCCGATCTTCAAGGTTTCATAAGCACTTGCCGAGATCGCCGGGGAAATCCCCGTCCAATGTAAATAACCGGCGTCTTCTAAAATTTCATCCCAATTCACCTGTTTTGGGCTGATATTGGCAAAACTACCATGCAAACGGTTATAGGCGATCTTACTGGCGCGCATCCCTGAACCGACTTCTAAAAAGTACAATCCCAAAGGATGATCGACTTTACTAATAGCCGAGGTATCGATCCCATATTGACGCATTTGCGCAATAGCGGCATCTCCTACTAAATCATTAGAGACATTGGTCACCTGCTGGGTCTGTTCTCCAAAATACGAGAGCGAGGCCGCTACATTCATCTCGGTCCCTCCAAAATAGAAATCCATTTGGTGGGTTTGGGTCAGCTTGCGATTTTCCGACGGACTCAGTCGCATCAGCACTTCGCCAAAAGAAACTATTTTGTGATGGGAGTTTGAGTTTTTCACCTTTTAAAACTTAAAGTATTCTTTGGCATTACCATAGCAGATATTAGCTACCGTACTTCCGATGAGTTCCATATCTTCAGGAAGTTCACCTGAGGCGATTTCCTTTCCAAAGAGATTACAGAGAATCCGTCTGAAATATTCGTGTCTTGGAAAAGATAAAAAGCTTCTGGAATCGGTTAGCATACCAATAAAACAGCTGATTAGCCCCATATTTGATAATGCGTTCATTTGCTTTTCCATCCCGTCCTTTTGATCTAAGAACCACCAGCCGGATCCCCATTGTACTTTTCCGCGAACACTACCATCATTGAAGTTCCCGATCATCGTGGCAAAAACTTCATTATCGGCCGGGTTTAAATTATATAAGATGGTTTTAGTGAGTTTGTCCTGGCTATCCAGTTTGTTTAAAAACTGAGAAAGTTTTTCCGCTTGTGAATAATCGCCGATCGAATCCCAACCAGTATCGGGGCCCAATTGCGCCAGCATACGTTTGTTGTTATTTCGAAGCGCCCCTAAATGAAATTGCTGTACCCAGCCGAATTTATGATAACACTCACATAAAAACAGTAAGATCGCAGTTTTGAATTTCTCAGCATCAAGATTTGAAACTGCTTTCCCGGCCAGTTTGTTTTTAAAGATCGCATTGATCTCGGCTTCGGTAAATTCAGTATAGCTCATGGAGTTTAAACCATGATCACAAAGTTTACAGCCATGCTTATCAAAGTATTCGATACGTTGTAATAATGCATCTTTGAGATCCTGGAAGCTTTCTATATCGATATTGGTGGTTTTACCCAGTGTTTTTAGATAATCGATATAACCTTCCGCATCAATTAAAATAGATTTATCGGGACGAAAAGCGGTGCTCACTTTTATTCCGAAGTCCTCGCCTGCCATCGCCTGGTGATGTTCCAAAGTATCGGTGGGATCTTCCGTGGTACAAAGGGTATTGACATTCATTTTATGCAACAAGCCTCGGCAGCTGTTTTCTTGTTGCTGCAACTGATTGTTGATCTCCTGGTAGATCGAGGTGGCGTTTTTTTCATTTAAAAGTTCATCGATCCCAAAATAGCGTTTCAGCTCTAAATGCGTCCAATGATAGAGTGGATTACGAAGCGTATGCGGCACGGTTTTGCCCCAGGCTTCGAATTTCTCCTGGTCACTGGCGTTACCGGTGATATAGTGTTCATCGATTCCCAGCGTTCGCATGGCACGCCATTTATAATGGTCGCCACTTAGCCACACCTGGCTGATGGTATCGAACTGCATATTAGCAGCGATCTGTGCCGGTGGCAAATGATTATGATAATCGATGATCGGTTGGTCCTTGGCGTACTGATGATACAACTCCTCAGCATACTTAGTCTCCAACAAAAAATTATCCGTGATAAAAGGTTTCATATTCTTATTTTAGTTGAAATTGAACCTTTTTAAAGGCTTTTTTTCCTAGTTCTTCATTTCTCTTTAACGGACTACTACCTCCTATATAAATTTCAAAATCTCCTTTCTCAAGAGTTTCTTTTCCATCGTCATCTATAAAACTCAACATCTCTGGAGCGATCGTGAAAGTCAGTTTTTTTGATTCTCCCTTGTTTAGCTGAATATTTTTGAATGCTACCAACTCGAAATTAGGTACCCTAGAAGAAGCTTTCACATCTTTTAAATATACCTGTACCACTTCATCACTATCAAAATCGCCAGTATTCTTTACTGAAATATGAACTTCTAGAGATTCATTTTTACTTACTTTTTGTTTCGATAATTTGATTTCAGAATACTCGAAACTGGTATAACTTAATCCATAACCAAAAGGATACATAGGCGCAACATCCATGTATTTATAGGTTCTTCCTTCCATAGTATAATCTTCGTAAGCGGGAAGATCTTCGATATTCATTGGAAAAGTGATTGGCAATCTTCCTGAAGGAGAATTTTTCCCGAAAATGATATCTGCTATAGCATTTCCACCTTCTTCTCCCGGATACCAAACCATCAAAACAGCATCGGCAAGTTTATGGACTTCAGCTAAATTCATTGGGCTACCACCAGTTACGATCGCAACAACCGGACGGTCTTCTGCAGCTTCACTTACTTTTCGCAAATATTCAATCTGATTTTCTGGCAAATTATAATCCATACGATCTCCAAAAGTTGGGGAAGCAATAGATTCTCCTTCCTCTCCTTCTAAAAGTCCTGATATCCCCATCACCACAAAAGTAGCGTCACTGTTACCGGCGTTAGGCGATGCCCAATCCTGCGGATTTTCATTAGGAATATTAAGCCTGGTTCCCATTCTATATTGCAACTGACTTTCAGGTTTTATTGCTTTTGCGATACCTTCTAAGACAGTTACCATTTCAGGATTTACTCCGTGATAATTTCCTAGTAGAACTTCGATATTCGTGGCATTTGGACCAGTAATAAAATATTTTGAAAGGTTATTTTCTAAAGGCAAAACACCGTCATTTTTAAGCAAGACGATCGATTTTCTTGCGGTTTCTCTGGCTAAAGCTCTATGTTCTTCGCTATTCATAACCTCAACACCAATCTTATTATAAGGGTTGCTTTCTTCAGCATCAAACAAGCCTAACTTAAAACGAGTTTCTAGTAATTTATGCAGGCGTTTATCGAGTAACTCTTCGGAAACCAAACCATCTTCTACCGCCTTCGCAAGGAAATTATAAGTATCGCCACAATTCAATTCTACACCAACTTCTAAAGCTAAAGCCGCAGCAGCCTCAGGTGATTCTACTACATCATGGCCATTCACAAAATCCTGTAATGCCCAGCAATCACTAACCACATGACCATCAAAACCCCATTCCTCTCTAAGAATCTCATTGATAAGTCTATTATTAGCACAGCAAGGCTCACCATTAGTACTATTATAGGCGCACATAATGGTTTCTACATTCGCATCGACCAAAGTTTTAAATGCTGGCAAATAGGTTTCCCAAAGGTCCCTTTCACTAACATCTGCATTAAATTCGTGTCTTAATTTTTCTGGACCGCTATGTACCGCGTAATGTTTTGCGGCAGCAGCTGTTTTTAGATATTTTTCGTTATCCCCTTGTAACCCTTTCACAAAAGCTTCCCCTAATCTAGAAGTCAAAAATGGATCTTCGCCATAGGTTTCCTGTCCTCTACCCCAACGTGGATCTCTAAAAATATTCACGTTAGGTGTCCAAAAAGTTAGCCCGCTATATTTTCTGTGATAACCATTTTTAACTGCATTATTAAAATTTGCACGAGCTTCATCTGAAACTGCTATTGCTACTTTTAAGATCAATTCTTCATCGAAAGTTGCTCCCATACCAATGGCTTGCGGAAAAACTGTTGCTACACCAGATCTACCAAGGCCATGTAAAGCTTCGTTCCACCAGTTATAAGCAGGGATTCCAAGCCTGTCGATCGCGGGACTCGCATGTAACATTTGCAATGCCTTCTCCTCTAAAGTCAGCCTGCCTATCAAATCGTCGATACGCTTATCCATTGATAAATTGGCATTATAAAAATCGTATTTAGATCTATCGATTTTCGATTCCTGAGCATGGATTTTCAAGCTAAAAAAAGCCATTAAAACCAATGCAAACAACCAACTACTCTTTTTCATTATTAATAATATTTTACCAGTAATTTTAACATAAACCGATTATTATACTGGATTAACAAATAAAACATAAAATTGAAATAAAAGCAACCGATTGCGTAAAATATTTTTTTAATAGCCAATTTTTATATACTTTTCAGTCCGCAATCGTTTGTTTATTTAATTCGACTTTAAAAATGAAAAAAATACTATTTAGCCTACTTTTTTTAATGATAAGCAGTTATGCTTTTTGCCAAAATCCTTATGATTTATGGCTTCAATACGATAAAATTGAAGATAAAACGCTTCTGGATTCCTATAAAAAGCAAGTTTCGAATGTCTATTTAAACCTGAATTCTGCCACAGGAGATGTGATTAAAGAAGAAATCGAAAAGTCATTTAAAGGTTTGCTGAACATCGATCCAAAAT
>Ga0114908_1001278_pt1 | contig 12851 bp, 8 predicted proteins | sample MalvireepMed_s17_FD_87292 | JGI IMG/M metagenome (GOLD analysis project Ga0114908, IMG submission 87292) | Marine viral communities from the Global Malaspina Expedition - Malaspina viral metaG DeepMed_s17 | ecosystem: Environmental > Aquatic > Marine > Oceanic | place: Mediterranean Sea... | reverse complement strand
TAATAACCCAGCTATACCAGTTTCCCTTGTTGTTTTGCTCCAGGATAGAAGTGAGCTTGTACATATGGGAAAACATAACAGGGGCGCGGCTTTCCCGTATCATGGACATCCAACTACGCGCACGTTTTAACTGTGTGCTTTTCATGGAAACCATGGCAGGGGTCCATTCAGACATATCGTCATTTAACAATATGACATACCACTGTGCCGTATTTTCGATATAATTGCCGTTGGCCAATACATCCTTATTATCCTGGCTGCGGCTGGTTTTGGCCAGTATATCACTGGTAGAAGAATGCCGTGCGATAGGAGCACCTTGGCTGGCCTCACGGGGTGCCCACTCAATATACTCGCGCCTAAATGTACAAGGCACTACGTGGACCCCTGTATTGCCCTCGTATGTTTGTTTGGTTACCGAATTTAAAATGCCACCAGCCTTGGCCCCGTCAATATAATCAGCGGTGCCTTCTTCTGTTTCTGGGCTCATTTTTTGCAACAGTTTCAAAAACGGTGTGGCTGTATCATCCACGCCAACGTTTTCAAAACCAGTGGTTACCAAGTCGTGTAGTTGTGGAAGCATTATTGCGGTAGCTTCTTCTGTTTTTTGAACGGCTTGAGCTTCTTTAGCCATAAGCTAGTCTCCCTTGTAAGAGGTGATTTTTGCAATACGCCCTTCGTAAACGCCAAACGTTTCTACGGGTACCTGAATACCCTTGTTACGCATTTCGCGTACAAACGCCCGTAACGTTCCGTTGTGTACTGTTTCTTTACGCTGTACATCGTGGCCACCAGATACGGCATCGCTATAAAAGGCACCGGCCACGTTATCTTCATTTTTGTTAAACGATACAACCACCTGATTTTTAATTATGTCTTCATGGTTGTTGTCCCGCAGCCAATTAAACGCTTCCGGCTTCTTGGCTTCAGTTATATGCACGTGCAGGTCATCACTTATGGTTATATCCACCCCGTTAGAAGTGGTTAATGACTGCATGCCCAATTCATCCATAGCATCGGGCACTAATTCCTTTGCGTATTTACGGTAAGCGGCTTTGATACTTTTTAATGTATCCGTTGCTAATTCTTCCAAATCACGCAACTGCACCAACCGTTCACACAACTCCCGTAACTCCTGTGACTCATGTTCGGTTAAATTACTAAAACCTTCCATGACCTCAGCTAGTGAGGTTTTTGCTAATTCAAGGTCAGACACTATCTTCTCCTTTCTCATGTAGGTCCCACTTTATAGGATAGTATTGCTTTTCCTGGCGGTCCCATTTCAAAAACTGAACACGACCACGGTTGTAATCACCTGCAACCGCAGTAGCCATACCAATGGCAGCGGGGTCACCTATCAAAAGCAAGAAATCCTCATCACAGTATTCGCGCAACTTACGTTTTAAACGCTGTAGCGTAGGCGATGCACTAAAGGTAACTTGCCCCCGAGGAAGCAGGTACACAATGTCGCCATAATCACGTGCCGTAAGAATATTTTGCCCAGGGGCTTCTTCTTGAACAGCATACACGGTCATGCATTCACCTTTCTTCTTTCTACTGCGTTTATGCGCTATAACCATGTACCCTATTGGCGCGGTGGAAACAAGCCTAAAGTAATCTGAGTAGAAAAACATAAGTAAACTGCGGATTCTTGCGCGCGCGTCGTTTAGGAGCATGCGCTACCATGTAAACTTCTAATAGCGTTCTAATAGGGGTTAACCTCTTATAAACATTGAACTATTAGCAAACCCTATTAGAATATTGGCCTATTAGAGCACTTGGATGGAACACCCTATACTTCGAACTGTTCAAACTAACTATATGGCTTGTTCACTACCTTTATACAGGGTAAAATATTAACAGAAAGGAGACAAGTGTGGAAGAATTAATTTATCCGTTCAAGACAAAGCCGTATGAACACCAACGTACAGCTTTGAATAGATCGTGGGAACGCAAGGAATACGCCTTGTTCATGGAAATGGGCACAGGTAAATCTAAAGTATTGATCGACAACATAGCTGTATTGTACGACCGTGGTTACATCAACGCAGCTTTAATTATTGCGCCCAAGGGAGTTTATCGTAATTGGGAAACAAATGAACTTCCAATCCACTTGCCTGATCATATACTGGTAAACATGGTGGTGTGGAATCCTACCAATACCAAAACGCAACAAAGGATACTGGATACTCTATTTGAATATCCCAACGAAGACCTTAAAATTCTCATAATGAACGTTGAAGCACTCAGCACCAAGAAAGGTGCAGCGTTTGCTGGGAAGTTTTTGAACGCCCACAAAGCTCTTATGGCCGTTGACGAAAGCACCACCATCAAGAACCCAAAGGCCAAACGAACCAAAAGCATCTTGAAACTGAGCCTTTTAGCCAAATATAGGCGAATTTTAACCGGCTCACCCGTTACCAAATCACCGCTTGACCTGTACGCACAGTGCGAATTCCTCGACCCTGTGTACCTAGGGTATTCGTCGTACTTCTCATTCCGCTCACGGTACGCAATCATACAGCAGCGGTCAGTTGCTACGCACTCATTTCAACAGGTGGTGGGGTACCAGAACCTTGAAGAACTAAACAAGACCCTAAATAAATTCAGCTTTAGGGTGTTGAAGGAACATTGCCTAGACCTACCGGAAAAAGTCTACATACGGCGCACGGTTCAATTAACCAAGGAACAAAAGGATGTATACGCCGATCTTAAAAAGTGGGCCATCGCAACCCTTGAAGACGGCGACATAACAACTACAAACGTGATTACACAGCTATTGCGTCTACAGCAGGTGACGTGCGGCTATGCCAAGTTTGACGACGGTACCTTCAAGGAACTGCCCAATAATCGCATAGACGAGCTGCTCGCTGTCTTAGAGGAAACCAGTGGTAAAGCCATAATCTGGGCCAACTACATCTACGACATAAAGCAAATCAGCAAAGCCTTGGGAAAGGCATACGGCAGCGACAGCTATGGAACATATTTTGGCGAAACATCTGACGACGACAGGCAGCGCCTTGTTGCCAACTTCCAAGACCCAAACCACCCCTGCCGCTTCTTCGTTGGTCAGGTCCGTACGGGGGGCTACGGGCTTACTCTTACACAGGCGGCTACCGTAGTGTACTATTCCAACACATATGACCTTGAGGTCCGTATGCAGTCCGAGGATCGGGCACACCGCATAGGTCAGGTAAATAGGGTAACCTACATCGATATTCTGGCTGAGCGGACCGTCGACGAAAAGATAGTCAAAGCATTAAGAAAGAAGATAAACCTAGCCACCGCCGTCATGGGCGAGGCGTGGCGTGAATGGCTTGTTTAAGAATCACGCACTATGTCAGCTAATTCCAGGGCGCGGTTGCCTACTTGATCAGCCCAGTTGCTATCTATCATTTCTTCGGCTGCGCGGCTGTACTCTTTACGCTGCATGGCATCTAGCATGTTGCGAAATTTACGCAGGGTAGGCATCCCCATGTTAAAGTGCATGTTGACGAGCACACCCTGAATTTGCTCTGGTGATTCCTCAAACCAGGAAAAGGCTCCAGACAGCTCGTCTATAGACAGCTTTATATCATTCTGCAGCAGGTAGTCTATTTCATCATCGCTCAACCCACGGCCACCCGTTTCATCAACGTTGCGGCCTGCACCTATGGTCCAATAACCTGCGGGGCATCTATAGGCGTACTGACGAACGCCCTCATGGCGTTTTAGTGTCTGGGTTATCTCATCTAAATTCATTTATTTCTTACCCGAAGCAAAAGCTGAACCTGTTAATATAGCGCCGAACGCCAAGTGAAATAAACCGCCCCCCATTAACGTGAACGGATTATGCTGCCCTGTAAGTTTCTTCATCAATTCCATTTGAACCATTGGTTCTGGGGTGCTGTTGATAATTTCCATAAATAAACTTATATCAGGGCGGTTGATTCCATACCATATCGGCACAAACATAAAATCATAAAAGCATATCAATAGGTATATAATCAGCGCCGTCCAGCGCCACGTCATCGTGGCCTTTTCGTGCGCCGTTAATCCTTCTTTGTGCGCTTTTGGTTCTTCTGTCATTTAAATACAAGGCGGCGTACATCTCATGTCATTTGTCAACATAATAATCGCAGTTACAGCTATTGCCACCAAAGCCAGTATTAGCATTGCTCGCTTTATATTCATCACAACACTATTTGACGACGCGGCCTTGCATTAACGATACCGCCTTTGTTGAACCCGCGAACTAATTTACTTAGTTCGTCTTCCCGTAGCACTTCAGTGCCGGTAGGGATATTACGGCCAGTAGGCAGGGAAGCAATCCCCCTATTTGTAGATAACGCGGTAGTTGGCTGAGCAGCTCGTGGAGCAGCTTGCGGGGGTGGTTGATCCTGGGGCCTTGTTTGAAGAGCACCGCTTACCTGATTCAACCAAGGAACCTCTTGCCTTAATGCAGCATCCCACTCTTTAAGAAAATGCAGCGGGGGTTTTGGAGCAGGGCTTTGCCCACGCCGAACTTCCGCACCAACCGTTTCTTGATATTCTGGCGAACGAGCATAGATACGTTTTTCATACGCTGCTTCTTTAGGACCAGAATGGAGTGAGTCTAAAACAGTTTTCCACAACTCACCTTCTTCATTAAAATAATCATAACCAAGGGCGGTTCCAACTAATTGTGCTGCGTCTTCTCCTTTTTTAAGACTACGAACCATCTTCACCCAATTTGCAGTAGCCTGTGGATTAAGCAGTGCAATTTTAAACTTATCAGCAAGGCTCATGGTAAATAAGTTTCTTGCTGCGGTTGCCGTAATTGCTCGTCTATTCAAAACACCCACAATAGGTCTAACTAACGTACCAACAACAGATGCTGTGGTTGCCCAAACCGTACTCGGTTTCGCACCCGCAGGTCTTCGTATTTTGTCAAATGCTGTACTAAACCTGTTCAAAAGCATTTTAACATCTTTTGCTTGTTGTTCACCTACCAGAGCCTCATAAGATCCTCTAAGTGCTTTTATATTTTTCAATATTGCTCCAGGATCACTTATGCGTTCAAGGGTACCTACCGCCGTTAAATCAGCCTCGCCAAAAATCATACGTTCTGCGCCAGCATACCTTACAGCGTCCCATCGTTGACGAGCAGCCTGTAATGCGGCAGGATTATTTTCTGTATTTCGAAATATAATATCTCGTATATTTCTAATATAACTGGCCCCACCTGCTTTTTCAAGAGACATCATTGGTTCAACAAGACCATGCACACCAATTATATTTGCGTCAGTTAACTCAACACCTGCTTTTTCAGCCGCGTTTTGAAGAGCAGCGGTTTTTGTTGCTTGATCCTGTGCCGTCTTACTTAAAAGGCCGACACTTTCAAATTCTTGTCTTTCTGCATAAGTGAATAATTTATTAAAAGCACCTCTATTGTCCTCTAAAAATTTCCCAACTTTGACAGGAGGGGCTGTGACCACAACACCTGGAGCGACCTCACCTACACCGGCCACCTGCGCATCTGCCTCAACAGGTTTAGCAACAGAATTTCTAAATTTTACCCTAAATAAACCGCGTAGAATTTCTTTTGCAACAGGGTTTTTAGACGATAAAACAGCCTTGATTATTCTTCCTTGTAAGATATTGTTGCCTTCTGGAAAGAAGTCTTTTGCCGCCTGTTCTGCCGTATATCCTAAAGTGGATTTTTTTCCAAACTTGGTTACCGCAGCTAAAGTGCTTTCGCGCCAGATATTATCAAAATTAGCCCACGACACTTCAGCAGCCTTATAGTTTGAAGCTAGGCCCATTCCTGCTTCTCTATTAGCCGAAGATAAATTAGCTTTGTCTATAGCTGCAAATCTTTTATCCCGAATATTAATCAAACCATTTTTAAGATTAGTTAAGACTTCTCTTGCAGCGCCTTCACTATATCGTGGAAGTCTAAAAAGTTCATTTACGCCATTAATTGTATCAGTTAACTCTTGATACGTTATGGTTTTTGGAGTTAGAACAGTTCGTCCACCAACAACCGTTGGTGTTTCCGTAAGAGCAGCGCGTACCATGCTTTCTGCTTGACTAGCGGATTCTCCTGGACCCCCAACAGCTTTGTCAAGGTCTGATACTAAACTCTTCTTATTCTTTGCCTCAAGTTTTGTTGTACCACGGAATAAAGGAGTTAAATCAAACTGATTGTAGCTAGGAGGAATCCTTTTTAAAGGTGTTTTCCCTCGCAGTGTAAAGGCATTCGTAACGTCAGTAAATAATTTGTCGGCACTAGCTCTAGCAGCCGTGTATGTTTTATTTATTTCTGGCAGAATAGTCCTTAAAAGAGTTTCTGGTTCTCGTGTGGCTGTAATAGCATCCCATGAATTTTGTGCTTGAGTTCGCGCAACAGATAGTTCTTCTTGTGCAACGGCCAGCCTTGGGTTTAAGAGCGCAGCCTCTTCGCCCACCTCCCGTATAACGGCACCCGCTTCTCCAGCAGCAGCATCTCTTTCTAAGGCAGTAATAGGGTATCCCATTTCCGCGTTTAAATCATCCGCATACCTTTGAAGAAACTCCAGCTTTTTTTCTGGAGTAACCGTTTTTATAAACGTGGGGGCTAATTCTATAGGCTCCATGGTTTGAGTGTCACGAATAATCGGACCAAGCCTCTCGGAATTTTCAAGAACAAATCGCGGCCTTGTTGCTAGACCTGTTTCACCCTTAGACCCTAGAACATCAGCAGCTCTCATTTCTTGCCGTTCACGAATTACCCCAGTTTCCACAGCCTCGCTTTCAAACTTGGCAGCTTTTGACGCCTGCGCGTTTAGGGCGGCGGCTTCTTCAAGACGCCCTGCATCCTTAGCAGCTTCGGCATAAGTGTATAATACTTGCGAAGTTGTTGGCCCTTCATCTGTTCCTAATCTACCATAAGCCAGGGTATCGCCACTCGCCTGCTTCAGTTTATAATGCTCCATGGCTTTTAAAAACTGCTCGGGGTTTATACTTCTTAAAAATTCAGCGGAAACGTGTGTGTCTACACCAAGCAGTTTTCCGCCTAATTGCGCCATGCTATTACGAAGTACTGAAAGTGCAACTCCACCACCGACCTGTAAAGCAGCCCACAGCGTACCTTCACCCATGGCATCTACCATAACCTGTAGCCCAGATATTTTATCTCCGGTTTTGGGATGTTTCCACACACCAAAATCAATTTCGCCAAAAACACCGTCAGGATCACTTTTTTCGGTAGCAAGACCTACAGCGTTACGATTCTCGGAAAACTCAAAACCAGCTCTAGTTAAACCTATATCACTGCGATACCAGTCAGCAAAACCTGCGGCCAAAGAACCAGCCATAAGCGACGTTACTGGTCCAACAAACATACCAGCCACGGCAGCAGGAAGTCCCGCAAGTATAGGAGCATGTTCAACCAGTCCTTGTTGAAGCATTGTTCCTACTGCACCCCTAGGAACCAACAACTGGCGCTTTTCCTCTAGGGGGTTATACCACGTCGGTTCATCTTCATACAGGCGAACATCAAATACGGAAGAATCAAATTTCTCGTTATTGGCTTTATTAAAATTCCTAGCTATAATATCCTGAAGCGCGACCTTATAGGTCTCTGGAAAGGTTTTAGCAACAAAGGGCATATAGGAAGCATCTACCGCTGCCGATTCTGCTCCGCCGCCATAAATATCTATACCTTGTTCAATAAACCGTTGGTTTTGTTCGCTGGTTTGTTGTGCTCCAAAAGCTGGACCAGCCCTTGTTGTAGCCGCTAATTGTGCACCTTCAGCTTTATCCACCTGTTCTTGTGAAGGACGGTCAGGCCACGTTGTTAAGCCCTCAAAGCCTTCCCAACCCTGAATATTGTCCCAAAGATTTTGTACCGATTGCCCAATATTAGCCTGGGACCATTCTGACCCAGCAGCAGGTACAATACTCGCAGGATCATCTCCCGCTTGACGTCTTTCATTAACAATAGCCTGTTCTTCTGCAGCAATGGCTGCATCAAGGCCGGTATCTTGTTTTGTAAAATATTCCATGATTATCTAGTAGCTTGTCCAGGTCTGAGTCTTTTAATAACCTCACCTAAATTTCCCTTCCGTGCGAGCAGATCAGCGTTTTCAGGGTCTTTCTTTAGTAGTCTAAGTACAGCTTCTAATTTAATTTCAAGGCGATCTTGATTAAATGTTTGGGTATCAGGATTGTAAAGTTCGGGATTTGCCCCAATAGTCGGAACATCCCTAGCAATATTTTGTGCATTAATCCTATCTATACTTACATTTTCTCCACGACTGCGTAGATCACTTTTTTCAAAACGACGCGCAGATGGCGGCTCAAAAATCCGCACATTATAACGATTGAAAATACTTTCTTTAGTTATCGGTATTGCATCCGGCACTTTTCCTTCGTTTTTAATCTCTTCTGCGGTAGGCATTGTATTAGATACATATTGATCAACAATACCCGCCTGTCTGTTAGCCACCTGTCGATCCATCGCATTTATTAGTTCTCTAGGACGGAATGACCCATCTTCTGTTACACCCATCATCATCAAAGCGTTTGCAATATCACGGTCAGTTAAGCGGCCTCCCGGCTCATTTGTTCGGGCTAAAGCATAGGCAAGATTAAAGACCATAGACCTTGATTCTTTTCTCATTGTTGCAAGCCCTTGCAACGCACTTAATTCTCCTTGTGACATTGCACGACGAGTACCGTCTGCGCCATCCAATTCTACGCCTTTTAGATCCGCTACATAACCTTTTTTAGAAACCACATTATTTACATAATTCTTAAGACCACCTTTACCTCTAATATCTGTATTGCCAAGAGTAGCCTGCTGTTGGCCTTTTCCAGTACCAAAATTCTTGAAAATACCTAAACCATCTAGTATACGTTCAAAACCGGGTCTTTCCTTGTTTACTATGAAAAAGTAATCAGACGCCTTTAAAATTGCACCCTGTATACTCTGCAGATTATACGCGGCAAGAATAGCCGCTTCATTCTCAGAAACTAAATCACGAAGTTGGGTCCAATTACGGGTTAATGCCACAACTTCAGTGGTTGCGTTATTTAACTCGCTTGTTGCTGTACCCTTCGCTAATCTACCTAGAACTTTTCCAACATCCGGTGTTGTACCTTGAACAATTTGTACGTCTCCATTCGACTTGCGTATTATGCTAGAAAAAGCCTCAGCGGTTTTTAAAGGTTTCCCTTCATCACCAGCATTTTTTGTAAAATTTTGACCTTGTTTCCAAAACTTACCCGCCTCGTCCCAAAATGGTTTTCCATTAATAGTTCCACTAAATGATCTTTGTTCGCCATTTACAGTTTCAACTCTTGTACCGCCCTTCCAATTAGGATCAGCGTTACCTCCTTCAAGTATTTTTCCAGAAGCATCAAGAGTTACTTGTAATGTTCCCGGAGCATACGTTTTAACGATCGGTTTATCGTTGGCATCACGTGCTATTTGCCCATTTTCGTCACGTTCAAAATCCGTAACCGGAACAATGTTTAGCCGCACAAGACGTTCCATTTGGCGGGGTACAGTTACACCCTCAGCATTCGTAACTGGTTGATTAACCGTGACTTTTCTTTCAATATAATCTTTATGTTGATCTGAAGGGGCATACCCCATCACACTTAATAAAAGCTCAGGATTTTTACCAGACTTTGCGAGATTTTCAACCGTTGTTTTAAATAGGTTAGTTGAAAACGCATTCATTTGTCCAGGCGTAGGATCTCCTGTTACCACCCCAAATGTTTTAGGATCAGATATTCGGTCAGACAAAGCTAGTGCAACGGGAAGCCTAGAATTTTCTGGAACAGTTTTAACAAGTGAATCAATAGATTTTGTGACTGAATCGAATACTTTTAGTTTATATTGCTTTTGGCTCAGTTCAAATTTGCGTTGTTCTAATTTTCGTTTTGCTTCTGCATCTTTGGTTTGGCGAAGTTCTTTGTTTATCGCTCTTAATTCTTGTTTATCAGCACGACTCTCTGTTCTTTTCTTAAAGATTAAGCTCACGGCATTGGATAAGGCACCCTTGCGCGTGGCTACATCTGTCTTCATCAAATCGCGCGCAATTTGTGCAACCCTAAAGCGTTCAGCCTTTTTCTCTTTCTTAACCTGAGCTATTACAGGAAGCGTCTTTAAACCCGCCTTACCAACGGCTTGTCCAAAGGATCCAGGTTCAGCCATCAAGGCCATACCAAACGCAAACAACGGCATGGCCCAATCAGGAACATCTTCCTTTTCATCTATACCTAAAACTTGTTTGGCTTGTTTGTTGGCTGCTTCTGTTGTTAAGGCCGGAGCACCCATGGTCTCCGCTAGTGATTTTTCATATTTGGCCAATAAGGGGTCTGTTTCTGCCGCCTTCAATAAGCCAGCTTCTAACTCTGCCGTCTCCGCACCTGTTGCCATAGGAGTAGCGGCTACAGTTCCTTGCCTAAACGGTACGCTTACTTCATCCCATCCTCCGCCTATTTTAAGTACCCTACCATCATCCATAGTTGTTGTTTCGTCCTCGCCGCCTACGAGAACTTCAGTGCCTTCGCCGCCGGATAAAACATCTCCCTCACCAGATAAATCATCTTCACCCCTGAACAGTTTGCCTAATTCTTCCCCTGCTTGGGCCATCTTCCAATTAAGTTCGTCAGGGCTTTCTGTGTTTTCTATTTCTCGTTGCATATTCCTTGTTAGTGAAGCAAGTCCAGTTGGCGCTTGCGGTGCGGTCAGCCCTTGATCCGTTGTAATAACGGGTACGCGACCACCCGTTGCACGGGCCGCTGCCGCCGGACCACGAGTAGCAAGCCCCCGAACAGGAGCAACAGGAGGTGCTTGAAAAGCTCCACCTAACCTGAGTGTGGGATTAACAGCCATTAGGTTGCTGCCCCTCCTAACGCACCGCTTCCTCTAAACAAACCGCCCAAGCCGGTAATGGCGGCTCCGGCACCCAGCAACGTGCTTAGTGGTGACGGACTTGGAGCAGTCGCCGTGGTAAAGGTGCTTTGTGTGCTGGGCACACCGCGCAGGACATCGCTCAAGAAGCCGAATCTCTGGAAGGGTTCACCCTGCCGTTGCAATTCAGTTTGCCGTGCTGCGTCTAGGATTTGCTGCTGCACTGCTTGCTGCTGACCACCCAACTGGCTAAGTACGTTGACATCCTGTTGGCCAGTTTGCTGGGCTAATTCACCCAGGCCAGCCTGCCGGACACCCAAGGCCCCTGTTTCACTACCCACTTCACCAAAGCCCCGACCCAGTTGGCCAAGAGTTTGGGCCAATCCTTGCTGCCTGCGCTGCTGGTTTTCAAATGCTGATTGTGAGGCTCCAAGGGCCTGTGTGAAGTTTCGTGATAAATCAGTTTGCAAGAGCCGTCGCTGTGACTCAAGCAGGTTACGGTCAAGTTCTGCTTCAGCAATACCTTGTCGTGCACCGCCAAATGCGCCCACACCAGCGGCTTCGGCACCTATGGTGTTTCGCCGTATAGCGGCCTGACGCGCAAGTTCCTGTAAGCCTACATCTGTTGCTGCCGTTTGAAAAGGATCAAGAAACGGGGCTATTTGGCTTGGAGCAAATTGTCCTAATGAACCAAGTCCTGTGGTTACACCTTGTCCTAAAGTACCAGCTCCAACCCCTAATGATTCAAGACCCGTACCAATGCTTCGTGCACCGGCTTGTATAAACGGATCCTGAACCCCTAGACCTTCTTGTGCTCGCGATATCGCTGCTTGTTGTAAGGGGGCTAATCCTGCAACCTGAATAGCTGGGATATCAACCGGTTGTACCCCACTTGTTGGATCGCCCTCTGTTCCAAAAGCACCCGTTAGAAGCTGGCGTTGAAAATCTTCTAAAAACGGCGCTTGCCGAACAATACTTTCAGAAGTGGTAACATTCCCGCCGTCTTGAAATCTTTGTACTTGCATCAGGCCCTACCTTCCAAGCCGCGCATGATATCGTACATGGCGCGAACCTGCTGTTGTCGTGAACCATTTGGAGCTGCGCCACGCACGGCATCTTGGGTAAATACAAACTCACCAGGAGTAAGCATGGCCGGAACCGTATCTTGGTTAAGTGCGCGATTACCAGGAACCGCTCCCCCCTCCTGAGCATTGAGCGTTGTGGGTGTAATATCTCGAAGCCTTACATCCAGGGGGAATTGTTGTTGCGCAACGGTTTGTCCCGCAAGCATGCGTCTTATTGTTTCTGCCTCTTGTGCACTGGATTCGGCTGCAACAACGTTTGCAGGGGTTGTTCTAAAGGTTGGTCGCCGGTTTAATCCACGTTCTCGTATTAAGGCAAGTTGTTCAGGGGTTAAATCCGCTAGTTGTACACCAGGGAATTGAGGTGAGGTTGGCCTACCTGCGGCTATTTCACGGTCTCTGATTCCAGCACCTACAATTTCTCTACGCCGTGCTTGCCCAGCAACCCTTGCAGCCGTGTCCTGATCCGTTTCTCCTTCTTCAGTAAGAAGACCACTGGCCAAAGAACCAAGTCCACCACCCGCAGCTTGAGCGATTGTTTGTGCTGGAACATTAGCCAAAAAGTCACCGCCCAAACTTCTAATTCCACTTACTAAACTACCCGTTGTTCCTGTAGCAGGATCTATATTAAACAGGTTTCCTGTTATACCTTTACCGTCTCCAGAAAGTCCTCCACCAAGCAAGAAACTCGTGCCCCCAGATAAAGCCGCATTTAAAAGGGCTTGTTCGGTCGATTGACCTGCAACCTTACTACCAAGCCCCGAACCTACAGCCGCCCCCAAAGGACCACCTACCGCACCGCCTATGACCCCACCAATAATTGGTGCAGCCTTTTTGAAAAATGACTTAATGCTATCAAAAAAGAACTCAGGCTGACCCGTCACAGGGTTGATACTATTAAGGCT
>Ga0114908_1001276_pt1 | contig 12866 bp, 8 predicted proteins | sample MalvireepMed_s17_FD_87292 | JGI IMG/M metagenome (GOLD analysis project Ga0114908, IMG submission 87292) | Marine viral communities from the Global Malaspina Expedition - Malaspina viral metaG DeepMed_s17 | ecosystem: Environmental > Aquatic > Marine > Oceanic | place: Mediterranean Sea... | reverse complement strand
GCTTGATCACCAGGTTCGCATCCTGGGGAATCTTTTTGCCAATGTGATTGCTGATGATGTTCAGCAACTCGTAGCATCCACACTGCACCCGCTCGGTGATGACGTAGTCGTGATTCAATTTCTTCCCCTCATCGTTCCGGTGTCCATACGCAGTAGACGACGACAGACGTGATCGCCAGGATCAACGCCGTCGCGATCGCTCGCATGATTGCCCAGGTCATCATCTTATTCTCAGCATCAAAGCATCGAGGTCGCCTCGACGGTAGACCTTGCGCTTCTTTCCGTTCGGCAGATACACAGGCAGAGCTCCCTCGCGAATCTGATCATGGACATAGTCCCGCGACATCCCCAGGTAGCGAGCAGCTGCTGCCACCGTGAACCATTCCTGGGCCTCAAATTCCATTGATAGACTCCTCTTGCCGTTGCCCGAGAGGCAACCTATATTCCTTGCAACTACCGGCTAACCGTGTGTGGGTGCCGTGTAGTGCTACGTGCAATTGGCGGGTTCATCCTGTGCAGGGGGGACCCGCTACTTTTTTGTCCTGGACGTACACGAAAACGACCTTGACCAGTTACGCTGCCCGGTTCTTGAAAGTCACCAGACGCGCACCAGCAAGGTCGTTAAACGTCACCGCTCCGTTCGTCGCATTGTGGATTTTTACCAGCGAATTGAACGAAGGTTTTTTCTGTCCCGACACCAGCCTGCTGACGTGAGTCTCTGACAGTTCGCAGAGCAATGCGAACTGACATTGCGTGAGCCCACGTTCATTCAAAAATTCGTTAAGCAACATCCTGCAAAGCCTCCAGGGCATAGCCCAAAGGGGAGAGGCGTGCGAGGATAATACCCCGGCTTACCCCCCCTTGTCAACTCACGCCCAGCAGACATCTTGCCTCTTTTCCACCTAAGTCCTTAATCCTCTTACAGATAAAAATTTTCGGTGCAATGCATTTCTTGCCTTGTGGGCAAGCGTTAACTAATTAGTTGACGCTGTCCACCTAATAATATATATTGGGTGGTGACGGTAGCAATGGTGACCATTGATCACCAATGACCAAAGGAGGCTCACAATGGCAAAACGGTACGAACGAATCGAAAAGAGCAACGGTTCCTATGGGATCGTTCGACGGGACGACGGTGCTTGGTGCGCCGACTTTCGACTCACCGATGCCAAAGGCAGGAAGATCGGGTCGGTACGCTACGTGAACATCACCATCGGGGGGGGCGGCTTTGAGCCCGTTCGGAACGGTCGCGCTGCCAGGACGCACGCGAGCATCTCGGTGTCCCGACGTATTGCGGAGCTGGAGAAGAAGCAGGACGCTCCTTCCGGCGTGCCGTTGAGGCTCTCAAATCTGCGAGACATCGCGATTGCGAACGCAGAAAAAGTTTCTACGTCCGGTACACGGAAAGCTTACGTGTCGGTCTTTCGCCGCATATTGGGCGGCGAAAGTGCTAATCGTGGAGTAGCACCAGCCCTGCTCGGTGATCTCAAGATTGAAGAGATCACCGAGCAGAATATCATAGACTTGTCTGCTGGCTTGTCCGAGATGTACAAGCCGCAGACCGTGAACCAAACGCTTGGGCTACTGAAAGCCGCCTGGAACATCTTGCACGCGAAGCGGGTGGACTACCGGCAGTATCCAAACCCCATCAATATGAAGCAACATGGGGCGAAGGTAGACAACGACAGGAAAAAGGATCTAACACCGGATCAGATCGTCAAACTGTTCAGCAATGCTGAAGAGGGGCGCAACCCCGACCTTTACCTTCCATTGATTCACCTCACCTTCGGTTCAGGGTTGAGGATCAGTGAGGCACTTCAATTGCGCGGTGTTGATCTTGACGAAGACGAGGACGGTGTTTTCATCAATGTTTGCCCAAAGGAGTTTGAGGGCAACATTGACCTCAAGGGGAAGTCGCAGACTTCGACTCGCACCCTGCACATCAGCGACGAACTCGGTGCCATGCTGAAAGCTCGCAAAGCTCAGGCGAAACTACTCGGGACCCCTTGGCTCTTCTGGTCACCGCATCGGATCACGAGCCCTGTCTCCAAGGCATCTTGCTACGATTACATCGACCTCCTTTTTGGGGAGGCAGACATCTCTCTCAAAGGTGACGGCAAGCGTCAGAAATGGCACGCCTTCCGACACACGTTCGCAAGCGTCCAGTTGAAGGCTGGTGTGTCCCTCGATCGCGTAAGCGAACTACTCGGACACGCCTCGATTATGACCACTCACCGGCACTATCACCACCTGGTGCCAAAGGACGAGTCGAAGGTCGCAGCACAGAACACCGCGAACTGGCTGAAGAGGGCTCGCAAAGCTGCCTGAGCCTTTCGCCAGGTCGACACAAACAAAGAGCCAGTTGACTGAGAAGTCAGCTGGCTCTTGCCTTTTGGTCGACACTTTGGTCGACACTTTAGCCGACTTTAGCCGACATTTTTCGACACTTCCAGTTGACCGGGCTTTCAAGAAGGCCAGTAACTATGCGGGTTTTCGATACTTACGAACATGCCATACTTAAGGGCACATTAACTAGGTGCATGTCACAAACCCGCTTGCACACTACGTTTCAGCAGATTTCCAGAAGCTGGTCGACATGCTTGGTCGACACTCTACGGCCTGGTCTACAGGTCCCGGCAAAACAGTCTTGCGGATTTAGTTGACGAGAAATATCTAATTGCATATACTAACAACGAACATTAATGATCGGCAATGATCAACAAAGGAGGCTCATGATGGCTATTTCCCCAAGGATCACAACCGCAGCAGCAGCATCTGAAAAAGGTGTGTCACGAAACGCGATCCACAAAGCGATCGATACAGGCAAGATCAATTCCGAGTTTTTCGGTCGAAGTATTGCAATCCTTGACGACAAGAAATTTCGGACCTGGACTCCCAACCCAAAGAGGGTTGCCGCGCACCGAGTCACCTGACCGCCATACAGCCAATCTGAGACACAAAAAACCCGAAGGTCGATTCAGACCTTCGGGTTTTTCTGTGCCCCCTCGTCGGGGTGGGTTAGCCTCCACCGGCAGCTGTCGCCAGAGGATCGTTTAGCGGGTTGTAGTGTCCTGGGGGTCGGAACCCGGTGGGGAGGATGCCTCCTGGTCCGGCGGCTGCTCCTGCGTCGGTTCGAATGAGTCCTCGGGCGATATACTCGTCGAGGGTCTCCTGGAATTTTTCGTGAAGCTGACTTGATATCCCTCTTGGTAGATTGGATCGTCCGGCCCCGCTATACTTACGCCATATTTCTTGGCTAATCTTTCCATAGTTACCCGCACGTTCCGACTCATCGATCAGTTCTCCTATATAGCTATAAACCCTACCTTCGCCTAGATCCACACCTCTTGCCTGTAGGGCATCCATAATATGCTCAAAATAGGTCTCGTCGTCAATGTCGCTGAAGTTCAGGAACCGCAATTCGTCCTGGGCAGGGACACCGGAGAAGTTGACACCATCCTTGTCCTTCGTGGGGTTGACGATGTCCAGAATCTCTTTGACCTCCTGCTCGGAGAACTTTGCGCCGTCCCTCTTTCGCAGAGCTAAACCGGCTGACGATCGACCTCCAAGTACCTGAGCCTGGCGAGCGGTGAGGTGTCGGTTGACACTCCACACAGCTCCCTGTTGCTGGAACGCTTCCCCCATTACAGCAGTAACGAACTTGACAGCGTCCTCGTTCCCGCTCTGGATCATAATCGAGAAGTTTGGCTCGACGCCTTCCCAGGTCCCGATCGTGTGGGTCACCACTTCGTGTCGGAAGTTGAGCGTGTTCTCCAGATCCTCCAGAGCTTTGATCTTGGTGCCAGACTTGTTCTGGATTTTCTTCCAGACATCGGAATGAAATTGCTTCATCACTTCCTCGGTCGTCTGATACTTCGACCCGATCTGACCCTGCTTCGATGCGACGGTCACCATCCTCCCGCCCATCTGTCCAATGTCCTTAGTCACATCTTCATAGTCTTGACGCAGCTGACGGGTCCACCACTCCGACACCGGATAGGCTGAGCCCTGCATCTGGATACGATTGGAGAACCCAGGCAAGACCGGCTTGTTCGTATCGAGGACAGGGAAGAGCTCGTCATAAGCTGACTGCACAAACATACGTGCAGACTCTGGCGACCCAAGTTCGTAGGGCCACATGTCACCAGCGACGATCGCATCAGTCCCGGTCTTCCTCCAGGGGACAGTATACGCTGGAGCATTCTTCGGAACCTTCTTTGGGATGACCTTGTGCTTGGCATACCACCAGAGGACGGCCTGCGCTTCGTCGGCATTCATATTCGCCTTCTGTGCTGCCTTGGCAATCATATACTGAGCAACCCGATACTCGTAGGCGTTCTCACCACTGGGGAACTGGAACTGAGATCCAGTTGCACCCTTGGTTCCCGTACGTAGGCCGAACAGCTTTGCAATGTGCGTGTCGTTGACGGTGAACGGGAAGAAAGCTGTCGAGTTAGCGTGTCTGGTCTGGAACGTCAGATTGTAAGCTTTGGTCTTCGTGTTCCCTCGGAACGTACCGGTTTCGTAGAAGTCCATCAGCTTGTCTACCTGGTTGCCCTTTTCTGTGTAGGTCAGATTGAGGAAACGACTTTCATCGGTATCAAGCATGATCGGCAGTTGACCCTCAGAAGGCTTACTTTTGACACTCCGCATCACTCGGATGGGGATAGGATTTTGCCCGCCACCTTTCTTGGTCAGAGCAACAAGTTCTTTGCGGAAAGCAGCCGGACGATACTTGCCGTGATTGCCGATATGTTCACGCACTGCCTTCATCACCCAAAGGGTATCGGCAAGATTCGTCTCGACCGGGTTCTGTGCTGACGTGATCGCGAACACTCCTCGGAACTCGTCCATGTTCGGTTGACCGACAAGGTCCTCGGCCAGCTTGGCAACATCGTGATACCACGTCATTGCATCCTCGGGTGCCAGAGCCCGAGCCTGGACGAGCGTATCATCCAGGAGAGAAGGGGGCATCACGTTGACCATGTGTGTGACCCACTCAGGAGTATTTTTCTGACCGTTCAGCGCAAAGAAGTATTGGAGGGATTTTAGGATCTGTGCCGTACTTGGAGAGTCTCCAAAGGCATCAAAGGCAGCTGCCATCCCATCTTCGATTACCCCATAGAGCAACGGGAGGTCATGATCAAGCGGCATATGGAACAGCTCGTCGTGACCGTCCCAATTGTAAATCCCGTACTTTCTCTTCTGACCGACCCTTGCTGCCTGCTCTGCAACTTTCTCCGCAGGACCGGATGGAACGACGATCTCCCCGGCTCGACGGCTGTAGAAGATCGATCGGTCAGATACCCTGTCCCTTGCGATCCGATCATATTGCTTTCCGTAGGCATATCGTCCAAGCATCCCGTAACCTCGGGACATCTTCTCGACCGCACCCGCCTCACCCTTCTTAGCCATACGGCGACCTTCGGTGATCAGGTCCATCGCTTTGGTCGCCTTCTTGGCTTTGGGCAAATTCTCCGCAACCTTGGCGAAATCTCCAACATCTCCAGCCATTTTTCCGTATCGACCGATGATGCCCATACCGCCGAACCCGGCCATTGCGATACCACCACCAAGTTTGGCTCCACCGGTCGCGATATCCATTGCATCCCACAAAGCCGCAAAGGGGTCATTCCAGAGCCTCTCGGGGTCGAGGATGTCGTCTACGGCTTCGGATGCCCTTGCAGCGAACGCGGCTCCTGTGGGGCTCAGCGGTCCTCCCAGGACCTTGTGGTCGATCGAGTAATCCCACAGTCCCTGACCCAACTCCCGACCGATCATCTCAGCCTGCTGGCTGGATAGGCCGGACAGGATCTTCACGCCCTCGGTGACCTTGAACATCGTGTTCTGGAACGACGGGATGAAGTTTGCATTGGCGATAACAGCCCGATCGGCCCATCTGGCTGACTCTGAAGCCTCCAGAGGCAACGCAACGAGAAGGGAGGGATCTTCCTCCGGTGTTTTCCCTGGCAGGATACGGCTCGCTACGGTCGCCTTACGGGCTCCAGGGACCACGTCTTTGGCGATACCGGCATCCACCCTCTGACTGCTTCCCTGTCTACCTGGAGGTACTACTTCCACCATCGGTGCCGTAGAAATACTCTGGCCCTGTTCCAGAAGACCCTGGACAGCATCAGCGATTGTCGCACCTCTGAAAGTGGCACGACCCATCCCTGGTAGACTACGTGCCCCAGGAAGGCGTTTAAGCCAGTTTGTGACCCGTTGGGTCTTCCTGGCTCCGACACCAAGGGCTCGCATAAACTCTCCTACAACGCGAGGAGAGGACATCGGCAGGCCCAAATAGAAAAATGGAGACAGGTAGATACCACCGGTCAGGAACCCAAGGGCTTGCATAGCCTGATTTCGGGCGTGGATACCGGTCGGAAGGATCTCCGACAAGGCACCTCCGGCAGCTGCATCCATCAGGTGGGTGCCAGCTCTTTCATCGATGAGCTTGAGGAGGTCCCGCCGGATGTCAAGGCTGGCATTTTCGGAAGACAAGGACCCGATGATCTTTCGGATCGTAGACTCAGGGTTTTTCGAAGATCCTGACAGCAACGTATCCATGTCGTCCAGGATGCCCGACTGAACGGCATAGAAGGCTTTCGCATCGCGCATCCCCTCAACCTGGTTGAGCTTCCCTTGCGCTTGCGCCCTGGTTTGGGTAATGAATTTTTTGGCTCGTCGGAACTTGTGATGCAGTCCCGCTGCCATATCGGACAGTCGCTGCTGGAGCGCGTCCAAACCTTTGACACTGTCGTCAGACCAATCGACAACCTCGGTGACAAGCTCTTCAAAGACTTTCTGGTTGGCTTTATTGATGCTCGTGGATCTGGCACCTTTATGCTCAAAGTTGAGTATTACCCGACCGTTCGGATGGCGCAAAAGCTTACCGGTCTTCTTGTCAGGAAAAACTCCGACATTCCACTCTCTGCGAAGTTGGGAGAGGACATCACTCTGCAAACCAGCAAGATCGAACTCTGCCTCAAAGTCCACCTTTTCGAGGAGGCTCTTGTAGCCATCCTCCCGCATCTTTTCGATCTTGCTCCGCGCACCTTTCATCTCACCGATCATATAATCGGGAGAGTATTGGTTGCGGAGTGCCTTCTTGGTAATCTCGTTCGCACGCGTACCGCGAAGACCAGCATGAAACATCTGCTCAAAGGCGAGCGGATCTTTTCCGGTCTGAAGAGAAAAGACTGATGGCAGGACATCGCGAGCGATCTTCTTGGGTGTCTTGGCGACTGCCTTAACAGCAGACACCGGCAATGTCGCCGGAAGGTCGGCAAACTTACGCGCAGCTGTAGCTGTTCGACCTAATCGACCGGTCTTGCTGATACCAGCGACCTTACCGACAGCCCCCAACCCTGGTGACAGCACCGACACCAGATCGAGCATCACACCAGCAGGGTCCTCGACGACAGTCTCGCGGAGACGATCGCCATACCTCTGCTTCATCTGTTCCCACGCCTGCCTTGCTACCTGTGTATCCTCATCTTCCTCACTACCGGCGTGAATCTTCTGGATGCCTGAAGCGAGTCGAGCCAGTGCGTTGATCGATTCCAGTGGAGAGGCAAGAGCTGACACCACACCAGCAGTGTTATCGATCATGCTCGGAAGGTAGTTGCCAGCTGCCCGAGCAAAGTCGGTGATCTCAAAGCCGGAAGCGGACAGGTCACCCTCGACCTCAAAGAACGGCTCCATAAACCTCGTCGGCTGGTCCGCTTGTGTCTGCGGTACAGCAGCATCGAAACTCTGGACTTCAGCCATCTCCGCTTCGGTAAAGTCCCCACCATTTTGCTGACTCAATACCGGCTGTTCCAGCTCGCGTCGTTCCTGTTCAGAAAAAGGCATCTAGTTGGCTCTAGCTTAGATTAGCGTTTTCTTTGGAGGCTATTCGTCACGATAACGAAGATACTGTTGGTATACTTTATCACGATATGCACCGGTGTCATACGGCACACCTTTCGAGTTCACGCCTTTCCCCGTAAAATTTGGTGTTCCATGGTTCCACCAAGAGGCGATCTGCCCCACGTCATATCCCTTTTCATCTGCAAGATATTTAATCTGTTTATATGCAACCTCGTTCTCTGTTTCTAATGTCAACGGGGCGTCAGCGTTGCCGAGATGTTTAAGGGCTAAATTTTCCCACGTCCTTGGCATAAACTGATACCGAGATCGCAACTCACCACTAGCACCAGATAATGCTTGATTGCCAGATTCTACCTGACGTATGGCTCTTGCCAAGGCCACGATCTGAGGATCGAGTGGTGGCATTAAAAGCTGTAGTCGCTATCAGATGCGCGTGGATTGGCACTGACCTCGACCCACTGTCCGTTTACCTTCTTTACCTTCTTGCCCGTTGAAAGCGTGCGGATCTCTCCACCACCGCCAGTACCGCCGCCAGTACCGCCGCCAGCACCACCTACCTCAAAGTCTCGCGTCGGATCTTTGAAGTACTGATCAAAGTTGGTCCTCGGATCTGTTGCACCTATCGATGAGACATAGTCTTTGCGGTAGCCTCGGAAAGTTTCAATTTCCGACCCGTAGAACTGTCGGGCGATCTCCTTCATTCCCTTAAGCTGCTCCTGCGTCAGCTGGCGACCGTCGATGTATCCTCGGCTACCCTCTTCCAGGCCGAGGTAATACTTGATCTTGCTCGCCAATGATCCAGCACCCAGGATCATTGCACGCTCACCGTCGCGGACTGCCGTATCGTCCAGACCACTGATGAACCCGAACATTGCACCGATGTCTCCGATCGGGTTGTTCGCATCCACCGACGCTTCCAGCTTGCCCCAATTGGTTTGTGCATTAAGAATTTTCTTATACGGTGCCGATTTCGTATAGTCTTTGACCTCATCGCGAATCTCTTTCGGCGTACTACCGAGGTCGTGTATGGCAAGGATCTCACCACTGGCCCCGTAGCTGACGATCCGGTTGCCTTCGATCTTCTGTCCTGCCTTGCTCCCCTTCTTTATATTTGCCAGCTGCACCGCACGCTCGTAGTCCAAACCTTCCTTTACACCTTCAGCCAGACCTTCGCGGAAATCTTCAGAGACCTTCGCGCCGACTGCCATCGCACCTCCGGCAGCATACTTCTTCCAGTTGCGCTTTACATGGTCACGGATTTTCCCCAACCAGGTGCGTCCTTCCTGCGTCGGCATCTGCTCCATCAGTGTGTCGATCTCGGCATCTGTCGGAAGTTCGGGAGCCTCTCCTACGGGACCCTCTTCGGGCAGATCATCGACACCAGAAATTTCCGGCGCGATCTCCCCTGGTCGCTCTTCGGCAGGACCGCGAGGCTCTTTCTTGGGTGGTGCTGCGCGGGTCCAGCCCTTAACATCACCCTTGGTGTCGAGGATGACATTACCCTGGCTGTCGAGTTTGGGTACCTCCTCACCTGGGGATGGTGCATCCGCGTCGGGATAGTAAGAAAAGTCCCTGTCATCAGGGGGCCGTTGTATGGGTCCGACACTTTCAACGAAGTCTTGGAGGTATTGGTCTGCTGGTTTGCCGCTAACATAACGAGTTGCGGGATCTAAAAATCCGACGTAAGGGCTAATGTCAGATTCAATGTCATAAGGCTCAGCACCGCGTTCGCCATAAACTGGACCTTCGGGATATCGCACTCCTCTTCGGCCGGATTGTCCGGGATCGGATGTACCAGGGATAATCCGGTTGGCGATATCGCCCAGAACAGGATCGACCATTTGTTCTCCCGCGGGTAACGTACCAAAGGTCGGTTTCGTTCCGGTCATCCTAACCTGACCGGGTCCCTGACCGAAGCCAGGGGGTCCGATCGTCGGATCTTCCAAGGGACCCAAATCACCACCAAGCTCAAAAACATCACCACCAAGGCCCGAAGGGCCCATTATACGTGCCGTGCGTGGACGGCCTGCTCTGGCGACCTGCTCGCGCAGACGATCTACTGTCAGCGGCTCGGCCAGAAAGTCGGCTCGGGAAATTGCGTCATCAAGCTCGCGATCGACAGTGTCGCGCTTAGCCTCCAACAACCTCTTCTGCTCTTCCAAATCCCGCCGACGTTCCGACGAAGCGTCCGATGAAAACACATCCATAAATGATGGCATCTTGTGCCCTTTTTATTAACGCGGCCCGCTGGATCGTCTGTTGCCACCGCCGAACATCCCACCCGGTGACAGCCATGACGATGCGACATTCCCGGCAATGTTGCCCAAAGTCCCCATAAACCCAGGACCCCCTCGCTGAGGCATCTGCAATTGCCCCAAAACACTTGGTGATACGTTGGTGCCCGACAAAGCCGACAGAAGCATCGCCAAAGGCTGCTGCGACATCTGTAGGCGATTGGCATCGACATTTTCACGCTGCAAGAAACTGTTCATCATGTTGTCGAACTGCGTCTGCGCCCGTTGAGCTTCGACTCCGCGACGGCTCAAGTCCATACCCTCGGCCTGGCCGACAGCTCCCGTTTGAGCACCTAGCCTGTCGAGGGCAAACTCACTGCCCTCCATCTGCTGACCGAACAGGTCGCCAAGGAGACCACCCGTAAGCTCGATGTCGGCCCGACGCTCACCGCCGACGCCCTGGTAGAACTTGAGGTCTGCATCAGCCTGCGCTCTGGCTTTGCCCTCACGTAGCCGCCGCCGAGCCTCATCGGCCTGCGTAGACCCCAGCATTCCCCGAGCTGCAAGGCTTTCCTCCAGTTCGCGCTCGGCCTGTGCAAAGTCTTCATCGAGATCCGCACGGTAGGGATTTACCAGGTCACCAGAACGACCTTCCATGTATTTGGCGGTTTGCTCTGCGAGTTTGCCCAGGTTGTCCAGCGGAGCCTGCGTCCGTGAAAGCTGATCGATGATATGTTGCATCTGACCAGCACCGGCTGCGCCCTCTTCATAGACCTGGGCAGAGTCGAGGTCAGGGACGTTGGGAAGCTCGTAGGCTTGGGCTGCTCTATCCGCTGCCGTATTGTAGAGACCCGCAACGGCTCCCGCGGTCGGAGCAAACTGTCGATTGAAGAAGTCTTGCTGCCCAAGGTTCTGAAGACCCATATAGCTTTGCAGGGCTGCGTTGATTTTATCTGGATCTGTTTCTCCAACCAGGCTGTCGAGCAGCTGTTGTCCCGCAGCCTGAGCAGCTGGAGGCAGTTGGAACATTTGATTCCCTGGAGGGGAAGTTCCTCCTGCTCCCCCTGGAGGAGTAGTTCCTTGTTCTGACATGACCTGTCGTGAAATGTGTTCGTAAAAATCCTCGGGGGGGTCTTGTGAAAAAGACCCAGGTCGTTTGTTCTGATTCTGAGCCTTCCATGCATCTTGTGCGCGTCGTTCAATTTCTGTTCGCTGGGCAGGGGTCGCACTCATGTAGGCCGAACCAGGATCTGCCGAAGGCTTACGCAAAGGTCCCCCAGGCCCAAAGGCCCCGTTCGGCTCACCGGGCGGGGGTTGATATTCCCCAGGAGGATCGGGTCCCTCGGGACCACCTGGCCCTGGAGACGGTGCTCCAGGTGTCACCGTTACAGGTGGGGTTGGTGCTGTAGGAGGTGGAGCCGCCGATGGGGGCTGACCCAAAGCTAACGTCGGTAGCGGACTAGTAAACGGTGTGACCGTCGTCGTCAACCCTTCCCCTGTTTCGCCGGTCGTCGGATCGATGGTCGTGCCCGTCGTCGCCACATTGGGTCCAACCACACCAGTGCCTGGATCACTAAATCCTGGCGTGAGATTCGGATCACGCGCTATTGGATCAACGCCATTTATGGGGTCCTGGTTTATAGGCTGAAACGGAGTTATTGATACCTCACCAGTAACTGGATCTGTAGTATGTCCTGGTATGCTTTCCGACACGCCCGTTATCGGGGTTCCGGTTACCTCCGTCCCTGGGGGCTCATAGATAGGAGGCAGTGGTTCCGGAGGTGGATCTGTTGTACCTCCCGTAGGTGGCGTTGGGCCTGTCGTAGGTGGCGTTGTACCTGTCGTAGGTGGCGTTGGGCCTGTCGTAGGTGGCGTTGGGCCTGTCGTAGGTGGCGTTGGGCCTGTCGTAGGTGGCGTTGGGCCTGTCGGCGGCGGTGGCGTAGGCGTTGCCCCAGGCCAATCGTCGCCTACCGGCGTTCCCGTCTGGTCCAGGACGGCCCTGAGTGACTCCATCTGCCGATCTGGGTCCATCTCCAGAATCTGCTCTACCGTCCACCCAGCGGTAGGACCGCTGAGTTGCTCGGCGAGCTTCGCAGTGTATTGGGACGGGATGCCACGGTCAGTTATGAGCTGACTCAAAGCCAGCAGCTTCTCATACTTTGACGCGCCAGGATCTGTCGCTTGAGCAGTAGGTGGCTCCTGCGCAACGGTTTTCGTCGCAGGCGGTGCAGGGGCCGGTGCAGGTTCTGGTGCTGGTGCAGGATCTGTAGGCCCTTGAGCTCGATGCCGACGCGTACCACTCCACCCCCCATCCGCCGTCTTGACGCGTGGCATGAACGTCATTTTGAAACGTCCCGTAGCCGCGTCTATAAAGTCGCTCTTGGTTTGACCGGGCTGTGGGCCAGCAGGGTGACCAAAATTCACAACATTCATGATGTGTTCAAGATTGTTAGGGTCACCCCCCGGGCGTTGCCTAACCCACTGCTGCAAACGCTTCAGGTCGTCAGGATGGAAATCCGCCGCGCTGCGTATTGTGTGCTCAGCACCAGATTTATCATGTATTGAGTATGCCATGGCTCGGGCCTCAGTAGGTCCAGGTGACGTTCTGGTCTTTGTCCTGGTCGTCGTCGACGTGGATGAACGATTTTGCCACACCGACACGGTTGAAGATGCTATGCGCCAGGATCAGCAGCTCGCGGCGATACGTACTGGAGCTGCACTCCAGGTCTGCCGCCTCGCACTCTTGACGCTCTGAAATGG
>Ga0114908_1001274_pt1 | contig 12869 bp, 26 predicted proteins | sample MalvireepMed_s17_FD_87292 | JGI IMG/M metagenome (GOLD analysis project Ga0114908, IMG submission 87292) | Marine viral communities from the Global Malaspina Expedition - Malaspina viral metaG DeepMed_s17 | ecosystem: Environmental > Aquatic > Marine > Oceanic | place: Mediterranean Sea... | reverse complement strand
CCTATCACCCGGCGGCCGCGTTGCGCGTGTCATCTACGGCCGCGGGCGTCGCGGGTGTGAACCAACATTGTGGCGTATACCACAATGTATTGACGCGTTCACCTACTTGCATACCGGGCCACACGGGTAGATACTTACCACATCGGGTTTACCCAAGTTAGAACGTGGTCGTTATTCCAGCGTAGATGTGGCCCCGATAGTGCGTCGGACACCCCGACATCATGCACTGCCCAGAAGGTGGCACGACTCTCGATTGGCGAGAGTGCCCAGCAAGTAACCCGCGGAGCCTAATACAGATTCAACTATCCAATTATTGGAGATCAATAGAATGGGATCAACTACTAAGACAACGAAGTCCCTAACACGGGCCGAGAGTGAAGCGAACCTGATCGCCGCAAACGCGGCAATTGAGGCGAGCAAGCGAGCACGTCACTTCGACAGCCTTAACGGGTTTGGCGAAATGGTGGACTACAGCGGGCAAGCGAAAGTCTTGGAACGCCGCACTCGCGACATCATCGTCAAGCACGAACTTAACGACTTTGACGGCTACACGGTGGCTATCATCGTGGAGACCGGCAAGGAAGCTAAGTGCTACGGCGGACACGTCACTCTGAAGCGCATCGAAGCTACGGACACCGGCGCGGACTTGGTGATTAACATTGCCCTGCACGCTTCGATATTCTCGAAGTCGCTGATCGAAATCGACATCGCAATTCTGGAAGCTTTGACGCACGCTAGGGTGTTCGTCGGAGCACTCAGCAAGGGTGATGTCAAAGTGAGTTATGGCATGGCGAAATCTGGAGTGCATAACTCCACATTCGCGGGCCTGTTTCACACTTTTGGCGGAACCGTGGAACCTGTTTACGAAGTGAAGAAGGGCCAATCCGTTCTCACGAACGGCAAGGAAGCTAATCGCCCAACGGGCAAGTTAGACCCTGCCACCGTGAAGGTACTGGAACGGTCATACTTCGACCCGACCGCTTTCGTCGTGACTGGCGAGATTATCGTCGGAGACGGTAGCGGGCGTAAACCCGCTGACGTGCTCAGGGTCGCTTGTGAGGATCACCCCAAGATTCCGTGGAGCGTGAGTTACCGTGGCCGCAAGCCTACGGTCAACATTAAGTGCACCATTAAGGATCGTGGCAAACCTGAGTGTGGCAAGCGATTATCCGCTGCCGCTTGGGAATCCACGAAGGACTCCCGCAAGTAATGAGTCTGGCCCCCGCGAGAGACCGCCCATCTCGCGGGGGCCATTTTTTTTTACCTTTTTTTTCTCGCGCCCGCGTCACATTTTTTTTCTCGCGCTCTCACGTACATCACCAAAAAAAAGCCTCACATCACACGCGCTGCCCCGCGTGTGTCATCGTGCGTCATTTAAGAACATGACGCGCGCCTACGGGTGCACCTAATAAAAAAAATAACGGCGGAAATCCTCTCATGAAATAGGTATAGACTAAGGCACACAAGTATGACATACTTAAATGGTGGAATATTCACTCCACCAAACTAACCTTGTGGCATATACCACAATGCAACTAATCGGAAGTAAACACATGACCTTCACCTACCATTCCGGTCGGAAGTCGGAGCCAACTCGTGGCATCCGAATCCCGAAAAGGATTATCCCTGCCGCACTCAAATGCGGCTATTGCGGGAGCAAGCACGCAACGACAATGGCGTTGCTCTCGCACTTCGCAACTCACCGAGAGTAGGTTTCCGGTGAGACTGAAAACACCTTGCCGGGTGTATCACTCCAACGTGAGACTCGGCAAGTGCGCCGACCGTTCGGGACACTCACACTGTCCCGCTAACGACCACGCACTCAACCCTGATCGCTACATCGTGCGGTTGATGCTCCCGGTGCGAACGAGAGGCAACCTTGCACCCGCACTGTGTACCGGAGAAACCAGATTCTAAATGGAAATCCCGAAAACTCTCTTGCCCGCAGAACACTACATCAAGCACTTCATCGGCGACGATAAGCACGCCGTTGAACTGCTGAAAGTGAAAACGGGCGAAGCACAACCCACAAACTTCCGGCTCTCCCCGGAAGCACTCGCAGCACTGGAGAAAATGAAATGAACAACTAATAATTACGGTCTGGCAGATGCCTAAAAATCTGCCCATGTCTGACCACTGTCTGGTGGCACTGACGAGTCGGCAGTAACCGATGAAACATGCTTGTGGCATATACCACAAGGTAAAAGGGAGTCAAGTGAACTACAAACAACTACGTGCCGACGGGAAAATTGAACTTACCCGAAAGTACACACACACACCCGGCCACAAGGCCCGTGCGAAACGCAAGCGGCAAAACCGCAAGGACGGACGCAAATGAGTGACTGTACCAACATGGTGACAGTCGTAGTACCGACAAAATACGACTACAAACTGACAGAAGTCAAGTGCCAGTCGTACCTGTCACATCAGGACGCGTCGTACTGCCCCACACACCGCAACACACACACGCTACGCTGCTCACGCTGTGGCGTAGCCGGGTTCCCGTCTAAGGCGAACCTGTACGACCATTACCGCATGGACTGTGACGAGTAAGGGAAAAACGGATGGAACTTGCTGACCAACTCCAAAAAATGGGCGTACACGTTGAAGTGAAATGCCCATCTCACAAAGACCCTGATATATCTCACACCCTTACCGAATACTGCAAAGACGCTCGTATTCAGTGGGTTCAAATGTCAGGTTCAGTTACGAAAACACCCGAAGAAGGTTGGAAGGAAAACAAATGACTATTTACTTCAAAGCCTGCCCGAAATGTAATGGCGATATCCAACTCGTCACACTCACCGACTACAAGTACCTGCAATGCCTGATGTGCGGGTACTACGCCGCATCCAGTGAACGAAAGGTGGTGTACATCAAGTAAAAAATTAGCCTTAACCCTAAATTGTCGTGGGGTATACCACGACGGAGAAAACTAATGTTCGCAGTCGAAGCACACAAAATAATGAAATCCACATCCCGCAAGCTGGGAATGGAACTCCGCAACCGCGACGACGACTGGGAAGACCCGACGTTCCACATCAGCGGCTACACGTTCGGTGCGTCGATGGACATCACGTTCAACAAAATCGAAGACCTTCAGGAACTCGTCAACGTCGCGAGGGCCGCACTCGACGAGTGGATGACCGAAGGAATAAAAAAGGACTGACATGGACGGTTTTGAAGATGACCACATCAGCACCCGTGAGTCGCTGGTGATATCGACCCTGCTGAACATGGAGGTGGAATAAACAGACTGGACTACGCGAACTCCAACAGCCTGAAAAGGACTGAAAAATGCCGCTAACTTGGAACGGAACCGCCATTAAGGATAAGCCCAAAACTGGCGTGTTCAGCGAGAAAAACGGTGAATGGGAACGCACCAGCTACCTGTGCTTCATGCTCATGGCAGTTGATGTGAACAGCATCACCGAAAAGAACTGGAAAGAGGTCTACGGACGCATCCGTATGTACGAGAAGCTATTCGGGGCTACTTTCACGAAGCCATGCAAGCACAAGCGCATGGACGAAAAAGGCTACCCGAAAACCAACTGCCGCGGTCACGTCACTGACGGTGTCGGGACTACGGTCGGATACATCCCGGTGCCGTACACGGCGAAGCACATCAAAGACCGCATCGGGTACTCAACCAACGTGTCCGGTAAAAACCAGACAGGGTTCCTTGCCCACCTCTGGAAAAGTTGGGGCTACGACTACAAACAGGATGTGGAGTAATGGAAAGACACTGGCATGACAAAAGAAGTTTGTGAATGCGAGCGATGGCATGGAGTCGTCAACGGTGACTGCGAATGTGACCACCATGAAGTCGCGAAAAAACTAGCTGCGATTGAACGCAGAGAAAATGAGGAGGCATGGCGGAAACAAGCAACTGAACTAGGAATACACCCAGATATGCACGTAAAAAAATCAGAACGTGAAGCACTGGGATTTTATGAGGAGGACAGGTATGCCTAACTTCAAATACGGAGTACAACTGGCTGGTGAATCAAAACTGAGTTTCAACGCGGTGGTATTCGCCACAGCCAAAGAGGCCGATCTAGCAGGACGCGAACTGCTCTCACGATGGTTCGCCCCCACCGGATACGAGGTCGTGGAAACAGACGACCCCGTCAACTACGAAGTCGTGGACAACACGATCAAGCGTAAGGGGGAATAAAAATGGCCGAAGCAACACCGAGGCCGACCACATTACGAGAGGCCGTGGAGTGCCTATCAAACATCGACTTTTCAAGTGCGGTGCTAGATACAAAAGAACCTATACACGACCTCATACCGTGGGAGGTATTGGAAAAGGCCGTCAAGGCCCACGATGCGCTCATGAATGCTGCAACGCAGATAGTCGCTGAGTTCGATGAGTGGGGTTCAGTCCTGCAAGTTGGATACGACGACGACATGGGCGAGTACGGCCCAACGAGCGCAATCGAGCAGCTACGAACAGCACTGGAGGCAGCAAAGTAATGACAGACCTGCAAGAAAAATGCCGCTGCTGTGGAAAATATGTTCCCGGCTGGTACGCATACGGAGATAACTCTGAGTTCAACATCCACACGAAGTGCATCCCCAAACACTGGGGCAAGCACGTAAGAGGCGTGAACCACAGCAGGTGCAAGGAGTTCAAGAAAAAATGAAAGCTATCACCTACATCTTGTGGCGCGGGCCATCTGCCTTTGATGGCAAGCCAATCATGGTCATAGCGACTGCGATGTACGTGCCGTCAGCCAATCCAAAAACAGGCTGGATGATTCAAATATGGATACTCGTGGAAGGTATGCCGCCAGTTAAAGCCATGATGCAGGGCGAGGACGCATCTATCTGCGGGGACTGCAACCTGCGAAGAGGCGAATGCTACGTGACCACGCTGCACTTCACAAAGATGTGGCAAAAGGCAATACGAGAAGGCATCGACATATCTCCAGAAAAATTCGGGAGCCTCGCTCGTAAACGACATATACCTATCAGGCTGGGAGCATACGGTGACCCCGCTATGGTTCCACTGTGGGTGTGGCAGAACTTAGGCACTATGCCAAAAGGTTCAGGCTACACGCACCAATGGGAGTGGGCTGACGTTCAGTTCGCTGAGTTAGTGATGGCTTCAGTGGACACACTGGAGAAAAAGGAGGAAGCAAATGAACTAGGCTACCGGACATTCAGAATACTGCGTAAAGGCGACACGCTCGCCAAGGACGAGGTTCTGTGTCCCAACTATACCCACGGCACTCAATGCCGTACCTGTGGTCTCTGCGGTGGACTCAGGAGCAAGGCAAAAAACATCGCAATACCAATCCATTAGAAGGAAACTAAATTGAAATGACAGTACGAATAACAATGAGCCACCCCAGCCTGTTCATCCGCACCTTGAAAAAGGCAGCGGTTCCTGCGAAAGCAGCGGTTCCTGCGAAAGCAGCGGTTGAGGCTTTCGGCGGACACTCCGCAAGTTTGAAAGCAAACTTCGGCGTAGAACCAAAAGCAGAACCCGCTGTCGAGTACCAACCCGCTGTCGAGTACCAACCCGCTGTCGAGTACCAGCCCGCTGAGTGGTACTACAAGCAGTGGGTGAACGAGATCGAATCGGTTGACATCGACAGTGACAACTTCGATTCAGGTATCGGGGTGTTTGAACACTGGCTCACCAACGAAGAGGGAACTACCGAACTCGGTGACTTATTCAACATCCTCGTTGAACGTCAGGCGAGTGGGTACACCGTCCACTACGACAAGCGCGTATCGACGTACATCGACGCTGCGACGGCAGCAGAAAACGACCTGACGGACACCTCCGATGTCGAGAGTTACGTGGAAGAAAACTACGGCGACCTTGACGAAGACGATGAGGGCGATATCAGTGACATCCAAGTGGACGAAGATGGTACCGAGTGGGTCGAGATCGAGTGGACAGGTTGATGCTCTGGAACCTGACAATCGAAAACATTACCCGTGAAGAGGCAGACACGATCGTTGAAGTTCTGCACGAAGCCGAAGAAGATGGCCGTATCTTCGAGAACGGTGGGAGCGTTCGCTCCATGCCAGTTGAAAAGGAGGTGACAAAAGGGTAGATACAAATACTACCTAGTCTGATAGGATACATACTTCATCATCCTTGGAAGGAATACAAGATGAAAACCGGACTATCGCTAGTTGAACTAGCGCAAAAGATTCAGTCGGAACAGACTGACCGAAACGACTACATGGTTGACACACGGTCGATCCATGTAACCAACGACACTCTTGTTCTAAATCCGAACGAACGAGAAGCACAAGCGTTCGGAATCACCGAACATACTCACGGTCAAATAGCAACGTACACGGGAATACCGAAGCGTTACTACGACCGGATGCGACAGGAAGCACCAGACCTTCTCAGTTCCAATGTCGAAGAGTGGTTCGACCAGAACCCGAAGAGGCGCATGGTGCGAACGATCGGGGACAGCGCGCGAGCGTTCCTCTCCGACCGGTACAGGCCACTCGATAACTTCGAGTTGGCTGACGCGGTGCTACCGATCCTTGCAGAAAAAGAGGTGGACATCATCTCGGCCCAAGTAACCGAGACCAAGATGTACATCAAGGTCATTGACCCGAAGCTGAAGGGCAGGGTCGATTGGGGTGCTGGACACCAGATCGGACGCGCTACGGATGACGAAATCATTTGGGGTGCGACCATCACGAACTCGGAGGTGGGCGCAGGCTCCCTCAGTGTGAGCACGATGACGCTCAGTATGTGGTGCTCCAACCTGATGATCGTCGGGAAAGAATTCTCGAAGTATCACGTCGGCCGAGCGATCGAGGACAGCGGGGAATTCTACAAAGACGAAACCCGGCTGGCCGACGACCGTGCCACGTTCCTCAAGTTGAGGGACACGGTTGACCACGCGCTGACTGAGGTATCCATGCAGGAGACCATCGACAAGTACAGCGCGGCAGCACAAAACAAAATCACGGCCAACCCTGTAAAGGCGGTCGAAAAGGTTGCGAAGGTGCTGCGTGTGACTGATGAAGAGCAGGGTTCGATCCTTCAGCATCTTGTTGAGGGTGGTGGCCTGAATCAATGGGCACTGGCGAACGCGGTGACCGCCGTTGCAGAAGGCGCGGAGTCCTACGACAGGGCGACCGAGTTGGAAGCAGCCGGAAACAGGGTCATCAACCTCACTGACGCCCAGTGGAAGGAGATTGCAGCGTGAACAACAGCACGAAACTAAAAGTACAAAACGTCAGAGGGGTTAGGCCGGATACGTGGCGTAAGCTGCGTGTCTACGCAGCCATGATCGACAAAACTTTTGCGGAAGCGATTGACGATGCGCTGGATATCGCGATCACCCAGACTGGCGATGTGTTCAAGGATGTGTTCGAGAAGGATATGAGTTCGCCCAGAAAGAACCAGAATATGACGGACTAAAGTTCGGAACTTCAGTCCTGAGATGTGTGGGCGATGTCTCGATGAACTCATAACCGAAAAGAAGAAAGGAGAAAAAGTACCCAAAAAGAGAAAGAAGAAAAGTCTCGATACGATTTGTATAGCGCAGGGACGCGCTGAATTGGGCGTTGGCTCTGGGGATTACCCGCCGGGGTGGTCGCTAACCCGCCACTTTCAACATCCATTTTCAGTCCCGCGAACAACCTGCACCTTCAATTCAGGTATCGACAACAGATTAGCACACGCAGGGGATATAATCATGGAAGGCGCATTCCTTCCAGCGTTTAGAAACCCCCGTCGAGTAGCTTTCAGCATCAAGCATCAGTCCTCCGGGGGTTTTGCTTTGGAAGGAAATAAGTTGGAAAAACAAACTGATGAAAAAATTCAGTTACGGCAGTTTGAAAGTACCGTGTCCGAATACGCATTCGTATTAGCGGAACTCAAGCTGTTATACGACCAGCGCGACAGAGCGTTGTTCACCATCCTCAAGTACATGGAACAAGAGAACGCAAAGTTCTTGCGTACCTCTACGCATGATGTGGTGATTCCGCTCAAACGTAAATACTTGCCCGAAAAGTTCCAGTCTGTGATGGGTGAGTACCTGTCACCGGAACAGTTCGGGGAAGCGTTTATCCCCGAGCACACTGAGACCGTTACCGTAAAGGCGAAAGTCAACGGCAACGTGGTCAAGAAATGGTGGGACATGGGAGACGAGATGGTCGAGAAGTTAATGCTCACACTCGACCCAACCCAGAAGCGCGAGATTACTCTCAAGCCAATCAAGAAAGAGAGGGCAATGTAAATGCCACAGACCGATATATGGCCCTATGAGGCCAACACAATTACGGACAAGGGTGCCACGTTCAAGACGTTCGTCGTGACGGTACGGGAATGGTTCCCGGCGAAAGATGGTACGTCTCAAGCGGGTAACCAGTATCACCTACCGCCCCGACTCTCGTTCGAGGAAGACCCCGAGCGCGAAGAGTGGGCGTGGAAAGAGTGGGACGGGAGCAGCTTCCAAGACTTCCCCGGCCCGTTCCCACTTCAGGGCGATGTGGTGCAGGTCAAGCTGAAGGCAACCAAGAAAACGGGTGACTCAGGCGGGTACTTCCGGGACATTGCGGAACTGAGCCAAACTGGTCAGTCTGCCCCGCAGACACAGTCGCCAGATAACGGGGCTGTTGCACCAGAGCAGCAGCAGCAGACTCCCCAACCACCAGTAGACCCCAATGCGGCCAACAAGTCCGCTCTGGGGAGGCTCCCAAAAGAAGAAGTGATAGCCGGGCTGTCTACATTCAACACGTCGGGACTTATGCTGGAAATCTGGCAACAGGAACCTGACGGGTCGGAATGGAAAGAGACGATGCGAGAGGCAGGTAAGAAGATCGGACTGGCAGCCATTCCGCCGTCGCTGCTGCTTAAGGCGCAGGAACTGGTGAAAGAAAAGGTGAAGGAAAACGCTCCGACGCCCGCAGAGGATGACTCGACGGAAAAAGTAGAGGAACTGCCGTGGTAGAGAACTAAATGTTACAAGTGCTGTCGGTGCGTATAGCCGTAAATATCCGGGCGGTCACTCCAAGGCTAATGCTTGCCTATCCAAACACCGTAGAACGCAACCGACCTGAAAAAGCATGGGAGTTAGGTGACGTAGTCATGTCCCCATGATCTCAAGTCATGGGGTTAAGTTTCCGGGCGGAAGGTACGTGAGAGTCGTACCTGCCGACAGCATTCCAGAAAAAGGGAAGGACTGAAATGTATAGAGATGAAAAACAATCAGGTGCGACTGTTTACGACATTCTCAAGCATCTAAAACACAATCCACCAAAGGAAGGATTTGTTGTGTGCATCTACTGCAACGTAAATCAAAGAACCATGTCTGCTCTCAAGACGCATGTATGTTCTTGTTGGATGATTCACAGAGAAGAAAGTATTTCTAATGCCGAAAGAACAACCGATTGAAGAGTGGGTGAGCGACATAACGATCAGCCACAACAATCACGCCAAAGCAATCGAAGTATTAGAACTTCGGGGAAGGAGCCTGAAAGAAATATCTGATATGCACGAAGCGGAGATCGTAACTCTCCGTGGAGCCATCAATTTACTGATGGATAAATTAGACATCACCTTGGAAGGATAAAAAGATGTTTGGAAGGAATCGAAAAACAGTAGTGACCGTGTCTGACGGAACGAGAATGTATCTTGATGCGATTCTAGTGAAGTTGGACAAGATCGCAGTAAATCAAGAACAGCTACTCAAGCACTGGGAGCCTGAGCCTGAACAGGTCAAAGCGTATCCCCACCAAGAACCCATGACATCACCGAGTGTTAAGACGGTGGGTAAAAAAGAAGCATGGCAAGGTTACATACCTTCGCCCCCTTCCCTTGTACCTGCTCCGAAAACGGTTCTCGATATCAAACGCACACACATGCAGTTCCCTCTCGGGGAGTCGATATTGAGGGCGTTAGGACGGCAGAGGAACTCTCTCGACGGGCTATGCAAACGGTTCAAGCTGTACACACGGGACGAGATCATGCAGGCGTTGTACCTGCTCGGTCAAAAAAGGAAGGTACGGTCGGGCACCCGTATGACGACTGTCAGTGGGATACGTGAACGACGTGTGATGTACTGGACAAAGAAATGAAGAGACAGCGAGAAGTCGTGATTGCGTTAAACGATGGGTCGTAAACAGCGCGCGTTGTGGGAAGGAGTACGTCGGGAGATCGCAGTCAAAAGGCATTGTGCTGCGTATCCCCACGGGTGTCCCAGAATGATGTGGCAGATAGATGTAAACGATCCGATTGTATGTCACCTCAACAGTGCTGATAATATCCGGTCTATCCCTCCGCCTTACGAGGTCTGGTTTCACAACCTCACGCAAGAATTCGTGGGCGACCATGAGTGCGGTTGGGATTGCGGAGTCCGGCCCACGCGTCAGGTCTCCGGGCAGGAAGGACTGAGTCTCTTCGAGAAAATCAAGATGGCAATTACCGTCGAAGAGATTGCAGAACGAATTTCCGACATGCGAGGGTCACACACCCTCACCGGCCCTTGCCCTTTCCACAAGGGTAGCGGTCGGGAGTTCGTGGTATGGACTGAAATTCAAGAGTGGAAGTGCTATGGAAGATGCCAATCCGGTGGTGACGTGATCCACCTCATATATGAATGTAAAAAGGCAGGACTGGAATGGGCGATCCCACAGGTAGAGAACTTAGAGAGGTTGCGGTAGAAGCAGCGGACGCACTTGGGATACCAACCGCGGGAATGCCCACTAAAGGCAAGGCCACACTCCCGTTCCCGGAATACGACATAAACCTGACCGGACAGCATTCATTTATCTGGCGTGACGAGGTCACGAAAGAGATGTTCAAGGTGATCGTGGCACACCCGGTCAGAAGCGGGCGAGACTTCTGGTGCGAACTCACCGTGTATTACCGACAGGGTAACGACACGTCACCGATCGGAATTCTGAACAGTAAACGGTGGAACCTCACATCAACGAGTAGCACCGACGCACAGATACGAAGCCTCAAAAGGCGAATGCCGGAAGCCCTGTGGGATGCGCGTCTCTCTCAGGTTGAGTTCTGTATCCACGAGACTGTTGAGACCGGTGATGAACTTCTTGACCTGTCAGTAATCGAAAACCCACCACCGGCCTCGTATGCAGTATGGCCCTTTCTGGAAGAAGGAGAACACAACGGGGTCGCGGCAGAGGGCGGCTCGACAAAAAGTATTTTCGCAATGGCCTGCTGCATCTCGTACAGCTACGGGGTGGTCGTCATACCCGGAACCGTGGTTCCACCCGTTCCCGACACAGGCCCACGTCCGTCCCTCTACCTCGACTACGAATCCACTTCGCATACACAGGCATTCCGCAGGAGACAACTGCTCGAAGGTGTCGGACATGCTGAACAGAGCGGAAAAATCTTCTACAAGAGGATGTACTCCCCGGTACAGGACGCGGCGAACGAGTTATACGACATCATCAAATCCCGGAACATCGGGCTGGTGGTCATCGACTCGGCATCACGAGCAGTAGGTGGTGAAACGTCCACAGAGGCGTTAGTGATCCCGTTCTTCAACGCAGTAGCCTCGTGGGGCACAACGGTGCTCACCGTGGCACACAAGTCCAAGGACAGGGAATCTCAAGGCCCGTCTGGAGTCGCCCAGTGGTTCAATCAATTCCGTAATTACTGGGAGATCGTAAAAGACCAGACCCCCGGCCAACCGGAAGTGCACCTAGCGTTCCGGCACGACAAGGCCAATGACGAAAGTTTGCACAAGCCCATGAACTACCGGCTGGAGTTCAACGATAAAGGCATCACCTACTACGAAATGGAGGCTCCGCGGGCAACCAAGATTCTGGCAGAGATGCCGCTATCTGTTCAGATCACGGCGTTCTTGGAAGAGTTCCCGCAATCAACCGTGAAAGAGGTCGCACTGGGAATCGAGAAAGGAGATAATCACGTTCGGAATGAACTGAACAAGAATGAAGGTGTCTTGTTCTACGGGTCGAAGGAATCCAGCGGCCGACGTTGGGCCAACATATCGCTTACTACCACTTCTTCACAGTTGTGGTGGTCTGAATGAGGCCCACCTACCAAACCGAAGAGCAACTGGAAGCAGAAAAAGTAGTCGCGGAAAAGTATGCCTCGTACTATCACCTCAAAGCTGTGAAGCGGCCCGAACTGAATGAACTTGATTACGACCTGTTTTTTCCACTAACAGGACACAAAGCAGCAACGGTTGAGATCAAAGTTCGTAATTACAGCTACTTGCCAATAATCGAAAAAGGTGGATACATGATCTCTGCCCACAAGTGGGCTGCGATAAAGACCGCTAACGAGGAAAAGGGTGTGCTTGGAGTGCTACTTGTAGCGTTCGCCAGTGACATGAAGTTTCAAATATTTGTGCTCCCGCTCGGGAGACGACCACTTGACTTCACGCCAGTTGTCGGTGGAAGGACTCGACAGCAAAGGGATAAAGAAGACATAGAAAAAGTTGTCTACATTCCGTGGAAATGGTTCACAGAAATGGAGACTCTAGGAAAAGTCAGGACTGAAAATGAAGTATGAAAAATGGAATCTCCCGGCCCAGTACGTGCCACGGAGAACTGACCCTGTGCGACAGTCACGGGTCTACCACTTGAGACGTGTCGGAGAAAACGAAACTATGTGCGACAAGGTTTCACTCTCCCCGCCACACGGAGAGGGCTGGAGACGCGGCCGAGGCATGTACGTGATGAAGAACCTTCGGAAATTCCCGAAGTCGATGTGCAAGTTCTGTGCCAAGATTCAGTATTCCGAAACGCAATCTCCGAAACTGTCTTTGTAAATATGGAATACGTTCTAAAAACGGAAGGAGTTTGGAATGTGTGAAGGATATAAAAATGCCGAAGCTAATCTGGGCACAAGAGGAAACACGATGACTGAAGCAAATGCT
>Ga0114908_1001272_pt1 | contig 12883 bp, 10 predicted proteins | sample MalvireepMed_s17_FD_87292 | JGI IMG/M metagenome (GOLD analysis project Ga0114908, IMG submission 87292) | Marine viral communities from the Global Malaspina Expedition - Malaspina viral metaG DeepMed_s17 | ecosystem: Environmental > Aquatic > Marine > Oceanic | place: Mediterranean Sea... | reverse complement strand
TGGTAATCAAGGCGGGACTCTGCCAAGGCAAATATTTATGCATTGGTATGGAGAAAAAGCCATAGAAAAATTAGATGAAAATGCTACATTTTGGTTTTTTGCTCATGAAGTGGCGCATTTATATCAAGGAAGGGCTGGCAATGTAGAAGCTTTAGCCGACGCGTGGCTACATGAAGGTAGTGCTGAACTATTTGCCGGTATTTCATACTCAGAAATACACGGTAATCATAAAATATTTCTGAGTAAAGTGGAGAATGCAAAAGAAAATTGCTTGAGTAGCTTTGGAACTGAAACCAATTATAGAAACGTTGCCTTAAAAAGCAGTAAAATTCATTATAGTTGCGGCTTGCTACTCTTTGATGCCTTAAACAATGAGCTTCAAGAGCGAAATAGCGATGTATTTTTGCTATGGAAGGCTTTCAATTCGGCTGTTAACGAAGGCAAACCAGCTACAACGGCAACTTTTGTAGAGGTTAGCAAATCATTCGTATCACACACGTCCTGGTTAACTTTGTTAGATTTCGTAACAAAATCTGAATTTAACTCAAGCCAGTTCTTTCAGCAAATAGCAACTAACAAATCAATACAGCCGACCGCTAACGCGTCGGCTGATTGAAGCGTTAGCTTTTGAAACGAACATATGAGCCTTACCAAGGCAATGGGGCTGGCCTGATCCAGAGCTGTATAAATAATGCTATGTAGATTGAAGGGAGTAAAGATGGGTAAAAAAATCAGTGGTGCAGAATACCCCCTGGCCAAGATATTCAGTTCAGACTTTGAGTATGTCATTCCGTCATATCAGCGACCGTATGCGTGGACAGTAGATCAGGCATCAGAGCTTTTTGATGATCTTTATGATTTCTATAAGTCTGAGCCAGAGGAGGGGTACTTCCTCGGCAGTATAGTCCTGATTAAGCAAGAAATTTCGCCCTTTGCTGAGGTAATTGATGGGCAACAGCGATTGACGACACTGACTATCCTATTATCTGTACTTGCTTCGATATTGGAAGGGAAACAGCGAGATACTCTTTCCAAGTATATTCAAGAACCCGGCAACGAATTTGAAGGCTTGGAACCTAAACCTCGTTTAACTTTACGTGAAAGAGATAAAACATTTTTTGCAAAGTACGTGCAAGCATTGAACTTTGAGCAGCTAGTCGATCTGGACGAAAAGAGTCTCGACAATGAATCCCAAATAAACATCAAGAAGAATAGCCAACTTTTTCTTCAACGAATCGAGACGAATCTCGGCCATAGCAGCGAAAGTACAAAGGGATTTATTGCCTTTTTGCTTCAACGATGTTTTCTTGTCGCCGTATCCACGCCTAGCCAGCAGTCGGCTTTTCGTGTGTTCTCAGTCATGAATAGTCGTGGGCTAGATCTTCAGCCAACGGACATAATTAAGGCGGACATTATTGGCAAGCTTGCCACTGACAAAGAGCGAGATGAATACAACGAACGATGGGAAGACATGGAGGTTGAATTGGGTCGTGGTGGCTTCAATGACCTGTTTACCTATGTCCGAATGATCTACGCAAAAGAGAAGGCAAAGAAATCTCTTTTAGACGAGTTCAGAAATCATGTGCTTAGTGTTGTCAGTGAACCAGAAGTGCTCATCAGCGAAGTGCTAGAGCCTTATGCGAGTGCATTAGCAACGGTTCGTACCGCAAACTACGAAGCGGTCTCCCATGCTGAAGAAGTCAATACATATCTGCGTTGGCTTAATCGTATTGATAACTCGGACTGGATGCCGGCGGCGATACTATTTCTATCGGGAAATAAAAATATACCAAAATACGTTGAGTGGTTTTTCAGCAGGCTTGAGCGTTTGGCAGCCTATATGCACGTATGTGCTCTGAACATCAACGAGAGGATTGAACGCTACAACGAAGTCGTAGAAGCGCTGGAGGACGATCACTCATTCGGCTCACCAGTCCAAGTTGTGGAATTGACTGAGATAGAAAAGGAAAAAATGCGTGAGGCATTGAACGGGAACATCTACGAACTCACCCCGAGGCGAAGGAATTATTTGATTCTTCGGCTTGATGCTTTTCTATCGGACGGTGCTGCCTCATATGATCCCAGTATACTGACTATTGAGCACGTTCTACCCCAAACGGTGAATGACGCCACCGAGTGGTCAAAATTGTGGCCAGATGAACAACAACGCAAACAGTGGGTGCATCGGATAGCAAATCTGGTTCCCCTTAATAGAAGGCGTAATTCACAAGCACAGAATTATGACTTCGCACAAAAGAAGTCGGCTTATTTTTCTGGTAAGAAAGGTGTGTCGTCATACGTACTGACAACGCAAGTGCTGAATAGCGCACAGTGGACGCCGGAATATTTACAAAATCGTCAAAGTGAATTGCTTGAAGTCTTGCAAGAAAGCTGGAGGTTGAGTGCATAGCATGAAATTGATTCATAGGGACGGTGCATTCATCTATTCAAGAGCTAACAAGAAAATGCAGCCGACGCAAAAAACGCGCGGCTGATTTTGGCGTTAACGTCCGCTCTTGGCACATAACGGAACTAACCATAAGCAAATTGGGCTAATGGGGCGTAGCGTAAAACTACGCCCTCTTGTTTAAAGGTTAAGTTTAATGTCTAGTAACCAAACGACTGGCTGCTATTTACCGAGCCTTCGGTATTTTGGCGAGGGAACTGCCAGGTGAAGTCTGCGTATTCAACACCCGAACCGGACAGTTGCAATGAATGCCCAACTGCTGTGCTCGCTGACTCAGAAACACCGATATCTTCAGACACCAGCCCTTTAGCTGCGCCATCTTTGGCGCGAATAGAGCCCTCGTAACTGATAAACTGCACAACCTGACCTTGTGCATCGACCAGCGCAATTCCATCAGGAGAGCCGTTTTGTAGACCCGTAAAGGCGCTTGCTAACGTGCCAAAGCCATTTTGCTGGTCAGCGATAACACCCGCTAGATTAATGGCTCCATAGACACGCCCATTGCTACCATTATAACCAACCAGACTCCAGCCACTCAGGTCAACGCCTGCAGTACCTGCAACCTCAATGAACTCACCACTATCGCTGCCGTCATTGTCGTAATGAAATTCATTAATCCAAACCACCGGGTCGGCAGGCGCGTTAGGGTTCACGAAGGCTTGGTCAGTATTAACGGAGCCAGCGCTGGCCGACTGTGGCATTTGCCAGCTAAAGTCTGTGTATTGGCTACCGGAGCCTGTCAGCTGCAAAGAGAAGCCAATTGGCGTAGAAGACGATTCCTCAACACCGATATTCTCCGATGCCATGCCTGCCGCTGCACCGTCCGTTGCCGTAAAGCTGCCTTCGTAACTTAAGAACTGAACCACATTACCGTTAGCATCAATTAACGCAATTCCATCGGGAGAACCATTCTGTAACCCTCTAATCGCATAGCTTTGTGTACCAAACCCGTTGCTTTGCTCCGGTAAAGTACCGACTAAAGATTCGGTATGGTAAGCACCGCCGCCATTGCCGTTGTAGGCAACCAATTGCCATCCACTTAGATCAGTTCCAGCAGTACCGGCAACCTCAACAAACTCGCTTGTATCACCACCATCGTTGTCGTAGTGAATTTCATTGATCCAGACTGAGCTACCGGCGGAGTTCCCCCCCTCTGCTATAGCTGATACCTCACCACTATAAGCTGATTCATTAGCAGAGGTATCAATAGCAGTCACGACATAAAAAATAGGTAGTACCTGCCGTTGCCGAGCTATCATCAAAGTTCGCGGTGGTCACTAAGTTACTATTCAGTCGAATATAGCCTGTTCCCGAATTAGTGCTGCGATAGACATTATAACCCGCTAAGTCAGCTTCGCTGTTAGCGTTCCAGGTTAGAGTAACGTAACCGCTGCCAGCCGATGCACTCAAGTAAGTCGGTGCACTTGGCGCTGTCGTGTCGCCCGTCCCACCACCATCACTACCACTGCATACGCTTTGGAATACGCAGTCAACGTACTCCGGATGATCGATAAACGGATTCCGGTTGCCTTGCTGAGCATAAATGGCGTCATTACGGCGACGCTCAAAATCATCCACGGGATCTTCGTTGTGCCATTGTAATAGCACCGACTTTAATCCCATATAAGCCACCGAGATGTTGGTGCCTTGATTGGATTGATCGATTAAACTGCGGTCATCAGTAAGGATCAAATCAGGTTCGCTATAACCGGTTACGCCATGATTCCCACCTTCATAGCGCACCGCCATATACATCAACGCACGGGCAACATCACCTCGACGACCAGACCAGGTTTCCCAGGTTCCCGCCGAGTAAGAGCCGCCTGTCCAGTTTGATTGGCTTGAACTGCCGCCGCGATTATTGTTGTACTCTGTTGGCTTTTCCGAACAAGCCGATGAGCAATTTGCGTAAGGTTTGTTGCTGCGGCTGGAGTTATAACCGCTATCCGAAATAAATAAGTGGTGGGCATCGGTATACGGGTAATTAGAGCTGCCATCCGAAGGAAAGCCATAGGACTTCGGCCAGCTGTGCTCGCGATTATAATAGCTGTTACCACCGCCCTGCTTGGTGTAGCTAGCATTTCGATAAACATCAATCACATTGTTGGGGTTATCCGGATCTTCATCGGCTGCTTCTAATATATCCCAGGTGTCGGTACTGCTTGAGGTGTAGGGGAAGCGTTGGTGGTCATCAATAATAGTGTGAAGTGACTGACGCAAGGTTTGGGCATTACTTTGGTCGACGTTATTGTAATAGCCCGTTGGCGGCTCTGCGATACTTGAAAATGAAACGGCAAATAAACACGATAGAGTCGTTAATGTTCGGGTCAGATTGCCTAGGGTAGACGAATTTTTCATCGAGTTACCTATTTTGTTTTTTATAAGTTTTTGGTTTGTACATCGAGTGTTTATCGCAACGTTTGTACGAAAACGCGTACAATTTAATCAAGTTTAGATTAATGTTACATGACAGTTGCGAAAAAAAATTCGCTGAAAAGGCTTTTTGAATCGCTATCTATTGTCTTGGCATTTAAAATGCAATAGACGGAATGGACCGAGAATCTTCGACGATATTGGCTCTGAGCGCAAAGCGGAAATTGGACTTTTTAACTGCACAAGGTAATCTAACTAGCAAGGAAGGTACCTCTTCGAGGTCGTGAAAAGATACTTTTAATTGCTGTCTTACAGACGGCAAGTACAAGGCGGCGTTAGCTATTCAGGGAGGAAAGATGCAGACTGCTAATAATAAGTATCTTCTGGCTGCGGCAATATGTTGTTTTGCTGCCGCACTGGCTCATCTTGGCTGTATTTTTTTCGGAGGCGATTGGTATCGCTTCTTTGGCGCAGGTGAGCAGATGGCTCGGATGGCAGAGCAAGGACTTTGGTATCCGACGATCGTTACCTCGTTCATCGTCTTGGGGCTTTTAGTTTGGGCGCTTTATGGGCTGTCGGGCGCGTGTAAAATTAAACGTTTACCTCTGACAAAGCTAGCGCTAATCCTCATTACCAGTATATTTTTACTGCGTGGTGTTTCCTTCGTTGGGTTAATGCCAATGTTTCCAGAAAACAGCCTGACGTTTTGGTTAATTAGTTCTGGTATATGTTTGTTTATTGGCGGCCTTTTTGCTGTAGGTACTTGGCAGCAGTGGGCAGTTTTAGGTGACAGAAATGCCTAACAAGTTAATTAATTCCGTTCCGACTACAAAAAGCGTGGCCTCCAGTGCAATGCTTACGGCGCTTTGCGGCACTCAATTAGCAAAGCGTCAACGTCCGCTCCTGGCACAAAGCATTGCCTCATCATAAACTATCAACTCGATAGTGATTAAGAGTTGTTAAACATGCTGAAAAAGACGATTCAGTAAATCTGTTATACAAGGACTAGCAAGTCCAAACTCTATTGATAGACAGTAAGGCTCATCGCAAACTCAAGTAACAGCAACTGATAGAGACGACTACATGTCAAGCGAGAAAGAAAATACGAAAATTAACGATTTAATCTGGAAAACGACAGTCGTAAGACAGTCTGAAAAGTTTCAGAGGCTACTCTCAAAGGAGGGAAGTAACGCCTCCGAGCACTTTGGAATTGAATATATTACTAAGCTCTCTGAAAAAGTAAAAAGTCTATCTACACTCAACACGAAGCTATATCTTATTTATTTGTTGCTAATTGTTTGCTTGTTTCTTTCGCAGTATTCAGGAAGTGGAGACTTTAATTTCCTAGGGTACGAAATAAAAAATTTAGATAGGCACAAAGAGTTTATTTTGTTTTCGGCGGCTTTGATTTTGCCTTTTATCTCATTAAATCAAGCGTATAAAGCATATCTAGACGAACTGATGAAACAAAGCTTAAAAGTCTACTGTAAGGATGAAAGTACCTATCATTTTTACAAACAAGCTTGGCTATATGAACCCGGAGATGCTTTATTTAAACCCAAACAAATTTCAGATTATGTTTACTCTCACACGCTAGTAACTGCTATTGAGGGAATATTTATAGCGTTGTTAGTAATGCTTTTCCTCTCAGCAGTCACCATCAGCTTCATGCTTCAAATAGTCGTAATTTATGACGTTGCAATGGAGCCTTCACACTCGGGCCTGGTTAACACTTTCGTTTTAATATTCACAATAGCTTCCTTAACTTTCACTTGGATTTTGGCTGCTTTGCGGGCCCCCCTTCCGGAAAAGGACTACAGCATATACACGACATTGGAAGAACTCAAAAACAAGGACAAAAATGCCTATAGAAACGTTTCCAAGTCCTTATCAAAGAAAAGAGAGCGTCGGCAATTTATATCTCAACTGCTATACTTCCTTTTTTGCTACACCATTGTTTACTCGATTGTCCTTTTTCACATTACAGAAACTCCGGAACTAGATGCTTTTTCATGGACATCATTTTTAAGCGGAGCATGGCTAACTACCTTTGCATCTCTCGTTTTAGTTGATAGTCTCTCTAGGTTCACTAAATGGCTATTCTTCAAAAGAAAATTTTCAACGACTGATAAAGAAGTCAACGCTTTTATGAGGCTTAATAAGTCGCTGACCCTTTTCACGGTAGTTGTTCCGTTTTTGCTGTCCACATTGTTTGCGTTAACTAAAATTTAAAGAACTGAATTATTAGACACTGAACAATTCTAAATGGGTCCGCTTTTGGCACACTTCGGACGTCAAAGATTCACCTACAAGAACCATTTAGTAAGAACTTTATTGCTCATCTGCAAAATAAAGATCTGCAACCAAGCTTCTTCAAACAGAATGCGAGCCTTCCTAGTAAATAGCTCTAATGCCCCGCCCAACATTAAGAGCGAAATAGACGATAAGCTAATAGCTTTTCTAAACAACCTATTACACCATAACACCAGACGTTCCATTAGTCGTCGTTCGTAAACTACCAATAACGCCTATTATGCGAATTGACATTAGGTCCGCTAATCACTTTTATGTAAATACCAACAGCCAGAGCTCACATCTAACACATCAATCAAATCATCGTAACAAGCGACATTATCCTTGCCTACTTTGAATGTTGCTGAAGATGAAAAAAAATATCAAGATGATGAAGGGGGTGGAGGTCGCCATTCTCATTTTTTGCGTCTGTATCATAGCGAACATACCCTCCTTCGAAGTCCATAAGCTCCCGAATAAACCCCCAGAAGTTGGGAAGAACATCAGCAGAATCTATTACTGAGTCAGAAAATTCATAAATGCATCCCGAATTATAAGACTGGTTGTTAATAATAGAACTAGCTCGTGAAATGTGAAAATTTGTAATATCTCCTATCGACTTGCTTATGAATCTAACCCCACTTTCCGACTCCACAACAGTAAAAGGAAATAAAATGGACTCGACTCTATTTTCCCTTATGATAAAAAGGCGACTCATTTTTCCAACAGATATAATTAATTTGGCAGAAAGTGAGTCAATTTTTTTGGACGAAAAAAGATTCCAAAATTTCATAGTGTTCAAGATTACATCGATACAATCTTGGTGCTTTCTAACCGGCTTAGAGATGAGAGCTAACAAGCTCTCATCGATGTTCATTGTATAGCTTCTAGACTTCATGAATAAAGCCTGGCGTGGTAATCTCTAATTAGCTCGAGCACAAATTTATAGTTCAGCTTACTTTGAGGCACACCCAAAATTAAAGGCTTCATAGACTCTTGTGTCATTGAATCTTCAATACCTAGCTCCTCAAAAGCCATCTCAGCTAACTCATGAGCGCTGTATTTAGTATCATCATATTCGATGCGCGTATTTATTTGTTCTTGCTCGCTTTCACTTGGTTCTTGAATTTTCATGCAGCCATGTTCCTGGATGTATTCTAGCCCTCCAGCTATATCCGCCAAGTTTTCGTCCTCTGGAACGTTGGTTAGTATTAGGTGAGTCTGTATAAAAGATCGAGTCATCGACATATAAATGGCGTTCCTCTCGTGCTTGAGCTTCGTGAGCTTATCCGATACACATATTACGAATGGAAACTCTAATCCTTTCACGTTATTTTTATTACTAATAAATAATTGGTTTTTTTCTGTAATTTTAGACTCATATGCTTTATTAACGTCCCAACCGAACTCCTTTTTGACTAAATACTCCAGTTCATCTGCCAACAGAAAGCCACTCCTACCGCCGGTGAAAATAATACCTATATCATCTGGAGTAGCCGTCTCATGTTGCTTCGTAATATTCTTTAAAATCTCAAGAATCATTTCCCCAACTTGTTCGTTAGAGTCCGGCCGATACATCACTGTACTTTCAACTTCACCACTAAGCTCCTCGAACCGCCGCAGTGGCTCTCGTTTCAATAGAAGACTTTTAGCATCAGGATCTCGATCAACCATATACCCGCAAGCTTCCCACTGGTCGTCGCTTAGCCACCTCAACTTTTGTTCCTCAAATAATCCCATTCCCAATCCGTGGGCAAACATTAATGTTTTTGGATCAGTTCTATAACATTTACTTAGTAGAAAATCAGGAGTAATCGAGCTGATAATATCCTCATCAAATATCCCTTGAAAGATATCGCCAGCAACGTAAATTACCTGACTTGTGACTATACGACATAACTCAATAAAGCTATCTGGGAAGTCCTGACTCTCATCAAGGAAGACGTAGTCAAATAACGTTCCATTTGAAGCTATTAACTGCCTTTCTTTTATTTCTTCCAGCGCCATTTGGCAAACGTCTGAAAAAGTTAACCGCCTATTATAAGTTCTGAATGTTAAATCATAGTGAGAGCATATTAATCTATAGGCTCCAGAGTGAGGATCTGACGCAGATCCCCAAGCATGAACGCACCACAGTCTTGAGTGCCACTCGATTTGCTCCTCCACTTTCATAAAGTTGAAAAATGCTGGAATTCTTTGCCGTAAACTCGCTGCCAGAATTCGGTTATGACAAGTAAAAAGAACTTTGCTCTTTGGTTTATTTACATAAACTTCTCTCAATTTGTGTAAAAGCAGCTCTGTCTTCCCCGTACCCGATAATCCTTGAATTCGAATTAGATCTGACTCAACAGGCTGATATATAAACCTAGTTTGTTCGCCGTCGAATAACTGGATTTTCTGTTTTATTTTATCTAAGAGGTTAGTTGGAACATCGGACTTTACTTTATTTATATCATTAATACTTCCAGTAAGAAGTGATATCAAAAGCTCAATTCTTTTTAAAGTGGCTGGATCTCGCTCTCGGTTGTCTTCAAAAGCCTGAGTTAAATCATCGTACGAAGTGAGGTTCTCCGAATAAACTGTTTCTGTTAGTTTTTTTCGCCAGTTTCTCGACCTCCCAAGTACTTCCTTATACTGGTACTTATCTGAGATTGCTGTCAGATCTTCAATTATATCTTCCTTGTAATCTTCAAATTCTTCACTATCTCCTTCTAGCGAACAAAACATGATAGGATGTTTTGGAGATAATATGATGAATGCAGCGTCGAATTCATGCACATACTTCTTATCTCCGAGAGGGTAGCGTACTACAAAAATCTGTTTTTTCTCTGTCGTTGCCAACCGAGCTAAATTTTTTAATAGGTCGTGGTTCTTATCAACGGCCTCTTCCTGTACAAAGAAAAAACTATCTGTCATTTTAGGATCCTATCCGTGCGCTTTTTGTGCCCATGTTATACAGTTTAGCCTAAGTATTGAAGCCTGATATTGGCTCAAAGTAGGCTTAAATTCGGCACCGAAAATACTGAACTGCGGTCTACACTTTGAAAAAGAGTTGATGGTAATGACCATATCATTTCGATTACTCCAAAGCGCTGTTGATAAGTCCACCTCAATCACAAACTTGAAAAGCATTGCTAGATAAAACACATTTTGGACGTTCGACGCATTCAAGTATCTTTTCAACTTTTACTGAACACCCAGCGTCCTCACTACATAATAAGCAAGTCAACCGCTGGGGAGCTAGGACATAATTGTTCGCCTACAACGAAACAGGCATTTAGCATGGCCTAATTGGAATCCTCCTAAATAACCTACTATAGTTTTTACTAATCATCACCTTGGCACCAAGGAGATCTTATTTAACGTTAATTGAAATAGGTGCCAAATGGATTTAAAAGTACCAGAATCACTGACAGACGATATAATCAGATTCTGTAAAGAATTAAACTCAGCAACCGCCCCTTTATTCATAAGATCTTCCCCCTCTCACCACCTAGAGCATTATGAAAGTTTTTCTTATGCAGAAAGTCATGTCGAAATTTACGGCGGCGAAGTTGAGACTGGCTGGCTTATATTAGAATGGGAAAGCTATTTACTCGCGGCGGGCTCTCACGCTGTTTGGAAGCACCCTAATGGGCAGCTTATTGATATAGCACTTGGCTTAAAAACATCCAACGTACTTTTCTTACCAGACTCGACTACTCGGCACAATATTGAGCGAGCTGTTCGTAAAAACTTACAAGATAATATTATAGTCGAGTATATTTGCGCTCTCACTGACCTAAAATTAGAATTTTCTCATGACGAAAATGCAGAAACAGATATAACACTCCAACTGGCTACTCGGGAACATTCAGCCTCCCCTCTTACTATAGAAAAGTTGTTCCCAATTGAGAGCAACCTGGATTTACTTTATGTGATGCTGCAAAACAAGAAGACTCGAAACTCCCGTTGTCCTTGTTGTAGCGGTAGCAAATTTAAGCACTGTCATGAAAAAGATATTAAGAAATTATTATCTTTCTCATCTAGCGCTAAAAAATGGGTAGTGCTCTAGTCAATTAGCTACGACGAGTCACGCTCCAAACTTGTGCTTATCGTAAGTAGTGCTAATACTTATATCGCCGATAAGCTGTTAACAATAAGGATAAAGCTTCATGAAATACCTCATTCTCTCACTAATGCTTTCGTTAACTCTAAGCTTTGCTGAAGCCAGTGATAGCTCAAGTGACGCTAAGAGCGTATCAGATATAGAAAGCTCAATTACTATAGCGGCCCAGATAGACTGCGCCTCTCCTGACGGTGGGGCATCTGTAGATACTTTACTAAGTGAAGCCAAAAAGTGTTGTAAAGTCTGTAGGAAAGGAAAAGCGTGTGGCGACTCCTGTATAGCTAAAAGCAAGACATGTACTAAAGGTTCTGGGTGCGCATGTAACGGCAACTAGAACAAAATGCAGTGCTCCATCGAACCATACAAAAGACAGAGGAGCCATCAATCGTTTGGTTAATTACCTTGTAAGCTACCCAATTAGTAAACTTGGTATTGGCATTATTCTGGAGAGTGTAAATTGGGCGCTCAATGATTTGGCCAGAAGCGCCGGTAGAGCAACCGTAGGAGCAATTTTCAGCATAAGAGAAAAAGCTAGCAACGAACAGCAAAACCGTCGCAGATACACGTATTAAGTTCATAGCCAGTCCTGGTTTATTAGTGTTTAACGGGTACTGCTGAAAGGAATTTACACGGTATTTGTTACAACTTAGTGTAGTTTTTACTGCATTAGCTAAACGGTATCGGCAACTTGGACGCTGACTAAAGCCTTGATGCCAAAAAGCTTACTGAATAGCACCACACGCTGAACACAAAGGGTTTGTTCATCATGGAATATGTATTCCCCAACGAAAGGAATACGGGCAAGTCGTAGCGATTGGGTTTTTCCGTTTTCATTAAGCAATATAACCTTTGGCATCATTTTTCTCCTTTATAGGGAGATACAGGTTAATCACTAACTTAGATTGGTGCTAGTCATGATGGATGAGTTCATTGTAAGACATGAGATACATATGTTTTTAACTAATAGACTTCCCAGACTTTACTAGACCACTACATAATAGCCAGTACGTAAGGGCCATGAGTAACTGTAAAACACGCTTTAAGGTGGTATTACAGCCACTGCTAGTGAACTACTATAGATTGAAGTATATGATAGGTTCATTCAAGATCTTACAGCTTCGTTTTAGTAACAGCTGAAACTATTGGCCTATGCGGCTTAGCTTATATGATGATAGTAAACGAAATGAAAAGAATAGCTAATACTTAAAGCTTGCTTTGTTGACATAGAAAGCAGCAATAAATTTGCAAAGAAACACCATATACCAAATGTACGTCTTATCAAAACGTCAACAAAAAAACTTGCGATAAGGTTATGCGCTAAGATAACCGCCGCTGCATTGTGCTTCATAACCAGCTTAATCACTTCCCGAGGGTACACTGGCGCCGCGTTAATAGTCCCCTGAAATAGTTCTTCATAACGCAGTAGCCGGTGTTGGCTATCAAGTAGCAGTATCACGAACAGTTCACGGCACTGATGCCTTAACTTCGACGTCAAAAAATCTTTGACCAGGCTTGGTTCTGTAAAGCCGTCGGTGCGTTCCAGTTGCCATTTTAAATATCGCCGGGACAATTCCATAACGACCTGCAATTGATTCACTCGCGCTGGTCCAATACCATCACATTCAAGCAGCTGTTCCCGACTG
>Ga0114908_1001267_pt1 | contig 12914 bp, 17 predicted proteins | sample MalvireepMed_s17_FD_87292 | JGI IMG/M metagenome (GOLD analysis project Ga0114908, IMG submission 87292) | Marine viral communities from the Global Malaspina Expedition - Malaspina viral metaG DeepMed_s17 | ecosystem: Environmental > Aquatic > Marine > Oceanic | place: Mediterranean Sea... | reverse complement strand
GTCGAATCAGTGCAGGAGCCAGTCCCAAGTGTTATAGTTGTCACGCTACTAAAGCTTAATGGAAGTTCATTAACATAATGTCTGTTTAAGTTTGCTCCGACAAAAGAACCAGCGGTTATTGTAGAAGAGGCGCTGATCGAACTGGATGCCGCGATCGTGGAACTGAAGGTTGCGGCGCCAACAACATGTAAAGTGCCAGAGCCCGATAGCGCTCCTCCTGAGAGACTTCCATATGTAGAAGCTCCAGTAGACGTGATAGCTCCACAACCAAGCGTACCAATCGTGGCAATGTTCTTGCTAGCATCGAGCACAACCGCTTTGTTGGCCGCAGCAGTGCCATCAGTGATACCATCAAGTTTTTCTAAATCGGTTTCATTGAGATCAGCAGAACCAATAATAAAGCTTGAACCCGCAGTCACAGAGCCGGTTGCAGCGATAGTTGAACTGAAAGTTGCGGCGCCCTCAGCATGTAGGGTAGATGAACCAGATATAGGTCCAGTTGAAGTTACACCGCTTCCGCCTGCAGAAAACTTATTAGCAGAGATAGTTGTTGGACCAGCATCTATATTGCCGGCCGGATCCATTGTCACGATTGATCCTGTTATAGCTTTACCTGAAGTGCCATTAGCAACCATAAGCGAGCGGTCGACTGCGCTATCAACACCTGTTACATTAATGGCGGTGCCAAGAGTCGTGTCATAGAAAGCACTAGCACTGATCGAACTGGATGCCGCGATAGTGGAACTGAAGGTTGCAGCACCAACAGCATGTAAAGTGCTAGAGCCCGATAGTGCTCCTCCTGAGAGACTTCCATATGTAGAAGCTCCAGTAGACGTGATAGCCCCGCACCCAAGCGTCCCAATCGTAGCAATGTTCTTACTACCATCGAGCACAACCGCTTTATTGGCGGCGGCGGTACCGTCAGTGATACCATCAAGTTTTTCTAAATCGGTTTCATTGAGATCGGCAGAACCAATAATAAAACTGGTGCCCGCGGTAACTGAACTACTTGCAGCGATAGTGGAACTGAAGGTTGCAGCACCAACACTATGAAAAGTGTTAGAGCCTGATATCGCACCCACCACCTTAAGTTGATTAGTGCCAGAAGAATAATCAAATGTCAAGTTACTGCTGCCCCCTAGAGAAGATCCACTATTAAACTGGACTTGTGTATCAGAGCCACCAGGGGATGCTGTCGCTGTAATACCCGTCAAACTAGAGCCATCGCCAATAAAGAAACTGGCGGTAACTATACTACCAGTCACATTCCTGATAGTTAAATCACTGTATTGTAAATTTAGGGCTCTATTTAACTGTTCTAATAAAGCCTGAGTTCGTGCTAATCCTACCCGTTTAGTTCCCATTTATATCAGACCCCATTATGCTAGCTCAATCCACTCCGAACTTGGATTGAAGTAAATTACATTTGCGGTATCGGTACAATAGCCAACAATACGCACAAAATCGCCGGTTGCAGAGGGCGCTGTTGTATCCATTGACGCGGCTGTCGTACTTACATAGATCGCCTTACCTTTAGAGAAGTTAGAGACGTATGTAGTGGCATCGAAGAATCCCTTAATTAGAACTCCGTCGCTCGTTGGATCAGACCCCAGTGCAATACCAAGCAGTTGATCTGCGCCTGTTGCAACAGCATCTGCGTCAACCTCCGTCCAGGCCCCGTCTGTGTGTAGATAGTATAGTTTGCCAGCAGTGAGAGTTCCGCTACCAAACAAAACCACATCACCACCACCTGTATCATCAGCAAGACCGGTAGGATCCCATCGCACGTCCAATTTTGTAAGAGGATCGACAGTTCCTATACCAACGCCGGCGGATACACCATCAAGCGTCATAACAGTCGTCGCTGCACCACCAGGTTTTGTTTGGAACTGAATATCATCATTGTTTGATTCATTCTTAATGATCAGTGTCTCGGCAGCATTCATAAAGATACTAGCTACATCGGTACCAGCGTTCTCAAACACAATTTCTTTAGTATCTGAGACACCCTTTCCGATTCTTAAGGCTTCAGTTTCACCAGAACCCGAAAGGTGTAATGTACTAAACGTGGCATCGCCGCCCTGTACAGTGGTTGAGCCCGAGAACGCTCCTCCCGAGAGACTTCCATAAGTAGAAGCCCCGGTAGAGGTAATGGCCCCGCAGCCAAGCGTGCCAATCGTAGCAATGTTCTTGCTAGCATCCAAGACAACCGCTTTATTACCTGCGGCAGTACCGTCAGTGATACCATCAAGTTTTTCTAAATCGGTTTCATTGAGATCGGCAGAACCAATAATAAAGCTCGAACCAGCAGTCACAGAGCCGGTTGCAGCGATAGTTGAACTGAAAGTTGCGGCGCCGACAGCATGTAGGGTAGATGAACCAGATATAGGTCCAATTGAAGTTACACCGCTTGGACCGGCTGCAAACTTAAGAGCTTGAATAGTTGTTGGACCAGCATCTATATTGCCGGCCGCATCCATTGTCACGATTGATCCTGTTATAGCTTTACCTGAAGTGCCGTTAGCAACTATAAGCGAGCGGTCAGTCGCACTATCAACACCTGTTACATTAATGGCGGTGCCAAGAGTCGTGTCATAGAAAGCACTAGCACTGATAGAGCTGCTTGCGGCGATAGTGGAACTGAAGGTTGCGGCGCCAACAATATGTAGAGTGTCGGAGCCCGATATCGCTCCCCCCGAGAGACCTCCATAAGTGGAAGCTCCAGTAGACGTAATAGCTCCACAACCAAGCGTACCAATCGTGGCAATGTTCTTGCTCGCATCCAAGACAACCGCTTTATTGGCGGCGGCGGTACCATCAGTGATACCATCAAGTTTTTCTAAATCGGTTTCATTGAGATCGGCAGAACCAATAATAAAACTGGTGCCCGCAGTCACAGAGCTACTTGCAGCGATAGTTGAACTGAAGGTTGTAGCACCAACAGCATGTAGGGTAGACGAGGCAGACAGAGGTGCAGCAAAAAGAATTTGCTGGTCTTCGGCCTCCACAGAAAACAAAGGTGTTGAAGTAGAACGACCTATATACAGACTTCCTGTGCGGACATGTATATCATCATTAGTATTACCGAAATATGTTGATCCGGTAGAATCAATTTGGGTCACATTTTCAATGTGATAATGACTAGCGGTGATAGTGCCGCTTATCACCAATGTTCCTGTAACAACTAAAGTGTTGGGCTCATAGGCGGCATACGCTGCCGTATGATACATAAAATTAAGCGTACCAGTGGTATCATTGGACCCCGACATGAACTGAACAGAACCAGTCGGACCATAAGCACCACCCAAGGTGCCGCAATTAATATATGCCCACCCAAATTGTGCCATGTTAGCCTACTCCAGCAGAACCTGACCAACTGGGGAGACCGTCACCCATCGAAACCTTGTCCGGTAAGATAGAAGTCAAACCAGCACACACATCGATTACCGCCCCATCTGAATCCTTAAGCCACAGCTCTGAAACCTTAACCTCCAGTCTCACGCTGGACTGCACTATTTGATTATCTTTCCTAGCTATGGTAAAATAATTTGTGCCTTCGACGCCGTTTTCCGAGAAGCCAACCTTAACATCCGTAGCGCCGGTGTTAACAATATAAATCCACCGAGTAACGTAAGGAAAAGCAACTTTAGTTGCATTTGTGGCATTGATAGCCGCTTTGGCAAAGGGTATGCCGCTTACCTGATAAGCACCGACATGATTAAGACCGGCATTCATATGCCACGGATTATGTGCCATTATATAAAACCTCCATTTTGGTTATCAACTATAAATAGTCAGTAATTTCTTCTCTTACGTCTTTCTATCGCTCTTTGTCTTTTTAATTCTTCGCGGCGGCGCCGTCGAGCAGCACGTATGCGCTTCTCTTTCTTTTTTACCGAGGGTTTTGTATAATAACGTTTTTCTTTAACTTCTTCGAGAATGCGTTCTTTTTTAGTTTTTTTAATAAAGCGACGAATCATTCTTTCAGTATCGCCGCGGCATTCTTTTGCCTTAACAATTACGTTAGTTCTCTTCATTATACACCTATTTCATTGCTTCCCAAATTTGAGAAGCACCACCCATTAAAGAGGAAATATCTACCCCAGCATCATTGGGATTTCCCAGATCGGCGCGGCCAGATTCAGGAACACTCTGTTGCACAGGCTCAGTGCCTTCAAAAAGGTTTACACCATTATAGGCATCCATGCCGATTGATTCCATCATCCTTTTTCTATGTTCTTCCAATTTAACATTTGTTTCTTTTGACTTGTGTCTCATTTGTAAATTTTCATTAAACAAGGGTGCAGTTGGTTTTTGTGTAGTTTCAACCACAAGATTTCCTTGCATACCTTTGGTTACTTCTGCCACCACATTTGACAAAAGCCCTTCTTCAATAAGGACTTCGTGAATACATTCTTTAACCAAGGGTTTAATTAATTGTTTTAAATCTGATTTTTTCATAATATTGTTTACTCGTCACTCAAAACTTCATTCAATAAACGATAGATGCGATCTGCTTTTGTAAATACTTCGTTCTTATATTCTTTAGCCTCTTTCATCATAAAGGCGCCGGGAGTAGAGGGTTCCGAAACCATGTCAAAACAAATTAATTGGAAATCATCTTCTACAATTGTTTGTCCCTGTGATTCGCTCACTGATCCCATCCCCCTTGAGGAAATGCCAACATTAACGTTTGCTCTTACTAACTCCTGGAGCACCTTGCCGGCTGGAGTGTCAAGGACTTTAATCTTGCCCTTGACATCTTTACCCTCCATCCAAATATCAGTAACAAGATGAGAGGCATTCTTAAGATTGATCACTGAATCTTCGGGGTGGTCGAGTTCACCGAGGGCTCGGCGTTCTTTTACAAGTTTACTGTAATTTTGAATCTCTTTCGTCAAAACCTTATGTGGGTAAACACGACCATTCCCGTTGACCACATCTGCTTTCTGCATAATGCCGGATAGAATCATACCGCCGTCTGCCACAAATCTCTTTTCGTCTTCAGTCAAAAGATCTTGGCAAACACCGCCTTCACATAGTTCGTAGTATTCTCGTAAAAGTACTTTCTTGCTCATTAGTTATTCCTTTAAGATGCCGGCGCTACCGGCGCGCGTCAGCAGCCCGACTTACAAAGCCTGACAGGTTGAAGCATCCATTTTTTAGTCCATGTGCTGTTCATGTGGGGTGATCTCCATTTTAGGTGAGTGTTGAATCCCTGAATCTCCGAAGACCATGCTTAGAACATATGATGTTCCAGACGATAACCACCCGAGAAGAAAGAAATTAGCTACACTAACATCAAAATTAAATAGTTCTGTATACGGAGAAAGTAACATTAAAAACCAACCTACATGAAATCCCATGCACATTGGGCAGTGAAACAGCTTTCCGTGGCCACGTCCAGATTCTTTAGAAGGGCGCAACCTTTTCAGAAGCGGCATGTCGCTATATACAATGACTTGGGTTAGTCCGTAAGCACAAAGTATAAAAGCTAAAATATCTACCATCAGTTTTCCTATACCGTATACAAATAATTCATAGCATATGGGCTGCGGATATATCCGGGTCGAATGGAGCCCTGATCAGTTCTCTGTGGAACATCACCAAGTTCGGTTGAATCTGCCTTATCTGGGTGGATGAGTTCGTCATCGGCCATCGCAACAATCGCCTCTGTAGATTCGAAGTAGGGACGTTCTTCAGTAATAAATGTGGAAATATTAACTAATGCAAACTTGGCGGCGTCTAAAGTTTCTTTAAAAGGTTTTTGTAAACTTGCTTCAAAGGCGCCAAAAAACGAACCAGCCTGAATAGATTCAGGTATCACAATACCTCGCTTGTGTAAATGCGTAAATAATCTATTTTGGGCCCCATAAACTAAATCGTTCATTGTGACTTTAGGAAAGGCTATAATCTTATTGGTTGCCGGGGAAAGAACAATATCAATATCACCATGATCAAAAATCATCAAATCACCATTAATGGCTTTACGAATATTCATCTCTAATGTAACGATCGCAGATTCTCCGCCTTTTTTAATTGTGATCTTAATTGCCATCTTCAGTTATTTCCTGTACAAGTTGTTGGGTTTGCAATACACTTAGGATTAATTTTTCATCAAGACCCTGATGATGGAAGTGGTTTAATTTTTCAAGAACTTGATTGGTTTTGCTCGTTAAATCTTCGTCTTGTTTAATAATCTCCTTATTTAATGACGTGGAAAGCGTTTCTTTTAACCTAGTAATTTCGGAATTTAAAAATGTCTTAAGCGTAAGGTTATTATCAACATAAGAGGTGATATAATAATTTAGGAGTATTTTTTGATTTTCTAGAAGATCATCTTGGTATTTTTCATTAAACTTTGTGATAAAAGAATTAAGAACCAAATTATCAATTGGCTCTAATGTTTCTTGTTTGTCTTGCTTCAAAATCATATTATTTATAATATTGGTTTCCAGAATAACAGAATTTTTTGGAGAAGATTTGTCCGAAAACATATGTGCGATTGAAGCTAATGTTTTATAATTTGGCACAAAATTGTTAAAGACTTCTGGGGACAATTCTTTATTTACATCATCAATCAAATCACTTTGGCTTAGAAACAACCCTTGAGTGTCTACTAAACGGCTCGCTATTTTTGCCTCCTTTACTATTTTTTCAGCAATATTTCTATCAAGATTTTGTTTTTCATATAGAGAACGATAGTTTTGTAAGTCTTTATACAAAATCGAGCCGCGGGCAAAATGTTTCTTGATAAGTGCAACCGCCTTGTCTTTAACTTCATGATTTTCTTTTATAACAGCCACAGTTGCTTCGCGCACCAAGGCTTCAAAAACAAACGCCGTATTACGCTTTTTGTTGTGTCTTATCTTCATTCTGTTGCTCCGTTAATAGTTCTTTTTCCTCAAGACTTTCAAGAAGAAGTCGAATGGAATTGTTCATCTCAAAGAGTTTGTTTTCTTCTGTTTTCTCTTTCAACTTATAAATAGATTCGTCTTGCTCGTAAATCCCTGCCAACCCATTCATTCCCGTAAGAGTGTTTAAATCTGTAAGTCCTGGATGAATATTGCGTAGGGTTGAGCTGCTTTTTTCTTTTGAGCCTGCCGCGGCCAAAGAACGGGATCGGGCGCCGGCGGGACGCTTGTCGGTTCTTACTGGGCGATATTTAGCCCCACCTTTATAAGTCCGTATACGACGCGAACCGGGGGGGATTGCTAATAACGCAGACTCTTCGCCACCACCTTCTGCTGGAGGAGCGGCTGCGCCGGCCGGCATCTCTTCGGGGCCACCAAGTTCTCCACCAAGCTCTCCACCGAGTTCTCCACCGAGTTCGGGGCCTAAATCTCCACCTAGAAGGCCGCCGCCGCCGGCTGGGGCTGCTGCTGCCGCTTCTGCCACTTGTTGTAATTCCGCATCGTGCTTGCGATCATAATACATTTCGCGTTGACAGCGAATAAACTCTTCATGAGACATGCCAAATACATTTTCAGTAACCCAACGACGAGAGAAGTAACCTTCAGTCGCAGAAGCCGCAATATCAAACTTCTGCTTCCAATGTTCCAACTCTTGAAGTTCTGCAATCTTTGAGGGATTATTAAGAGATAGAGAAAAATTAAGAAGATCATCGCCGCGAAAACCCAAAGTATAAAGATGAATAATACCAATCTTTTCTAGTTCTGCGATAATGACTCTCTGGAGTCTTTGAATTGTTCGCGAAAAACGAATATCTTTTTGAGCCAGCGTAGTTTTATCTTCGGCTGCGCCTTCACCCATCGCAAGATAAGCTTGAGGAATCTTAAGAGCTGAAAACAATTTGTCGCGGAGATATTTAATATCATCGATTTGTGTAATATTTTGCGCACCAGGGAGTGTGCTAATATCTGTAACCGACCCAGCGCGGACAGGAATGAAATAATCTTCTTCTACTGCCATCGGGTTATATCGCAAATCAACACGCCCAGTCTTGGCATCCACCACAGAATGTCGTTTAAGTTGAGTAACCACTTTCTCCATATATTGTTCAACTTCATTAGGGGGAATCGCGCCAACATCAATCTTGAAGACGCGGCGTTCTGATGAGCGCACAACGCGGTAGGCCATCATGGCATCTTCCATAAGCACAAGCTGGCGCCAGATGCGGCGGGCAGGTTCAAGAATAGAAGTGCCGTAAGGTGCATACTTATCGTTACCGAGGACGCGGAAGTGTGCAATCTGCCAGTTTTCAAAAGTCATCCCAGCGGAGTTCCACTGATATTGAATATAGTTAGGGTTGGTGGAATCCATCCCTTCTAATCTTTCAATTTCCATCGGGGGGAGAGCGATTGCAGTCTTAACACCAAATGTGTCGTCAATGTCCAAATATAAAAAGAAATCTCCATATTTACACATTGTCCGACTCCAACCAAACAAATTATATTGAACATTGAGAATCTGTTCGTAAAGAATAGTCAACACAGCTTTGATTTCTTCATTGGCCGTCTTAACCCTGAGCATTGGGCGTAGATCAGAATATGTTGTCATCTCGTCAGCATATATATCTATTGTAGAAGCAATCTCTGGCATATACTCCATTTGATCGAAATCAACATATCGTTCGGCGCGGCGTTGGTTTTGAATTGCATTGGTGGCAATTGTATCAAGAGGGTTATATATAGATTTTTTAAATTGTTGGCCTGAAGCGGTTTTAAAACGTGAAGAGAATTTATCCAAATGTTGACGACGAATTCTTCGCCCAGTTTGGGAACGATAGCTAATTATTGGTCCAGAAAATAGACGTGTTAACGCTTTAAATAACTGGTTGTCTCTGTTTGCAGGGTTTCCCCCTTGATTTCTGCTAGGTGGTGCCATATTTATTTTCTCACTTTATAATCCATTTATATTCGTCCCAATAGGACTTGGCTTCAGACATTATATCAGTAACAGTGCCTGCTTTGTATCCATCTTGACCTTTTATTTGTGTATTCATTGTGGTTTTAACTGTATAAATTGCGTCAATAAAAGCTTTTTGATAATTTAAATCCCTTGAGTTAGCTTGGAGCGCTGTATCTCGCACCCAACATGCGATTGCTAGAGCCATGATTAAATCATCATTGTAGCCTTTCATTGCCTGTGGTCTACCGCTCCTCCAAATAAACGTTTTAAATTCGTTCACTGTACGTGAAGAATATATCTTAATTAGTTTATTTCTTATAAACTCCTCTAATTTTGCAACTATGAGGGGGCGCGTTTTCATAGTGGTAGAAAAACCAGGCACCGCCGATGTATGGTGTTCACCTATATGTTGCTCAACATATTCATGAGTTGATTTGATAGAGTAGTAAAGATTGGGATATGCATATTCTGTAAGTTTATCCAACACAGTATAGCCGATATTATTATTCTCTACCACCATCATCGCAGATCCGAACTCTCTCCCAACTTGATTAAGCATGTTAGCAAACATATCGGGGGTAGCTTTTCCTTGATACTCTCCAACAATCTCTAGAGTTTCAAGTTTAATAAGATGAAACGTAGAGAAATCGGCACCATCACCCCTTGACACATCAACCGACATAAGATAATTACAACTTGGATCATACTCTTCCCAAATCCAAAAGTTACGGTCGAAGCCAGTACGATATTTTGGCTCTTTAACATTTGAGAGCAGCCACTCCATATCGTCGGGATCGATGATAGTTTCACCGGAAGTGTTGAAGTTACACATTAGCTCCTGCGCGATCTGGCGCTTAGACATATTCTTGGTTTCTTTCTTATACCATTCTTCATCTCTATCGGGATGAACATCCCACGCAAGCGTCGTTAAATTAAAGTTGTTGGCGCCAGATTCAGAATCTGTACATGTTTTATGAAACCAGTTACCAACACCATTAGGTGTTGACAACGCAATACATCGCCCACCTGTTGAGAGTGTTGGATATAGACCGGTCCATAGTTCTTCGAGACCTTCGATGTGTGCGGCCTCGTCAAGCACCAACAGAGACAACGCTTCCGAACGACCAGCGTCACCGGAAGTAGATGCGGCTTTAATAGAAGAGCCGTTGGAAAGCTCAAAGGAGGTGCGGTTATCTACATCGATAGTTGCGATCTTCAACCAATCTGGTAGGTTGCGCATAATGCCTTTAACTTTCTTTACAAGGTTTCCTGCTGTCGCAAACTTGGTTGCCATAACAAGAATAGCTTTATCACGATGAAAAAGCATAAGCCACACGATATAGCCGGCTGTAATCGTTGAGATACCAAGCTGTCTCGCTTTTAAAATAACATTAAAACGATAATCATTAAAATCTTGTAATAGGTGGTCTTGGAAATCATATGTATCAAATAAAATAAGCCCGTGCATCGGGTGGGATATACGGGCATAGGTTTTTAAAAAGTAAGCAGGATCTTTACCGCACTTTAAGATCTCTTTTACTTTTTGTTTTTTGTCTAGTTGAAAAGTCATTCATTTTTTGTTAGTTACGACTGTGGGCCTTTGTCTTTCTTGCGGTCGTCATTGTCGGGACGCTTTCCGCCCTTACCGTTCCAGCCCCCTTGAGCGAGGAATGTTTCCCAGCTTTTTTCAACAACGTTAGTAGAGCCCCGATTATCATCACTCATATCTTCAGACAAACCACCAATTTTAAAGATTTTCTTTGCTGTAATCCAAGACCGTACACGGGATGAGTTTTCGGCTCGAATATCAACTTCACCTTCGACAGTGAGCGTGACCGCATCTCCGGTAATACGTTTGTATTCTTTCTTTATCCAGTCTGCAATATCAGTCAACCGTTGATCGGTTTCCGATTCAAAACCAGGAGCATATATCTCTTTAAGTTGAATTTCAGATTGATAGGTCAAACACATCATGTTGCCATAAAACTTTACATTAAAACCATCCATCACACGGCGGTCAATAAGCATATTACCTTCTTCTCTGCGCAGCGCACCAGTCTTAACTGGTTCGTAGTCTTCGCCGAGGGCGCCATCGTATGCGTTGGCTGCGGCTTGTGCTAATCCTTGTACGATTTCATATACTGTTGCCATTATTAGGTCTCCATCCTTTTAACCATCTTTCCTCTCTGTCTTCCACGTATTGAACGTAACATTTATTGCAACAATCAAATTTAGTAAGACAAACATCATCCATCGATTTCTGTGGATAAGATCCGCAGACAGGACAACATCTTAAAGATTCTTTATTAAGTAGTTTTTTTGAAACCTTTATACCATTAATGTCAACTTTTTCCTGTTGAGCTTCTTTTTTGTAAGATTTCTGATAAAACTCTTTCGATTGTTCCAGGTATTCTTTTTCTTTGGTCTCGTCCCAATTTGCCTTTGGGTTCTGGACTGTTTCTTCACCGTACTTCTTGGAGATTGCCTGTTCAACAGCAGCGATGCGGTTGGGTTTATCCATTAATTAAAGACCTCGTATACTCCGTAAGATAGTGCAACACCCCCAACTACACCACCCGCAAACCAGAGCCACTTGTTGTTAGGAGCAAGGTTTTTTATTGCTGTCTCCATTTGATTTATTTGACTTAGTTGGCTAGCAATAGTTAAATCTTTTTCTTGAATCACGCTATCGTGATGAATCTGTAGGTTGTCTATTTCAAGCTGAAGATCGGTTCTCAGTTTGCTTAATTCAAAATCTAATTTTAAATTGCATTCTTTCTTTAGTTTAGGTTTTAGTGTGACAACCTCTGCGGTGGCGTCAATATCAAACAATGTCCCTTCAAAGGGAGCGCACTCGCCTTCTCCGAGAAACGTAAATTTACCTTTGTCTTGAGCAATAGCCGTATTACACAGGAACATACTCAAAATCAAACAACCTAGTAATTTCATTAGCTAACTCTTCTTTGTTTTGTGAAAATTGTTTTTTGATGCGCTCTTTCTCTTTTTTAATAGATTCTTTATGTTCTCGTTTTTCTTCTTTATACTTCTCTTCAAGTTCTTCTACCGCCTCTCTGTAACTTTGTAGTGCTTCTTCTTTTTTACGAAGTTCTTCTGCGTGAATAACCTGCAATCCTTCAATCTGCTCTTGCAGTGCTTCTTTTTGTTGTTCATAAGTTTGCATCAATAACTTATGATCATAGCGCATTTTACCAAAAACAGTCAATGTCAATACAACGATGGCAATTTCTCGCCAATGTGACTTGGCAAAAGGCAACAATTTCAATAATAACTGTGGCACTATCCAGCCTTCTTTATTCTCTCAACGATATCAACGGCGCCTTGCGTACCGATGAATACGATAGAAATAGTGATCCAATCGCTGCTGGTAACATATCCATTTGCAGCAAGTGCTGTTGCAGTAATCCATACCAATAGTTTGCGAGATGTAAACTTTTCTAACCATGTATCAATAAATGCTTTTGTTCTAGCCATCACTAGGCGCCTCTCTTTCTTTTAAAAATCTTCTAATCTCTTCTCGAATAATTTCCTCAACAGAATAAAGTTTCTTTAAATATGCTTTTGCTTTCTTAATAGTTTTTGAACAACCTTTTTTTGTCCACTTGCCCCTTTTCTTAATGTATACACATTTTCCTCGTCGTTTGTAGGGCATCGGTTTTATTTATTCATTTTCCGTTCTATTTTATTAACCTGCCGAGATATTTGTCCTAAACTATCGGATAACTGTTCAATTTCACCAGCTAATTCATCCACTTGGTTTTCTAAATAATCTAGCCGATGTTGGGTTGTATAATAAAAACCACCTAGGAGGGCTACAACAGCGAAAAGTGGCAAGAGCCCTTTAATGTTTTCTATCATACTGTTCATTGTTTAAGTCCATTCATACTTAGTATCGCAATCAACCCAGGCACATTCTTTCGAACATAAACGCCTGAGAAAAGTGTCTCACACCTACCACCGACATAAGAGATTGCAGATTCAAGATTCTTACTTACCTTGGGGTCTGCGACCATTTCTTCGGATGC
>Ga0114908_1001259_pt1 | contig 12979 bp, 16 predicted proteins | sample MalvireepMed_s17_FD_87292 | JGI IMG/M metagenome (GOLD analysis project Ga0114908, IMG submission 87292) | Marine viral communities from the Global Malaspina Expedition - Malaspina viral metaG DeepMed_s17 | ecosystem: Environmental > Aquatic > Marine > Oceanic | place: Mediterranean Sea... | reverse complement strand
GGGTGGGGGGAACGAGTTCCCTGCGGTGGTTTGTGCGATATATGGAGGCGTGCGGATGCGATGTCGTGGTGACGCAGAGGGGGCGGGATGAGCGAGGGAGTGGTGCGGCGTTTGGACGCGCGGGAGGCCCGGGAGTTCGCGGTGATGCTCCTCTCGGGGGCACCGGTCGCGGACATCGTGCCGTATTTCTGGGCAATCGCGGTGGACGACGAGATGCTGGTGGCGTGCGAGACGTGGTGGCCCCGACAGACGGAGGTGATCGAGGCGGTGGAAACCCTGACGGGCGGGGAGCCGTGGCACCGGATGAGCGACGAGACCCGGCTGGAGTGCGCCTTAACGAAGCACTACAACGAGCTGGCGTACGTCCTCTGGACGACCAATTACGCGGAATGTACCGGGTCGGCGAAGACGAAGGCGGACACCTGTCGCGCCGCCATCGAGGCGAAGGTGGCGGGGATGGCCGGAAAGGAGAGCCCGTTGGCGCGGTTCTATCACGACCTCCTGACCCGGTATGATGCGGACGGGGCGGTGGCCCAGTGAATGCCCCCGGGGACCGTGTGGTCCACGGACCAGCGGTCCGGTCGGCGGAGCCGGTCGAGGAGTCGGCCTGGGCGACTGACCCTCGTAACGCTGCCTATCTCACGGCCCAGGCGTTTGCCGTCCTCGAAGCGGCTCTTGCGCACCAACAGGCGCCATACGTGGACCTCGCCACCGACCCGTCCGCGCCGCCAGCGGACATCATCCAGCGTCACCAAGTCGCGTTGATCGCCAGCGCGGTCGAGTCCCGGCGACTCTCGGACGCGCGTTCCCGGGTCTCGCGTCCGGCACGCCACCCGCCGCCCGAGTACGATGCCACCGCCGTGGGGGTCATCCATCGACGGCGGGCGGGCCATCGCCCACCGGATCTGGAGACCATCGAGCTGGCTGCGTATCAGGCCGAGCCGGTCAGCGTGACGGTCTGCACGCGGAAGCACGACGCGCATTGGCGCGATGCCCGCGCCGAGCACCTCCTCCAGTTGTTGCCCTAACCCGCCGCCGCGTATGCCAGTCACCGCCGTCCCTGTTCCCCTCCGCGACCGGTTAATGACGGAGTTTCGCGGGTTCCTGTGCCGCCAGATGGACTTTGTCCCCTTTGTGCATCAGGCCGCGTGGTGGGCGACCACGGATGGCTACGAGTTAACCGGCGTCACGGTCCCGGAAGGCACCCCGCACGCGGTCTATGCCCGATCCCCCGATGGCACCTGCGACTGGTTCGCGCAGACCCCCCGGACGCAGGGACGCGCCCGGGTGGTGGCCGAGTTAGGGGCGTATAAATCCGGGAAGTCAGCCGGGGCCGGTCTCTGGGCGGCGGCGTTCGGGTCCGTGCCCCACGCCCGGGTGTATCTCGTGGGGAATGAATACGATATGTGTACCCCGGAGTTCGAGTACCTCCTCGAAGCCCTCTGCTCCGAGCGCGGCCTGAATCAGACGCCCACGTCACTGCAAAATCGCCCAAAAGACGGGCGACTCTGGCTGGAACTCGAAAATGGAGCGCGATTCGAGGCGCGAAGCTGGGAACGGGCGGAATCCCTAAAGGGGAAAGAGGTGGACGCCTATATCTACTGCGAGGCGTATCAACTCCCCGGCATTGAATGCTACACCTCCGTCTCCCAGAACCTCCGGGTGCGGAAAGGCTACGCCGTCTTCCCCACCACCCCCGACCGTCCGTGGGTCGGCGTGTTTCACGAGCACGGCCACGACCATCCCGACTTCCCCGACTGGGTCTGTAAATGCGCCATCCCCGCCACGGTCAATCCCTACAGCTTCGACCAGACGGCCATGGACCGGGACCGCACCCTGCTCACGCGAGAGAAGTTCTCCATTGCGTATTTCGGAAAACTCGGGGATTTCGTCGGGCGCGTCTATAACTATCAGCGCGGCGACCGGCAGATCGCCGTCGAGAGCCATCCCACGCTCTGTGCGACCGATCCCGTCACCCGCGAGTCCCTCCGACCGGACCCGGACTGGACGGTCGTGCTGGGAGCGGATACCGGCACCTATTGCGCCGCCGTCGTGATGGCGGTCTCCCCCGCCGGACAAGCCTTCGTGCTGGACGAGGTCACGAATTACCGCTACGTCGCCCATACCCCGGAACTGGACCCCAGTGGCTCGATTCTGCGCTGGGTGCGGGAGGTGCAGGCGATGGCCCGCCGCTGGAAGACCCGTCCGGTCGCCTGGGTCGATGCGAACTCCCAATTCAAGGCCGAATGCGCCCACCACGGGCTGCATCTCATGGCGAATCACCGGGGGCGGGAAGTCCGCACCGAAGCGGCCCGACAATACTTCCAGCATGGGCAAATCTGGCTGGCACCGTGGCTCCAGATCCTGCCCTATGAACTGGAACACGCCCAGTGGCCCGAGACCACCAGCAGTGCCGGAAAATACGAGCGTCTGAAAGCGTCGGACCATGCCCTCGACTGCATGGAACATATTCTCTCGCGGCACCCCCGGGGGCGGGTGGCGGAACCGCCCCCCAGTCTCCCGGCCCTCTACAATATTCAACCCATGGGCGAGCCCTTGCGGCGGACCAGGCGGTCTGCGCCCGACAGCCACCTAGGAGCCGAGTAATGTCTGATGAGCGCCTTGCTGCCGTGGAGGCGAAACTCGCCTTCGTCTTTCAGATTATCGCCCTGACCCAAACGCGGCCCGATGGCACGAAGATCAGCAAGCCGTTGGGGGCCGTGTTCGAGGAGACGCAAACACATGCTACGACAGCTCCGTCACCGCCTGCGGCAGTGGATCTGCCCCACCTTGACCCCACGGCCCCCTGATGCGACGCACCTCGCCCGACTTGAATTACGGGTCCAAACGGTAGAAAATGAGATCCGCGATCTCCGGGACACCCCGACGCCGCCGTCAGCGGGGGCGGATATGGATGCCCACCTAGGAGCCAATTGATGCCCGTCGTTGATGGTCAAAAAGTCCCCTATACGGCTGAGGGGAAGGCTTATGCGGCTAAAGCCCGGCGACGGAACGCCTCCAGCGATCCCACACGCCGACCCGATCTCGAGAAGACGGCGACAGCGCGACGCTGCCCGCCCGCGCCAACACGGTCGCCCGTCGCGTCCGGTCGCATGGCGTTGCCCACGGCCCCGGGCGGACTACCTCCCGGGGTGCGGCCCCCAGGGAGGCCGGGAATGGCCGGAGGGGGGCGTCCGTCTCCTCCAGGGGTGCCTTCTCCACAGGGGATACCGTCGATCCCAGCCGGCGGGGTCCCCTCTTCGGTCATGGCGCGTCCGCCGATTCCCGGTCTGGCCGGCGGGATCCCGTCAGGACGCCCCCCGCAGGTGGCCCCGTCTCCCGCGATTCAGCAGATCCTGAATCAACTCCGACGACGGCCACCCCAATAGCGCGAGGCCGCGACGATGCCCGCCAAGGCCGAAGCCCTCGTTACCTACACCACCGACTACAATCGTCTCCGCGCCCAGAAGTCCCGTGAGGTGGGGTCCGTCGAACTCCGGATGTTGACGAATCTGGCCTTCGTCTCCGGGGAGCACTGGGTCGGGTCGGAACAACGCAAACTCTTCACCCGCCGCCGCGATCCCAACAAGCTGCACCTCGTCTTTAACCTGCTGGGCCAAATGCTCCATAAGATGTTGGGCCGACTCAGCAGCATTGCGCCGGTCTTCAAGGCCCGGGCGGACAAACAGGACCCCCAGTCGCTGGCGAAGACCGAGGTGGTGAATAAACTCATCAAGGCGCTCGATGAGAAGCTGGACCAGCCCTCGCGGAGCTGGGAACTCCTCTGGTGGATGGCGATTGGCGGCGTGGCGTTTGAATACGTCCCGTGGGTCAAGGACGCCACCATGGAACCGCTGCCCCGGTTCGATGAGGAGACGAATGAGCTGCAGTGGACCGATGTCGTCTCGAGCGAGACGATTCCCGAGTCCATCCGGCAGGAACGCCTTCTCCAAGGCGCTCCGAAAGAGCAGTTCGTCGTGGTCGAGGACATGGTCCTCGCTGGAGATGTCGGCAGTGAGATTCTAAGCCCCTTACAGGTCTTCGTGGACGCCTCGGTGCGGTCGCTCAAGGACCTCTCGCCTGATCAGGCCGTCTACATCGCCAAGATTCGCACGGCGGGATGGATCAAGGCGAATTACGCGGTCAGCGAGACCACGCTGGACAACCTCAAGGACGCACAGGAGGTGCGGATTCTCAGCACGGACCTGAACTCCCTCGGCGCTCCTACAGGCGCGGTCCATCTTCAAGATTTGATTCCCCGCGTGCAGGGGAGCCGGAAGAAGGACGACCCGGATCTCGCGGTCGTGGTGGAACGCTATCAACCCATCTCGGACGAGCATCCCCGAGGTCGCTATTCCGTGTTTGTCCCCGGCGAGGAAGTGCTGCTGGATGGCGACAACCCCTACGAGTCGATTCCGCTGGTCGATTTTCACTGGTCCCCGACGACGGTCAGCTTCTGGAACAGCGACTACATCTCGGACTTGATCCCGCCCCAACGCTTCCTGAATAAACGCCTCTCGCAGTTGGGCGAGCAGTCCAATGCGTCCCTCTATGCGAATGAACTCCTCGGGCAGGGCATCAAACGGGAAGACATCCCGGCGGACTATCCCGCGCCTATTGAAAACGGCCTCAATGAGCAGGGCGTGAAGATGATTCAGCGCCGGGAGCCGCCGCAACTCCCGACCTGGTACATGCCCTCCATCGACCTGACCGTGAAACTCATGCGGGAGATTGGCGGCGGCGTCGATCTCTTTCAGGAGCAGAAGTTCCCCGGCCAGTTGCGCGGCCCCATGGCCGTGCCCATGCTGCAGGAGATGATCGATACCCAGTGGGGGTGTCTTTACCTGCATATCGGGGCGCAGATGGCGGCGGTGAAGGATATGCGGGTGAATCGGGTGAAGCAATACTACCCGCCCTTCCGCACCCTGCACTATACCGACCGGTCCATGCGGGATGAGGTGTTTATCTTCCAGACCTCCGAGATTCTCCAGTCGGGCACCGATTATTCCGTCACGGTCGAGCGCGGGAGCCTTATTCCCGAGTTCCGCGCCCTCCGGGAAGCCCGCGTGCGTGAGCATCTCCAGTCCCCCCTGAGCGTGCTCTACATGGACGAGCGCACGGGGAAGATCGACAAGGAGAAGATCGCCGCCGACCTCGAAATGGGGGATCTTGGACGGGAAAGCAAAGAGATGACCTACCGGAAGCTGGGCATGGCCCTGGTTGAGCGTCTCTGGGAGGGAGAACGGCTACCCGATCACCTCCCTATGCCCTTCTGGAACCTCCGCGTCATCATGGATGAACTGGAGTCCCAGATGGCGACCACGGAGTTCCTCTCCGCCTCCCCGGAACTCCAACAGGGGTTCGTGGCCTTCTGGAATCGCTGCCGACAACTCCTCCTGCAAGCCTCAGAGCGACGAGCGCAGGGGATGCAGCAATCACAGGTACAGGGGGCCGTGGCGCAGGCCACGCAGCAAGCGGCGGCGAAAGCGGCGGCGGAAGCCGTGGATATGGCGCTGGATCAGGTCACCGCCGCCGAGCAGGTCGCGCCCCAAGCCCCGCAACAACTCATGCAAGCCTTCGCCCAGCAGCAGCCCGGGCCACGCGGACCGCAGTAATGGCGACCCGTATCGACATCAGCGGTATTCCCGAGATTCTGCGTCTTCTGGGGAGCGCCCCTGAGACCCCCCCGCAGGCCGCTCGACGGCGTGAGATCGTGGGTGACGAGGAGGTCGTGCGCGGCGAGATGCCGCTCAGTCCGGGTTCCCTCCTGGGCGTGGCCCGCCGTGTTCCCGACTGGCTGCGCCGGATCAGGCAGACGCTAATGGCCCCGCAAGCGCGTCCCTCTACTGCCCGCACCGGCAATGTCTTACAGCAAACGGTACTAAGTGACGACCCCTCACTGGTAAGCCGGCGTGCCTTTTTCACTGATCCGTTGCAGTCAATCGTTGATGCTGGTCGGTCCCTGGGGGAACTCGGAGGACCGGAAGGCGTACCCCGGTGGAGTCGGCGATTCGGACCATACCCCTGGCACGAAGAGCTTGAACGAGCCCAGGATGTAGTGAAGCGAATCGATGCCGTTGTCTCGGACCGTTCAGGAATACCGGGAGACATTGAATCAATCGGTCGAATCTGGTCTGACCAGGCCCTCAAGGACGCCGCCAAGGCCGCTGGAGAAAGCTACGAGGAAGCAAAATCCGGTGCCCGTCGTCGCGAACTTGAGCCCGGTCCTGTCGCGAAGACCGCCGAGGGCGTTAGGCGTCGCTTTGGACGCCGGAAGCGACCGTAATGGCACAACGACAGAAGCCGGCCCCGCGCCCGAAGGACCCACCAAAGACGTGGATCAAGGGGGCCATCCGCCGCAAAGGGGCGTTCAGTCGGAAGGCGGACGCGGCCGGGGAGAGCACTGCCGCCTACGCAGATCGGGTTCTCGCCAAGGATTCGACCGCGTCCACGCGCACCAAGCGGCAGGCGGTCCTCGCACAAACACTAAGCAAGCTCAGAAAAAAATGACCGGATGCTGCCTAGACATCCGTGTGATGTCTGCTACACTCATAAAAGATTAGGGCGTTTGCCCTAAGACTGCCTGAGTTTACTCACGGCGAACACGTTCGAGGAACACCGCCCATGCACTCGTCGGCAGACGAACACGCGGACGGCGACTCATCGAGCACTCGAATGAGGTGAAAGATGGCAGAGGACGTCGAGAGCATTCCCGTCGAAGGCGGGGAGGTAAGTGAACCCACAGGAGACGGCGACACCAGCACAGGACAATGGCCCGCAGAGGTTCAGGCCGAATATACCAAGAAAACCCAGGCGCTTGCCGAAGAGCGAAAAGCGTGGGAGGCCCATCGGTCCCAGGAACACCAGCGATTGCAGCAGTACCAGAACCAGTTGGCCCAGCATGGTCATGCCCAGCAACAGGCCGCGCAACAGGCGAGCCAACAGCAGGCACACGAGCAGAACGGGTCAATGCTCGATCAATTGCGAAAGATGTCGTACATTGACGGGAATACTGCCGCACAGCTGATGGAACGGATCATCAATGAAGGGCTTACCCCGATGCACCAGCAGCAACAGCAGCGCGATCAAGCACTGTCTATGCTGGCTCGTGAGAACAAAACGCTGAAAGCGGCGATGGAGCAATCGCAGGGAAAGCAGGCCGAACAGGACCTCACCACGAAGTATGCGTCAGTTCGTGATCAACATGGACTTCCCGACAACGAACACATCAATAGGTTGCTCAAGGATGTGTATCTCTCGTATACCGACTGGGGTGAAAACAGCACGGAATACGGCGAGAAGATCGGGAACCGTGTAGAGGGGTTGCGAAAGACGTTCCGGGAGATGGACCGTGAGGCCGCGTTGAAGGCGAAACAGTCACCGTTCCCGTCACGGGGCGGCGAATCCTCGCTCACAAGCGGCAAGACGGGTGGGTATAAAACCCCCGAGGAGCGCACCAACGAACTGTGGCCGATGTTGAATCCTGGGCAGACGGAATAAACGCCGCCCTCCTGCGTAGTGGCAGCAGGCCACACATAGGAGCGTCATGGCGAGTACCACTGATGTTATCGAAGCACTGAAATACACCTACGGGGTCGATCAGGTCCTGCACCTCGTCAACCAAGAGGTCGTCTGCTGGAATATGTTCCAGAAGATGGCGAAACCGGTTGGCGGGCGTGGGCAATTCATCATGCCGATCATGGTGAAGAACCCCGGTGCGTGGACGGGGCTCGCGGAAGGGGGCACACTTCCGTCAAATCTCGACCCAGACACCACCGAGGCAACGTTCTCCCTCACGGAATTTGCGGGTCTCTACAATATGTCTTGGAAACTGCTCCAAGACGCCCGGAATTCAAAGTTTGCCTTTCAGACCGCCCTCAAGATGATGGAGGCGGGGTTCAGGCGACGCGTCCTGAAGCTCCTCAATGCCGATCTCATCTCGGACGGGTTGGGTAAACTCGCCGTGTTGCCCGCAGCGGACAACGACACCACCATTACGGTCAACGCGCTCCCCAGCGTGGACTTGGGCCTCGTGGTTGATGTCATGGACGCGAGCGACAACAACACCAAAATCGGGGACTCCCGCACGGTCACGGCGATTGATACCGCCAATCGGACCATCACTATTAGTGGGGCGTCCTTGAGCGGCACCGCCGCTGGGGACTACTTTGTCATTCAAGACACCGTAGCGACCGCTTACTCGTATCACACCAACGGACTGCTGGGCATCATTGACAATGCGGATCCGCCGGCCCCCAAGGGTGATTTTGGTGGGATCGACCGGGGCACCGCCGGCAATGAGTTCTGGGAATCCGTGGTGCTGGACAATAGCGGGACGAATCGGGCGCTCACCGAAGACCTCATGATGCAGCTTGAGGACAACGTGCGCGAAAAGGGTGGGGCATCCTTGAACACCTACCTCTCGAATCTGGCCGTGGTGCGTCGATACCATGAACTCCTGCGCGAAGACACTTACTTCGCGATGGGATCCCCGAAGCAGTTCGACAGTGGCGTGGGCGTGGGCCGTGAAGGCGGTGCCCAGCAGAAAGGCAAGGATGGCGGCGACGGACGCACCATCTATCGCTTCTCTGGAAAACCCTGGCACGTCGATCCGTACTTCGCGGCAAACACCATCATTGGGATGGACACCAAGCACTTCTACATCGGGCATGGCGAGAATGCGGTGCCGCGTCCGGTGTCGGAAATCTTCGACAATACGCCGTTCTTCCGACAGACCTCAAATACGACCTTTGAGGTGGCGTGGTACTGGCAGGGCGACCTGCTCAGTGATAACCCCGCTGCTGGCGCGAAAATCGAAGACATCGCTGAATCGTAAACTGAGTAGGTGAGGGGGAGGGCTCTGTCCTCCATGTCCTACCAGGGATGCACGCGCACCCCTCCCCCTCGCTTCGCCAGGAGACATCATGGGGATCAAAGCGATTGCACGGTTAGCTCCGGTTCTTGTCCAATATCGTACGTCAGCCGGTGAAGCGGCGGATGTCCATATCTTCGTCGCGGATCGGGACTACGAGATCATGGATGTGCGGGAAACCCATAGCGTGGTCGGCGCGGGTAGCAGCACGTTGGATGTCGGCGTGTCGGCGTCGGGCACGGCCCCGGCGAGTCTCACCACGGCGCTGAGTTCCGCCTTTGCGCTCGACAGCACGGTGAATGTACCCGTGCAGGCGACGTTGACCACAACGCTGGGGAATCGGCTCATTGATAAGGGGGAGCAGCTCTCCGTCAACATTACGGGGACTGTCACGAATCTCGAGAGCAGCGTGAGCGTGATCTTGAAGCCGATTCGGAATAATTCCAGTTACTAAGGAGGCGCATGAAGACGGTTGAAGAGTTCGATCCGGCGACCTACTCCCTTGAGGAGAATGAGTTCTTCTTGAAGCACCTGGGTGAATCACCACTGGCGGTGATGCAGCACCCCCTGCCGACCGGCGTGAATCCGGCAGCGGTGCAGTCGGGATTGGGGCGGATCTACGAACTCGCGCAGCTCGAGGAGCATCAGGGCGTCAAATGGGTCGGTCTCGAGAAGATTGCCGCCTCCATGACGTGCTACCTGACTGAACGCGCCAAGTGGAAGGACATGGCGAAGCGCGGGGCGCCGGCGCTGCCGTCCATGCACGCGTGGGACGGCAAGGGACGCCCCCATCGAAGCGGAATCGGTTCGGATTCTGGCAAGGTCTCGACCTATTTCGCCGAGAATGGCGAACGAAAACGCTTTGCGGTTCCATTGGTCGATATCATCCCGGAAGCCTTCTCAGCCCCATGGGTCAAGAAGGAGGAACCGATTCCCGATGCCTGCGTCGAGGACGCCGAGAAGGGCACCATGCAATGTCCCATCGATGGCTATTCCACGTCATGGAATGTGGACTCCCGGCAGGCGTATAACTTGGCACGGGCGCGAATGGCGCGGCATTGCAAGACGAGCAAGGATGTCCGTGTGCAGGAGTTCGGAGTCAAGGTCTTTGGATGACGATGACGCCCCCGATTGAGACGGAGCTCAAATATTGGCATCCGAATCGCTTTGGGGTGCGGTTTGCACCGCAGCCCTTCCGTGGCGACCTGCGGGCCGTGCATCCCGACCTCGATGTGACGTGGCACCCGGTGCGGGAACGCTGGCTCGTCTGGTATCGCCGCCCGCGCATCGCCCATCATCTCTGTCCGGGGTGGCTACTCCTGTTCGTCGTTGAAACCTCCGCCGGGGGGTATGTGCCCTTGGACGCCCGGACCTTTGCCGCCGTCTATGAGCAGAGCGGATTCAAGTGGGGATCGGGAAAAGCCTATTGGGCGCGGGTCGAGCGGGAAGCCCAGCGTGAGCGGGAGGACGCTGACGCCGAACGAGAGCATGTTTTGGAGGATGTGGGGTCCGAACATTGGGACCACACCAAGATTCAGGTCAGCATGCGCGGGTCGTCCAATGGCAGCAAGTTCGTCCGACATCATGCAGGAGACTAAGCATCATGGCGACCGGGCAGACCATCCTCAACCTGATGGAGGCGCTTGATCGGGGGCTACAGCTCCAGTCCGGTGAATCCGGTGTCACCCTCGCCCTTCGGGCCGCCAATGCCGCCCAGGACTACCTGGAGTCGCTGCTGGCCCTCCAGCCCAACAGTTTCCTCTCCTCGACCGGCACGGTCACAACCACGGCGGATACCGAGACCACCACCTTCCCATCCGGGTTGATCCGCGTCGACCGGTTGCAATACCTCAACGCCTCTACAAGTCGCCCCGCGTGGGATCTGGAATGGGTGGGTTATATCGGCGACCAAAATGGCGCACAGCTAACCGATTCCGGCGTGCAGCTCGATACCACGTCCACGGGTAAGCCCCGACGCTACTCCACCAATGGGCGCAATATTTACTGGGGGCCGCTGCCCGACGCCACGCATTCAGTGCGCTATTACGGGCTTGTCGCGGCTGACGACATCACGGCGTCGGGGACGTTTGCCTATCCCGATATCGCGATCACGGCGGTCGCGGATTACGCCGTGAAGTTGCTCCGTATCGGGAAGGATGATGATGCCCAGTCCGTCTCGGCGGTGGGGGTGGAAATCTTCACGCCCTGCATCGAACTGCTTGGACGCTTTAACCGCGACCGGGCACCAGGGTATGACTATCGGTATTACCACTCGACCTAGGGAGGCGTGATGGCGAAGCAGGTTGATTTTCAAGACACCCGGGACGTGCAGCTCGTGAAGCGGGCAGTTATTGATGATGCGTCCAGTGGGGATAACACGCTGGTGGCGGCGGTGACCGGGAAGAAGATCCGTGTCTTGGCCCTTGTCGCCACGATGACCGGCACGGCGGTGACAATTCGCTTTGAGGACGGCGCGGGCGGCACGGCCCTGACTGGGCAGATGGGTCCCACGGCGGGCCAGACGCTCGTGTTCCCCTTTAACCCGGTCGGGTGGTTCGAGACCTCCGATAGCACCTTACTAAATATGGAACTCGGCGGGGCGCAATCGGTGGACGGGGTACTGGTCTACATCGAGGCGTAAATGGCTGAGAAGACAGAGACAGCAGTCCGGCGGCGCACTTATCCAACCTTGGTGGACGTCTTAACGCCATCTGTGGTGACCGGGGGCGGATTTCCCTTGGGGGGCGTCATGGAGGACGTTGATGATGCCCTCCTGGGCCTTACAGGCATCATCGGTGAGATGATCCCGCAGACCCCCTTGGATTTCGCGCTTGAGTTCGGGCTTCCGATTCCAGGGAGTGGTCGTCTTGCATCGCAGGTGGGCCGTCGGTGGGATAAGATTTTACGAGCATTGGATGATACGGCAGTCGGGGATCTCTATGATGCCATCCTGCGTCGATTGCCGACATCACCGCCCGCAGACGTAATTGGCTCACGCGTCAACTCCATCACAGATATTGGAGAGCACTTGCCCGGCGGCGGTATTAGCCGCACCAACCGAGGGTTCAATCGAGAGGCGCGAAGTATTCAAGGTGGGTCGGATCGTCCCACGCGCCTGGGGGATCCCACGCGGACCGTGCACGCGGAATCGACGGGGCGACCAGGAGAGTACTTCCTCGACTGGCGGCTGCGGGATGATGTCTACGCGACGCCGCGTTCTGGTCCGAGAGTTCCCCGGGACCAGCAAGGCTGGGAGAGACGCCCTAATCCGGCCCATATAGATCAACTCAAGCAAGATACAGCCTGGGCGCGACGTCGAGGTCGAGCCGTAGATCCAGCCACAGAGCGGCTCCGTAGACGACAAGAGGGCGCGACACCCGGTGCGGGACCGTTGGATCGACGTCCAGTAGACCAGCCCGGGGCGCTTCCGATGCATTTGAGGAGCATCATCCCAGAGAGCGTAGGGGCCGTGAATCCCAATGCGCTGTGGCGAATGACCGGATTTCCCAACCGGCAATTCCCATTGCGTCAGCCCCGATGGGGCGGCGGAATGACAGGAGGCCCGGTAGTTCCTGGTAGTTGGCGGTCTCCTGGACCGTGGCGGCGTCGTCGAAGGGGCTCCGACTAAATGGCTGATATCCAAGTTGCTAACACCGATGCGGACCTCTCTGGCAACACCGTTGTCACCGAGGAGAACGCCTATACCATCACCGGCCTCCACACCTTTGACCGCGATCCCAATGCGCCGTTTGCGGTGGTCTCTGGGTCGGCGGTGGTCGCGAATCTTGATGCGGACCTGTTGGACGGGCAGGAAGGCGCGTATTACCTCGCCGCGGCGAACGCCACCGGGACGTTAGCTGTAAATCGAGGAGGCACGGGCGCGGCCACCTTCACGGACGGCGGGATCTTGTTGGGAAGTGGCACCTCGGCCATTACCGCGACAGCGGTACTCGGCGATGGCGTCATTCTGATTGGAGACGCCTCTGGCGATCCCACCACGTTGGATGTGGGGAGTTCCACGGCAATCACCATTCTCGGCACGATTGCCACTGGCGTTTGGAACGGCACGGCGGTCACGGTCGCCTATGGGGGCACGGGGGCCACCTC
>Ga0114908_1001257_pt1 | contig 12997 bp, 10 predicted proteins | sample MalvireepMed_s17_FD_87292 | JGI IMG/M metagenome (GOLD analysis project Ga0114908, IMG submission 87292) | Marine viral communities from the Global Malaspina Expedition - Malaspina viral metaG DeepMed_s17 | ecosystem: Environmental > Aquatic > Marine > Oceanic | place: Mediterranean Sea... | reverse complement strand
TTTGGTTTTTCTTTTAATTTCAATTGGTTGAAACAAAGAATGCCATTTTCCGCCGGAGGTTTTATTTATTCAGTTCGCATTTTTTACAATAAGATCATTGGTTTACGTTTATGGATGGGCACTTGCTAGGGTTCCAGGTAGTCTATTTTTATATGGATTCTATCCAGCATAGGTATTTGTTGTATTTTCAAAGGGTACTAGTTTTGAATGGTGCAGAACAATATCTCTTCTGCTCTCAATAAAAGCAAAACAATATGATCTGGAGATTTGAGTATGGTGCATGAAATCAGGTGGTTTGTGATGGTTGTGTTATTAATATTTGGTGGCATTTCACAAGCCTCCGCAGCCGTCACACTGCGTTATGCTGAGGCTGGTCCAAATCGTGGAACCCGTGCTGAAGCTGTCCAGTTCTTTGCCGATGAAGTGGAAAGGCTTTCCTCTGGAAATCTAATAATTGATATCCATTGGGGGGGCGCTCTTTTGAAATGGAGTGGCGTAATGGAGGGCGTCTCAGCAGGAAGTGCAGATCTGGGCAGCGTGTTGTCTTCCTATGAGCCACAGGAGCTAAGAGCCCTAGGAATCGGTGATATCCCCCTCGAATACTCCGACCCGTGGGTCGGCATGAGAGCGATGTTTGATTTGATGACTACAGACCAACAGCTCAAGCAATCACTTGGCAATCAGTCATTGGTATATCTCAGTAATTTCAGTACGTCTGGCGTTCAGTTTGAGTGTACTGCAGGTAACCAGATCCTTTCAGTAGAAGATATAAAGGGTAAACGTATCCGGGCTACTGGTACATACAGTAATGTGTTATCGGATCTTGGTGGTAGCATGGTAAGCATGACTTTTGGTGAGGTTTACCAAGGCCTTGATAGCGGGCTTCTGGATTGTCTCGGAAGTTATTTTTATACCATGAGAGCATACAAGACATACGAGGTCGTCGAGACCGTTACCCGTGTTGACTGGGGGCAGTTACTTGGATTTGCGATAGTAATGAACCAGTACGTGTGGTCAGACCTCAACGAAGGTCAGCAGAAAATTATGCTTCAGGCAGGATCTAATATGATAGATCACTTTGCCAAACTAATAATTGAAGACGCCGGTGATGTTGAAAATAGTCTTAATAATGGTACTTTCGGAAAAGTTGTACCAGTTACTCGTATTTCCGAGGGTGAGCGTCAGAAAATACTCGATGCTACGCTAAAGTACCGTGATAGCTGGATTTCAGAAGCTAATGATATGGGGCTGTCCGGCGAGAAAATATGGGCCAACTATATTGATTTGCTGAAGAATTACCAAGATAAGCTGGAGGCCTCTGGTTACCCTTGGGAGAAATAAATTTCTAAGTTGCCATCGCTGGCTTTGATGGCTCGTCAGGTAATACTGACGGGCCTCTCCTACCACGAGTAGTGCTCACCCGCCACTTTTCAGTTTTACCTCTTCGTTATACAAGCCAACGATAACCGTCTTTAGTCCGCTTGGTCGAAAATGGATTGGCGGCACCCGCGCCTATTGGTTTTCTTTCGTGTCTATGTCAGAAAGTTCTGTATTTTTAGTGCCTTAAGGGACCTTTCAAAAAAAGCGAATTCTAAGGCTGTCGATAAACAGCGAAGATGGGCGTGGGTAGTCCGTTGGCTGAGATGACCCTTCGGCGCACTTAATACAAAAAAAACAGGAGCGGAAATGAGAGCATTAGTTACCTTTTTTACTAACCTGGTGCACAGGTATATGCCTGATGCCTTTGTGATCGCAATAGCGCTTACGCTTCTCACTACCGGTCTTGCGGTGGTTGCGGAAGGGGTTTCGGTGGCGAAAGCGGTCACGCTGTGGGGCGATGGCTTCTGGTCGCTTCTATCATTTGCCATGCAGATGGCGATCATTCTGATTTCCGGGTATGTACTGGCTAAAACGCCATTGGTGGATCGCTTTCTGGATGCGATCACAAGCAAAGTCACTTCTCCTCGTAAGGCTATTGTTATCGCAACGCTGGCGGGTGTTGTCGGATGCTGGTTCAACTGGGGCTTTGGCTTGATTGTTGGCAGTGTTGTGGCCAGAAAGCTGGCTATCAACGTCAAAGGCCTGCACTTTCCGTTGGCCATTGCGGCTGCGTACTCGGGATTGTCGATTTATGGCATTGGCATGTCTGGTACTGTGCCGTTATTGATTGCGACCGATGGTCACTTTCTGGAAGGCATGATGGGTGTTGTGCCACTGGAGGAGACGATTTTCTCTCCACTGTTGCTGGGTACTTCGTTGTTCGTGCTGGTGACTCTGCCCGTCTTCAACATGCTTATGCACCCAACTGATCCTGCACATATTCACGAAATTGACCGTGATGAGGTTGCCCGACAGAAGACGGAAGCAGAAGCGCGGGAGGCAGAAAAGCCAGCGCACGTTCATAAGACTTTTTCCCAGAAGATGAACGACAGCCGTTTCTTCGGCATCGCTATTGGTCTGTTGGGAATGCTGTACTTGTTCCTGTATGTCAGCGGAGGTGGATCGCTGAACTTGAATAGTTTGAACTTTGGTTTCTTGTTTCTGGCCATTCTTTTGTTCGCGCGCGCCTCGGCCTTTCTGGATGCTCTTAATGATGGTATCAAGACTGTTTCGGGTGTAATTATCCAGTATCCGTTTTATGCCGGCATTATGGGAATCCTTGTGGGCTCAGGCCTGATGGTTTCATTCTCTGATATCTTTGTAGGGGTGGCGTCGGCAGAAACCCTTCCGTTCTGGTCGTTTATCAGCGGTGGTCTGATCAACATCCTGGCGCCCTCTGGTGGCGGTCAATGGGCTGTTCAGGGGCCTGTCATGATTGAGGCTGCAAAAGAGCTGGGGGCTTCTTATGGGGCTACTGCAGTTGCAGTGCAGATGGGTGACCAGTGGACCAATATGGTTCAGCCGTTCTGGCTGCTTCCCGCGCTCGCAATCTCCGGGCTTAAGCTTCGTGAAATTATGGGCTACCTCGTCCTGATACTGGGTTATCTGGGAATTGTGTTTGGGGCAGCTACGCTGCTCTGGGGCTATATGGCCGCGTGAGCATGGTTTTGAGTCGTTCAGGGTTAAAGTACGAGATGAGTCAACATGGAGATCGAATCATGGGCAGCAGTAACCTTCTTTATCGCCTCGTAGAAGATAATCTCAAGACTGCACCTGAGTCCGTGGTCTTTATTGAAGGCGACCAAAAAATCAGTTTTCAGCAGTTTGACAGGTTATGTCGTCAAAAAGAGAGCTGGCTTCGTAGCCAGGGTATTGGCAGTGGCGACACTGTTGCGATGTGGTTGGTGAACAGCACCGAGTGGCTGGCGTTCTTCTTCGCGTTGGCTCGAATTGGGGCGGTTCTGGCACCATTGAACACCCGCTATAAGAGCCATGAAATTGGGTATATGATCGAGAAGTCCCAGCCACGGCTGCTTATTATGCAGGGGCAATTCCGGAAGATTGATTTTATTGATATTTTTAGTCAGGTCGATAACAGCGAGTTGCGCTCCCTGGAGAAGATTGCGTTTCTGGGAGCTGATGAAACCTTGCCGGGTTCTTTGAAGGGCATTGCGATAACAAGCACGGATGTGCCGGGTACGGAGTCATCCAGCGAACGAGTGCCAGATGAAAGTAATGTGTGCATTTTGTTCTCTACCTCTGGGACAACCAGTGGCCCGAAACTTGTCATGCAAACCCAGGAAAACCTGTTCCGACACGGGCATTACTGTGCCTCGAGTTACGGCATGACTCTGCCAGATTCTGCTTTGTTATCGGTGCTGCCATTTTGTGGGGCGTTTGGTTTGAATGCGGTGCTAGCTGCCATGGCGGCTGGCTGTCCGACAATAATTATGGCGGCATTCGATGGGCGGGAAGCTGCTTCGCTCATACAGGATTACGGCATAAGCCACGTCTACGGAAGTGATGAACTGTACCGGAAGCTGATTGATGCAGCGGAGGGGGTTAAACCGTTCCCGTCAGCTCGCCTCTTCGGTTTCGGAGCCTTTACATCCAGTTTTAATGATTATGCATTGGCAGCTTGGGAGCGTGGCATCCCTCTTTGTGGCCTGTATGGATCCAGTGAAGTTCTCGCCATATTTTCCGCCCAGACAGGAGACAGACCGGTTCAGGACAAAATCCGTGGGGAGGCGTTCCTGCGGCCAGAGAGCTTGTTGAGATACGTATTCGGGATGCAGCATCGGGGAAAGTGCTGTCAGCTGAAGAAACCGGAGAAATCGAAATCAAGGGTCCGACCAATTTCGTTGGCTATCTGAACAATCCGGAGGCGACAGAGAAGGCGTTTACCGATGACGGTTTCTACCGGACCGGGGATCTCGGTTATCTGAGGGAAGATGGTTCTCTGGTGTATGAGTCTCGAATGGGTGATGCAATACGCTTGGGTGGTTTTTTGATTAACCCATCGGAAATCGAGTCCGTTCTTAAGAGTGTGCCGGGAGTGGAGGATGCCTACATTGTAGGCGTTGAGATAGATGGCAAGGCACGGGTGGTTGCGTTTGTGCAGGATGATGGCAGTGCCACTTTGAGTGCAGAGGCGATCAGCGAAGCCGCGAGATTGCAACTGGCTGCATTTAAAGTCCCCTACCGGGTGTGGTTTGTCGATGATTATCCGGTAACCAAAAGCGCCAACGGGCTTAAGGTTCAGCGGGGCAAGCTACGGGCCTTGGCTCAAGACAATCTGCAAGACGGAGCATGACAATGGATCATTCATTGTATTTTGAAGACCTCGTGGTTGGACAAAGTTTTGAGAGTGCTGCTCGAACTATCACTGAGACGGACATGACTTTTTTTTCCATGCTTTCCGGCGACTGGAATCCGATTCATTGCGATCAGGAGTTTTCAAAAAGTACCCGGTATGGTGAGCGACTGGTGCATGGAGCGTTGGGCATAGCCATTGCGACGGGCATGATTCATGCCTTGGGTATTTTCGAGAGATCGGCTGTGGCAATGATGTCTATCAAAGAGTGGACTTTTGTAAAGCCGATTACGATCGGCACAACGCTGCACCTTCGGCTCACTATTATTGAGGCCGAAGCGGGTAAGAGTAAAAACGTAGGCCGGGTTAATCGTCGCCTGGAGTTGGTTAACCAGGACAATGACGTTGTCCAGAGTGGCGAATCCGATATGTTGATCCTGAAAAAAGGATCCTGAATCAGACGGGCCCCTTCTAAAAGTGTTTGGAGATAGTATGAGCAACAGAATTCCCGAAGTTTTGCAGAACCTAACACTGCCAGTGATTTCATCCCCTATGTTTACTGTCAGTTACCCAGAGTTAGTGCTGGCGGAGTGTAAAGCAGGCATAGTAGGTTCTTTCCCGGCATTGAATGCCCGGCAGCCAGAACTGCTGGATGAGTGGCTGACGATGATGAACGAAGAGTTGGCCAGCTTCAGAGACGCCAACCCCGGTAAACCAGTAGGACCGATTGCTGTTAACCAGATCTCTCACTCCTCGAACGTGCGCTTGGAGCAGGATGTGGCGACCTGTGTTAAGCATAAAGTACCAATCATAATCTCTTCACTCCGTGCGCCGGTTAAGGAAATTGTGGATGAGGTGCACAGCTATGGCGGAATCATTCTGCATGATGTCATCAACTTGCGACATGCGATGAAAGCTCTGGAAGCGGGTGTTGATGGCCTGATTCTCGTGGCAGCCGGGGCAGGTGGGCATGCGGGAACTTTGTCACCGTTCGCTTTGCTGGGTGAGGTTCGGAGACACTTTGATGGCCCTCTGGTTCTGGCCGGCTCGATTGCAACAGGAGGCTCAGTGTTGGCCGCGCAAGCCATGGGCGCTGATTTTGCCTATGTTGGAACTCGTTTTATTGCATCGAAAGAAGCCAACGCAGCGGATGAATACAAAGAATGCATAGTGCAGTCAGGGGCGTCTGACATTGTGTATAGCAACTACTTCTCCGGAGTTCATGGTAACTACCTTAAGGAGAGTGTTCGCCGAACCGGCCTGGACCCTGATGATTTGCCTGTGGGGGATAAGAGTAAGATGAGCTTCAAAGACGGGCGATCAAAAGCTAAGGCGTGGAAAGATATCTGGGGCGCTGGACAAGGCGTAGCCATGATTGATGATTTGCCGCCAGCTGGCGAGATTGTTGCTCGTATGAAAGCTGAGTATGACGCTGCACGCGATAAGCTTTGTCGTGGTCGTTGAGGCTGTTGGCAGCAGCTATTAAAGCACCATGCGGTTGCGAGACCTGCAAACCGCATGGCGCTGTTTCACTGTCAGTGTTAATTGCAGAAGATCGTGATCTCTGAAACCAGCCAGTCCCGAAAGTCGCATAGCGCCTGACTCTCGCGATTTTTGTTTAGACTCTACTCAGTTTCCACCGACGGTTTTAAAACGGTTTACGGCTTGCGATTCTGATACGCAAATCTACGTCGTATTCTGGGATTATGGAATTGCTCGATGTTATCGCATATATCGGCGCTTACATCATCCAAGGTTAGATAGCGCCGGTGCTGGGCGCGCTCCCTCTTCACTCTGGCCAATTCTCGGTTGAGACGGGTAAGGCCCCTCGTCTCTAGGAGACCTCGAGCCTTTGAAAGCCTTGCCTGTTTCCTTATCCGCGGCTATACGCTGATGGGACACTGATCGGCAGAGCGATCTGACGATAGCTAACACAAGGGTGGTGAGTTAGTGCAATCGGTTCGCGCTCGAATTTTGGACTCCATTTTCTGCGTCTGGACATGAAGATTCCTTTGGCACATTGTGCTTCTTATAGAAGCGTCCGTAGTAATGGGGTAAAACCCATGCCCTCTATTAAAGGTATCTTGCACAGCTGCGCTCCCGACAATTGAACACGCCCGATCTATGCAGTTCCATGCTATTCCAGCATATCTCAGAAAACATGGTTTTTATACTCTGAGGGCATATGTCTGATGCGCCATTTGTATTGGTTGATACTAATAGTCATGACTAGGCTATTTGGGAGAGGCTGGTATGTCGTTCCAGCTTTTTTCATATTTTCAAAGGAGATAACAATAATGATGAAAGCCAATTCTGTATTAAAGTCCTTGGCCCTCTATTCCTTTCTTTCGGTGGCCTCCCTAGCCGAGGCAAGCACCGAAATAACATTTCGCTATGCTGAAGCTACCCCCAACCGTGGACCAAGGGCAGAAGCAATGCAGTACTTCGCTGATCGGCTGAAAGAGTCGTCCGGCGGTAATCTGAAGATCGATTTTTACTGGGGTGGAGTGTTGCTTAAAGCTGATGCCATTCTTGGTGGCGTCTCATCAGGCACTACAGATTTGGGTACTACCTGGGCAGCTTACTCGCCTCAGCAGATGAGGGTTCTAAGCGTGGGCGATATCCCGGTCCCCGAAGCGGATCCCTGGATTGGGATGCGTGCAATGTACGACCTTATGACCACTAACAGAGATCTCAAAAAGGCATTCGACGACAATAATGTTGTCTATATCACCAACTACACTACCGGCCCGATGCAGATTGAGTGTGCCGGCGACGTCCGTCTGAATAGGTTGGAGGATTTGAAAGGAAAGAGGGTTCGTGCGTCGGCTATTTACGGAAAAATCTTGCATGAAGTCGGCGCAACCCTGGCCAACTTTACCTACAGTGAAATCTATCAGGCTCTAGATACCGGGCTGATCGACTGCAGCGGTGCTTATCTCTACGCAATGAGTGCGTTCAAGACAGCTGAGGTTTCAACCAGTGTCGCATACTTGGATTGGGGGCAGGTCGCAGGTATGGGAATGGTAATGAACAAATGGACGTGGGACACACTTTCGGATGATCAGCAGGCAATGTTCCGGAAGGTGGGTTCGGAGATGATTGATTTTTATGCCGAAAATTTGATCAAAGATAATGATGATGTTCTGAAACTACTGCCAGTTGGAGAACTTGGGAATAAGGTTGAAGTGATTCGGTGGTCTGACGCTGAAAAAGCCAAGTTGATCAAGCACTCCGATAAATACATTCAAGCGTGGATCGAGGATATGAACAAAGCAGGTTTCGATGGCCGCGCCATCTGGAACGAGTACAACCGCTTACTGGAAAAGTACCGGTCAGAAGTTGATGAGAAGGGTTACCCCTGGCAGCGAACTTGAGCAACCAGATAGCGATGCAGCTGAATACAAAGTTTAGGAGTTTCGTTCATGTCTTCACAAGCAAGTATTGTTCATGGTGGCGCGACTGCCCCACAGCTTTATTTAAGTGCTCTACGTCAGGATCCTGAAAAGGTTGCAATCCAAACAGATGATCAGTGTATCACTTATTACCAACTAGAATGCCTGGGTTGGCAAACAGTTCGTGCCTTGCAGCTACAGGGGCTCCGTGCGGGTGATACTGTCGGCCTTCTTATGAGTAACCGACCAGAAGCCTTGATTGTTCTCCTCGCAGTCCAATTGTTGGGCCTCAGATATGTGTCGCTGCATCCAATGGCTTCGTCGGAGGATCATAAGTTCGTTCTGGCGGACGCATCAGCCGATGCACTGATCATTGATGATCATAACTATCGTGATCGGGCGACCTTGTTTGCTGACACGCTTCCGCGCATTCTGGAAATTGACGGTTCTACTACCAGGCCAGGGCTAATGATGGTGGCATCAAGTCAAGACGATGCTCCAATGTCGGTGCCGGACGACCCCAGTACTTGCTACAGACTTGCATATACTGGGGGGACTACTGGCCGGTCTAAGGGCATCATCCATAGTCATCGCACTCTAACTACTATGGTTATTCAGATGCTTGCCACATATAAGTGGCCCGATACACCGAGGTATCTGGTCACAACCCCCATTTCCCATGCCGGAGGTTCGTTTATCATACCCACGCTACTGAAAGGCGGCACGATTTATCTTCTGGATAAATACAGTCCTGAAGCCTTTTTGAGGGTGGTTGAGAGATGCCGCATCAATTTGACGTTTCTCGTCCCGACCCAGATTTACGGGCTTCTTGATTATCCTAGGCGCGGGGAGTTTGACCATTCCTCACTGCAATTGGTTCTGTATGGGGCCTCGCCTATAGCACCAAGTCGCTTGCAACAGGCTATACATGCATTTGGCTTGGTATTTGGTCAGATCTACGGGCAGTCGGAAGCTCCGATGACCATCAGCTACCTGTCACCAGAGGATCATTTAGACGATCAGCCAGATAGGTTGTGCTCTTGCGGAAAAATCATCGTGGGCAATCAGGTACAACTTCTGGATGGCAACCACAAGCCTGTAAAGATTGGAGATATTGGTGAATTGTGTGTGCGTAGTCCGCTGATTATGGAAGAGTACCTGAATCGGCCAGAAGAAAATGAAAAGGTATTTGCCGGTGGCTGGCTGCATACCGGAGACATGGCAAGAATGGATGCAGATGGATATTTGTATCTGGTAGACCGTAACAAGGACATGATTATAAGCGGAGGTTTCAATGTGTATCCCAGCGAAGTGGAAAACTGCCTGGCACAGCATCCTCATGTGGCAGCATCAGCTGTTATCGGTATTCCGCATGAAAAGTGGGGCGAACAGGTAACGGCTGTTGTGGTGCCTAGACTCGGCGCCGAATATAGTGAAGATGAGTTGATTTCCTACGTAGCTCAGAATAAGGGAGCGCTATACTCTCCGAAGAAAGTGATATTCGTGGACGAATTGCCTTTGACTGCTGTTGGTAAGATAGACAAGAAAAAACTCAGAGCGCAGAATTGGATGGGCGAAAGGCGTCAAATACACTGATCTATCAATGAGTGCGATATGGTGTGGGTGCGTTGTGGGTAAAGCTTTGAGGAAGACCGCAAAATGGGCGGTCGGGTAGTACAGGTTCATCGGCTGAATTTCATATGTCGGAGACTATCTAAGGGCTGGTGTCTGTCGGTTCAAGCTTAAATTACTGCACATCACACAGGATGCCGTGCCATGCGGTTGCGATGCCTGTGAACCGCATGGCGCTGTTTCACTGTCAGTGTTAATTGCAGAAGATCGTGATCTCTGAAACCAGCCAGTCCCTAAAGTCGCATAGCGCCTGACTCTCGCGATTTTTGTTCGGAAGTACAAAGTGATAGGCCCACTTGCTCTCGAAACTGTGATCGATGGGGCAAATGAGCCGGCCTGATTCCAGCTCATCGTGTATCAGAAATGGAGGTATGAGTGCTATACCCATGTGGTGTATTGCCGCTTGTGCCAACATGGTGAAGAGCTCGAATCGGGGGCCAGCCAGATCCCTGGGCACTCTTAGGCCTGTTGAATCAAACCATTCGCGCCAGGCGTAGGGGCGTGTTGTTTGTTGTAGTAGCGTGTAGTCGGGGATTTCCTCGGGCTGGAGTGAGCTCTTTGGTGCAATAAGTTCGGGGCTACACACGGGTGTTGGATTTTCGTGCATTAGGGGATATGAGTCGGTCCCCGGCCAATCGCCATCACCAAAATAAATAGCGGCATCGAATTGTGTATCGGAGAAAAGAAACGGCTTGGTTCTGTTGGTAAGGTTCACCGTAATACCTGGGTGCTTCTCCCGAAAGTGCTGCAATCGTGGCATTAGCCAGCGGGCTCCGAATGTCGGTACGACTGCAAGTTCGATGGTTTTGTCTGATTGGTGATCCCCCATCAGTTCGAGAGTGTCCCGTTCAAGTTCATCCAGTCGCTTGGTTATTCTGCGGAAGTAATTCTTGCCAGCCTCGGTCAGGCAAACGCCCTGACGCTCTCGTTCAAATAGCTTCACTCCCAGGAATTCTTCAAGCCCGGCTACCTGCCGGCATATGGCACTTTGCGTTAAAGATAATTCTTCTGCTGCTTTAGTAAAGCTTTGATGCCGGGCCGCTCTTTCAAAACCGACAAGGGCCGTGGTACTTGGTATCTTTCGTCTCATTGGAGTGTGGCCGAAGAGTTTTTTGTGAGAAAAATGCACAGACCAGTGCGGAATATTCGTTTGGTAGCTTGTGGCTGAGCTCTTTACAATCAATTCTATCAACAGTTGTGCGTTTTTATCATCCTGCACATAACGGCAACCTTCTTAAAGGATAGATGCTATGGCTTCAAATAAAGCTGAATTCGACTGGGCAAGCCCGCTTTTGCTGGATGGTCAGCTCACCGAAGAAGAGCGGATGATCCGCGAAACAGCGCATCAGTATGCTCAGAAGCAGCTCGCTCCACGAGTCTTGAATGCCTTCAGAAATGAGCATACGGATATCGAAATATTCAAGGAGATGGGGGCGCTAGGGCTCCTGGGTGTGACGATCCCGGAAGAGTATGGTGGCGCGGGGTTTAATTACGTCGCATATGGTTTGGTGGCGCGCGAGGTAGAGTATGTAGATTCGGGCTATCGCTCGATGATGAGTGTGCAATCTTCGTTGGTAATGGTGCCGATATTCGAGTTTGGGACAGAAGATCAGAAGCGTAAGTACCTTCCCCGCCTGGCAAGCGGCGAGCTTATTGGCTGTTTTGGTCTTACCGAGCCCGACCACGGGTCCGATCCGGGCAGCATGGCTAGTCGTGCCAAAAAAGTGGATGGGGGGTATCTGCTCACTGGAAATAAGATCTGGATTACCAACAGCCCAATTGCTGATGTATTTGTGGTTTGGGCAAAAACAGAGGATGGGCTTATTCGGGGCTTCATTCTGGAAAAAGGAATGGCTGGCCTGAGCGCGCCCGCGATTCATGGAAAGGTTGGCTTGAGATCGTCGGTTACCGGTGAGATCGTAATGGATCAGGTTTTTGTGCCGGAGGAAAACTTATTGCCAGGCGTAACTGGGTTGAAGGGGCCATTTACGTGTCTTAATTCCGCCCGCTATGGGATTTCCTGGGGTGCGTTAGGGGCGGCTGAGTTCTGCTGGCACACAGCGCGGCAGTATACGCTTGATCGAAAACAGTTTGGTCGACCATTGGCTGCCAACCAGCTCATCCAGAAGAAACTCGCGGACATGCAGACCGAGATTACGTTGGGACTGCAGGGGTGCTTGCAGCTTGGGCGGATGAAAGATGCCGGAACCGCAGCAGTTGAGATAACGTCGTTAATGAAGCGGAATTCGTGTGGCAAAGCGCTTGATGTAGCCCGTCTGGCAAGAGACATGCTAGGGGGGAATGGTATCTCTGACGAATACGGCGTTATTCGCCACCTTGTTAATCTTGAGGTGGTGAATACCTATGAGGGAACCCATGACGTACACGCCCTGATATTAGGGCGGGCGCAGACCGGTATTCAGGCCTTCTCGGGTTAGTAGAGTCCTGTATAAACTCTGACGACCTGCTTGCGTTGAGCGGGTCGTCAGGATTTGTTGTATCAGATGGCAAGCCCGCCAAGCTTGGTTTCCAGATATTCCTCAATGCCTTCCTGGGCGCCTTCACGGCCAAGACCACTGTTCTTCATGCCGCCAACTGGCGCGGCTGCGCTGGTGGGATTGATATCGTTAATCCCGATAATGCCGAAGTTCAACGCTTCAAATGCCCGCATGGAGGTGGCCAGGTTGTTGCTATAGATGTAAGCCGCCAGGCCATAGTCTGTGTCGTTGGCCATGGCAATAACGTCGTCTTCCGAGCGATAGGTAATCACGGGTGCAACCGGCCCGAAGGTTTCTTCCCGATAAATCTTCATGTCCGCTGTTACTCCGGACAGCACCGTGGGTGCGTAGAAATAACCCCCGGCCAGGCCGTTATCGGTCAGGCGGTGGCCGCCGGTTTCAGCTTTGGCGCCTCGGGCAAGGGCGTCCTGAACCTGGTCGTCCACTTTCTGTGTGGCCGCTTCGTTGATCAGCGGCCCAATGCCAACGCCGTCACTCATACCGTTACCCGCAACAAGTCGGCTGGCGCGGCTGCTCAGTTCCTTGATAAAGGGCTCTGCATGGTCTTCATGCACGAATATCCGGTTTGGGCTGATGCAGGCCTGGCCGGTATTGAGGAACTTGACCATAGACAGGCCCTTGGCCGCATGCACCGGGTCTGCATCGGGGAATACGATGGCCGGGGCATGGCCGCCGAGCTCCATTGAGACTCGCTTCATGTTGGCGGCCGCTAACCCATTGAGCATTTTTCCAACGGGAGTAGAGCCGGTGAATGTGAG
>Ga0114908_1001254_pt1 | contig 13004 bp, 10 predicted proteins | sample MalvireepMed_s17_FD_87292 | JGI IMG/M metagenome (GOLD analysis project Ga0114908, IMG submission 87292) | Marine viral communities from the Global Malaspina Expedition - Malaspina viral metaG DeepMed_s17 | ecosystem: Environmental > Aquatic > Marine > Oceanic | place: Mediterranean Sea... | reverse complement strand
TGCGTTCTTCAGTGATGCGGTCAAGGCCGGCTTCCCGTCACCGGCCCAGGATTACATTGAAAAAACACTGTCTTTGGACGACCTGTGTATTCGGACGCCGGCTGCAACCTACTTCGTTCGTGCGTCCGGCTCTTCCATGGAAAGGGCGGGGATTCACGATGGTGATGTGCTGGTTGTCGATCGCAGTCTGCCACCGGGACATCGCAAGATCGTCATTGCGTCCGTTGTCTGCGAGGACTGGCTCACCGCCTGTTGTATGCGGCTCATTCCCGCTACCGCCCGGCTAACGCTGTCCCCACCTGCTCTGGCCAGCGTTTCAGTCTGCATCGATACGTCTCGGGTTTCCCTGGCTTTGTTAGCGACGGTCGCTTCGCCGTCCGACATCTGCTGAACGGAGCCATTGACCGCTTCGATCCCCCGCGACTGATCCTCGGCGCCCTGAAGCAGGCCGTCTGTCGTTGCTGACAGCTCTTCGGCACTGCTGGCCAGGGTCTGGGAGATGGTATGGCTGTCGCTGACCACACGGCTCAGCTGTTGCTGGAGACGGTTGGTCGCCTCAAGGATCTGCCCCATTTCTCCCGGCGCAGTGTGCTGCCTCGAGTCGAGGTGGCCATCGGCAAGGCTCTGAATCGTCTCCACCGTCTGACTTACTGAGCGGTTCATGGGACGGACAAGCAGCCACGCCCCTATACTGAGTATCAGCATTCCCAGGATCAATACGGCAACGAGAACTGTCACGGCCAGAGAAATCGCGAACTGCGAGAGATTTCCGGTAAGTTCCGAGAACTGATGCGCCAGTTTGTTGACCTGCCTTTCTCTGGCATCGATTTTCTGGATGATCTCCTGTCGCTGCAGGGGATCAGCGGCGTTCCTGAGTTCGGCCGCCAGAGCGAGTATCTGCTCCGATATCTCGGAGGCTTCGCCCGACAGGGAAATCAGACGCTGGGCGATTGGGTTCCTATTCAGGATCCTGAGCCGCAGAATGAAGGCGCGGGCCTGGTCAGGGTACCTCACTTCCTGGAACGTTTGTTGTATCTTTCGTGCGAACTCCGAGGTGCTGCTGGTTTCAAGGAGTTCCGGCGTCGCTGAGAACAAAGCGCTGTAGGCCCGAGCGCGTCCGAGATGATCCTCGAATTGTTTATAGTCGCTCTCATCGTTGGTATTGACGTACTGGTGCAGACTGGAACTCGCCCTGAACACGTTAACCGTATGGGTTCGTTCAACCCTCGAGATTAAAGTCACCACATCGAGCGTGTTGAACACAAAGAACGACACCGAGCCAGCCAACAGAGTCACCACAACGCTCAGTCCCACAAGGAAATAGACCCGGTGCCGTATCAGTCCGAACCACTGCTTCATAGAGTCAATCATGGGTAACGGGTTCTGTTAGTTGATTAAAGAAAAGGTCTGCAATCGGAGGTGTTACTACCTGATGCGTATCAAACTCTCGTTCGCATCGACCGATCGCAGGGAATTTTAGCGGCAAGACTCACCCCAGATTCTTTACTTAGAAGCGGTATGCGATGCCGATGCTCACGATAGTAGGGTCCACTTCCACTTCTGCCTGAACAGGGGCCGGGCCTAGGTTACCAGTGATATCCGCCTTGAAGGGTGCATATCTAACGTCAAAATTTGCCGACCAGTTATTGTGTATCCTCCAGCGAAAACCAGCCTGAACCGCAGGGGCCCATGTATCTTCGACGTCGAAGTCGGTTAGTGCGCGATCCTTCTCATCTAAAAAGAGAATCCGTCCTACACCCGCTCCAAAGTACGGAGAGAAGTTGCTACCCGTCAAGACATGATACTGAAGCGAAAGAATTACCGGACCATAATCTGTTTGACCAAGAAAAAGACCGGAGAGAGACTCTTCGCCCTGGAGGTCCGCACTAGCGGGAATGCCGCCAAAAATGTTAAATGCCAGCTGACTACTCAGAAAATACGATACGTCAAATGAAACGGTCGTATCGTTGTTAATAGACAGGTTGGCATTTGGAACGGGGGCACCACCCGCAGAGGCTGATCGCAAATCTTCATCGGTCAGAACTCTGGTGGCGTTCAGCCCAATTACCCAATCACCTCTACTATAATCTGGCTCAGATTGAGCGTTGGCCAAGCTCGCGGCAAATGAAAGTAATAAGAACGCTACTAACGAGACATGACTATTTATTTTATTTTTCATCTTTTTGTTATCCTTTTTGGTATTAATGCAAATTGGCTTTAAGTAAAACTACGATTTTTCGTAATACAAATGCCAAGCATTTAATGCTAGCTTGCCGGTTTATTGACTAACACTTCCCCATATTCAGAGCGCAACTTGTTTTTTAATACTTTCCCAGTGGCATTGCGTGGCAATGCTTCCACAAAAATCACGCGATCCGGGGTCTGCCACTTGGCGACTTTTCCCTGATAATGAGCAAGAAGTTCCTCCTCCGTAATATTTGCGTCGGGTGTTTTTACTGCCAACAGGATCGGTCGTTCATCCCATTTATCATGGGAGGCCGCCACCACAGCAGCTTCATTGATGGCAGAATGGCCCATTGCGATTCCCTCCAATTCGACTGTCGATATCCATTCCCCACCAGATTTAATAATATCTTTTGAGCGGTCACGTATTGTCATAAACCCATCATCATTGATCGAAGCAACATCACCTGTCTCGAACCAACCGTCTTCCTCAAGAGTCTGATTTGGCTCAAAACCAAAGTAGTCGGCTACCACCCAATGACCACGGATACGGAGATTTCCCTGAGCAACGCCATCTTCGGGCAGTTGATGGCCGTCTTCTCCCACAATTTTGAGCTGCACCCCGTAGGGAGGCCGTCCTTGGCTTTCACGGATTTTATTTCTTTCTCCTTCTAAAAGGGTATCGTGTTTCGCCAGCAGTGCATTGACGGTTCCGATCGGTGATGTTTCAGTCATTCCCCATGCATGGACAACATCTACGCCGTACTTACCACGAAACTCTGACATCATTGAGGGAGGGCAAGCGCTACCACCTATCACCGTCCGTTTGAGCGTCTTTGCCGAGGAGCCAAGCTCGTCCAAAGCCGAAAGAAGTCCCTGCCAAATCGTGGGCACACCCAGCGCAATCGTTACGCTTTCTGAATCGATAAGCTTGACCAAACTTTGTCCATCCAGGCCGGGACCAGGCAACACCAGTTTGGCTCCAACCATCGCCGTAATGTAGGGTACCCCCCACGCATTTACGTGAAACATAGGAACAACCGGCATCACCACGTCCCGTGCCGATAAATTCAGTGCGTCGGGTTGAGCAGCTACCAGCGCGTGCAGAACGGTGGAGCGGTGTGAATAGAGCACCCCTTTGGGATTTCCAGTGGTGCCCGATGTATAGCAGAGGCTTGAAGCCTGGTTTTCGGCGATTTCAGGCCAATTCGCGTTAGGCGTTCCTCGCTGGAGAAACTCTTCATAAAACAACAATCCTGGAAATTGCGCTGCAATTTCTTCGTCCGGTTCGGACATCAATACAAATTCCTCAACCGTCTCCAGTCGGTCACGGATATTTGAAACAATCGAAAGGAACGTTTTGTCAAAGAATATGGCTTTGTCTTGAGCATTGTTGATAACGTAAACGAGTTGTTCTGGAAACAGTCGCGGGTTAATGGTGTGACACACCATCCCGCCACCAGAGATGCCAAGATAACATTCCAGGTGCCCCACGTTATTCCAACAAATGGTCGCGCACCGATCCCCCTGGACATAGCCTGCCGTTCGAAGCGCCGACGCAAGTTGTCGCGACCGCCTCGAAACAGTTGCCCAGTCAGATCGACTGGGATTTCCATCCGTTCCTATCGACACAATCTCAGCGTCTCCATGGTAGCGAGCAGCATGGTCGATCAAAGAATTCACGGTGAGTTCTACGTTCATCATTTTGCCAAGCACGTTTATCTCCTCTCCATTTCTACTGCTCGTGGGACGGAATAGTTGGCGTCAGTAGTGTCCGCGGTGGGCGTGGGCGTCATAACCCGAGCCTGAACCGTGACATTTCCCAGGAGGATGTCGGCTGCATTTTCGGCAATCATCATGGTGGGTGCGTTGGTGTTACCGGCAACCAAACTGGGCATTATCGAAGCATCGACGACTCTAAGCCCTTCAATGCCTCTGACTTTCAACTCTGGATCAACGACTGACTCCGGATCCACGCCCATACGGCAGGTGCCAACGGGGTGGTAGATAGTCTCTGCATTTTCCCGGATGAAGTCCGCAATCTGATCGTCCGAGGACACAGAGTTTCCGGGCATGACTTCTCGCTTACTATGCAAAGCCATTGTCGGTGCCGCGAGTACTCGTCGCCCGAATTTAACGGCGGAAATCATTGTCTTGATGTCTTCGGGGTCACTCAGATAATTGGGCTGAATCAACGGATCGGCTAATGGATCAGGGCTTTTCAGTCCAATAAAACCCCGGCTTTTGGGCAGCAGATCGCAAATGTGTAAGGTGTAGCCATACCCGGTCATCACTTTTCGCCCATGATCCTTCAAAAAAGTTGGCAAAAAATGGAATTGCACATTCGGTCGTTCACACGAAGGGCTGGATTTAACAAAGCCTCCTGCCTCGGCTACATTACTGGTGAGAAACCCGCGTCGCGCAAAAATATAGGAAAAAAGTGCGCTCACTCCCCGAAGCAGGAAGCTGGGGGCAACACCAATAGGCAAACGTGAGTTCGCCGCGTGCATCAGCGTAATATCCAAATGATCGACCAGATTCTTGCCCACCTCAGGAAGGTGATGGACCAGAGGGATTCCGTGTTTCCGAAGCTCTTCGCGATCACCGATTCCGGAAAGCAAAAGTAGCTGTGGTGAATTAACCGCCCCGCCGGACAAAATGACTTCACCGCCATTATTGAGTCTGAGCTGGCGATATTCGCCCCCTTGGTTCAGTGTCACCCCAACCGCCCGCTGGCCATCCATTACCACCCGGGTTACCCGAGCGTCCGTTAGCACATCGAGGTTAGGCCGTTTCTCTGCGCCACGCAGAAACGCCTGCGCCGAACTCCAGCGCCGACCATTTTTTTGTGTCACCTGGTAGGGGCCCAGTCCCTCTTGCGTTTCGCCATTGAAATCCGTGTTCACCGGGAGATCTACATGAGTAGCCGCTCGAACAAAATCTCGACTCAACGGATTGACTGATTTGAGTTCGCTTACGGTGAGTTCACCGCCCTTGCCATGATAGGAATCCGGGCCCATACGCTCGTTATCTTCCAGCCGGCGAAACAATGTTAATGCGCGGTCCCATCCCCACAGGTCGGTTCCGGCAGCCTGACCCCAGTGTTCATAATCGGCTTTGTGGCCTCTTATGTAGACCATGGCGTTGATAGAAGAGGAGCCGCCAAGTGTTTTTCCTCGAGGCCAAAACAGGCGGCGCTCCTTCAGGTGTTCTTGCGGTTCGGTTTCGAGAGCCCAATTCAGCTTTTTACTATTGGCAAGGAGTGCAATGCCGATAGGCATATGTATGAGTGGATTCTTATCCCTTGGGCCCGCTTCGAGCAACGCTACTCGCTTTGAAGAATCCGCCGTAAGCCGGTTAGCCAATACACAGCCAGCCGATCCCGCACCTACAATAATGTAATCGTACATAATAACTCACTTATTATTTGATTATGCTCAGCCCAAAATACGAACAGCAGTATCTATAAGACGCCGGACCCACGCTGTATAGGGTGGAAAAAGAAGATGTATAAGAGAATGTCTATCCTCCATCAACGCCTTTTCATGCGAAAAAGCACGAAAACCGTATTCACCGTGCGCCGCCCCTATCCCGGAATTATTTACTCCACCAAATGGCAGACCCGGATGCAGAAAATGCACGACTGTAAGATTGATCCCTACAGCGCCAGAACTGGTTCGATCAATAATATCCCTGGCAAAAGACTTGTTTTTGTCGAATACGTAAAGCGCCAGCGGTTTCGGATTATCGTTTATTTTCTTGATAACCAAATCAATATCATCGTATTCAATAACCGGTAAGATCGGGCCGAACAGCTCCTCACGCGTGATCTCCATGTCGTTGGAAACATTTGAAATCAACGTCGGAGCAATAAAATTCTGTCCAGTATCTGTAACACCTCCCTCCAATATTTTCGCGCCTTTAGCTTTGGCATCATCTATCAAGTTTGAAACTCGTTGGAAATGACGTCGATTTACAATCCGACAATAGTCAGCCGTCGATTTCTGGGCTTCCGGTGTTTTTCCATAGACGCACCCGATTTCTTTTTTAAGTGCTTCATTGAATTGATCTGCGATACTCACGTGCACAAAAACATGGTCTGGGGCGATGCACGTCTGTCCGTTATTGGCAAACTTACCCCAGACGATGTTTCTTGCAGCCCTCTTTATGTTGGCATCTGGGCCTACGATGGTCGGGGATTTCCCCCCCAGTTCCAGTGTCACCGAGGAAAGGTTCTTGGCGGCAGCCTCCATGACCACCTTGCCTACCGCAGGGCTACCAGTGAAGAATATGTGGTCGAAGGGTAAGGCCAACAGTTTCTGTGCTACCGCGGCATCACCCTCGATCACGGAAACCAGATCGGGGGGGAAGGTTTCGGCGACAATATTGGCAATCACCTTTGAGGTGTGGGGTGTCATTTCCGAGGGTTTGATGATCGCTCCGTTCCCCGCAGCCAACGCTGAGACGAGAGGTCCGAGCGCAAGATTGAGAGGATAATTCCATGGTGCGATAATTAAACAGACTCCCTTTGGTTCTGGCCGAACATAAGACCTAGTACCCCAAACACCAATTGATGCAGCCACCCGTTTCGGACGCATCCATTTACGTAAGTGGCTTTTAGCATGTCGAAGTTCCTGAAGCACCGGCAGTAGTTCAGTTAACTTGACTTCGGGAGCGGGTTTTTTGAAGTCTGCCGCGCAAGCCGCAATGATCTCCGATTCGTGGCGTTTGATCGAGTCCCGTAGCTGGTCAAGCTGCGCTATCCGGGCGTGGAAGGTGAAGCTATTTCGACGCGCAAGTTGCGCTTGCTGTAGGGCCGCAAAGGTCGCATCAATCTTGTCGGTGGTTGACACATTGGTCACCCCAACCTCAGCCAGACTACCAATCTGCATTATGAAATTACCTCGTACCGAATGAGCCTGTGGTTATTTTCAATCTGGTTGTCAATCTTCATAGAGGACATAGTCCTCTTTTGTGGCACCACAGTCCGGACAGCACCAATCGTCTGGAATATCTTCAAAACGAGTGCCGGGAAGGAAGCCTTCGGCTTCATCTCCGAGAGCTTCATCGTAGATATGGCCGCAAGTGATGCAGACCCACTTCCGATAGGTATCTGTGTGCGTCGAGTCTTTCGCAGATTTTGAAGAGGTAGGCTTGGTTTTCCCTTTAGGCTTTGCTTTATTTTTAGTTGAAGGAGTGGATGCATCCGTTGCTTTCTGGGATGCCCTCTCGGTCGTAGCCTGGCTGGCAGGGCGGGCCGCTGACGTATTGGTAGCGGACACCGAAGGTTCCGGGTTCGATTCTTGAAGTGCTACGAAGTCAACCTTATCCCTCACCGCACAGTCTGGACAGGACCAGTCTGCAGGAATTTTTCCCCAGGTCGTTCCTGCAGGAAAGCCTTCGTGCGGATCACCAACCACTTCGTCGTATACATAACCACAATCCGGGCATTGATGTTTAGCCATTAGAGCACCTTTCAAACGATATTATTGTCTTTGTTTTGGTAGCGCCCGACGCGCACCCTCTTTCAGGTGCACGTCAGAGGCTCATTTTCTGCAACGTAAATAAAGTAAACGAGGTATATAAGTTCCGACTAGCCGATCATTTAGCCGCTGCGGTATCGACTGATTCAGAATCAGTCGCACCAAATTTACGTTCATAGAATTCACGCTTGCCGGGTTGAATCTGAATCTTATCGAGATCTCCTTTAGCCCATTCCAGCACCCGGTGGTCCATTATCGAACGAAACCATGAGGGAAACATTGCGGCCAGGAACATTCCGGGATATCCCGAAGGTAAGGAAGGCAGGTCTTTGAAATCGCGAAGCGATTGATAGGACCTTGTAGGATGGGCGTGATGGTCGGAATGTCGTTGCAAATGAAACAGAATCAGGTTCGACATAATATGGTTTGAGTTCCATGAGTGGTGCGGTTGTTGACGCTCATAACGTCCATCCGACATCTTCTCGCGCAGCAATCCGTAATGCTCAATGTAGTTGGCACTGGTCAGCTGCCACCAGCCAAAGGCCATTTGAATGGGCAAAAAGATCAGCATTAACGGACCAAAAAACGCCAGCAATCCGGCATAAAGCACAGCGGTCAAAATCATAGGCTGAAGCACTTCGTTCTCCAGGCTCCAGACACTTTTTCCACAACGACTGAGGCGCTGTTCCTCTAAATCCCATGCCCGCTTGAAAGCACCGGGAATTTCACGCAGTGAGAATGAGTAAATGGACTCGCCCATGCGGGATGTCGCCGGGTCCATCGGCGTAGCCACATCACGGTGATGCCCCTTATTGTGCTCAATGAAGAAATGACCATATCCGACCACGGCGAGGACAAGCTTCGCCATCCAACGGTCAAACGTTTCTTTTTTATGGCCAAGTTCGTGGCCTGTGTTCAGAGCCAGGCCATTCACGATTCCCAGGGAAAGGGCCAATGCCAGAAACTCGAAAACACTCATTGGTTGCGTGGATACCCACCAGGCACTGACAATCAAGGCGGCATAGTGAATAGGAACCGTCAAGTAGGTCAGTACCCGATAGTAACGATCCTGTTCAAGCCGAGGCACAGCCGACTCGGGGGGGTTGGAAAAATCCTCTCCAAACATGGCATCAATCAAGGGAACTGCGCCATACCAAAGGATCAACACCAATCCGTACCAAATGCTCCATCCGGTCTGGGATACCAAATAAAGGCCAATAAGAGGCGTCGCTGGCCACAGCACAGAAAGGACCCACAGGTGGCGTTTTCTGTCCACATAACCTTCGGCATCAGGGTCTCTCTGAAGAGACTCTGTTGTTAAGACATTCTCTGACATTGACATTAGGATCACCTTATTGTTTTTCAGCTTGATCATTTTTCTACATTGTGCGAACACCGAGTCCCTCAGGTGAACGGACAAGTTGTAGGCATGAACAGGTTTGGCCAGAACCGGAGATCAAACAACTACTCTAAGGGGTAGTTTTCGCACTAGACATCTATCAATATGCTTTCACCCCATAGCGCCCTCGCGTTTCGGGGAGACGAAGCAGGAGATCGGATTGTCATGACCCGCCATAGCTTGGAAGACTGGTGTCGGAGGATGTCTGAAAGGATGTGGGCTCGTCAGTATTTCATTACTCAAGGGTGTTTAGACCGCTATTGCCTGAGCGCTTCTGCTACGCCTGAATCAAAGGTAGTTCTGTATCGGGCCCCGCCAGGCTATGGAAAATCTGTACAAGTGGCCTTGGCAGCAAACACTCGCGAACTGGAACGTGAGAGCGCCGTTTATATCAATACCCGGTCGTGCCCTGACTCATGTGACGTTAATGGCAGTTTGTTTGCAGCGTTAGTTTTATATCAACTCGAAGGAGTTGAATCTTGGCGCACTATAAAAAGTGACATCGACACCATCGAAGTTCTTCGAAACGCACTGTGTAATGCAAAAAAGACGATAAGAATTTGCCTTGATGGGGTTGGCGAGGCTAAACATACCGCGGATTTGATTGAGGATTTAATCTGTGAAACACCGAGCAATGTGAGATTTTTCATTGCACCGAGTAGCGTCGGCGCGTTGCCACGTTTGTCTATGATGGCGGGTGTTGTAACGTATGGTGCTGATGAACTTGTATTTACAGAAGAGGAGGTTAGTGAATTATCGGGTATGGGTGGCCCCGAAGCCAGCAACATCATAAAAGCGACCGGTGGATGGCCAGCACTTGTCAGGCTTATGTGCCGAACCCCAAACCCGAATCTCCCCGCAGCGACTTGGCCGGAAACTCGCTCGTATTTCAGGGACAACCTCTTAACTGCACTACCCAATAGTACGAGAACCTTTATTTGCAATGCAGCGATGCTCGAAGTAATCAACGCTGAATGCTATGACTATGTATTTAAAACAGAGGAGGCTGATCAGGAAATTTCGTTTCTTAACGAACATCATGCTCTTTTAGCTCCCACCGGGGCTTCTGGTGATCGTATGGATATGCACCCTGTGCTGCGAGAGTATCTGCGTGGTTTATTTAACGCCACCCAACGAGAACGTCGCTCGTATGTACTGAAACGGGTCGCGTTCTGGCATTGGCGTAGGGAAGAGTACCTCCATTCAATCAATGCAGCTCTGGAAGCCAGTGACCATCGCTGGTGTTAATGGCCAATTAAAATGACCCACTACTGGCCATTAGTTTTGACCCACCCCCGGGTGGCCGTCAGGCCACAGAACCAGCTACTGTCCCCGGCTTTTATCGATGGCCGGGGGCATGTCAGTGAAGGAGTGGGTTGTGATACACAAGATCAAGGCACTGCACGATAACGGCAAAGGGTTGTCGATCCGCGCCATCAGTCAGGAACTGGGGTTGTCCCGCAATACCGTTCGCAAGTATTTGCGGATGGATGAGAATGCGATTTCAGAACAGATAGAAGATTCCTCACGTACCAAACGTCTCGATGATCACCGGGATTACCTGATTCATCTGCTCAAAGAATTCCCCAAGCTCAGCGCCGTCAAGGTTGCCCGTAAGCTTCAGGCAAAGGTCGGGGACCTGCCGGCCTCAGATCGCTCCATTCGCCGCTACGTCCGGACGCTCAAGGAGGAAGTCGCCTCGGCACAGATTCGCTATTACGAGCCCATTTTGGACGACATGCCCGGCGTTCAGTGCCAGGTGGATCCCGGTGAATTGCGCGGCGTGCTGATTGGTGGCGAAGAGCGCACGCTGCACTTCGTGGTGTTCGTGCTGTCCTACTCGCGGTTGATGTACGTGGGTCTGGCCTTCCGCCCACTGGATACCCAGACCTTTATCCAACTCCATAACGAAGCCCTGCGTTACTTCGGTGGCCTGCCGGAGGAATGCGTCTACGATCAGACCAAGCTGGTGGTCATCAACGAACAGTACCGGGAGCTGACCCTCAACCAACGGTTCCACGAGTATGCCACCACGGCCGGGTTCCGGATCCATGCCTGCGAAGGTTATGACCCGGAGAGCAAGGGCAAGGTGGAAGCTGGCGTGAAGTACGTCAAGCAGGATTGCCTTTACGGTGAGGTCTTCCGGGATCAGGAGCACGTGCGCCAGCACGTGCAGGACTGGGTTGAGAGCGTAGCCAATGTCCGTATTCACGGGACCACCGGCGAACCACCCCGGGAACACTTCGAACGGGATGAGCGAGAACATCTGGAGGCCTACCTGTCACCAGCTTGCGTGCAGCCGGTGGCCCACGAGACACGTCGGGCCGACAAGACCGGCCTGATCGCCTGGAAGGCCAACAAGTACTCCGTGCCCATGGCCTGGCAACAGGCCCGGGTGGGCGTTCTGGAGTCCGGCGGCCAACTCCATATCAGCGACCTGAACACAGGCGACGTCATTGCCAGCCATACGCTGTGTTCCGATAAAGGCAAGGTGATCAAGAACACCCATCACTACCGCGATCATGCCGAGCGGGTGGCCACCCTTGAGAGCAAGATCAATGAGATGATCGGTAGCGAAGTCGGGCAACGGTTGTGCCAGCAACTCAAGCGTTCCGAGCCCAAGATCTACAAGGATCAGTTGGTGGCTACCCGTGACCTGCTCAAGCGCTATGCACCCGTGGATCCGGCATTGATCACGACGCTGGCAGAGCGTCGTGGCATGACCGCCACACGGCTGCAAAGCTACCTTGAAGCGGCCCAGGCCGCCGTTCTCCGGGAACGGCAGCCGGAACCTCTGCCAGAACCCAAGGAAGCACTGGACCTAAGTGCTTACCGCCGTGTTGGCCACTCCAGTGGCCAGGGGGTGACCCATGAGCCAGCTTGAACAGACCGTGTCCCGTTACCGCAGTCTGCGTCTGAGCGCGGCCGCCGACGAACTGACCAACCTGCTGGCCGAGGCTGAAGCCAACGAGATGTCCTATCTGAGCTTCGCGGACCGGCTTGCCGAACACGAACTGATCCAGCGCCAGGACAAGCGTATCCGTCGAAACCGGAAGATGGCCGCGTTCCCCGTCGAGAAGCGCCTGGAGGGCTTTGACTACCGGCACCAGACCACCATCACCAAACGTCAGGTCAATGCCTTGCTGGACTTCCAGTTCCTCGACGAACGGAACAACCTGGTGTTCATTGGCCCGCCGGGTGTGGGCAAGACCCACCTGGCCATCGGGATCGGCCACAAAGCCGTGGAAGCTGGCTACCGGGTGTTGTTCCGCAATGCCCTGGATCTGGTGGAAGAACTGGAACTGGCCGAGATGAAGGGTGAGCTGAAAAAGCGGGTCAGCGCCTTGGCCAAATACGATCTACTGATCATTGATGAACTGGGTTACCTGCCCATGACTCGGCAGGCCCGCTATAACCTGTTCCAACTGATCAACAGCCTGTACGAATACCGGTCGATCATACTGACCACCAACAAGGACTTCACCAGCTGGGGCGAGTTCTTCCACGACGACAACGTGGCGGTGCCGATCATTGACCGGGTCATCCACCATTCACACATCTTTATGTTGGGAGGAGAAAGCTATCGACTGAAGCAGAAAGTTACAAGCTAGACTATAAAGGGTGGGTCAATTTTATTGGCCAAAGGTGGGTCAAAATAAATGGCCATTGACAGCTGGGCTCGCGTCGTAAGTGACAGTATTATCCTGGACGTGGCGCTCAGGCAGGGTGAAATCGAAGTACTTCGCACTTGGTTTGGAAAAGTACCGGCTCGTACGATAAAAAAAATCGGCTCCTTGAGCATAGGTTACGCGTGGATCTTGTATTTCAGCCAACAAGCTCAACAAGCAGAGGAAATACTGGCTAGTTCGCTTCATCCGAGCTCCAGGGGGTTGGGCAATCTTGATGAGGAAGGATGGCGGGACTTGGTCAATGCGATA
>Ga0114908_1001253_pt1 | contig 13007 bp, 8 predicted proteins | sample MalvireepMed_s17_FD_87292 | JGI IMG/M metagenome (GOLD analysis project Ga0114908, IMG submission 87292) | Marine viral communities from the Global Malaspina Expedition - Malaspina viral metaG DeepMed_s17 | ecosystem: Environmental > Aquatic > Marine > Oceanic | place: Mediterranean Sea... | reverse complement strand
TGTTGGAAATCGTTCCGAAATTTCTAAAAATGAAGAGTCAAATTCATCGAATATCGACTTTGTGTATCCGGTTGAAAAAAAATTGGCCAATATTAATTTCAATTCTTCCGTAGCAATAAAAGGAATGGGATTAACATTTATAGATGCTGTTTTAGCTTTAACTGAAGGAAGAGGAGGAAGTTTTAGTGGTGAATGCGAGAATATGGAATATTTCGCTTCTGGAAACGAACCTGCTGTGATTTATCCTTATTCCAGGTCTGGTGCTTTAATGGTCCCTAGAGTAGGAGAGATGCCTAAGGTTCCGGAGCTACGTTTTTTTACTGCTGAAAAACTGAATGAAATTAGAAGGAATTCAGTTCATAAATTCGATTTTTCAGGAGAATTACTGCCACTGATCAGGAAGGAATTTATATATCGATATTATAGTCTAGCTTTTAGAAATTTAGGGGAAGATTTAGATGAAAATTTATCGTTTTCTGAAATAGTGAATGAAATTGAAAGCTTTCACAAAAAATATCCATCAGAAAAGCGGTTTTCTTTTGAAGCACTCCAATCACCATTTATTCAGTATGAAAGCTATGATACTTCAGCTGTAAAACATCTTCTAGAAGAAACTTTAGCGCAGGTGTCGAAGGGTAGAAAAAGTCCGTTACTCGCGGCAATTAGTGCGTGGCATGATATAAGTCCGATTTTTAATGATCTCTATAGTTTTGGAGGTTTAACAGCCAGATCTCATCAAATTTTTGATACTGAGTATTTTTCTTTTTTCAACCGAATTAGTTACGGACCGCCATTAGAAAATATGTATAAAATTTCAGCAATATTAAAAGCTGGAATTTTAGATTTCAGCTATGGCAAATCTCCGATGATAGCTGAGCTACCCAATGGAAAATTTGAATTAAAAAATTCCTATTCGGAAACTAGTAAAAAGGTAATTACTGACTATCACATCGATGCACGCATCCCCAAAATGAAATTACCTGAACAATCCTCTTTACTTTATAAAAATCTTTTTGAGGAAGGTAAAATGCATGTTTTTCAGAATATTGATGAAACAGGGATTTACGAGACGGGAGGTTTGGATCTGACTAGAGAAGGACATCCAATTAGCAAAGAAGGTAAGCAATTAAATAATATCACAATTTACGGCACCCCTACCGAGGGTGTTACTTTCGATAATGATACGTTATCCAGAAACCGCAACGATTTTTCATCAGTTTGGGCGAATGGCGTAGTAGATCACTTAAATAAGATTATTTCAAATTCTAAAAATATTAAATGAGCAATAGTAAGTATACAAAAGGAAATCAGGAAAAAGGTCTTACCCCAATAACTTCGCAATGGATGCACGATGTTATGGAGCATCCGGGAGTAGTTAATGAGCTTTTTGCTAAGTATGGTTCTCCATTAAATATTCTTAATCCTGCCTCTTTTACCCAAAATTGTAAGAAATTTAAAGAAGTTTTTGAACGTAATAATGTAAAATCTGGAATCTTCTATGCTCGAAAAGCTAATAAGGCAAAGGCATTTGTAAAGCAGGCTTTTAAAGATAATATAGGTGTAGATACTGCGAGTGAGCGCGAGCTGTTGCAATCGCTTCAGCTTGGTGGAGATGGTGATCATTTAGTATTAACTTCAGCTATAAAAACAAATAAGCAGATCGAAATTGCTATTCATAATAATGTACCAATTGTCTTAGACAACGATGATGAATGTATTCTGGTTAATGATCTTGCCGAAAAGCATAATAAAAAAGCTATTGTTGCTTTTCGTATAAGTGGTTTTCATGTCGATGGAAACAAACTCTACAGCCGTTTTGGCTTCGATATCGACGAAATTGAAGATTATTTAATTATCAAAGTTGGTGAAGATAAAGCCTATAGTAATCTTAATGCAGTGGGGCTACATTTTCATTTAGATGGCTATTCTACGCACCAAAGAAGTGAAGCTTTGTTGCAATGCATCAAATTGATTCAAAATTTAAAAGGGCATGATTTTTCACTTCGATTTATCGATATGGGCGGTGGAATTTTAATTAATTATCTAAAGCATAAAGATGAATGGTTAGATTTTGATGAAAGATTAAAACAAAGTCTGAAAGATGAAATTTCACCGGTGACATTCAATAAAAACGGACTTGGATATAGAGTGGAAGACGGAAAAATAAAAGGAGAAAGAAAAACCTATCCATATTTTAATGAAATCCATTCAGATAAATTTTTGAATGAAGTTTTACAATATCAGGATCAAAATAGCGATTCTGTAGCTGCTTTACTTCAAAAGGAAAATATTGAAATTCGTATAGAACCGGGTAGATCTTTAGTAAATCAATCTGGGATTACTATGGCGAAAGTTGTTCATCGAAAAAAAGATGCAAAAGGCCAATGCCTAATTGGTTTAGAAATGAATATGAGCCAGATGATGAGTTCTAGCGCAGATTTTATGCTGGATCCTTACGTAATGTATGCAGATTTGGATGAAGACCAAACAGAAAATGACTCTGTCGATGTTTATTTTACCGGGGCTTATTGTTTAGAAAGAGATGTACTATTGAAAAGGAAAGTAAGCTTACCTAAACTTCCTGAAATTGGTGATGTTGTGGTTTTTGTAAATACTGCCGGCTATATGATGCATTTCTTTGAAACTCAGGCACATCTTTTTGAGCTGGCACCTAATTTAGTTTATACTGAAAAATCAAATTCCGTCGAGCTTTCTAATTTTTATTTAGACGAAGATTAGAATTTAACTTATTTATCAATTTTCATTAATTTTTATCATAAAATTGATAACTAAAAGTACATATATGTGTAAGCTTCACTGTAAAATATTAGTTTGAGTATATAAGAATATTAATGTAATAGTTTTTCTACCTGAGTCTTGCATTACTATAAATAATCAGAATCTATTGTTGTAAAAGCTATGGTTCCTAAGATTTTCAATATTTCCCAATCTTGTATTTCCCGGTTCCAGCCCGGTTTGACCACCAATTGACTTAACTTTCAATTTATTCACTTTCTGGTATAAATAGTACTTATGAAGTTATTTATTTTAAAAGCTTGCCTTTTAGTAATACTGTTGCCATTCTTCTTCTTTTTGATGTAATTTGTTATTTGTTAAAGATCAAGTTTCCTATTTTAAAAAAAACTTAGTGAAGATAGAACTCGCCTGGTACGCGTAATTAAATGAAGAAATATAGGATATATAGACAGTAAATACGAATTGAAACAAAATTTATAAATGACATTAATAGGTTTAGTTGGTTGGTGTGGGGCCTTAATCTTTATAATTGCATATTTTCTTCTTAGTGCAGGACACCTGTCTGCAAAGAAGCCGACATATCATATTTTAAATATTATCGGAGGTTTGTGCTTAGTTATAAATGCAGCAACTTTAGATGATTTTCCCAATATATTAGTCAATATTGTATGGGCGCTTATCGCGATTTTTGCATTATATAGAATTATGAAGGACCGGAAGAAAAATCCAAAAGCTTGATCGCATAAATAATATAGAGTTCTTCTTTTTCCCGATAATTAATCTCTTTCTGATTAAACATTCCCAGATAATAATACGAGCCGTCGATAAGTGCAAAAATGATCTCAGTTATTTCGGATATGTTAGAATTGAATATTACACCACAGGATTTTGCTTCCAATAATTTTTCCTGTAATACCTGATGAAGTTTTTCCAGATAATTTCTGAAACTGGTATTAAAATCTTTTTTACGGTATATCAGGGCATAGCAACTATAAAAAACACCATCATCGAAGTATTTATTCCATTTTCTTGAGAAGAGGTCAGTGATGAAATTCACCAAACTTTCTTTATTATCCATCATTCCATATTCTATAGAATTCACCATATTCAAGTGTCTTTCCAGAATATACTCATTAAGGCCAATTAAAAGTTCATCACGGGTTTTAAAATAGTGCATCACCAAACCGTTACTAATCTGCATATCTTCCGCAACTTTAGCAATCGAGGTATTTTCTAAACCAATTTTTTTTGCAATCCTGTAAAAAGATTGAATGATTTCCCTGCGCCTTTTCGAACTTAAACTTTTACGCCCCACAAATTTTTTTCGGTAAATATACCAAATTGATTTACAAAAGCTAATGTCCCATAATTAGTAACATACAGGGAACATTAAAGTAAACTTTTATTAATTGAACGTTCATTCAATTTATTCAATCTTCACTATACATTTGGAGTGCAAAACTCTAACTTAAAATAATCTTAATGAAATTTAAATTCACATCTGTGGTCATGATGCTATTTCTGTTAAGCTATCAGCTATCCGCACAGGAAGAGCGTCAAAAAGAAAAGAAGCTCGTTTTTATTATTGTAGATGGAATCGCAGCTGATATGATTCCAAATGCGAAAACCCCAAATCTCGACTTGATTGCACGAGATGGAGATTTTACCGAAGCTTATGTGGGCGGAGTAAAGGGCACGTATTCAGAAACCCCGACAATTTCTGCGGTAGGTTATAATAGCTTATTAACCGGCACATGGGTAAATAAGCATAATGTTTATGGTAACGAAATTAAGCAGCCCAATTACAACTACCCAACTATTTTTAGGCTTTTTTCTAATGATTTCCCCGAGAAAGAAACTGCAATATTTTCCACATGGGAAGATAATCGAACCAAACTTTTGGGAGAACATTTAGTAGGATCAAATTTTCTGAAGATAGGATATGCTTTTGATGGTTTTGAAAAGGATACCATAAATTTTCCACATGATCCTTATCGGGAGTATATTAAGAATATCGATATAAAAGTGGCTGCCGAAGCAGCGGCATATATTAAGTCTGATGCCCCGGATTTAAGCTGGGTTTACCTTGAGTTTTCAGATGATATGGGACATGGTTACGGAGATAGTCCTCAACTCTACGATGCAATAGCTTTTGAAGACCAATTAATAGGTCAGATTTATAATTCTGTGAAATACAGACAAGCTAATTATAATGAAGACTGGCTTTTTATCGTAACTACAGATCATGGGCGCTCTCCCCAGGATGGTAAACATCATGGAGGTCAATCCGATCGTGAGCGAAGTACCTGGATTGCCATGAATAAAAAGGCTAATCAATATTTTAAAAAACAAATTCCAGCTATTGTTGATATCCTGCCAACAATGGTTTCATTCCTGGATATTGATGTGGAAAATTCTGTTCAACAGGAATGGGATGGTATCTCATTAATCGATAAAGTAGATGCCATGAACCTTTCAGCTAAACTCAATGGGGAAAGTATCAAGGTGTCCTGGAAGGCCCTTACAGAGAAGGATGCAGAAGCTAAATTGTATATAGCCAGAACCAATAATGTAAAATACGGAGCTAATGATGACTATGAACTTTTGGGAACCGCATTGATAAAAGATGGAGGCGCCGAATTTCCTTTAATTAAAAAATCCGAAAACTATAAAATACTAATGGTCACTCCAAATCACCAATTGAATACCTGGATCATCAATTAAAACAAATCACTAAGGAACATGACAAAAACAATTACACTATTATTATTGTTATTAATAACAACAATTGGTTTTTCTCAACAACAAATTAATGGAGAAATTACCGACAATAATGGAATTCCACTGGGAGGGGTAAATGTACTTATCCGGAATTCTTCGAAAGGAACCATTTCAGACTTTGATGGAAAATATAGTTTGGAAGCTACTGCTCAGGATACTTTGGAATTCTCTTTTATGGGATTTAGAACACAGCTAATTCCGGTTAATGACCAGTCTGTAATTAATATAATTTTAATTGAAGATTCTTCTCAGTTAAATGAAGTTGTAGTTACCGCATTAGGAATTAAAAAAGAGAAAAAAGCTTTAGGTTATGCCATTCAGGAGGTTGATGGACAAAAACTGGAAAAAGCAAAAGAGCCAAATTTTGTAAGTTCACTTACCGGAAGAGTTGCCGGATTAAATATCCAAAATTCGACTGATTTATTTCAAGATCCACAGATAAGTCTTAGAGGAGCGAGCCCTCTGTTAGTAATTGATGGTATCCCCGATCGAACTACAGATTTATGGAAAGTTAATTCTGATGATATTGAAAGTATCAGCGTATTGAAAGGAGCTACAGCTTCAGCTCTATACGGTTCAGTGGGGCGTAATGGAGCCATAATGATTACCACCAAGAAAGGAAAAAAAGGAAAACTTACAGTAACTGTAAATAATTCTACAATGTTCCAGACTTCTTTTATCAAGGTTCCCGATGTTCAAACTACCTATGGAAACGGAAATCAGGGAGTATATGCTTATGTGAATGGAAGTGGATCCGGTACCGAAGGTGGTGGTTGGATTTGGGGTCCACGCCTGGATCAAACAGATTCCAGTACACCTAGTGGTTATTTCGAAACACCGCAATATAATAGTGAGGTGGATCCGGCTACCGGAGAACTAATTCCATTGCCTTATATATCAAGAGGAGCAGATAATATTGAAAACTTTTTTAGAACAGGCTTGATTCAGACTAATAATGTAAGTGTTGATTGGGGGAGTGAAAAGGCCAGTTTCAGAACGTCAATATCAAATGTTTATCAAAAAGGAATTGTTCCCAATACAGATCTGAATAACACCTCTTTCAATCTTGGCGGGAGTCTGAATCCATCTGAGAATTTATCCATAAATTCATCACTTACATATAACAAGCAATATACTGACAATTTTCCGGAAGTAGGCTATGGCCCAACGAATTACCTTTATAATCTTATCCTTTGGACAGGAGTGGATGTCGATATCCGGGATCTAAGGAATTATTGGAGAGAAGGAGAAGTTGGTTACCAACAAAGACACTTTAATATTTCTTATTATAATAATCCCTATTTTCAGGCTTATGAATATCAAAGAGGATATAATAAAGATAATATTTTCGGAAATCTTAATGTCGAGTATAAATTAACCCCTCATTTAAGCTTAAAAGGTCGTGGAGGAGCTAATGTATACAGTCTGAACAGAACTTATAAAGAGCCTAAAAGCTATATCGGATACGGAGATCGTTCACGAGGAGATTTTACGGTTGCAGATGCTACTTATTTCGATATTACCACTGATGTTGGTTTGAAATATGATAATCAGATTGCAGACCAAATTGGTATCTCCGGAGAATTGGCTTATGTTAATTATTATCGTCAATCGACCAGTCATTCTACAGGAACAGATGGCTTAAATATTCCCGGGTTTTATAATCTTGATAATAATGCAGGAGCAACATTTATAGCAAGTAATAGGGAGGAAAAGGAAACAATACATAGTTTCTATGGTTTTGTTGATTTTGATTTTTACGATACCTTTTATTTGTCACTTTCAGGAAGAAACGATCAGGTTTCAACCTTACCGGAAGCAAATAACTCTTTCTTTTATCCTTCGGTTTCCGCTTCTTTAGTATTTACGGAATTACTTGATACGCCTAAATGGATAACATTTGGGAAGATCAGAGGTTCCTGGTCTCAGGTTTCTGAAGGCAAGATAGGGGACAATCCATATAGTCACATTCAGGCTTATGAAAAAGGAACCAGTTGGAATGGTGTTCCTTCAACCTTTTTCGGTAATGAGCTTTTATCATCTGATTTAAAACCGGAAACTTCGGATACCTGGGAAATAGGATTGAATACCCGTTTTCTCAATAGTCGCTTAGGTTTAGATATAGCTTATTACCAAACCAAGGATTATAATAACCTAATTTATAGTTCTATTTCTCAAAGTAGTGGATATAACAGTATATTATTGAATGGAGATGAATATAAGCGTAGAGGGATTGAGGTTGTTTTAGATGGAACCCCCATAAAAACCAAGGATTTCAGATGGGATGCACAGGTTAATTTAAGCCAGTACCGCAGGTATCAGGAAGAAATTTACGGTGATAGAGAGCAAACCGATGCTTTCATTCGTGTCGGTGATCGTACGGACAAAGTTTATGCAGGAGTTTATCAAACTAATGAACAGGGACAAGTCATATTTGAAAATGGCTATCCTGTTTCTGATCCTTATTCCAGATTTATTGGATATAACGAGCCGGATCTTACCTATGGCGTTTCAAATACTTTAAGTTATAAAAATATATCCTTATCATTTCTTTTTGACGGTCGTTTAGGCGGATTAATGTATTCAGATACTAATCAAAAAATGTGGTGGGGAGGGACTTCTCCCGGAACAGTAAATCAGTTCCGTGATGATGCTAATAATGGAGAGAGTACCTTTATCGGGAATGGGGTTAAAATCGTAGGCGGAAGTGTTGAATATGATGTTAATGGTAATATATTAAACGATACCAGAACATACGCTCCAAATGATGTACCGGTAAACTATATAAATTTTATGCAGACTACCAGTAATGGGTATAATAAGAATTACCATTACTATAAGGAAGATTTTATCAAACTTAGAGAAGTAACCTTAAGTTATAATTTCACCGAAAAAATCTTATCGAAACTACCATTTAGTGATTTAAGTCTGTCTTTTATCGGTCGTAATTTATGGTTGTCATCTAAAATTCCTAATGTTGATCCTGATCCGGGACGTGATAACTTACAGGCACCAGCCACAAGAAACATCGGTATTAACCTAAACGCAAAATTTTAAATCATGAATCGATTTATTTCAGTACTATTAATATTTATATTTCCGATCTGCTTTAATAGTTGTAGTAAAATAGAGGATTTACAAGAAGATCCTAATCGCGCCACTTCGGTTAGCCCGGAATTATTATTGACCAATATAGAAACCAGAGCATTTGATAATGTGAGTTTATCCAGTGCATTGGCCAGTAGATATTTATCCTACACCAACGGAGTTAATTCCAATCAATATTATAATTGGCAGCGCTCTGACTTTGGAGGATATAATGACCTGAAACAGGTTAAAAAAATGGTAGAAGAATCTGAGAATTCTGGAATAGAAGTATATCAAATACTTGCTGATTTTTTTAACTCCTATTTTATCATTGATCTAACTCAGACCTTTGGTGATGTTCCTTATACTGAGGCTATTTTGGCTGATGAAGATATCTATCAACCTGTTTATGACTCTCAAAAAAGTATTTATTTAAAGGTATTAAATGATTTGAAATCAGCATCCGATGCTCTTGCCGTAAATCAGGAACCAATAGCTGGAGATATTATATATAATGGAGATAAGTTACAATGGCGAAAGCTTATTAATGCTTATTACCTTAGGGTTTTGATGAGTTTATCAAATAAGGTGGGAGATACTGATTTAAACGTAAGATCAAGATTTCAGGAAATTATCAATAATCCGTCTCAATATCCTTTAATGACTTCAAATTCAGATAATGGGGCCTTGGCATACCATAATATACAGAATAATAGATACCCGTATTTCAATGATAATGATTTACAAACCGCCTATTATATGGAGCAAAATTTTGTCGAGCGATTACAGGAATTTGAGGATCCCCGATTATTCGCTTTTGCAGAGCGTAAACCTAATGCAGCAAACGCACCCGTAAATGATTTTAATTCCTATGGAGGACTAAAGGGAAGTGAAGACCTTAATGCGAATACCTCAAAGGCGGTCTCCGGAGAAGCCAGCAGGATTGCAGAGCGATATTTTTTCGATCCCGTTAATGAACCTAGCATTTTAATGAGTTACTGGGAGCAGGAATTTATTATTGCCGAAGCTGCCGTACGTTCCTGGATTTCGATTGATCCACAGGTACATTATAGAAATGGAGTAGAAGCATCATTTGATTTCTTTACAACCCAAATTCCAGAAGATTATTTTGATAATGACCAAATCTCATTAAATGGAGATAATGAAATTCAAAAAGTTCTTGAACAGAAATATATTTCCATGTTTATGAATACCGGATGGCAAATATTTTATGAACAACGTCGCACAGGTTTTCCAGAATTTAATACGGATGGGGCTGGTATTTTAAATAATGGAAGAATTCCAAAACGTTGGATGTATCCAATGGATGAAGCAACAAATAACAGTGCAAATCTACAAGATGCTATAAGTAGACAATTTTCACAAGGAGATAATATCAATGCCGAGATGTGGATACTTCAATAAGTTATATATTTAATTGCTTATTAAAAAAACCAGGTAAAGTTTATTACCTGGTTTTTTGTACTTTAGGAACAATTCCTTTTTGAGTTACCAGTTCAAATTATCTTCAAAATCAGTAATCGGGATACCAATTCTGGTAAATCAGTTTCTATTATAAATTTAGCTCTCAACTTTGTGCCATAATCTTAAAATTGAATGAGAGCAATTTCATTTTTTGAGCATTGGGATAGTGAATTCTAAAATAGAAAATTCAAAAGCCTTAAGATGGATGTAAAGACGAACCCCAAGATTTAAAATGAATACGTTCCTGGTATTATTCAAAAACAATTAAATGTTAATTTTAAAATGTCATGTATTTTGTTTGGTTTTCTTGACCAGTAGCTAATGTTTACTGTTTTTCAGTAATGGAAGTTACGCAGAATATACAGCATCAAATCAGTATGTTAGCTAATGGGACCAACTGCCTAACGACAAAGCATTTTACCACCTATATCTTCGTTTAAAAAGAGAGGATAACCCTGATTCACTAGCATTATTTATTTGCGAACAGAAGTCTGATTATTTACTGCTTACGCATATAAATATTACCGGAAATGGTTTCAAGCTTGGTTTTTTGATCACCATTACTAACAATTCCCTGAACCCGACTGGAAACGGTCGGTTTGTTAGTATCGTTATTCATGTCGATGTCAAGATCAGAATAGATAGTTCCGGTAAGTGTTTTAGCATCTATTTTGGCTTTTTTCATGGTCACATCTAAATTCCCGCTAATCGTCTTTAAAGCGAGCTCTCCCTCATATTTTTTCAATTCTACACTTCCAGAGATCAGATCGGTTTCCAGTTTGCCTGAAAAATTTTCAGAAATAACATTACCCGTGATGCTTTTGATTTTGAGTTCACTGTTTACAGGCACATAAACCAAATAATTGATTTCAGTTTTTTGATCACTATTATTGAGCATGATATTGTTCCTTTTCTTGAAGTAATCTCCGAAATCTGACGAGATATACATCTCTCCGGAAGATTCTTCCGTTTTCAAATTATAAGCTTCATTACCTTTCCCATTCTCAACAAGAACGCTGGCCTTGATGTTGACTTCCTTTTTATCCCATTGGACGACTTTTATATCAGAAGCAAATTTGAAGTTTAAGCTGATCTTTTGGATTTCAGATACGTTATAACTTTCTTCGACTTCCCGTTGTGCCTGAATAACCGAAGTAAAAAGAATGATGAGTGTACATGCGATAAACTGTTTCATAATGTTCATTTTTTGATTGATTTAAAATTTTACTTTTTTCTTAGATAGATATTACCAACGGAAGCTTTCAAAGCTATTTTTACACCTCCTTTATTGATATTTCCAGTAATTGATTTTTGACCACCTACGGCTTTAAGACCATCCTTTCTGGGTTTGATGAGGTCAAAATTGGTGAATACCGATCCCATAGTAGAACCTAATTCCACGGAGGCTTTGGTATTTGAAGGTAAGCTTACATCGATCATCCCGGTAGAGGAGGTGATGGAAATCGGAGCGCTTTGATCAACACTACTAAAGATGGCATCAATATTACCGGTAGAGCTATGTGCTGTTATAGGGCCTGTCACATTAGTTAATTTAATATAGCCTACAACAGTATTAATCTCCAGTTCGTTAGTTAGATCTTCAATGATCACATTGCCTAAATTCCCGGTTTGTAATTTTATGGCTACGGAAGCTGGTATGGTAAGTGTTAAGCCCTTACGCTTATAGAATGATTTAAGGTCAGTAATTCTTAAGACTTCTCCGTCAATTTCTATATACATACCTAGTCCGGTATTGTCCTCGCCACCGGCATAAATGGCCTTTAGACCTTTGGCTTTTTCATCGATTGAAACATCTTCGTCTTCCCATGTAGATTCTGTTTCTTCAGAATCAGCACAGTTATAACAGCCCTCTTTAAGGATCAGTTGATCGGTTGTTCCCTTTTTGATAGCGATGGAGGTATTACTTTCGATTTCAATTCTTGAAATTCCTTTTAGTGATTTTTTGAACTCCGTCTGGGCATTAGCTACTAAACCTACCATAAGCATAAAGGCAAGGTATAATACATTTGATTTTTTCATTTTTTTCTATGTTTTGATTGATTATAAAAGTTGTGCAAGTCCCTGGTTTACCTGATATTTTACGTATTCTGGTACCTCAGGCTGATTTAATAGTTTTTTCATCGGAGTCACCGAACGTTCATCTTTTACATGTGCCAGAAATTGTATGACCGCAATTTGAACTTCAGGATTTTCTTCGGTTTCCAAAGCAGTAATAAAAGCATCTCTAACCAACTGATTCTCTTGAAATCTCGAAAGGGAAGCAGCTGCAGCCAGTCTAACATTGATGTTGTCATCTTTTTGTAATCTTCCGATGATCGCATTCAATACCTGATTATCCGGCATATTAATTTCTTCCGTATAATTGACCGCCTGTATTCTTTTGCTCGCAGAGCGATTGTCGAGCATGGCTAAAGTCATATTCGTCTTAAGCTGCTGCGACTGTTCCTGTAGCTGGACGATTTGCGTTTGAGCTGATACTATTCCGCGATATTCTCCGTAAATATAGCCGGCAAGTAAGAGTAGGATGGAAGCAGCAATTTGAAAAGCTGTTTTCCAGGACAATAACTTTACATTGGGTTCCTGAATTTTTAATTCCTTCTTTTCCTTTTGTAGCATATCCTCAAAGGAGGAGAAGTGTCCTGGCTGTGGTGTTTTTGCTGGGAATTTATTGATCGTCTTGTCAAGAATTTTGATTTGATCAATCTCTTTTCTACAGGATTCACATTTTACCAGATGCTCTTCGAAGTCCTGGGTTTCCGCTATCGAAAGTTCTCCTTCCAGATAATCGAAGATTCGTAGTTCTATTTCTTTACAATTCATATTTCAACAGATTCAAAAAACAATTTTTTTAATTTCTTTAAAGCTCGGTGTGCTTT
>Ga0114908_1001247_pt1 | contig 13022 bp, 15 predicted proteins | sample MalvireepMed_s17_FD_87292 | JGI IMG/M metagenome (GOLD analysis project Ga0114908, IMG submission 87292) | Marine viral communities from the Global Malaspina Expedition - Malaspina viral metaG DeepMed_s17 | ecosystem: Environmental > Aquatic > Marine > Oceanic | place: Mediterranean Sea... | reverse complement strand
GGTCTTTTTTTAAGGCGAGGAGGTCTAAAGTAGAACTTGGTAGACCAGGCAGGAAATAAAACAGGCGGCCGGAAAAAGGGAACGCCAAATCGTTTTCGCGCTGAGGCTGAGGCTGCGGCCGCGGCGCTAGGTATCACGCCATTACAATACATGCTGGAAATCATGGCTGACGGCACGGCAGAGCCTGAACGTCGGGACAGAATGGCTGCAGCAGCTGCGCCTTACGTTCACCCCAAACTGCAGAGCGTCGAGCATGCGGGCAGCATCGATCATCAGATCTCCCACGAAGAACGTCTGAAGGAGCTTGGGTGACCGACATCTCAGATCGAGAGAGAGAGATATTCACGAGGCTGCGTGACGATTTTGGTCATTTCGCACATAGGTGTTTGAAGATCCGCGCCAAAGGCGGCGGGATTATTCCGTTCGAGCTGAACACGATCCAGCATATGGTTCATAACCGCCTCGAGAAGCAGCGTCAGGAAACTGGACGGATCCGCGCGTTGATCCTGAAGGCTAGGCAGCCTGGGATCAGCACCTACGTTGAGGGGCGATATTACTGGCGGGTGACGCACCGCGACGGCGTGCGAGCCTTTATTCTGACTCACAAGCAGGACGCGACCGATAATCTGTTTACGATGGTCGACCGCTTCCACGAGATGAATCATCCTGAGGTGAAGCCCGTAACCGGTAGATCCAACGCGAAAGAGCTGCAGTTCCTGAAGCTGAACAGCGGGTACAAGGTCGGTACAGCTGGCGCTAGAGGTGTAGGCCGAAGTGACACGATCCAATATTTCCACGGGTCTGAGGTCGCTTATTGGGAGAACGCCGCCGAGCATGTAGACGGCGTTCTGCAGGCTGTACCGGAAGAGGACGAGACCGAGGTGATCTTGGAATCGACAGCTAACGGTCTCGGCGGCCTGTTCTATCAGATGGTGAAAGCCGCCGAACGTGGCGACAGCGACTACGATCTTATTTTCGTCGCATGGTTTATGCATCGAGAATATTCGCGACCAGTTCCACAGGGATGGCAGGCGCCTCAGAACTTTCAGGACTATCAGGAGATGCATAGCCTGACAGACGAGCAGACTTACTGGGCCTACGCGAAGAACCGTCAGTTCACGCAGGCTCTGAGCCAAGACAGCGATGCGATCTCTTGGAAATTCCGGCAGGAGTACCCTGCAACGCCGGAAGAAGCCTTTCAGACTGGCAGCGACGAAACCTTCATCAGGTCTGATGTGGTGTACAAGGCGCGGAAAAACGAGGTATATCCGTCCACTGACCAGCCGATCGTAGTCGGGATCGATCTGGCCCGCGGTGGCGCGGATAAGACAAGGATGCTCGATCGTCAGGGCAGGAAGATAGGTGGCTTCGTCGATATTGAGATGGACACCGATAATGAAATGGAAATCGTCGGCCACATAGGAAAGATGATCGAGCGCGTGAACCCTACCAAGATCCACATCGACGTCACTGGTATGGGTGGCGGCGTCCGCGACCGCCTGCGAGAGATGCACGACCCGAACCTGATCGTGGGGATAGAGTTCGGATCTCAAGCTCTGGAGAAGGGTTCCTACGCCAACAAGCGCGCAGAGATGTGGTGTGAACTGCGCGACTGGCTGTCAGATCCAGCCGGCGTCGACATACCCGACGATGACAGTCTGCATACGCAGTTGTGCGCTCCGATATGGGGTCGAGGAGCCACCCGTTATGATAGTAACTCGCGGGTGCTTCTGGAGCCAAAAGAGCACATTAAGGAAAGGCTGGGCTTCTCCCCTGATGGAGGTGATGCTGCGGCCCTTACGTTCGCAATGCCGGTAACGCCGAGGCGCAGCCGGATAGAGTATCCACACGATAGCCAAATGGGGATTGTTTGATGGCAGAACTAGGCGTCAAAGAAGCAAAGGCAGCTGCCGCTGCACAGGAATCTAACGAAACGGCGATGGGGAAAGCATTCGCCGCCGCCCTCAAGGGCAACCCGCCGGTATCAGTGAAACTGAAGCGGGTCAACGGGCCGACCTATCGAGACGGATACGTCTACGATGAGCAGAAGATCGAAACCTATGAGCAGGCGCTGCTGCGCCCCATAAATCTTGCAATGTGTGGTGAGCTGGCCCACGCTTTAGGTGAGGCACCAAGTGATGCGCCGCTCGTGATTTCAGTTAACGGCAAACAGATGATGGTGGATGGCCACATCTCGATCGAACCGATCGATGGTTGCGTGGTGCTCAAAATAGAAGCGCCAAAGGAAAAGGCATCCAAACGCGCGAAAGAGGCTAAATAGCATGGCGATGGGCATTCTGGAGAGGGAAGAGTTCAAGCGGATGGAGGCGCGCCTGTTACATCTGGAGCAGCTAATGCAGCAGATGATGGACCCAGACAGCGTCGCCTCAGAACCTGAAGGTAGCGGCAGGGCTCAAATTCGTCACACTGGGTTTGGCAGATGGGACGTGCTGTACGACGGTGAGCGCGTGCCGGTCAGCGAAAACGAAAATTCGGAAATGATCGTACAGAGCCATTGGCGCACGAAAGATGGCGCCGAGCTAAAGGCGGCACAATTGAATGGCTAAACGGCACGCTGACAACGAGGAGCTATCTCACAGCGATATCGAGACTATCGTTGGGCACGAGGTCTTGTCTTCAGTCGGCTACATTGACGGCACTATCAGCCGTGAACGTTCCAACGCGCTGAAATACTATCGCCAAGAGCAGTACGGGAACGAGCAGGACGGTCGATCGAAGGTAGTAACCGGCGACCTGCTGGACACTGTCGAGTGGATGATGCCGCAGATCATGCGGGTATTCATGGCGGCGGAGCACATCGTAACATTCGAGCCTGAAAATCGCGACGATGAGGAGGCTGCAGAGCATAAGTCGAATTATGTCCATCACGTATTCATGCGAGACAACGAGGGTTTTCAGGTGTCCTACGACTGGATCAAGGACGCCCTTTTGCAGAAGAACGGCATAATCAAGATCTATTGGTCTGAAACCGAGGAAAGCTGGAGCACGAGGCACACCGGACTGACAGAAGATGACGTAGCCTACATGCTGACATCGGAGCCCGGCGTCGAGGTGGCCGAGCAGCGTGTCTATGAGGACAGGACGGTTGAGCAGCAGGTGGATGAGTTTGGCATGCCGATGCCGCGCCCTATGTTGGTCGACTGCACGCTGAGGCATACGCGCGAAATCAAGAAAATAAATGTTGAGGGTGTTCCGCCGGAAGAGTTTCTGATCAGCAGAGAATCGCGTTCAATGGAACATGGGCGCCTCAAGGCTCACAGGAAGCGGTGGACCGTGTCCGAGGCCATTGCGATGGGTTTCAAGCGCGATCAGGTATTGTCGTTGGCTGAGACTGGATCCTACTACGGGCTTTCCAATGCAGAACACACTGCCAGACGCCATCAGGAATATGAATATCCGCGGACGGGCGCAGTATTGGACGAGAGTACGCGGGAAGTAGTTCTGGTCGAGGCGTACATGGATCTCGATCTGGATGGAGATAACAGGTCTGAGCTCGTGCAGGTGTGGCTTGGAGGCAGCAGCCACGAGTTAATGATGTATGAGGACGAGACTGAAGGAACGGACGGCTACGCATACGAGGCGTTTGGCGATCCCCTTCCGTTTGTCGATATAACGCCAATACGCATGCCGCACGTATTCTTTGGCCGATCGATGTTCGACTTGGTAGGTGATCTGCAGCTGATCCATTCCACGGTCCTGCGCCAAATGCTGGACAACGCTTACTTGGTGAACAACGAGAGAACCGCAATATGGGAAGGCAAAGTCGACCTGAGTGACATGCTGACCAACAGGCCGGGAGGTGTCGTCAGGACACAGGGGCCGCCGGGTGAGGTGATCTCAGGAATGCCGGTACAGCCAATAGGCCAAATGCTGTTTCCGTTGCTTGAATACATTGAGCAGCAGCGGGAGGGTCGCTCCGGCGTATCTCGCAATGCTCAGGGCATGGATCCTGAGATGACGACCAACGACACGGCCTTCGGATTGATGAAACTGATGGCTGCCGGCCAGCAGCGTATCGAACTCATAGCTCGCCTTTTTGCCGAGACAGGGTTCAAGCGGGCCATGCTGGCAATTCTGAAGTTATCGATAGCGCACCAAGACAAGGAGCGGGAAATCAGGCTAAACGGAGAATGGGTGCCAGTAGATCCGCGATATTGGCAGGTTACCTACGACATGAGCACAGAGGTAGGTCTGGGCTATGAGAGCGCCGAACAGGAAATGCTCTCAATTAACTCTATTTTGCTGGATCAGGAGAAGATCATACAGTTTCAGGGAGGAGCGCAGGGACCGCTTGTAACCCTCGAAAACGTACACGAGGCGCTTGCCGTCAAGACCAAGGCTGCCGGCCTCAAACGTCCTCAAAGGTTCTTCACTGACCCGACGTCTGAAGAAATGATGGCCATGATGCAGCAGCAGCAACAGGCTGCAGCTCAGCAGGAACAGCCGCAGGATGCAGCGCTCGTGCTCGCCCAAGGCCAGATACAGAACGACCAGCAGAAAATACGGGTTGACGCAATGAAGGCGCAGGCTGACGCGCAGGACAAGCAGAGGGCACACGAAATGGCTATGCAGAAGGCGCAGGCTGACGAGGCCTTCAGAATACGAGAGATGGAACTCAAGTACGATATTGAGCGAGAAAAGATCGCAGCCAACCTTGATATGAAAGCTGCTGAAATAGAAGCGAACGATGAACAGAACGTCGTTCGATTACAGGCACAGGCGGATCTGCAGAGAGAGAAGGATGCAGAAACTTTCGTCCGTGAAGAGCGCGGCAGAATGGCCGCATCCCTTAACCAACTGCCAGCAGAGGATTAAGTATGGCTTATGGTAAAATGAAGGCGGGAAACCCACACAAGTCGGGTGCCTCGAAAAATTCTTCACCCGGTGTCACCACAGACAAGGGACGTCCGAATGCATCTTTCAAGGGTGCGGGCGCCAATGTCCATGGTTCACGCGGGCCTGCGGGCGGCAATTACATTGCCGGTAAGGGCAAGTCTAGCGGCAAGAGCAGCTACTAGGCATGTCGATTCAGGACGAATATTCAGCTGAAGAGTCGGATCTCTATGAGGGGCGGCAACGCGGGGAAATGGCAAAGGCCCTGCTTGATAACCCGCTCTGGTCAGAGGCCTTCGACCATCAGGAACAGGCGTTGATGGAATGGCTGCGCCACGGCACAGACGAGCAGTCCAGTGAGGCAAAGCAGTCGCTTCACCTTCTGGATGGTCTCAAAAGACGTCTGGAGCACCATGTCAACACGGGGACTATGGCTGAAAATCGTCTTAATTTTATAGCAGAAGCCCGCGACAAATTGTCTCGGCTTTTTGCAGCAGCTTAAAGGAGATTAACCATGGCCGATGAAGCCCAGTCGAGAACTGGTTCGGATGGTGGTGGTACTGTGCAAAACGCAGCCGCATTGATTGCGGGCCTGCGTTCGGAAAACATGGGTTCTGCTCCGCCAGCGGAAGCCCCATCTGTAGAAGCACCCGCACAAAGCGAAAATTTCGATCGCGAGGAGGGTGAGCCGTCTAGCGAATACACCATGCCTGCAGCAGAGGAGTTTGCAGAGGATGACGTAGAGGCGGCACCTGAGGCGGAACAAGACATTCCTGAGGTCGACAATGCAGAGGATTACAGTCCTGAAGAGGAGCCTGTTACCCTTCCCGCAACGTGGACCGAGGCAGAAAGGCAGGAACTTTCGGAACTACCCTCCGACGTACAAAATGCCATTGTGCGCCGTGAGCAGGAACGTGAGGCAGCCTTTACTCAGCGGCAAACCGAACTATCCAGTGATCGCGAACAGCTAGACGATGCTGTCAAAATGGCTGGAGAGCGGTGGGTCGAACAACTCAACAACGTGGATCATCTGCTGAACGTGTCAGCACAGATGCACGGTTTTACCGGGCAGGAACCCAATTGGGCAGAACTGCGCCAAACCATGGACCGAGATACCTTCGACGACTATCACTTCAACTGGCAACAGGCGAAGAAAAACTTCGAAGGCATCCTTGCTGGAGCCCAGCAGGCCAAGCATCAGGTCAATGAATTAGTGTCCGAAAAGCAGAATGACTGGATAGAAGCGGAGCGTACCAAGACTGGTGAGCGGTGGCCTGAATATAAGGCGAACCGTGACAAGGCTATGGGTCCGCTCCTCGATTATCTGGCTGAAAAAGGGGTGCCGGAGATGCAGCGCGTGCAACTCAACGACGACACCTTTATTTCAGTAGTTCAGGATGCTGCCAAGTGGCACGCCCTTCAGAAGGAAAAGCCAGGCACAAACAAGCGAGTGCGCCAAGCTAAGAAGGTAGGCAGACCGGGAGCGCCGGCTTCTAATGATCGACGTAAGAGAGGAGAAATCGACTCAGCCAAACGCAACGCAAAAGACACTCGTGGCCTCGCCGCAGTGTTTTCAGCAATGAGAGGAAGCTAGTATGGCTGTACCCAGCAATACTTTTGAGACCTTCGACGCTAAAGGTAACCGCGAAGATCTCACCGACGTTATCTACAACGTCAGCCCGACCGATGTGCCCTTCACGACGGGCGTAGCGGTCGAAAAGGCCACTGCCGTTTTGCATGAGTGGCAGACTGATTCACTTAGGGCTGCTGCCGCGAATGCGGTTGCCGAGGGTGATGACGCTACTACTGATGCGGCGTCCGCGACCACACGTCTCTCTAACTCCTGCCAGATCATGGACGCCGTTGCCCGTGTATCCGGAACACAGGAGGCGGTCAACAAAGCTGGCCGCGTTTCGGAGATGGATTACCAGATCGCCAAGTCATCGCTTGAACTTTTGCGTGACATTGAGTTCAACATTGTCGGTGTTAATAACGCCGAGGTGACAGGCTCCTCTGGTACTGCTCGCGAACTGGGCTCGATTACTGCCTGGATCACCACTAACACGTCGAATGGCACATCTGGTTCAGATGGGTCGCTTGGTAACACGGCCCGCACCGATGGTACGGATCGTGCGTTTACAGAAACACTTCTGCAGACAGTTCTGCAATCGTGCTTCACGGCTGGTGGCGATCCCGATTGCATCATGGTCGGCGCTTTCAACAAGCGGGCAATCAGCGGTTTCAGCGGCAACGCGACGCGGGAAGTGTCCGCAGAGCACGGACGGCTGCACTCAGCGATCTCATATTATGAGAGCGACTGGGGCATGCTTGAAATCGTACCTAATCGGTTCCAGAGAGCCGGTGATTGTCTTGTAGTTCAGAAAGACATGTGGGCAGTAGCCTACCTTCGACAGTTCTCTCTGACAGATCTCTCCAAGACGGGAGATTCACAACGCAAGCAATTGCTGGTTGAGTGCACGCTGGAGTCGCGTAACGAAGCGGCCTCCGGCGCTATCTGGGATCTCAGTGAATCGTAGGGCCAAAAGGTCAGGGGGGGTCGTAACTGATCCCTCACCCTTTCATTTTTCTCAAGGAGAATTGATTATGAGAAAGACCCTACTTTCAGTGCTGGCTGTCGGCTTTTTCGCCGTCTTCAGTTTCAACGCCTCGGCGGCGATGCTGAAGAAGGAATTAGGTGACGGTTCGGCTGATTGGTTAAACACGATCACTGATCAGGTTTACCCGATAGCGGTGCAGGACATTCAGGTGCGTATTACTGATGTCAGCACAGCGTCAACGGAGGAAATTTATATCCTTCGTGATGGTACGGTTAAAGCACTCCACTGCGCGCTTGGTGGAGCGATTTCATCGGCAAATGCCGTTGTATCTTTGGCTTACAATGCTGGTAATTCACACACCGGCGGCGTTAACGCGCCAAAGATAGCGCAGTTATTAATTACCCAATCCGGTTCAGCGGCAGGAGATATAGACAGTTCGACAGGTTTGTCGACTGTCGTGACTGCCGGTTCACTACTTGCACTGGGTACTGATGGCGGTAGTTCAACTGCGGCGGCATCGCAATGCTGGATCGTAGTCGAGACGCAATAGCAAGGTGTGAGGGCTGGGTCTGGTCTGGCCTGGTCCTCACTGCCTCCCTGTTATTCGTTCCCCACTTTCCTGATGGAACGCTGGGCAAGTGGCAGGTGCTCTATGTTCTTGCAAGCCTGTCCGCTGTACGTTTGCTGTTCAGTTGCTTTGACTGGTTCGACCTTACAGTCATTGCTTTTTCCGTTTACGCGATTTCAACATACTGGTGGGCAGTCGATGGCTTTGGTGTAATCCATCATGCGCCGCGGTGGATAGCCGTCACCATGATAATTCTGGCTGCCAGACGCATACAGCACTGGGCGCCGATCCACTGGGCAATCGGATTGTCGGTACTGTTAATCTGCGCCATGAGCGATCTGCCTCAATATGCGTCCGTTATCGGTCAGGGTGATATTGCTTCTGGGTTTATGAACGAAAACTATGCGACGTCCTACATGGTTACGGCGCTGCCAATGCTTTTCGCTTTGCTCGTGATGTGGCCGATTTTCTTTCTGCCGCTAATTGTTGCGTCAGTTATCTACATAGCATTCCTGAACAATGCTAAATTTGAGGTTGCGGCGATTGCCGCATGGGCCGCAGTCTGGTTTAGCCCACGATTTACCAGACCGGGCCTCTGGGTGCCGGTTGGTCTGGTCGCAATTTTGGTAATTTTGTATGCGGTAACCGTCCAGCCGGCATCCATCGATTACCGGCTATATATGTGGGGCGTCGGCATAAAGATGTGGCTCGCGGCGCCGTGGTTCGGTCACGGACTTGGTGGATTTGACAGCCTGTTTGTCGTTTATGCCGGCGGATATAATCCTTTGACTGCGGCACATGGCGCGTTTGCCGTGGGGGCAGCTCACAATGACTGGCTGCAATTGTTTACAGACTTAGGCCTCGGCGGAGCCGTTTTTGTCGGCGTTTTGGCATTAATGGTCATCCGTACCCCTAATAAGCCCTCATGGGCGATCTATGGGCTTGCAGGACTATTTGCGATAGCCTTTCTCGATTTTCCGCTGCAACAGCCCGGTCCGCTTCTGCTCGCATCGCTCTGCTTGGGAGCATCAATGGCGGTGAGGCACGAGGAGAGGTCTTTCAGCCCGACTGTATTGATCGTCAGCGCAATGCCTGCCATTGCCATCGCATGCATTTTAACTGTCGCAGGTGTTAGAAACGTGTCGGCTGAATTGCATTTTAGAGACATGGTCGACACGTACCGCGAACACCCTCTGGCCTCTTACGTTCACGTTCGAGAAGCACTCAGGGATTGGCCGTTTTCAAAGTGGTATCGACGTGAGGCTTACCTCAGGGCAACCAGTGCAGGCGTAGTAGGTGTTCATCTGGAGGCATCAAGGGACGCCGTGCGGAGCGCATATCCGTGGCACCCGACAGTTTCACACATCGAAAAACTTACGGCGATGCATCGCACACGAGCGGGGGGCCTGTATGATTAAAGAGGTAATGGTCGCGCTGGTCGTCGGTTTATCTCCGCCCATACCGATGGACGTGAACGCGTGCATTGCGGCGCGTGACAACATTCGCCTGAAAGGATTAAAGGCTGAATGTGTTACTGAGGTAAACGACAATAAAGTAATTGAGGCACAAATAAGGCAGCAGCTGAAGGAAGTGCAGGAATTTCGTAGGCTGCTTGTTATTATGACGAAAATAAACCGGCAAACATCATGGTGCCAGACGATTGCAAGAAACGGGTCGTTTCCAGGCAAAGTCCACGCGTTCAGCAAGAAAGAAAAGTATTGGCCTGAGGGAATTAAGTTGACTTTAGACCAATGCATCCGGCTCATTGGTGAGAGAGGCGACCCCACCAGCGGAGAGCCGCCTGAGGCAACCGTCGCGAACCTGATCAGAGGATATAAATAAAATGGTTCAATATACATCTATGGCTCCGCTGAAAATGGACTCAGCGGATGGTACTGGGGACGACATTGATGGAAGCAGTGATTCCGTCACTATTCCCAATGACGCGAGCGGCGTCAAAGCCAAGTTTGTTCACGTTTCCGTGTCTGAGGATGCCTATATACTCGCCGGCCCCTCAGGCGACACGATCACGACAAGCAACGGCATCATCCTGACGCCGGAATCCGGTGGCATCGTTCTTGACGTGACTGGTTATGTTAAAATCTATTATCTGCAGGTTTCTGGCGCTGGTCGTATCTGCATCAAGCCAATGAGCGGCTGATGGTTGAGCGTCGCCAGATACTGGACGCAAACGGGGGCGTCGTGAAGGAGTTTCTCTACGATGAAACGGCAGACCAGTCGTACATCGTCACAAGTCAGGACAACGAGCCGATAATTGAAGCTAACAAAGCTGCTTCGGGCGATGGATATTGGCGGGAACGGACTGCAAAGCATTACGCGGAAGTGCCATTTTCGATTATTCATAAATGGTGTCAGGAGGATGGAATACAGCCAGTCCGGTACATGCGTATGGACAAGCGTGAGAAAGAGGCATTTGTACGCAGAAAACTTGGCAATTCAGATTACGCGCACTTTCGCATGTTTTGGGAGAGGCCGGCAAACCGAATTGCCTTGTCCCAGCCCCTGATCGGAGACTGACATGGCTATCACGACCTATGCCGAACTGCAGACCGCTATTCAGAACTACTTTGATGATTCGGTCGAACTGACATCGGCTAGGGTTCAGGAACACATCGATCTTGGCGAAACAATGATTAACCGCGTCGTTCGTGCCCGCGAAATGGAAACGACAAGCGATTTAAGCATTTCGAGCCAGAATACGTCTCTTCCGACGGGATTTCTGGGGGCGAGGCGGGTGTATCTGAACACAGATCCAATACGAACGCTGGAATTTTTCTCGCCTGACGACTTTTGGAGAAGGGAAGCCGTCAATCAGACTAACACGCCGCAGATTTACACGATCGAAGCTGACAACCTTGTAGTGGCGCCGTCTCCGTCCAGCACCATAACAGGCAAATTGCTTTACTGGGCTCGCTCCAACATCGCTTCCAGCGTACCGGATCTGTTTGCCAATCACCCAGACCTTTATGTTGCGGCTGCCTCAATATGGACGGCGGAATATCTGGAAGATACGGCGAAAGAAGCGAAGGCGGCCGTAATGGTACAAACCATTATTGATCAGATTAAAACATCAGACGACAGGGACCGCTACTCAGGCGCGCCACTTATTTCTCGCACCGATACACCAAGCCTGGATCAATAAATGGACACTCTCGTCAGAGAATTAAACAGACAAGGCAGCCAGCCGCGGCCCGCGAAGGCGCTTGAGTCAGTACAATTCGGCGAGTGGAAGCCGGACGCCGCCGAGCTTCTGGCGTCAGTCAGTAACGTGCAGGATGTTATTCCGTTTGGCCCTAATGGCTACAAGCCGATGCCAAACTTTGCGGCTGAAAGCACAACGGCGATGTCAGCTCGATGCCAAGGTATCGGCGCTGTCGTGGACAATTCGGATTCATCCTACAAGTATGCAGGGGACGCAACAAAGCTCTACCAGCTGCTTTCTAACGACTGGACAGACGTATCCGGCGGAACGACGTTCACTATAAGCGCTGACGAGTGGTGGTCGTTTCTGAAAGACCCTGAAAGCAACAAGGTGCTGGCCACTAATTTGCAGGACGGTGTGTACTCAGCAACATTCGGCTCGACATTTGCCGCGCATTTCACGTCGACGCTGAGACCTAAAGCCAGGTCGATGGCGCAACTCAGGTCAGAGTTTTTAATGGTGTTCAATGTCGACGAAGACGGCACAAAATTTCCTGACAGGCTGCGCTGGTCATCAATAGGCGACACCAACGACATGGATGCATCCGCCGCAAACCAATCAAATTCGGCCGACCTTGGTGGCGAGTGGGGTGAGGGAATGGCGCTGTATGGTGGCGATGAAGCGACAGCGTTTCTGGAGCGGGCAATTTACCGCGGCGTATATGTCGGAGCACCGACAGTCTGGGATTTCGGGTCTGCTCTGGAGCAAAATCGTGGACTTCTGGCTCCAAAAGCCTCGCAGCGTGTCGGGAGGCACATCTATTATCTGGCCAACGACGGCTTTTTCAGGTGGAACGGGTTTCAGTCCGAGCCTATAGGCGACGGCAAGGTCAACGTTGAATTTTTCGATGATGTCGAGACGACTTACTATCATCGCATCACCTGCACCTACGACCCCAAACATCAGGTCGTCATGTGGCAATACACGGACGTCACTGCGTCAACTTCTACGCCAACGCGGATCTTGCTCTACCATTGGCCGTCAGGATGGTGGGGTAAGGCTCACATAACACTAGATGTGCTGTTTCCCGATCTTACAAACTATGTTTCACCAGACGACATGACGTCAATCTCTTCGTCTTTGGACGCGCTGGAATTTTCGCTGGATAGTTCAGTTTGGCAGGGCGGTCGAATGCGTGCCGGCGCTGTCAATGCCTCGAGGCAGTCAGGAACCTTTTCCGGAGCCAATCTGGCAGCAATTATTGAGACGGGTATCAGGCAATTTTATCCCGGTCGGCACGCCAAGATCACGGGCGCCTATCCTCTGGTGGACGGTGGGACGCCAACTGTCGCAGTGGCAGGGGCGAGGCGTCTCAACGACACTTTTACTTTCGAGACAGCAGCCGCGCAGAATACGTCTGGCAAAGTGCCGCTCCGCAACAAAAATAAATTCCACAAGCTCCGCATGAACGTTGCGGCGGCAGGATCATGGGAACTTGCCACGGGTGTGCAGCCATTGGGAGCCCCTGCTGATGGCAGATAGGTTTCTCGATAATTTCTTTGGTTATGGCATGCAGCCACCGGTTCGGCATCCTCTTATGGCTAGACCGAAATCTACGGTCGGTAGCACACTGCGCGATCTGGCAACAGCAACGCGAACTGGGCTTGCCTTTGCGCCTGGCGGAGGAGTGGGTGAGCTTGCAGACACACAGAGAGCCTACCAAGAGGCTAAAGAGCAGGTAGGAGGTGGTAACTATCGTCAAGCCATTGTACCGGGCATATACGCCACGCTGGGAGGCTTGGACGCCGTCGCGGATCTTGCAATGCTAAGTGGCGCGGTTGTGCCGCCACTGTTATGGGCCGGCGGTGCGGCAAAATTG